>Ga0070733_10000742_pt1 | contig 25518 bp, 25 predicted proteins | sample Coa_R1_9_FD_66450 | JGI IMG/M metagenome (GOLD analysis project Ga0070733, IMG submission 66450) | Surface soil microbial communities from Centralia Pennsylvania, which are recovering from an underground coalmine fire - Coalmine... | ecosystem: Environmental > Terrestrial > Soil > Unclassified ...
AGGAAAAAATGAAGCAGCGTTTGGCTCTGGACGCTTGTCCGGGGCTTTTTAAACTTAAGATTAAAGCAGGAGCCTAAAGTTCGAAAATGAAATGTTTAAACGAACATGTGGTGAAACCAGGGCCATTAACCTTAAATTCAAGTTAACAAATTAATAGTCAATATACTATATAACCATTTGAGAGGGAATAAGGAGGAAATGGTTTTAAAATGCTGACGAAAAATGAATTGGGAATCAAATTACTTAAAAGTATCAGCCCAGACGTAAAAATCTCCTTCTTGGGAAGAGGATGTCTTCAGCAGTTTCATACCCTTCATCTGCCACGACAGTTAGCCTTTTTTTAGTTTTTTTACTTTTAATCAGCTGTATGATCAATATAGCTGTAAGAGTAACACCTGCGGCGATCAGAATTTTTTTGGTTTTCATTTCATTAACACACTGAAATACTTGTCAAAAATAGATGTTTGATGCTAATCGTTCTAAAAATCATGCCTGTTTTGATCAAATAGAAAACTAAAAAGGGAAAATTCAAATCTAAAAAAGAACGGCGGCAAGATCAGACCGACTATTTTTACTTTAAGTTTTAATTTTTTATTTTTCAAAAGATGTCCATTCCATACAAATCTTTCCCTTTTTATCATAAACTGGCGGCGGTACTTGTTAGTCTGATAGCAATAGGTTACCTCGTTATACAGGGCAAGGAATTATTAAGTCCGCTGATATTCTCCTGTTTATTTTCCATTTTGCTTTTACCATTGGCTTCGTTTCTGGAAAATAAATGGCATTTCCGCCGTGGGCTGGCATCAATCGTCTCGGTATTGCTCCTTCTTTTTGTGATTGCCGGCATCGTTTATATTGTAGGAGTGCAAATGAGTGATCTGGCAGACGACTGGCCACAGTTCAAAATGCAGTTAAATAATTCCCTCTCGAGCATACAGCACTGGATTGCCTTGAAATTTCATATTAATGCGACCAAACAACTCACCTACGTGAAGTCGGCTGCCAGCAATGTGCTGGCCTCCGGAACGGCCGTCGTAGGCGTGACGCTCGTCTCTCTTTCATCCATCTTCCTCTTTTTTGTGTTTACGTTTATTTATACGCTTTTCTTTCTTACATACCGACGAATCATCATGCATTTTCTCATCTCCGTTTTTCTGGAAGAAAATTCCCTGGTGGTACACGACATCGTCGAACAGGTTCAGCAAATACTAAGGAAGTATATTACCGGATTGTTTATAGAAATGTGTATTGTTTCAGTAGTAGTTTGTCTGGCTTTATGGGCACTGGGAATCAAATATGCCCTGCTGTTGGGTCTGATTACAGGACTATTTAATATCATTCCTTATATAGGCATATTCACAGCTACGCTGATCAGTGTACTTATAACATTTGCGACGGCAGCAGCAGCCGGAAAGGTATTTCTTGTATTAATTACGCTGGTAATTACCCATCTGGTAGACAGCAATATTCTATTACCGGCAGTAGTCGGTTCCAAAGTGAAAATAAATCCCCTGATTACAGTGCTTGGGGTGGTTCTTGGAGAAATGATCTGGGGGGTTTCCGGAATGTTTTTATCAATTCCCGTTATAGCCGTCTTAAAAATAATATTTGACCGCATAGACAGTTTGAAACCCTGGGGTATTTTGTTAGGGGAACAGGACAAAACAGCCCACACTAATAAGATAAAGAAAGAAATAGAGCCGGTTACGGCTGAAAGCGGGACACCCTGGATGTAATTTAGTTATGAATTCAGGCTTTTGACGCCTCTGCGAATTCCTTATATATTTTGATGGTTTGCTGTAAGGACTGCTCGATTTCTTTTTTATCAAGCAGCTCAACCTGATATAATCCATTGGACATAAGACCTGCCAGGATCTCATGGCCAGGACCACTTGCGATATAAGGATTTTGCCCTGAAAACGCGGGTTTCATCTCATATTCAGTAACAATTTTCATAACCTGTTCCAGACTCAGATCATTCAATTTTAGAGACATGCGGATGTTTATTCAAAGATCTGGATATCCGGCATTCATACTGAAAAGGGGAAATGAAAGTTTTACAAACTAATTGTTAATAACTCCGTCCTGTTTGCAGGTGTAAAAACTTACCCTTATGCGTTTTTTAGACATGAATATTATTCAGGAAGAATTACCTTTGGATTATGGCAGTATTGAAAAATGTGCAATTTTCGAAATTGATTAAGGCGGAAGGACGGCTAAGGGAATTCAATTTCAGAAAAAGTAATGGAATCGTCGGACCGGTATACCATGTCGATGTAAGCGACGACCGGGGCAATCGTTATTATCTCAATTTGCTTTTGGAAGAAAATACCTGGACCGTTCAGGAAAAAAATCTGCCACCGTGGATCCAGGAAGCAGTTGCCCAGTTTCATCCTGCCATTCAGGAACAGGAAGTTTAGTCCCACGGGGAATATGGTTTTTTCATTCACCGTCTGATATCTCCGGCTTATCATCATCGTATTTTCCTGATTCAATAGCCCGAACAGCGATATGAATAAAAACAGAATGGAAGCATTCAGTGATGGAGTTATTGCCATCATTATAACAATCATGGTGTTGGAAATTAAAACACCCCATGATGCGAGTTGGATGGCATTGAAAGAACAACTGCCGGTGTTTTTAAGTTATCTGCTGAGTTTTATATTTATCGGAATATACTGGGGTAATCATCACCATCTCATCAGTGTATTAAGCCATGTCAATGCCGCTATTATTTGGTCGAATTTGAATCTATTGTTTTGGTTATCCCTGATTCCATTTGCCACCGGATGGATGGGCGAAAATCATTTTGCCCAAAATACGGTCGTTCTTTATGCTATTTTACTCCTCGTTTGCGGTCTTTCCTTTACCATATTGCAGAAATGTGTTGAGAGAGTAATGAAAAATAATCCAAAGCTCGTCCTGGCCTTTAACCGAGTAATGCAGAAAGGCGTTTTTTCCCTTGTTTGTTATACCATGTCGATTGTGCTGGCTTATTATAATACCTTATTTTCTGCCATCATTTTTTGCATTGTAGCCGTTCGATGGCTGATTCCCGACAAGAACATTGAAAAAGCCATTTCCAATTAAAACTATTCTGGGCAGTTGGTAAGATTTTTTGTAGCAGTTTACAAAGTTGCCATGTCGATTACAAAACGATATTTCACATCTCCCTTTAGCATGCGGTCGTAGGCTCTATGAATGTCCTGTATATTTATCATTTCAATATCCGACACGATTTGATGTTCCGCACAATAGTTGAGCATTTCCTGGGTTTCCGGCAAACCTCCAATCAATGATCCGGCGATGCTTTTCCTTCCTCCAATCAGATTAAACGCATAAATCTGTGCAGGCGCAGGTGGCGCGCCGACGCAGATAAGTACACCATTCGTCTTCATTAAACCCAGGTATTCATTGTAATCATGAGGGGCCGAAACTGTATCTATAATAAAATCAAAATTTCCCTGTACAGATTTCAGTTGTTCCGGATCACTGGTCAGCACGAATTTATGTGCCCCCAGTTTCCGTGCATCTTCTTTTTTTGATGGAGAAGAACTCAGCATGGTTACTTCTGCTCCAAAAGAAACTCCGAATTTTACGGCCATATGTCCAAGGCCACCCAGTCCGAGTACTGCCAGTTTATGGCCTTTTCCAACATTCCAGTGCCTGAGCGGTGAATATGTGGTGATCCCTGCGCATAAAAGAGGAGCCACATTTTGGAGGGGAAGTTTGTCTGAAATTTGAAGTACAAAATCCTGATCTGCTACGATCATTTTTGAATAGCCACCATAGGTGGGTGTTTTTTTGTCCTGTTCCATTCCATTGTAAGTCGGTGAATTTCCGTTGAGGCAATATTGTTCAAGACCTTCTTTGCAATTCTCACATTTTCTGCAGGAATCCACCAGACATCCGACTCCGGCCAATTCACCCACTTTGAATTTTTTTACTTCAGATCCAATTTTAGAAATTCTTCCAACGATTTCGTGACCTGGCACCATGGGAAAAATTGAATTGCCCCACTCATTCCTTATCTGATGTAAATCCGAATGACAAACACCACAATATAAAATATCAATTTGGATATCTTTCGGTCCGGGTACCCTGCGTTCCAGATTCCATGGGCCTAGTGTACTCTCTGCATCCTGGGCGGCAAATGCTTTAATTTTTGTCATTTTTATTATTGAATGTTAAATACCGAACAAATAAAAATTAAATCAGTTTAAATAGGAAATGAATTTTGTTGAAATTTGATCTCAACTGATTTTAGCAAAACGGTTATTGACATAGTCCCAATTCAAAACCGACCACCAGGCGGTGATATAATCTGGTCTTTTGTTTTGATATTTCAAATAATATGCATGCTCCCATACGTCAATACCGAACAAGGGCTGTCCTTTTACATCGCTCAGATCCATCAGTGGATTGTCCTGATTAGGCGTTGAAACAATATCCAGTTTATTGTCTTTTTTTAAAATCACCCATGCCCATCCGCTTCCAAAACGACCCTTGGCCGCATCATTGAATTTTGTTTTCATGGCATCCACTGATCCAAAATCTCTTTGGATCGCGGTCATGAGCGCAGCAGAAGGAGCAGCTACTTTACCCGGAGAGTTCATCAATTCCCAAAATAATGAATGATTATAATGGCCACCTGCATTATTCCTCATTTTGGCTGAATATTTTGAAATGGAAGCAAGTAAATCTTCCAGAGACATTTTTGTAGTATCCACCTTTTCTGCTTCCACGGCTTCAGATAGATTTTTTGCATAGGCAGCTGCATGTTTGGTGTAATGGATCTCCATAGTCATAGCATCAATTGCCGGTTCCAAAGCGGAATATGAATATGGGAGGGGGCGTTGTGTATAAGGTGTGGGATCGGGTGGCGTTTTAAGATGTCCATTCTCATTTGAATTTGTATTTGCAAAAGAAGTCAGTACAGATCCGGTAAGTCCTGCCATAACTCCTGCTTTGCCCGCTGTATTTAAGAATGCTCGTCTGGATAAGTCTTTGTTTGTCATAACTGAAGTTTTGATTATGTAATTTAAGCCCATTTCAAGCTCAAAGCCGAAAACCTAAAGCTTAGAACCCGTTTATTTTTTACTGCAAAATTTTGACCACAGTTATAAGCTGAAAGCCCAAAGCCTAAAACTGAAATGCTATTGAGGACGAATTCTTTTAGTTATATTGAAGATGGTAAGCTTTGGGCTTATTCCGGATAAAGCAAATATTTCTTTCTTTTGCTTTTGAAGCGTGAAAGTGCCGGTTCCCAGCTTTGACGTATTGATTTTTCGGATGCCTCTTCCGAAATCTGCTTGCGAAGCATGGTTGTGCCTGCCAGCTTATCGAAATTGCCGATTTTGTTATTGCGGGAAGCATCGAAGAATATTTTTTTATCCGGAAAGGCATTATAAAATTCAGACAACCAGTGAAGGTCAATTTGTTTTTTTCTACGAAGACTTTCAAAATCGGTATTGCTAAAATTCAGGCCGTAACAAACAGAATCCTGATAAAGCGGATGTTCGCTCATGCCAGGTATGGAAACGGGCTTGAAACTATATTCATATTTTCCGGCTAAAAGAGGCGCGCCTAACATAGTAAATGGCTGCCGGGTGCCTCTTCCGAGACTAATGACGGTTCCTTCGAAAAGACAAAGACTTGGATACAACTGGACAGCCAGTTGTGTGTTCAGATTTGGAGATGGCGGAACGGGCAATACATACACCGACGCATGAGTGTAATTCATTAGCGTTATGATCTTTAGATCACATTTTACCTTATTTGACAACCAGCCTTCTCCGTTGATCATTTTTGCCAGTTCACCTAATGTCATGCCATGCACGATCGGAATGGGCTGAAGACCTACCCCAGAACGAAGGGAATCTTCGAGCACAGGCCCATCCACATAATAGCCATTGGGGTTCGGTCTGTCGAGGACCATCATGGGTTTATGGAAATCGGCACATGCCTGCATGACATGTTGCAGTGTTATGATATATGTGAAGAAACGGGCTCCTACGTCCTGAATATCAAAAACAACTAAATCGACGTCCTGTAAATCTTCCCGGGAAGGAATGGATTTTTTTCCATACAGTGATACAATCGGTATCCCGGTCATCGGATCACGACTGTCTCCTACAGTAACACCTGCACTTGCATTTCCACGAAAGCCATGTTCAGGTCCGAATACCTTGACAATCCGGATTCCGGAATGAAGAAGGCTATCTACCAATGGAACACCCGCAATCTGAGAAGTCGGATTGGCTACAATGGCTATTCGTTTTCCGCGAAGTATCGGAAAATATCGATCAGTCTGATCAGCACCGGTAAGTATACGGGACTTATCAATTTGTCCGGCTCCATGTAAAAGAAATAAAACAAAAATAAAAAGCAGCGCTTGTTTTTTCAACGACTAATAAATTCAATATTGTTTTATATCGTATTGTGTTCTCATCGTGTTCATTAGTCATACAGTTTCATAGCTATCCCTTCCACGACAGATTTAGGAAGCAACCAGGCAAAAAAAGCACTGAGCTTATTTAAGCCACCGGTAATCACTTCAGGTTTGCGCCGGAACAAATTATCTACTGCAATACGAGCCACCGCTTGTGGTGACATATTGAACCGTTTAGCAGCTTTTTGTCCCTTCGTTCCAACATTCGCCCGATATACAAAGTTAGTATCTGTCGGGCCTGGACAAACACAGGTTACCGATACAGTAGTTTTTTTAAGTTCATGAAATAGTCCGCGGCTAAAGGCGAGCACATAAGCTTTTGAAGCCGCATATGCCGTCAGCATTGGCACTGCCTGATAGGATGCAGTACTGCCAATATTGAGAATATAGGCAGCGGGTTGTTTTAACATGGAGGGCAGAAATAAACGAACTAGTTTGGTAAGTGTGATAATGTTTACTCTTAACATTTCGGTGTGTTCCCGGACAGAGTATTTTTCAAATTTACCGCTGAGACCATATCCGGCATTGTTGACCAAAACAGAGACAATAAACTGATTTTTACTGCAGTAATCGAATACTGATTCTGCAGCCTGGTCATCGGCAAGATCCAGTGCAAGCCACTGGCAGTTTCTACTTGTGGTAACACTGATTTCTTTGGCAACCTGCTCCAACAGGTCTGCGGATCTTGCAACCAGCAGCAGGTCAAATCCACGTGCGGCAAGTTGTTCCGCAATAGATTTTCCAATTCCTTTGCTGGCTCCGGTAATGAGTGCAAAAGGCATCTGCGTTTATTTAAATTACGCTACTAGTTCTGAACTTTTGAAGCGAATCGATGGTAAAAAGGTGTTTTACTGTTTTCATCTTTTGGCATGTATTTACCGGTTATAATCGGTACATACATCACGCGGCGACGACTTGCTTCTCCCACGTAAGGAGATTGTTGTGCGCGATGCCAGATCCGGCCATCATGAACAGTCAGGTCGCCGGCATTGATATCAAACCCGATTTCACGGGCGTCGGGGTTATTATCTATAAAGTATTTTTTCTTGAAAAGCAATCTTAGAACCCCTTGTTTATGAGTTCCCGGAAGAACCCGCAAACCACCCGCTTCAAAAGGGCAGGGGTCGAGATGAATTCCAACATTCAGCATCGGCATAATCTTCTGTCCGAGAAATAAATCGCGAGGGCTGTCCGTATGCCATCCCATCTGGGAAAATTTGCTTTCAGGGGTTCGTACATAATGATTCAGAATCAGACCATCTTTTTCATTTTCGGCAATCCGTCCTTCATAGGGCGCCAGAAGCTCAAGTAAGGCAACCAGCCGGGGATCCTGTAAAAATTCATGAAACGTCGAACTAAAGGTCGAAAGAAAGCATAAGCGCTGTATTATGGTTTGACCATTATGGTCCTTCCCAAATTTTAGCGGTACTCCGTTGATTTTATCCACGCCTTCATCCAGTAATTTCTTTTCAATCCGATTTAATTCCTGGATAAAAAAAGCAACTGTTTCAGGCTTTAGGACGTTACGAAATACGATGACCCCATTTTTATGGAAAAAAGCTGCTTGCTCCGGGGTTACCTTATCACCTAAAACGAATTCAGGGCATAGTAATTTTTTCATATCATGGTAGCATTTAAGTCTTTAGCAGGGGAAGTCAGCCGCTTAAAACCCATATTTGAACAGGATGAAATTAACTTAAAAATAATTATGATTTTTTTATTATTGGCAAAATTAATGAATAAAGTCCTATTAACCAGCCCCGTCCTAAATTCTTATTCCCCCACTGTTAATTTCCGAATCTATCTAAACGTCTAAATGACCCCCTTGGTATCCGCATTTTTAATTCTTTAAGATGGTAAGTCTTCCGGAATGAGCAGACTCCTCTCGTTTTTTGTAAATAGCAAGGCCAACAGGTAGGCAGCATATGTAAAAACCGGAGCTGCCAGTACATCGATTGTATAATGTACGTGCTGACCCAGTAAAAAAATCCCCAGAAGGATGGAAGCCGCCAGGGCATATATCCGGTCGCCTTTTTTCTTCAGGCACAAAAAAATCAGGAAAACAGTGGTTGTATGACCAGAGAAAAAAAGATCATGCGTAATATAGTGCGCTCCATAAAACTGGTTTGTAATCGGATCGGCCAGAGGAATCAGGCCGACCGGGGGATTCAGTGAAATCAGCCCGATACAAGCCATCCTGAGTAATGTAACGGTGTTATACGCCCAAAGGGTTACCAGCAGCATCATCGGGTCCCGGTATATTCTGAGGAGCAGTAGCAAGCAGCAGGACCATATCAGAAAGAAAACAGCTATCGAAAAATTGCGGGCGGGAATAAGTTCGAGTATAAAGTCGGGAAGTAGACGTCCGTTCCGGTTTTCGATAGCATCAAAAAAGAAGGGTAAGCTGGTCAGAATGCCGGCAAAAATTGCCATTCCGATCCAAAATTTCCACTTAAAAGACGGTATTTTCCAGGCATTGGACCATTTTAAGGTTAAAGCGGAAGGCGTATAGCACGACGCTTTTTTTTGAATATTTTTATTGTTGGAAACTTCCTGATATGTTAAATCTGAATCTCTCAAAAATACCTATTTGTTTGAAAAATTGATATAAATCAAGGCAAAATACTGTATTTCAGTTGCTAATTAACGGATTTAATATCAAAAAAATTGAAAATTTTCAGCCTTTCGCTTTGAGCTTTTATGCTTAAAAATGCCATCGTTTGAAAGCTTCCATCGCGGCGTATTTTGTGAGTCCCAACAGTGCATACAGATTTGCTGTATTGGCATTTCTGTCCTCCGCTCTTTGCCAGAATTCCCGGCTATCAGAACCCTGAAATGGAACCATGTCCTTTTGCGACTGATGGATAAAAATCCCAAATCGTTTTTTCAGAACCTGATCCGGGCTCATTGGGATGGCCATTTCAATTTCACTGACATCCCATTCCTGCCAGGCGCCCTTGTATAACCATACCCAGCAGTCTTTTACCCAGAGCTCGTTTGCATTTTTAAGACGCCGCAGGGATTCAAATACAATGTCGAGACAAACCCGGTGTGTTCCATGAGGGTCAGCCAGATCGCCGGCACAATACACCTGATGGGGTTTGATTTTCCGCAGCAGGTCTATCGTAATGTCAACGTCCGCCTCACTCATAGGATTTTTCTGAATAGTTCCTGTCTCATAAAAGGGGAGATTCATAAAATGTATCCCGGTTTCCGGAATGCCTACATATCGGCAGGTGGCGCTGGCCTCACTTCGACGGATCAATCCTTTTATGCTACGAATTTCCGGAGAGTCAATACCCTTAGATTTCTCGTCTTTGAGGTATTTTTTCGCATTGGTCAAAATTTCAGTTGATCTTTTGTTGTCGATACCAAACATAGACTCAAAACCAACCGCAAAATCTATGAAACGGGTAACAAATTCATCTGTAACAGCAATATTGCCGGAGGTTTGGTAACCCACATGCACTTCATGTCCCTGATCATGCAAGCGCATAAATGTTCCTCCCATCGATATGATATCATCATCAGGGTGTGGTGAAAAAATCAGGCACCTTTTGGGATAGGGTGTCATTCTTTCAGGAGCATTGGGCAATGGTAGATTTTTTCCTCCGGGCCATCCTGTGATACTGTCCCGAAGCATGTAAAAAACTTCCAGGTTGATCTCATAAGCATCACCCTTAACTGCCAGCAGGTCGCTCAGACCATGATCGTTGTAATCGTTGTCCGTCAGGCTTAATATAGGTTTGCCCAGTTTGAGGGCTGTGCTTACCACGGCCTTTCGGAGAATATCTTTATTCCAGTCACAATCACCCGTGAGCCAGGGCGCCTTAAAGCGAATCAAATCAGCCGCTGCGGCTTCATCCGTAACAAATAAAGTGTCGTCATGTTCCTGCAGGATAGATGCCGGCACATCTTCAGATGTATTTCCTTCTACTGATTTTTGGATTGCCTGGGCTTTATTGGATCCCCAGGCCATCAGGATTATTTTTTTGCTCCTCAGGATCGTACTGATACCCATGGTGACCGACAGCCGTGGAACCTGGGTGACGCTATCAAAATCACCCGCATTTGATAATCTGGTTGAATTTTCGAGTGGAGTTACTCTCGTTTTTGAAAAACGACTGGATCCGGGTTCGTTAAAACCAATGTGTCCGTTAGAGCCAATACCCAGTATTTGTAAATCTATACCACCGGCATCAGTAATTGCCTGTTCATATTCAGCACAAAAAGACTTCATGTCTTCTTTGGGCAGTTCACCATTCGGAATAAAACAATTCTTTGGATCTATATCAATATGATCAAAGAGATTTTCCTTCATAAACCGATAATAACTCTGCCTGGCAGTTCTCAGGATGGGGTAATATTCGTCCAGATTAAAAGCAACTACGTTTTTGAAACTGAGTCCTTCTTCTTTATGCATTCTGATCAACTCGGCATATAATTTTAAAGGTGATTTACCCGTAGACAGACCGAGTACGCAACGCTCTTTATTTTTCTCTTTCTCACGAATGAGATGTGCGATTTTTTTTGCAACAAATGCAGAACCGGCTGTTGCATTCGGGAAAATATCCAGGGGAATCTTTTCAAACGAGTCTACCATTTTCATAACAAAAGCAGTTTATTTCAAATTATCTGCGAAAATAGGTTATTGGGCGTAATGCTTAAAGCCTGCTATAGGTTTGGAAGTATGAAAGTATGGAAGAATGGAAATTTATGCAGGTATTAGCCATCGCATTAGCGTATCGATTCATAGCAGAGTGTAAGCAATTCCCTGCTATCCGGGTTCATCTGCTGTTTTTCGATTTTTTGCTGAATGCCACGGATCAATTGCTCGTATCTCTTATGAATATCCCTTTTCCGGTTTAGTTTGGCAACGATCAGATCAGTGCAGATATTTCCGCCATTATGTGTATTCAGAGACCAGTCGGAGTTGGTTTCAAAAAATTTCTCCATCGCTTCGATGGAATTCATTTGTTCACACATGGGAATTAATTCGTGTTGCAGCGTCTGGGCAAGCCAGTCGCCAACCATGAATAAATCCTGCTGATTACAAACCGAATAGTCTTTTACGATTTCCTGTTCAGGGTCATTAGACGGGAAATCTTTCATGTAAAGCATGATACTGCATAAATTGGATTCCTTCATCATTATATCACGCATAAAGATTTCTTTTATCTTCTTAATTTCGGAGTGCCAGATTTCAAGTTGAAGTCCAATCCTGTACTTTACAGGAAACTGGCTTAGGAAGATTATGGAAAGTTCATCCTGGCTTTTTTTGTTTTTTCTTTTGTAACTAAACTCGGTTCGGTTAAATTGAAAACGGGCCATCCCCATCGGGCCACTCGTCACCCGATAAATGTAGGACTGAATGTCCTGAAGCCATAATTCAAGTAAGGGTTGTTGTTTGGCAGATTCCATAACCGGTTGTTGAATCTGAATAAAGGGTTTAACAAAGCTAAATTAAATAACCAGTGCCTCTTTAAGAAAAAATAATACGAAGTAGATTAACTATTCCAGTTTGCCTGACAGGACGGGTAGAATGATAGCCGAAGCATTTTGCCTGTCGTGAAAAATACGAATGACGGATTTCAGAAAGTCCTTTTCATCACAGGAATAAATATCAGTAAACTGCTGCGGGTTCCTGTCAGACAACGGAAACCAGCTGCTTTGAATCTGGATCATCAGGCGGTGTCCTTTTTTAAATGTATGGGCGATATCCGGCAAGCTGAACCGAACGGTTTCTATTTTCCCCGGTTGAAAAGGCTGCGGCGTTTCAAAACTTTTCCGGTATTTACCACGGAATATTTCTCCTCGCACAAGCATCTGATATCCTCCCATAGGATAGATTCTTTGGGGCTCGTTTACGGCATAAATATCGATGCGCTGATATGAGAGGCTGTCCGGAAAAACGTCTATGACTTTAACTACAAAATCTGCATCAGAAGTACTGATACTGGTTTTCAGATCTGCCACGACAGGACCTGCTAATGTAAAATCTTCCTGTAGTACGGGTGTTCGATAGGTGAGTACGTCAGGCCTCCGGCTGGCGAATCGCTGGTCATCGGTCATATAATCGCGGGTGCGGTTAAAATGAACTGCTTCGGTATACGGAACCGGGTGGGCAGGGTCGCTGGTATACTCATCAAAACCCGATTCGTCTCCGGGTATGTTGGTTGAGAGTTCATTTTTATCGCTCAGGTAAATTTTTTCTTCCCTGATCTCGCCGGAAGGCCATGAGTCAAATTGCCTCCAATGATTTTCGCCGGTAAAAAATATTGTAGCGCCTGCAATCGAAGGATCGTTTTTTCCTTTGAGATAATAATTGAAAAAAGGAACGATGATCTCATTTTGATAAGTTATTGAAGTATTGGTTCCATAATAAATATTTCCAAGATGTGTGCCATCCGTACTGGACCATTCTTCATGGTACCAGGGACCCATTACCAGTTTTGCATTCGTTGAAGGGCTCTGTTTTCTGATGGCTTTGTAGAAATTCCATGCGCCAAAGCAATCTTCAGCGTCGAATAACCCACCGACAACAAGAATAGCCGGTTTAATATTATATTGCGCTACCCGCGCATTTCTCGCCTGCCACCACACATCTTTATTCGGGTGTTGATAAAGTTCTTTAAAAAATGCGATGCTGTCTCCTGCAAGAGGTAATAAATTTTTATCCGCCCCCTGTTGCATATAAAACTGGTAATTATCCTTACTGTTATATACGTCGGGCATTGGATCTTCTTTGCTGACCGGCACCGGATGTGGTCTGCCGAAACCGCCGCCAACATAAAAATCAAACGCGTCCATATAGAAAAACGCTCCGTTGTGATGAAAATCATCTCCTTCGAACCAGTCTGTTACCGGCGCCTGCGGACTAACGGCTTTTAGAGCCGGATGGCCTGAAGCGGCTGCCATTCCTGCATAAAATCCGGGGTAAGATGTTCCAAAAACACCCACTTTTCCATTATTGCCGGCAATGTTTTTGACGAGCCAGTCGATGGCATCATAAGCATCTGTAGATTCGTCAATGTCGCCTGGTTTTTTGTCTTTGATGAAGGGCCTGACGTCAACAAATTTTCCTTCGCTCATCCAGCGTCCACGTACATCCTGAATAACCATGATATAACCTTCATGCAGAAAAAAACGTTTGTACCCTGACCAGAAGTCGCGGTATTCATTCGCACCATATGGTGCACAATTGTAAGGCGTTCTTTCGATCAGAATAGGATGTTTTTCGGTGCTGTCCCTCGGCACATAAATCGAAGTGAATAATTTCACGCCATCTCTCATGGAAATGGATTTCTCAATTTTATAATAGTTATCGCGAAACCACGCGCTGTCCTGGTTGATATTCTGAGATGATACAATTTGGGCTGTGCAGATCAGGAGCAGGAGTAAATGAAGTTTCATGATGTTGATATTTTTCACATTGCAAAGTAGGGTTTGCCCAAAACTAATACCCTAAATTGAGTAATAAACCGATTAAAATGTTTAACAGAAGAAAATTCCTGGGTTCTTCTTTTCTCGCTTCGACGGCTTGGTTTTTAAGGACACCGTACGAAAACGGAACCGTACATGCGCAAAGGATAGCGGTAAGAGGCAAGCAAAACCTACCCATTGTGATTTCCACATGGGATTTTGGAAAAGCCGCCAATGCGGCAGCATGGGAAGTCCTGAATAAACAGGGCAGGGCTCTGGATGCGGTAGAAGCCGGTGTCAAAATACCGGAGGCAGACCCAACGAACCACTCAGTCGGTTATGGTGGCCTTCCTGACCGCGATGGTTTTGTGACACTGGATGCCTGTATCATGGATGAAAAAAGTAATTGCGGTTCCGTGATGTGCCTGGAGCATATCGTACACCCTATTTCCGTAGCAAGGATGGTTATGGAAAAGACACCTCATATCGTATTGGCCGGTGACGGAGCATTGGAATTTGCACTCGCCAATGGCTTCAAAAAAGAAAACCTGCTAACGCCTGAAAGTGAGAAAATCTGGAAGGACTGGCTGCAAAGTTCGAAATATGAGCCGGTGATCAATATTGAAAATAAAAAGTACAGTCCCGGTGGGCCTCAAAATCATGATACCATCGGAATGCTGGCTTTGGATTCTGCCGGAAATCTTAGCGGAGCCTGCACAACCAGTGGTATGGCCTTTAAAATACATGGCAGGGTGGGAGATTCGCCCATCATCGGCGCCGGATTATTTGTAGATAATGAAGTCGGATCTGCTACTTCAACAGGAGTCGGTGAAGAAGTCATTCGCATCGTTGGTTCTCATCTGGTAGTAGAATATATGCGTCAGGGACTGGCGCCCGGAGACGCATGTAAGAAAGCAGTGGAAAGAATTGTAACCAGAGATCCTGCAAAAGCAAAAAACATCCAGGTTGGGTTTTTGGCTATGAGAAAAGACGGTGTATACGGCGCTTTCTGTATCCAAAAAGGATTTACATATGCTGTACGTTCTGCTACAGAAGAAAAAATTTATGAATCTGAAAGCTGGTTCAGTTGATGAAAAAAAATAAACTCGAAATATGCTGCTATAACCTGGAATCGGCCCTGATCGCAGCAGAAGCCGGTGCAGACAGGGTTGAACTTTGTGCAGACCCCTCCGCCGGCGGAACAACACCTGGCATCGGACTGATGAAAACTGTACGTAAAAAAATCAATATTGAACTTTACCCCATCATACGTGTCCGGGGAGGAGATTTTTTATTTTCACATGAGGAGTTCGAGATCATGTTGCACGAAATTGAATCATGTAAATCTGCGGGTTGTGATGGAATTGTTTTGGGAATGCTGTTGCCGGAGGGACGGGTGGATAAAACAAATATGTCCAGGCTAATGGAGAAAGCTTATCCTATGGGTGTGTGTTTTCACCGGGCCTTTGACTGGACGCGAAATCCGTTTGAAGCACTGGAGGATGTTATCGACCTGGGATGTGAAAGAATACTTACTTCCGGTCAGCAGCCTACTGCCATCCTGGGTACCCAATTAATCAGGGATCTGGTAATACAGGCAGACGAACGCATACAGATAATGCCGGGTTCAGGTGTTCGGGCATCAAATATTACAGATTTGAAGAACGAGACAGGAGCGACTCAGTTTCATAGTTCTGCCCGTATATTCAAAAAATCTTCGATGGAATATGTGCAGCCTTTCATGACCGAAGACCTATCAAATGTCATGGCAGACAGACATGAGATAGAAGAAATGGTTTTAAAGCTGAAAGCGTAAAGCGCAAAGCTTAAAGCCAGCTGACGAAGCAGTTTTGATTAAATTTGCACAAGGGTTATCAATATTTTTCGCTTTACGCTTTACGCTTTGCGCTTTACGCTTTACGCTTTCAGCTTTAAACCACTTTCGAGATTTTGAGAAGATTGGTTGGTAAGTGTTCACTTACAGGAATGCTTCCTGTGTTAATGATAACATCTCCCTTTTTTATAAATCCTCTTTGCTTTAATATTTCGGTGAGGTCAGCTACAATTTCATCCATACTCTCTTCTTCTGCATAATGAAATGCACGGACGCCCCAACTCAGGCTGAGCTGGTTAATCAGTGTCTTTTCTTTTGAAAATATAAAAAGCGGGGATTTCGGCCGGTAACTGGATAACATAAAACCTGTATATCCGCTTTGTGTCATTCCTATGAGTGCGTTGGCCTGGGTGTCCTGCGCCAGTTTGCACGCATTATAACAAATGGCATCGCTCAGGAATGAGGGAGAATGCGGTTGTGGTTCCAACTCGTCTTCACGGTTATAATGATAATCAGTTCTTTCTACTTCCATGATGATTTTCCGCATGGTTTCGACAACCAGCGTAGGATAATTGCCGGTTGCGGTTTCTGCACTTAACATGACCGCATCGGCGCCTTCCAATACCGCATTGGCGACATCCGTAATTTCACTGCGGTTTGGTTTGGTCCGGTCGATCATACTCTCCATCATCTGCGTTGCCACGATCACCGGTTTGGCGCGGTGTATGGATTTGCGTATGATTTGTTTCTGAATGAGCGGCACCTGTTCTACGGGTAATTCAACTCCAAGGTCTCCGCGAGCCACCATGATGCCATCTGACTCCAGAATTATTTCACGAAGGTTGGTGAGTGCTTCAGGCATCTCAATCTTTGCAATAATTTTGGTTTTACTTTTCTTCTGGTTCAACTTTTCACGCAAACCAACGATATCATTTACCCTGCGAACAAATGAAAGGGCAACCCAGTCAAGTTTTTGTTCAATGATAAAAGCCAGGTCCGCCTCATCCTTTTCGGTTATGGCCGGCAGTGAGATTTTAGTATCCGGCAGGTTAAGTCCCTTTTTAGAAGAAAGAATTCCGCCGAGCTTCACCTGAACTTTTACATCATGGTTTTTTTCGATACTCATCACTCTGACTTCCAGTTTGCCGTCGTCAATCATGATGATGTTCCCAACTTTTACATCTTCATGCAAATTGGGATATGACACATAAATTCTCTCTTTGTTTCCGACGAGCTTGGTATTGGTAAATGTTAGAATTTCTCCTTCTTCCACCAGCATACTTCCCCCCTCAATTTCACCTACTCTCAATTTAGGCCCCTGTAAGTCACCAAGTATGGCAATATTAAAAGGCTCAGTTGAATTGATCTTCCGGATATGCTCAATTATTTTTGACTTGTCCTCATGACTTCCATGAGAAAAATTCAAACGGAAAACATTTACGCCGGCCTTTACCAGGGACAACAGTTTATCATAGGTATCACAGGCGGGACCTACAGTGGCAACAATCTTAGTGCGGTGAAAAGTATGCTCCAGTCCGGCCTTCTTATCCATCTGGCCGTAGATATACTTGTCGAGGTTTTTTGACATGATACTTGAACTAAGTTAAGAGTTAATAGTTAAGAGTTAAAGCTATTGCATTTATCACAGTTTACTGCGTTATGCTTTACGCGTTAGGTTTAAGCTTAGGAAGCCAGTATTTTAATAATTCTGAGCCAGTCATCACTGATTTTCTGTTTGGCTTTTACAGCTTTCTCCAGCGGGGTATAATGGATTTTGTTATTCACTATGCCCACCATCACATTGTATTTGCCTTCCAGAAGACATTCGACAGCAGAATATCCCATCCGGCTGGCAATTACCCTGTCAAGGCAACTCGGTGATCCGCCTCTTTGAATATGACCGAGAATACAAACGCGTGTATCAATATTCGGAAGTCTTTGTTTCACCACTTTGGCTACTTCCTCAGCACCGCCGAAATTATCACCTTCCGCAACAACCACCAGATTTACCAGTTTTTTTCTTTTTTCCTTTTCCTGAAGGGAACTTACCAGTTCTTCAATATCCGTTTTTCTTTCTGGTATCAGTATGTTTTCAGCACCAGTGGCAATCCCGCTGTGCAGTGCAATATATCCCGCATCCCGCCCCATAACCTCAATCACAAAAAGGCGATCATGTGCATCGGCGGTGTCCCTGATTTTATCGATCGCTTCCACGGCTGTGTTGACGGCGGTATCAAAACCAATAGTAAAATCAGTTCCGGCAATATCTTTATCGATAGTACCCGGCACTCCGATACATGGTATTTCAAATTCCGAACTGAATCTGTGTGCGCCCCGGAAAGAGCCGTCTCCACCGATTATGATGAGGCCATTAATTCCCAGCTTTTTTAGATTGGCATGTGCCCTGGACCTGCCTTCGTATTCAAAAAATTCTTTACAACGGGCTGTTTTTAAAATAGTACCTCCCCGTTGAATGATATTGGCTACGCTGCGCGAATGGAGCGGAATAATATCATTTTCAATAATTCCGCTATAACCCCGCATAATTCCGAACACTTCCAATCCATAATAAATTCCTGTACGAACAACTGCGCGAACGGCGGCATTCATTCCCGGCGAATCTCCACCAGATGTGAGTACCCCGATTTTTGAAACTTTTTGTTGCATTAATTAGAAAAGCGTTGTATTTGTTGAATCTGTTTCAATCAAATGGCGATATCTGTTGAAATTTTTTAATCTTTCCGAAAGAAGTCCCAAAAATAAGCATTTGCATTGAATCCTCATGTGGTAAATCAGGTTAATTCATTACAATCATTATAAATGAATCTCAGCAATCATACATCTCGCACTTCCACCGCCATTGGTTTCTATTTGCCGGAGAGAACTATGTAATATCCGGTTATATCCAGCAAGTTTTTCTGCCTGATCCGGTAACAATGAATTCCATGCCGCACTCGACATGACAAGTATTTTCTCTTTGCGTTCATTTTCCAGCTGAAGCATATTTCCGGCGAACTGATTCATCTGTTCAATGCTGATTCGGATTATTTCCTTTCCGCTTTCGAGAATAGTGTCTTCAACATATTTTTTTTCAGACGGGTTTGTAACAGACTCCAGGCATATCACCACATAACGGTCGGCGACACACATCATGACATTCGTATGATAAATGGCCTGTCCCGTTTCGTTGACCGCATGAAATACAATCGCCCGATAATTCAATTTACTGCAGAAGTCCTGAAGCACTACTTCGTTGGTTCGTGGTGATAAACAGGCATAGGCGAGCCGTTTTTCCCGATCCAAAACCATACTGCCGGTTCCTTCCAGAAAAAGATTCTCTTTTTCATATCCCGTAAAATCAATCAAATGATCATAATGAAATTTTTTCTGTACGATGGAAATCACTTCCGGCTTCCGTTCTTTTCTCCGGTTTGGTGCAAACATGGGGTAGAGACAGTAAATGCCGGAAGAATGAAAGGAGATCCAGTTATTTGGAAAAATGGCGTCAGGGGTATGGGGATCCGGTGAGTCTTCTACCACGGTTACTTCAATGCCCTGATCGCGTAATAAATTTACGAATTCGTCAAATTCCTGTACAGCCTTTCTTGTCAGGTTTTCCTGGTCACCCTTCACCTGGAAACTATTATTCACGGCCGTTTCGGCATTATACACGAAATGCAGGGGCCTGATCATTAAAACTTTTGAAGTCGTTTGCATTTTATCAAAAGGTTGACAGTTGACAGTTGACGGTTGACATATGCTTTAAGCTTTTCGCTTTAAGCTTACAGGTCATCCCTTAGTAAAGGCATGCTCATACAATGAAAGCCACCCCGCGCACGTGACAGTTCAGCTGAGGGCATCAGAATGACCGTATCCTTAAGCTGATCGACATTCAGCGTTTCATCCTCCAGTTGCCTGATCAACTCATGTGCATGAATAATTTCAAATCCGTTTTCCTTAAACGCCTCGATCGTTTTATCATTACGGTCATAACCAAGTACCACTCCTTCTTTCAAAGCCAGCAGATTACAGGAATCGGTCCACTGTTCACGGGCATCAAAGGGAAATTCATTATTCCCGGAATAAATAAATTTTATGTTGCCGGTACACTGAAGATCCACTCTGGAGATTTCTATCAACAGGTCCTCCAGGTTGTCAAAATATACAGGATTCTCAATATCCTTCTTCCTGAACTGAATGATTTTTAATTTTTCATCCTTTTTCGATCCTTCCAGCGCTCTTTGTATGGAGTCTTCATTTTCATGTTTCATAGATTTCTTGGAAAATACACCCAACATCACCCAGGCATCTTTTCGGATCTGGGTAAATACGGTGTCAATATGCATATAGTCCCTTTTTTTGGGAATCTTAACGACGGTTATTTTCTTTACGACATTTTTTTCAAATAACAACTGTATGGCCTGATGCGCCGCCTCCATGGTCGTTCTTTCACTTACACCAATCAGCAGATGATCCCTGGTGACTACCATCACATCACCACCTTCAAGCGTAACTTTCCGGTCGTCAGATTCCTTCGGTAATAAAAAATGATGATGGCCGTCATTGAGTTCCAGAATATTATCCTGGTACTCTTTAAAAAAGGGATGATTGAAGAAAATGTATTTTGCAATCAATGCTTCCCTTGTCCTTGCTTTTCTGGCGGGTTTATTTAATAATACAAACTCATTTATTACAATACCGATATCGCGTGTAAAAATAAAATTAGGTATGGGTGCGAATAACATACGCCCGCCTTCCACGGCTCCGGTAATAAACGTTTTGGCAAGAGCAATGGGGTCGAGCCCGAGCAATTCTTTCTGGGTGTCGTAGGAACAATTTTCGATAGCACATACAGATGCAGCCAGCTTGAGACGAATTTCCAGATCCTCCAGTATTTCAGCAAGGAGCCACTGAAGTTCTATTACTTTATCAGAACGAAAAAAATCTTTATGCTCAGGTTTGTAAAAATTTCTTTTGTTTTTCTCTGAATCGATCACCTTCAGCTTTCCCTGAATTAAATCAGGATCGAGAAAATACAATAACAACTTGGTATAGAAATCATATTCCTTTCTCCTGATAGTATCCAGGTGAACGATATCTTCAAATAACCAGTCCTGTGCTTTGGATGGCACTACCTTCCCCAATCCGCTGTCCGGACTATGCACCAGGAGGCGACGCAGGCGGCCGACTTCGGAACTTACTTTTATCATTTGTTCGTGTTTGCCCATATCGTTTTTTTCGAGGGGTTAAAGGTAGCTAAACCCCCTTCGCGTTCAAAACCTAACGGTTGTTAGTTTTGTCACTGTAATTCTGTTATTTTTGCGGCGATCATCATTTTACTATGGATTTTTCTTACACGGAAGAGCAATTGACCATACGGCAAGCCGCAAGAGATTTTGTCAGGCAGGAATGTTTACCCGGCGTTATTGAAAGGGATGAGCTTCAAAAATTTCCGCGGGAGCAATTATTAAGACTTGCTGACTTAGGGTTCCTGGGAATGATGGTTACGCCGGATTATGGCGGAGCAGGCATGGACACGGTTAGTTATGTTCTCGCAATGGAAGAAATCAGTAAAATTGATTCCAGTGTATCCGTCGCGATGAGCGTAAACAATTCGCTCGTTTGCTGGGGCCTGCAGGCCTATGGATCTGTTTTCCAGAAAGAAAAATGGTTAAGACCTCTGGCAGCCGGACAAAAAAACGGAGAGCTGTATATAGGTGCATTTTTACTCAGTGAACCGGAGGCCGGCAGTGATGCCACTTCACAAAAAACGACGGCAATAGAAAAAGATGACCATTATATTTTGAATGGCACGAAAAACTGGATTACGAATGGAAATTCTGCATCGGTGTATCTGGTGATGGCTCAAACCGATCTGGCAAAAGGGTCAAAAGGGATCAATGCATTTATTGTGGACAAACATTCACCCGGTGTATCCGTCGGAACAAAGGAAAATAAACTCGGCATCCGCGGCAGCGACACACACAGCATTAGTTTTAATGAGGTAATAGTTCCCAGGGAGAACAGAATCGGAGAAGATGGATTTGGATTTTCATTTGCCATGAAAACACTTTCGGGCGGAAGAATCGGCATTGCGTCCCAGGCGCTTGGAATTGCATCCGGAGCATACGAGTTGTCACTAAAATATGTTAAGGAAAGAAAAGCCTTTGGTACGGAAATTAAAAATCATCAGATCATCCAGTTCAAACTGGCAGACATGGCAACCCGTATAGAAGCCGCCCGATTATTATGCTTAAGAGCTGCCCTCGATAAAGACAATGGACGGGATTATTCAACCAGTTCGTCGATGGCCAAAGTATTTGCGAGTGAAACCGCCATGTGGACAACCACCGAAGCGGTACAGATTCATGGCGGATATGGTTATGTAAAAGAATATCATGTGGAAAGACTGATGCGGGATGCTAAAATTACCCAGATATATGAAGGTACCAGTGAAGTGCAACGAATCGTAATTTCGCGAAGCATTTTAAAATGACTCTCGCATGAACAGGAACGATTACTGCGGCTTCATTGAGAAAATAAAACCTTTCGGTGTACAGCTCCTGGCTGTTTCCAAAACCAAGTCCGTCGATGAAATACAGGCGATGTATGATCTGGGCCAAAGAGATTTCGGAGAAAATTACGTACAGGAATTGTTGGAAAAGCAGCCGTTGCTCCCGAAAGATATCCGGTGGCATTTTATCGGACACCTGCAAACAAACAAGGTCAAATTCCTGGCCCCGTTTATTTATATGATCCAATCGGTGGACAGCCTGAAGTTATTGCTTGAAATTGACAAACAGGCAACAAAAAACCGGCGGATCATTCGCTGTCTGCTCCAGATTTATATTGCAAGTGAAGAATCCAAATTTGGACTGGATCAAACTGAACTCGATTCACTGGTGATTACGGTGAACCAAAACAGGCAGGAGGGCAGGTTTAGTCACTCGCAAATCTCAGGTTGTATGGGTATGGCCTCCCTGACGGAAAATAAAACGCAAATCCGGGAAGAATTCATACGTCTGCGGACAGTATTCGGAAAAATTAAAATGTCTTTCCCCGCCGATCCCGTGGACACCCTTAGTATGGGAATGAGCAGCGACTATATGATAGCAATCGAAGAGGGATCAACGATGGTGAGAATAGGGACGGCAATTTTCGGCAGCCGATAAAACAAGTCTGGAAGACTGGGAGACTGGAAGTCTGGAAGTGGCTTTGGGCTTTAGGCTTATTAGAATTAATTTCGCACCCTGATAAACGAATCATTATGGCGGAAATACAAGCGGAGGAAAGATCACTGAATTTTTTGGAAGAAATAGTTGAGGAGGACCTGAAACAAGGTAAATACAAAACAATCCTTACCCGTTTTCCGCCGGAACCAAATGGTCATTTGCATATCGGCCATGCAAAATCAATTTGCCTTAATTTCGGACTTGCTCAAAAATACGGAGGGAAGACTAACCTGCGTTTCGATGATACGAATCCTTCGAAAGAAGAAACAGAATACGTGGACAGTATCATCGAGGATGTTAAATGGTTGGGATTTAGTCCGGAAATGATTTTGTATGCCTCAGATTATTTTGAGCAGCTTTATCAATTTGCATTAAAGCTGATTGAGAAGGGACTGGCTTATGTTGACGATAGTACGAGTGAAGAGATCGCTATTCAAAAAGGAACTCCCACTGAACCGGGTATTGCAAATAAGTTTCGAAGCAGAACCATAGCTGAGAATGTTCAGTACTTCACCGAAATGAGAGCAGGTAAATATGCCGACGGCGAAAAAGTATTAAGGGCAAAGATCGACATGGCTTCACCCAATATGCATATGCGTGATCCGATTATGTACAGGATCAAAAAGGCGGTCCATCATCGCACAGGGGATAAATGGTGTATCTATCCTATGTATGATTTTGCACATGGTCAAAGTGATGCCATAGAAAAAATTACACATTCGATTTGTACGCTGGAATTCGTGCCGCACCGGCCTTTATATGATTGGTTTATAGAAAAACTGGAAATATTTCCCTCCCATCAGTTCGAGTTTGCCCGACTGAATCTAAGTTTCACGGTAATGAGTAAGCGAAAGCTGTTGCAACTCGTTGAGGAAGGTTATGTGCAATCCTGGGATGATCCACGGATGCCTACGATTTCGGGTCTGCGCCGCCGCGGTTACACTCCCGAAAGTATCAAAAGTTTTGCGGACCGGATCGGTGTGCAGAAAAGGGATAATCTGATCGACGTTTCGCTGCTCGAATTTTGCCTGCGTGAAGATCTGAATCAGCGGGCGATGAGAAAAATGGTCGTGTTCGACCCTCTCAAAGTGATCATCACGAATTACCCGGATCAGGTTGAGACCCTTATTTCCGAAGACTATCCGGAAGGGGCCGAAAAAAATGGAAGCCGTCCATTGCCTTTCAGCAAAGAAATTTATATTGAACAGGAAGACTTCATGGAAAATCCCCCAAAAAAGTTTTTCAGGCTTGCCCCCGGGAAAAAAGTTAGGTTAAAAAGCGCATATATCATTCAATGTGATGAAGTCATAAAGGATAACGAAGGTAAAATTATCGAACTTCATTGCAGTTATTTACCTGAAAGTAAAAGTGGTACTGATGCTTCCGGCTTAAAAGTGCAGGGAACATTGCATTGGGTTAGCAGGAAACACGCCATTCCTGTGGAACTTCGTTTGTATGACCGGCTGTTTAAAGTTGAAAATCCTGCAACTGAGGAGGGGGATTTCAAAGAATATATAAATCCCGCATCGCTTGAAACAGTAACTACAGCCATGGCCGAACCTTCTCTGGGCGCAGCCAGGCCGGATGAACGATACCAGTTCCTGCGCAAAGGATATTTTTGTCTGGATAAAGAAAGCAATCCCCGGAAACCAGTTTTTAACAGGATCGTAAGTTTGAAAGACGGATGGGCCAGGGAAATAAAGAAAAGTTAACGGCCTTTAGAAAATAACCGGTCATTAACTATTTCCGGCTTTCCCGGAGCGCATTTGTTGCATGTTTTTCATTCGCCAATCCTGATATTGCTTAAAGAGGGGATCTCCCAGTACGGGTTGAATTCTTTTGTCTGCCTGATCAGTTATAGCCTTTATTTTTACCTTTTTTTCATCCTCGCTGAGAGTTTGATCCTGGAAAATCTCACGCATCTGAGGTCTGTAAGAAGAGTTAATAGCCACGACTGAATCCGCCTGTACGTCGGTCATTTTCAGTTCAGTAATCAATTTTTGTTTCATTTGCGCAGAACGTGAGGCCGGATCTCCGGCCTGTGCAAATCCACTAACAGAGGTGAGCAATGTCACCAGAATAAAAGCGTAAGCTGCAGCATATCGTTTCATAATCTTTGAAGTTTTATAATATTTATAATATAGATTACCAATCGCATGCCAGAGCCGACAATTTATGCACTCTTTATTCAGGCAACAGGGAAGATAACAGTTAACAGATTGATAAGACTTCAGAACTTCTGTAAATTGCGTGTATGAAGCAATACCTGGATTTACTTCGCCACGTGACTGAGCAGGGCCTTGAGAAAAGCGACAGAACAGGAACGGGTACCCAAAGTTGTTTTGGCTATCAGATGCGATTTGATTTAGCGAAGGGATTCCCACTGGTGACCACAAAAAAACTTCATCTGAAAAGCATTATATATGAGCTGCTGTGGTTCCTGAAAGGAGACACCAATATTGCTTATTTAAATGAACATGGAGTGCGGATATGGGATGAGTGGGCTGATTCCAGGGGCGATCTGGGACCTGTATATGGCAAACAATGGAGAAGCTGGCCGGGTGAGGGTGGAAAACAGA
>Ga0070733_10000743_pt1 | contig 25489 bp, 16 predicted proteins | sample Coa_R1_9_FD_66450 | JGI IMG/M metagenome (GOLD analysis project Ga0070733, IMG submission 66450) | Surface soil microbial communities from Centralia Pennsylvania, which are recovering from an underground coalmine fire - Coalmine... | ecosystem: Environmental > Terrestrial > Soil > Unclassified ...
ACGCCGGGTTTGAGTGGCGCGAGTCGGGATGCTCGATGTGTCTGGGAATGAATCCAGACATTCTGCAGCCGGGAGAACGATGCGCTTCGACCAGCAATCGCAATTTTGAAGGGCGGCAGGGACGCGGGGGGCGGACGCATCTGGTCAGCCCGATGATGGCGGCGGCGGCGGCGATTGCGGGGCATTTCACGGATATAAGGAATTGGAAGTTTCAATGAGAGTGCATCGGAGGAAAAGCGCAGTTCCCTCAACGGCTAAAGCCGACTATACCGTCGCCCTTACGGCACGACTGAAGTCGTGCTCTTCCCAGAACTACTCGCTAAGCGAAGGAGCCGCGCAATGAAACCATTCACCGTACATCGTGGCCGCGTGGCGCCGCTCGATCGGGTCAACGTCGATACCGACCAGATTATCCCCAAACAATTTCTGAAGCGGATCGAGAAGACTGGATTTGGGCAATTTCTCTTTTACGACTGGCGGTTCGGTGCGGATGGAAAGAAGAACGCCGACTTTGTCCTCGATGAGCCACGCTACGAAGGCGCGAGCATTCTCGTGGCCGGGAAAAATTTTGGCTGCGGATCGTCGCGTGAGCATGCCGTGTGGGCGCTGGCGGATTTCGGATTCCGCGCAGTCATCTCCTCTTCATTCGCCGATATCTTCGCCAACAACGGCACGAAAAATGGATTCCTCACTGTGCGGCTCAGTGAGGACGAGGCCGCGGAACTGATGCAGCGGGCGCAGGAGATCGACGACTATCAGATCACGATTGATCTGGAAAAATGCGAAGTGCGCGACGATACCGACTTCCGGGCTAAGTTCCCCATGAACGAGTTCGTGCGCCATTGCCTGCTGAACGGACTGGACGACATTGGGCTCACGCTGCAGCATGAGGCCGAGATTGCGGCGTATGAGACGGAGCATCCGGTGCCGGCCGTGCTCGAAGCGTTTTGACAGTCAACGGACGGTCAAAGCGAGTAAAGATTTGTAAAACCTTCGCCCCAGTCTTGACCGACCACTAGGCCGCAGTTGATGCTGATAAGGCGCGGTTCTACGATAGCAGCTGCGTTCTGATTCCTACCTTGAGCAACTCTCGCGGGAGGCCTTTTGGGACAAGGAAAAATTAATGCCCCCCGGTGTGAGTTGCCGCAACCGAGCCTACAATGCGTACGTCTAATACTTGGACCTGCAGCCGAGCCTGTGTCGAACAAGGAAAAGAAGGGTCTCGGACCGAAACTATTCCATGAATGATTCATCTATGAATGATCTCTCTGAAAGAAAGCCCTGCGCGAAGATGGTGGCATGTTCGCGAGGACTGACGCTTCTGGTCACTGCCGCGGTTTGTGCGATTTCCCTGGGCTGCACCAGCAGCGCCGACTCCAAGCAGCAGAAGGCACAGGCGGCCGCTCCCCGCGCCGTTTCGGTGGCGACGTCACCGGTGCAGCGGCAGGACGTGCCGGTATACCTGACCGGGCTGGGTGCAGTCACCGCCTTCAATACGGCGAACATCAAGAGCCGGGTCGACGGCCAGATCATGAAGGTGAACTTTCAGGAGGGGCAGAACGTGAAAGAGGGCGAATCACTGATCGAGATTGACCCTCGCCCTTATCAGGCGGCACTGGATCAGATGCAGGCACAGCTATTTCGCGATGCGGCACAACTGCGCGACGCCAAGTTGAATCTCGATCGTTACACCACCCTCATCCCGTCCGGGAGCATTGCGCAGCAGCAGGTTGACACACAGAAGGCGCTGGTTGATCAGCTCGACGGCACGGTGCGCACGGATCAGGCACAGATCGAGACCGCCAAGCTGAACATCGTCTACTGCCACATTACGGCGCCGTTCACTGGGCGCGTCGGACTTCGGCAAGTGGATCCGGGCAATATCATTCATGCCACGGACACGAACCCCATGCTGATCCTGACCCAGCTGCAGCCGATTGCCGTGATCTTCACCCTTCCCGAAGACGTGTTGCCGAATGTCGCGAAGCACATGAAGAACGGAACACTCGAAGTGGATGCCTTCAACCGCGACGATCAGACCAAGCTGGCGACGGGGAAATTGCTTACCATCGACAACCAGATTGATCCCACGACGGGCACGGCGAAACTTAAGGCCGTCTTCAGCAACACCGACAACCAGCTCTGGCCGAACCAGTTCGTCAACGCCAACCTCTTATTGGAGACGCGAAAAAACAGCACCGTAGTGCCGACCGCTGCGATCCTGCGCGGTCCGCAGGGCACGTTCGTTTATGCGGTGAATGCCGACAAGACCGTGCAGGACAAGGTGGTGAACGTTTCCCTTACTCAGGGCGATACGACGGTCATTACGAGTGGAGTCGTCCCCGGCGACACAGTCGTGACCGACGGCCAGGACAAATTGCAGCGAGGCAGCCGAATTGAACCGCGCAACGCAAGTCAGAGCGGCGGACGGCATTCGACCCCCATCGATGGTGAGGCGACGAGTTCAGGAACCTCAGGTTCATGAGTCCTTCACGGTTATTCATTCTCCGGCCGGTTGCGACCACGCTGCTCATGGTAGGCGTGTTGCTCGTGGGCTTGGTTGCATTTATGCAACTGCCGGTGTCGGCCTTGCCGGAGGTCGACTACCCAACCATACAAGTGGTCACGTTTTATCCGGGAGCCGATCCCGATGTGATGGCTTCATCGGTCACGTCTCCGCTGGAGCGGCAGTTTGGCCAAGTGCCCGGCCTGAGCCAGATGACCTCGACCAGTTCGTTTGGCAGCTCGGTGATCACGCTTCAGTTCGGCCTCGACCAGAACATTGACGTGGAAGAGCAGCAAGTGCAGGCCGCGATCAACTCCGGCTCGACGTATCTGCCGGTGGACCTGCCGAACCCTCCGATCTACAACAAGGTCAACCCGGCCGACGCGCCGATCCTAACGCTGGCGCTGACTTCGGATTCGCTGCCATTGTCGAAGGTGGAAGATCTTGCAGATACTTCGCTGGCGCAGAAGATTTCGCAGTTGCCCGGCGTTGGACTGGTCTCGATCAGTGGAGGACAGAAGCCGGCGGTCCGCATTCAGGCGAATCCCACGGCGCTCGCGTCCTACGGGCTGAGTCTGGAGGACATTCGCGCTGCGCTGGTGCAGGCGAACGTGGATCAGGCTAAGGGCGTGATCGATGGCACTCGGCAGTCGTACACCATTGGCGCCAACGATCAGCTTTTTTCCAGCGGCGATTACAAACCGATCGTGGTTGCCTATCACAATGGCGCTCCGGTGCGGCTGAGCGACGTGGCGAACGTTATCGATGGCACGGAGAATGTCCGGCTCGCGGCGTGGATGAATCAAACCCCTGCGGTGATCGTCAACATTCAACGGCAACCGGGAGCCAACATCATCGACGTCGTCGACAAGATCAAGAAGCTACTGCCGCAGTTGCAGGCATCGCTGCCTTCGGCGGTCAAGGTGCAGATCCTCACCGACCGGACGACCACGATCCGAGCTTCGATCAAAGATGTTTATTTTGAGTTGATGCTTTCGATCGGCCTGGTGATTATGGTGGTGTTCCTTTTTCTGAGGAATCTGGCTGCGACGGTGATTCCGAGCGTGGCCGTGCCCCTCTCATTGATCGGGACATTCGGCATCATGTACCTGGTGGGCTACAGCTTGAACAACCTGACGCTGATGGCTCTAACCATCTCCACCGGCTTCGTGGTAGATGACGCCATCGTCATGATCGAGAACATCGACCGCTATCTGGAGGCGGGAGACTCCCCGCTGGACGCGGCGTTGAAGGGATCGGGGCAGATCGGGTTCACCATTGTCTCGCTCACCGTTTCGCTGATCGCAGTGCTGATTCCGCTGCTGTTCATGGGCGACATTGTAGGACGTCTATTCCGTGAGTTCGCCGTGACGCTGGCGGTGACGATTCTGGTTTCGGCGGGTGTCTCGCTGACCCTGACGCCGATGATGTGCGCCAAGCTGCTCAAGCATCGTAAGGAAGGCGAGAAGGGCCGCTTCTACGAGGTCACCGAGGATTACTACAATCGGATCATTGCGTTTTACGGACGCACCGTTAAATTCGTACTGAAACATCAGCCCATAACGCTGATGATCACGTTTGGAACGCTGGTGCTTACCCTGTTCTTGTACGTGATCGTGCCGAAAGGATTTTTCCCCGTGCAGGATACGGGGGTGATTCTGGGCGTTTCGGAGGCGCCGGACTTCGTTTCGTTCGACGCCATGGCGCAGCGGCAACAGGAACTGGCGAAGATCATTCTGCGGGACAAGGCCGTGGATAGCTTGTCGTCGTTCATTGGAGTGGATGGCACGAACACGACGCCGAACGAGGGCCGCATCCAGATTAATCTTAAGCCGCGCGACGAGCGGGCCGACGATGCTTCTGCGATTATCCGGCGGCTGCAACCGGAACTGGCGAGGGTAGACGGCATTACTCTCTACATGCAGCCGGTGCAGGATCTCACAGTCGAAGACCGCGTGAGCCGAACGCAGTTTCAGTATTCGATTGAGGATGCGGACGCGCAGGAACTGGCGCAGTGGACTCCGAAGCTGGTGGCCAAGCTGCAGACCCTGCCGGCGCTGCGCGACGTAGCCACGGACCAACTCAACAACGGTCTCAAGACGAACGTATTAATCGACCGGGATACGGCGTCGCGGTTGGGAATTTTTCCCCAGGCCATCGATAACACGCTGTATGACGCGTTCGGCCAGCGGCAGGTTTCGACGATTTTCACACAGCTGAACCAGTATCATGTGATCCTCGAAGTTCTCCCCAGCTTCTCGCTGACGCCAGAGGCGCTGAAGGACATTTACATCCGTCCCAGCGCAGTGGTAGCGAACACCGGCGCACCTTCGGCCAACGGCGCCTCGGTAACCACCAGTGGAGCGCCGGTCCCGATCTCGACGTTTACGAAGATGCAGGCCAGCAGCGCCTCTCTTGCAAATAATCATCAGGGTCAGTTTCCGGTAGTGACGCTCTCGTTTAACCTTGCGCCGGGAGCGTCGCTGGGAGACGCGACTAAGGCGATCCAGCAGGCCGAAAAAGACATTCAGCTGCCGCCTAGTATTCACGCGGCGTTTCAAGGGACGGCAGCGGCGTTTCAGAATTCGCTGGCGTCGGAGCCGTATCTGATTCTGGCCGCCGTGATCACGGTTTACATTGTGCTCGGCGTTTTGTACGAGAGCTACATTCACCCAGTCACGATTCTTTCCACTCTGCCCTCGGCGGGTGTGGGCGCGATTCTGGCGCTCATGATCACGGGGAACGACTTAACCGTGGTGGCGCTGATCGGAATCATTCTCCTGATCGGCATTGTGAAAAAGAACGCCATCATGATGATCGACTTCGCGCTTGAGGCGGAGCGCGTCGAACATAAACCGCCCGAGGAAGCGATCTATCAGGCATGCCTGCTGCGCTTCCGCCCCATCATGATGACGACGATGGCGGCCCTGCTGGGCGGACTTCCGCTGGCGTTGGGATCGGGAACGGGCGCGGAACTGCGCCGCCCGCTGGGCATCACGATTGTCGGTGGATTGCTGCTCAGCCAGTTGCTCACGCTGTATACGACGCCGGTGGTGTACTTGTGGTTTGACCGCCTGGCACAAAGGTTTTCGCGATATAAAGTCGGCAACCCGATTCCGCAGGAGCCGCTCCCGGCAGAATAGGACCACCGACTCAGCATGATGCGTTTGTTATGAGTATTTCTGCTCCATTTATTCGGCGTCCGATCGGTACGTCTCTGTTGGCGGCAGCGCTGCTGCTGTCGGGCATTCTCGCCTTTAATTTTCTTCCCGTGGCTTCACTGCCCAGAATGGACTTCCCGGTGATTAGTGTGGGGGCGGCGCTGCCGGGCGCGGACCCGCAGACGATGGCCTCCGCCGTGGCCACGCCGTTGGAGCGGCAGTTCGGCCGGATCGCGGCGGTGAATCAGATGACTTCGGCGAGCCAACTGGGCAGCACCTCCATCGCGCTGCAGTTCGATTTGAACCGAAACATCGACGCCGCTGCTCGCGACGTGCAGGCGTCCATCAATGCGGCGCGGAGCCAGCTCCCAGCGAACCTGCCGAGCAATCCTTCTTACCGCAAAGTAAATCCTGCGGACTCGCCCATTCTATTGCTGGGATTGACTTCTGACACTCAAACCGTGCCCCAGATGTACGATGCTGCCGACTCCATCCTGTCCCAAAAGCTGTCTCAGGTAAACGGAGTAGGGCAGGTTTTTGTGTGGGGTTCAGCGCAGCCGGCGGTACGCGCGGAGGTCAATCCAACCTTGCTCAACAAGCTGGGGGTTGGGCTCGACACGGTTCGAAACGCACTCAACGCGGCGAATGCGAACACGGCGAAGGGGCAGGTCTCCGACAGCAACAGATCGTACGCCTTCACCGATACCGATCAACTCTTCACCGCCGACCAGTACCGGCCGCTGATCGTGGCTTACAACAACGGGGGTGCGGTGCGACTCGGAGATGTCGCACAGGTCGAGGATTCGTTGGCGGACGTGCGCAATCTAGGACTGGTCAATGGCAAACCTGGCATCATCTTGCCCGTCTTTCGGCAACCGGGCGCAAACATCATTGAGACCGTGGACCGAGTGCAGGCGCTGCTGCCATATCTGCAATCTTCCATTTCGCCCGCGATCAAGCTCTCGGTTGTGATGGATCGCACGACTACGGTGCGGGCATCGGTAAAAGACATCGAGAAGACGTTGTTGATCTCGATCGTGCTGGTCATTCTGGTCGTATTCGTGTTTCTGCGCACGGTGCGGGCGACGATCATTCCGAGTATTGCCGTGCCGCTCTCGCTGGTAGGAACGTTCGGGGTAATGTATCTGCTGGGATACAGCCTGGACAATCTGTCGCTCATGGCCCTGGCGATTTCGACTGGATTCGTGGTTGATGACGCGATCGTGGTCCTGGAGAACATCACGCGCTACGTGGAGCACGGCATGGATGTCGTGCAGGCGACGTTCAAGGGAGCCGCCGAGATTGGATTCACGGTGCTTTCCATGAGCGTGTCGCTGGTGGCAGTTTTCATTCCGCTGCTGATGATGGGTGGAATTGTGGGACGGATGTTTCGCGAATTTGCGGTGACGCTGAGCGTCGCCATTGCGGTCTCGCTGCTGGTTTCACTGACCACCACGCCGACCATGTGCGCGAAATTCTTGAGGTCCGAGAAGCAGAACAGAAAACACAACATCTTCTATCGCGCCAGCGAATGGGTTTTCGACCGGCTTCTGGCGATCTATACGCATGCGCTGAAGTGGGTTCTGAAGCACCAGCCGCTCACGGGAGTGGTCACCATCCTGGTGGCGGGGTTGAGCATTTACCTTTACACCATTGTGCCGACGGGCTTCTTCCCGCAGCAGGACACAGGGCGCATTCAGGGCTCAGTGATCGGCGCGCAGGATATCTCATTCCAGTCGATGAGCGATAAGATCCGGCGCTACGCCAGCATTGTGCTAAAAGATCCGGCGGTCGACACCATGGGTGGATTTACGGGTGGGGGTTCGGCGCTGAACCAGGGCCGCTTCTTCGTGATGCTGAAACCGCTGGAGCAGCGCGGCCCCTGCCGGAAGCAGCATTTTTGGGAGGCTTGCCATTACGTGACCGCCGACGACGTTATCAACCGCTTGCGCGGCAAGCTGGCCGTCGTACCCGGCGCAACCTTGATTCTGCAGTCGGCTCAGGAACTCACCATCGGCGGCAGGTATGGCAACGCGCAGTATCAGTACACTCTGCAGAGCGCGAACCTTGACGACCTAAACAACTGGTCTCCGCGGCTCCTGCAGAAATTGAAAGCCTTGCCCGAATTGCGCGACCAGAACTCGGACCAACAGGATAAAGGCCTGCAGGCCAAGCTGGTTATCGATCGCGACACCGCCAGCCGCATGGGGATCAGCCCGGAGACTTTGGATAACGCGCTCTACGATGCCTTTGGACAACGTCAGGTTTCGACTATGTACCGGCCACTGAACCAATATCACGTGGTGATGGAAGTTGCCCCGCAGTTCCAGCAGACTCCCGAGGCGCTGCAAAATATCTATCTCCGCTCGACCACCGGGACGCCCGTGCCCTTAGCGGCGTTCACCCATTTTGAGCCCTCGAACACTCCCCTGGCCGTGAATCACCAGGGGCAGCTGCCTTCGGTGACCATCTCGTTCAACCTCGCGCCCGGTATTTCTCTTGGCCAGGCTACCGACGCCATTGAAAAGGCCGAGCGCACCATCGGCTTCCCCTCAACTATCCAGGCCAGCTTTCAGGGCACCGCCGCTGCTTTTCAGGATTCCCGTTCCAATATGCTGATCCTGATCATCACAGCACTCGGCGCTGTCTACATTGTGCTGGGCATGCTGTACGAGAGCTACATTCATCCCATTACGATTCTCTCCACGATACCGTCAGCCGGCGTGGGAGCGCTGCTGGCGCTGCTTTTGACGCACAACGAGCTCAATGTGATTGGGATGATTGGCATCATCCTGCTGATTGGGCTGGTCAAAAAGAACGCCATCATGATGATCGACGTAGCGCTCGACGTGGAACGCACTCAGGGAAAGAAGCCCGTGGAAGCGATTTACGAAGCCTGCATCCTGCGGTTCCGTCCGATCATGATGACCACCATGGCCGCGCTGCTAGGCGGCCTGCCGCTGGCTCTGGGCACGGGAACTGGCTCCGAGCTGCATCGGCCACTGGGAATTACGATTGTGGGTGGACTGGCGGTGAGCCAGATGTTGACGCTCTTTACTACGCCGGTAGTGTACGTATACCTCGACCGGCTGCGGCTGGCGCTGCGCGGTGGCGAAGACGAGGTTCTGCCCGAGCCCTCGTCGCCCAGCGGGGCGCATCCGAGCCCAGCACACTGACCCCCTACCTCGGGCGATGCGACAAGACTTCCTTCCCGGGGAACAAGTCGACTACACTAGGAAGCTTGTGCAACCTCGCCGGAGAAGTCCTGCATCGCAGCACTAGGGGCGAAACTCTGCCAGAGAATCTTGGCGATCGGGGCTCGAATGACTCGCCGGGAGGGGCCACGCTTCGGCTGCGCAAGGACTGCGCGTCCCGTATGATAGAAGGCAAGACAGCTTGAGAGCCACGAGATCGCCCGAATTGGCAGGCAAAGCCTTGTCGAGCAGACCAGCACTTTTCCAATTTTGTTTCGAAATTTTTTTCAGGAGTCACGGATGCTAAAGAAAGCAGCGGCTCTGTTCCTGGTTGGAACGAGCCTAGCGATGTGGGTCGGATGCACTACGAGTTCCAGTCTTTACCTGTACGCGACAGTTCCCGTCAGCAACCAGATTGTGGCCTATCGCGAGGACCCCAATGCGGGAGTGCTCACCGTTCTGGCAGGAAGTCCGATTACCGCGGGCCCGGCGGTGCAGTCGATTGTGATTCATCCCTCAAAGAAATTTCTCTACACCGCCAACTCTGGCGAAAGCGACGTCTCGCGGTTTCTCATTTCGAGCGACGGCGCGTTGTCGGAGCAAACTCCTCGCACGCCCGTTGGCACCGCACCGACGGTGCTTGCCATGGACTCGGCAGGGGCCTTTCTATATGTCGCCAACTCCGGTTCGAATACAATTTCAGCCTTTTCCATCAGCGCCAGCGATGGCAGCCTGATGGCGGTGGGGGCTCCCGTTCCAACTGGCGTCGCTCCGCTCAACATGAAGGTCGCGCCCTCAGGGAATTTCCTTTACGTAACCGGCTCGGGGTCCCCCCAGGGGTACATTGAAGTGTTCAGCCTCGCCGGGGGCGTTGCTACCTTCGTTCAATATGTACAGCCTGGAACGAATCCCTACGGCCTGGCGATCAGTCCCGCCGGGACTTTCCTATACACCGCCAACACCGGGGACAATTCGATCTCGGAATACTCGATCGACCCGACCTTGGGCACGCTTACGCAAATCACCGGCTCGCCGCTCGGTGAGTCGTACTCCGCGCCCCTTTCGCTGTTGGTGGATGCTTCCGGAAAGTATCTGTTTGTGGCGAATGAAGGCTCGAACAATCTCGCGGGGTACGGAATCGGGTCCGATGGCGGTCTCACTGTGCTGGCCAATTCGCCGTTCGGCACCGCTGCGGAGCCCAGTTTCGTTGCGAGCGATGCAGCCGGAAGGTATGTGTTCGTCGGCAACCAGAAGGGCGGGGCGATTCAGTCCTATAGCCTGGACGGCAGCACAGGAACGCTCACGTCGATAGCGACGTACGCCGTGGGGAATACGCCGACCTCGATTGCGGTCACACCCTGATTCTGATTTCCGGTCGCAGCTGGACAGCACGCCTTCTTGATTTAACAAGCGGGTGACAATCCGGAAGAGGCATTTGGGACAATAAACAGCACGGCAAGCTGCAGGCCATCGCTGAGAGTCCGAAGCCTGCCGTTACGGTATCCGGCGACTGACGATGCTGACTCTGCGCCGGGGAATGCATAGACATGAAGATTGCCAGCGCTGCGAGTGCCTTCCCCAAGCACTACTATTCCCAGAAATTTCTGCTGGAAAAACTGCAGGAGTATTGGGGCGATCGCCTCAGGAATCCGCAGTTGCTGGCGCGGCTGCACCGCAATGTTACGGTCGAGGGCCGATACCTGGCGCTGCCCACCGAGAAATATTACGACATTGCTACCTGGGGACAGGCCAACGATATCTGGATCGAAGTCGCACAAGAACTCGGAGAGCAGGCTCTGTGCCGCGCTCTCCATCACGCCGGACTCGAGACGCGCGAATTGGGCGCGCTGTTTTTCACCTCGGTTACAGGAATTTCGAGTCCTTCCATCGATGCGCTGCTGATCAACCGCATGGGCCTGCCGGTAAGCATTCGGCGTGTGCCGATTTTTGGGCTGGGCTGCGTTGCGGGCGCGGCGGGGATTGCTCGTGCCGCGGACTACGTTCGCGCGTATCCTTCTCAGGCCGCTGCTCTGGTTTCCGTCGAGCTTTGCTCGTTGACCATTCAACGGGACGACCTTTCCGTGGCGAACCTGATTTCTTCGGGGCTATTTGCGGACGGATCCGCGGCCGTAATTGTGACAGGCTCGGAAATGAAGGCGAATGGTCCGGAAGTCCTGGCGACGCGGTCGATTTTCTATCCTGACACGGAAGAGATGATGGGATGGAAAGTTACGGAGAAGGGATTCCGCATCACGCTTTCGCCGGAGGTGCCGGCCTTGATTCGCAAGCACCTGGGGGCTGACGTGGACGTGTTTTTGGCGGAACACGGGCACCAGCGCGGCGACATTGAAAGTTGGGTGCTGCATACGGGCGGTCCGAAAGTGCTGGAAGCCACCGCAGATGCACTCGACCTGCACAATGGACAGCTCGACGCTTCCTGGGACTGTCTCAAGCGAGTCGGTAATCTTTCGTCGGCATCAGTGCTGGTGGTGCTGGAAGATGTGATGAAGAACCGGCGTCCGGAGCCGGGGACTTTGGGGATTCTTGCGGCGATGGGTCCGGGATTTTGTTCGGAGCTGCTGCTGTTGAAATGGTAAGGTTCGGTTATGAGTGATGGCGTGCCATGCGCGACCGATGTTTTCGTAATCGGCGGCGGTCCAGCAGGATTGGCGGCCGCAATCACGGCGCGGCAACGCGGATTTTGCGTTGTGGTGGCCGACGGCGCGCACCCACCAATCGACAAAGCCTGCGGTGAAGGATTTCTGCCGGACGGGCTGGAAGCGCTGGAGCGTTTGGGGATTCACGTGCCAGCGAGCGAGTCTCATCCGTTTCGCGGGGTTCGCTTTCTTACGTCTTCTTTGTCCGCGGAAGCGCAATTTCCCGGCGGCGGCTCAGGAATGGCTGTGCGCCGGACCGTCCTGCACGGCATGATGATCGAACGCGCGGTACAGCTGGGAGCTGATTTGCTTTGGCGGACGGCTGTCACGGGTATTTCTGCGGACGGAGTTCATCTTGGACAACGCTTTGTCCGGACCCGCTGGATTGTGGGTGCGGATGGATTGAATTCCCGTGTGCGCCGCTGGGCGGGCCTTGAGGCCTGCGTCAAGCCGCGCATGCGATATGCCTTCCGGCAACATTTTCGCGTCGCGCCCTGGACCGATCACATGGAAGTGTACTGGGGCGACCGTTGCCAGGGTTATGCCACAGCGGTGAGCTGCGATCAGGTTTGCGTGGCGCTGGCTTCGCACGATCCACAACTGCGATTGGGGGACGGCTTGCGAGAACTGCCCGCGTTAAACGCGCGTCTGCGCGGAGCCGAGACGGTCTCGGCAGAACGGGGCGCGCTGACCGGTAATCGCAGACTCAAACGCGTCTGGCGAGGAAATGTGGCTTTGATCGGCGATGCCTCGGGCACGGTAGACGCTATCACCGGAGAAGGACTTGGATTGGCGTTCAGCCAGGCGGTAGCGCTGGCGGAGTGTTTCGAATCCGGCGACTTGGCTCGATATCAGGTTGAACATCGCCGGCTGGCGCTGCGTCCGCAATGGATGGCGCGAATGATGCTCAATCTGGACCAGCGGCCGTGGTTGCAGCAGCGTACTCTTCAGGCTTTTCGAAAGCATCCGCAGGTTTTTCCGAAGCTGCTCGGACTCCACGTAGGCGCCGTGCCGCCTCTGCAGGTTGTGCGAGACGGGCTGACTCTGGGATGGGGTCTGCTGACGGCGTGACGATAACCGCCATGACCCGCTGGGCTAAGAATGGCTCGATAGTCCTGGCCTTACTGATTCTGATCGTTTCTCCAGCGGCGGCTCAGCAGACAACTCTTCAGCTTGATCCCGCGCAAGCTTCGGTGAAGTTCACTTTGGGCGATGTGCTGCATACGGTGCGGGGGACTTTTCAATTGAAACGCGGAGCGCTGCAGCTCGATCAGTCTGCGGGGAAACTCTCAGGAGAGATCGTAGTCGACGCCAAGAGCGGCGAGAGCGGCAGCGGCATGCGCGATCGCAAGATGCATCGGGAAGTGCTCGAGAGCGAAAAGTATCCGGAGATTTCGTTTCGTCCCGATCGAGTGGAAGGCACGGTCGCCGTGCAGGGAAAGTCCAGCGTGAAGGTGCATGGCATGTTCAGCATTCACGGAGTCGACCGCGAGATCACAGTTCCAGCCGAGGTTGACATGGCTTCGGACCACTGGACTGCCACGGTTCATTTCACGATTCCGTATGAGAAATGGGGGATGAAAAATCCGAGCACCCTATTCTTACGGGTTGACTCTTCCGTGGAGATCGACTTAGTGGCGGCAGGGAGGGTTGCGCAACATAGCGCCGCGGTTCGCGATTCCGTCCGCTAGAATCCGTCTTGCGCCGCGATCCCCTTCCCTTCAGTGCACTCGTAGCAACGTCCGCCGGCGAGACTCTTGTAGTCCTCCGTACCGCCATTCGGCCAATCGATGACGACCCGATCGATCCGGTCGCGTTTCTCCAAGCCAAAGGTCACAGGCAGTTCGGATTGCGACAAGTAGCTCGAACCGCCTTTTACCATTCGTGACTGCGTTATGCCTCCGGCAAAAACGCGCACGACCGCGCCAATTGCGTCGCGGTTTGATTTCGTTCCCAGCAGACGAAACCGGATGCTGCGATTTCCGGCCAGCTGATCGTTGCGGTAGAGATAGGCCGGTCCGTTATTTGTGGTGAGCAGGAGGTCGAGATCGCCATCGCGATCGAAGTCGGCATAAGCAAGGCCCCGCCCAACTTTTGGCTGATCGAAGCCTCCGCCGGCCTCTGCCGCGACATCGCGAAAACTTCCCTTTCCTGAGTTGAGAAAAAGCTGGGGTGGCTGGGCGTAACCGACATTGCCGCGAATGTTGCGGACAGTCTCATCGATGTGCCCATTCGCCACGGCGAAGTCGAGCCAGCCGTCAAGGTTGAGATCGAGAAAAACGCAGCCAAATCCCAGGCTGTTCTTGCTCGCCATCCCGACTCCGGACTGTGGCGCAATATCCTCGAAACTTGTGCCGTTGGATCGGTAGAGTCCAATCATCTCATTGTCGAAATTCGTGATCGCGACACCGGGCAGGCCTGAATTGTCGAAATCGGCGACGTCGATCCCCATGCCAGCCCGCGCCTTGCCTTCGCTGCTGAAGGCGAGTCCGGCTTCGACCGCTGCGTCCTTGAACGTGCCGTTGCGCTGGTTACGATAGAGCTTGTTAGGCTGCGTGTCGTTGGCCACCAGCAGGTCGGGCCAGCCGTCGCGATTGTCGTCGATTAACGCCACTCCCAGAGATTTGGAACTGCTGTCGAAAATTCCGCTGGCTGCGGTGACATCTTCAAATGTGCCGTCCCCGCGGTTATGAAACAGCCAGCACGTGGCTCCGCGATAGGCTTCCGGCGTGCAATAAGATTTGTGCTTGCCGTCGAGGCTACAGAAGACGTCGTGCTCCGGGGACCACTTCACATAGTTGCAGACAAAAAGATCAAGGCGGCCATCGCGATCGTAGTCAAACCAGACCGCGGAGGTACTGAAGCCCTCGCGCTTGCTCAGGCCGCTGACGCTGGTCACATCGACGAACGTTCCTTTGCCGGTGTTCCGGAATAACCGGTTCTGTCCAACGCAGGTGACGAGAATATCGGGGAAACCGTCGTTGTTATAATCGCCGACCGCGACGCCCATACCATAAAGTTCGACGTCGAGGCCGGCGCGGGAAGTCACGTCGGTGAAAGTGCCGTTGCCGTTGTTGTGATACAGGCGAAGAGTGGAACGGCTTTTTTTGTGGCCGGGCCAGTCGGCGCCGTTGATCAATAAAATGTCTTGCCAGCCGTCGCGATCATAGTCCAGAAAGGCGCAGCCGGAGCCGAGCGTCTCAGGCAGAAATTTCCCGCCAAAAGCTCCGCTGTTGTGCTGAAAGTGGATTCCGGCCTGGCTGGTCACATCGGCAAATCGAAACCCTGGAGAAGCTGGGGTTCCCGTCTGGGCGGTCAGAGCGCGCAAACGAGGCAGTTGCGACAACGACGCCAGCCCCGCCATCCCTGTGAGAAAGGACCTGCGATTCACGGAACGTTCACCAGCCCGGCACGAATCGCGTAGACAACCAGTTCCGCGGTTTTGTGGATTCCGAGGGTGTTCATGATGTTGGCGCGATGAACCGCGACGGTATTGGCGCTGAGATCGAGCACGGCCGCGATCTCTTTGTTCGACTTGCCGTCGACGATCATCTGCAGGACCTCCAGTTCGCGCTGGGTAAGACCTGCGTTCCGCTCACCTTTCAGCGACGGAACTGGTTCTACTTTAGTATCGAATACGGTCTCTCCGGCAGCGACTTTGCGAATGGCGGCTCCAAGTTCCAGATCTAGAGCATTCTTCAGCACGTATCCTTTTGCTCCGGCCTCAATCGCCTGCCGCACCCAGGTGCTCTCGGTGTGCATGCTGAGCATGAGAACAGAAGCCGCGGGATGGTCTTCGAGGATCTCGCGCGTGGCCTCCAGGCCATTCATGCCTGGCAGAGCGCAGTCCATAACGACGACCTGGGGGTGAAGTTGTTTCGCCAGCTTCACGGCTTCTTCGCCGTTGCCGGCTTCACCGACGACCTCCATGTCCTTTTCATCTTCCAGGATGCGTCGAAAACCGCGCCGCACCAGGCTGTGATCATCCACCAGCAAGACTGTGATCTTGTTTTCCATAAACCTCCACTTTTTCCCGGGGAACTGTGAGACGCACCAGCGTTCCACCTTCGGGCGGGCGCGAAAAAACGATTCGCCCGCCCATCAACTCGGAACGCTCGCGCATCGCCACCAAGCCAATCCCACGCTGGTTTGGACGTTCCGTGATCCCAACTCCATGATCCTCGATTTCTAGTTCGAGTGTTTCCCGCAGGAAACGTAAACGCACCCACGCTTGCTTCGCGCCAGAATGTCGCGCCACATTGTTCAGCGCTTCCTGCACTACACGGTAGACATGAACTCCGGCGGCACTATCCACCGAATACGGTTCGCCCTGCTTCTCATAGGATATGGCAATGCCGCTTTGTCTTTCCACGGTGGGGATGTACCAGTCGAGAGTGCTCTCCAATCCGGCTTCCTCGAGCATCACGGGATGCAGCGCCTGCGAGAGACTGCGAACACTCTCCAGCGTAGTCTGCACAGTCTTAAGAACCTCCTGCAGATCGGCTCTTAGCGATGAGCCTTCGGGCGCATGCGTTCCGGCGCGGCGCAGCATCGCCCCCACCGCGGTCAAAATCTGGCCAAACTCATCGTGCAGTTCGCGCGAGATGTAACGCAAGGTAGACTCCTGCGTCGCAATGAGTTTCTGCGCCAGCTCGCTGCGGCGTTCGGAAATCTCGGCCAACCGCGCGAACAGCCGCCGGGTCCAGCGAATCAGCGAAAGACCGTTCAACAGGATCGCCAGAAGAGTTGCCGCCAGAAAAACGTAAACCTGCCTTTGGACGCGGTCGTAGATCTGAACCACGCGCTGGCCGGCTTGCTCTTCATTCTCGCTGTTCTGCACGAGCAACCGGGCCACTGCCGTGCTCAACGCCGCCTGCCTCTCCTGCAGGGAAAGCTGGATCTGATCGCGCGCCTCCTTTTCTTTTCCATCGTGCGCGAGGGTGAACACGCGATCGACGGCGTCCCAGAATTGGGTGAACGCACCGGTCAGGAAGGCGCTCTGCTCCGGGGTGCGGCTGGTCGCGGCGAGACCAGACTCCAGACGGATGGCGTCGTCCAGATCGGTTCTAATGCGCTGGAACTGCGCCGACCAGGCGGTGAGAGGATAGGGTTCGTCGCTGCTCACCATGTCACGCATGGCTACGGCAAGCAGGTTAAGATCGTTCTGGATGCGCAGCAACTGCAGCGAATCCTTGCGGTTGCGGTCTACCAATTCGGTCTGCAGTTTACGCAGACCGGTCACCTGCCAGGTGATGTAGGCCGAATACGCTACTACCGCCGACAGTGTAATGAGCAAGCCGAGCAACAGGCCTAAAGTGGGTGAACGATCAGTCGAAGACTGGCGAGGCACGCCCCGAGCATACATCGTCTGCACGCGCCCTGTCACAGCATGACGCTGACCAGCACTCACCCGGCGGATGTGTGACAATGCAGTAATAATGAAGCGAATCCGTTCCTGACGGAGTCCAACAGTAGATTGAGTTCCCCAGCAAAAGAAGGCACGAAGACCCCGAAGCTCCATCGACTAAAGGCGGTCTGGCCGGAAGTCTGGAAGCTGATGCGCCCGCGCCGTGGTTTGCTCGCGCTGGGGTTTGTGCTGATGGTGATCAACCGGATGTCAGGGTTCGTGCTGCCCGCCTCCACCAAGTTTCTGATCGACGATGTAATCAACAAGCATCATCTGGCGGGACTACAGAAGCTCGTAGGGTTTGTGTTACTCGCCACCGTCGTCCAGGGCATTACTTCGTTTGCTCTCACGCAATTGCTGTCGAAGGCGGCGCAGAGGCTGATTGCTGAGCTTAGAGAATTGGTCCAAAAGCACATTTCCCGCCTTCCGGTCTCTTTCTACGATGGCAACAAGACCGGGGCACTGGTCTCGCGCATCATGAGCGATGTAGAGGGCATTCGCAATCTATTGGGGACCGGATTGGTGGATTTTGCGGGAGGCCTGCTGACCTCCGGGATCGCGCTGTGGTGGCTGATGCGCATCAGCCCGCAAATGACGCTGATCGCGCTGGGATCGCTGGCGGCCTTTGGCGGATTCCTGGGCAAAGCGTTCGCGACCATTCGTCCGATCTTCCGCGAACGCGGCAAGATTAACGCCGAAGTTACTGGGCGCCTGACGGAATCCCTGGGCGGCGTACGGGTCATCAAGGGTTACCACGCAGAGGAGCGCGAAGAGGCTGTATTCGCCGGGGGCGTTCGCCGGCTGCTGGATAACGTGATGCGCACGCTTACGGCTACATCCGTGATGAGCCTTTCGGCGAGCGTGCTGTTGGGGTTGGTGGGTGCGGCCACGATGTATGTGGGCGCGAGACAGAGCCTGGCCGGCACGCTGACTCCGGGACAGTTTTTCTCCTTCACACTCACCCTTCCGTTTCTGGTTGCGCCCATGATGCAGATTGTCGCCATCGGCACGCAGCTTACCGAGGCATTGGCCGGACTCGAGCGCACGCAGGAAATCATGCGCGAGCGGCCAGAGGATCAGGATCCGAAACGTACCGTTCAACTGCGCGACATCGTGGGTGCGGTCGAGTTCGATGGCGTGAGTTTCAGCTACGACGGCACCCATGAGGTTCTGCATGACATTTCCTTCCGCTCCGAACCGGGAACGGTGACGGCGCTGGTCGGATCATCGGGCTCGGGGAAATCGACCACCATCGGATTGATCTCCGCTTTCTATGTGCCGACGAAGGGGATCGTTCGGATTGATGGCGTGGACTTGAGCACGGTGCGGCTTGACTCCTTCCGCACTAGGTTGGGGGTCGTGCTGCAGGAGTCGTTTCTGTTCGACGGAACGATTCGCGAGAACGTTTCGTTCTCACGACCCTATGCCAGCGAAGACGAACTCATGCGTGCTTGCCGCATCGCGCGCGTTGACGAATTCGCCGAATCATTCTCCGACAAGTATGAGACCGTGGTGGGCGAACGAGGCGTGAAGCTCTCAGGCGGGCAGCGGCAGCGGATCTCGATCGCCCGTGCCATTCTGGCGGAGCCGCGCATTCTGATTCTGGATGAAGCGACCTCCAGCCTCGACTCGGAATCGGAACAGATGATCCAACAGGGCCTGTCGTATCTGATGCAGGGACGAACGACGTTCGTCATTGCTCATCGGCTTTCGACCATTCGCCGCGCCGATCAGATTATGGTGATGGAGCAGGGGCGAATCGTGGAGCGTGGCACACACGCCGAGCTATACGCCGCGCGCGGCCGATACTACGACCTATATACCCGACAGCATGGAGTGGAGAATAATCTGTTCCTCGCCCCAGGAGAAGGGGACGCAGTCGCCGTGAACGGAAACGGGGCAGACGGAAAGAATGCCGACGTGAAGCCTGGCGACGCCCTGCGCGTGCTGCGAGGAGAGATGCGGTAGCGATGACGACTGCATCTGTGGTTTCTGCTGCTCGCGGCACGGTTGCGATTCGCAGCGAAAATCTCTGCCGGCATTACCGCATGGGCGAGACTCTGATCCGTGCGGTCGATGGAATCTCGCTTGAAGTGCGCGCCGGAGAATTTGTGGCGCTGCTCGGGAGTTCCGGCTCCGGGAAGTCTTCCGTACTGAATCTGATTGCCGGGCTCGATCGTCCGACTTCGGGAACTGTGGTCGTTCAGGATCGCGATCTGGCAATACTATCGCGCGAGGAACTGGCCAAGTACCGGCTGCATGTTGTAGGCATGGTCTTTCAGTCGTTCAACCTGATCGCCAGCATGACGCTGGCCGAAAACGTAGAACTGCCGCTGCGCTTCGCTGAGGTTGACCGCAGCAAGCGCGAAGATCTGGCTCGCGCGGCCTTGGAGCGCGTGGGATTGCAGGCGCGGATGGGCCATCGTCCCAGCGAGCTTTCCGGTGGAGAGCAACAACGGGCCGCGCTGGCTCGCGCGTTGATCAACCGTCCGCAACTTCTGCTGGCGGATGAGCCCACGGGAAATCTCGACAGCCATACCGGAACCGAGATCATGGAGATGGTGCGCGAGTTCAACCAGCAACTGGGAATGACGGTTGTGATGGTGACCCACGAACGTGCCCTGGCCGAGCGCTACGCGCAGCGCATGATTTTTCTGGCGGACGGAAAGCTGATCGATGATCGAGCCAACGTACCCACTACCGCAGCATCGGGAGGGCAGTCGTGAAGATTCCTGATCTGACCGAACTGGCCCTGCGGAACCTGCGCGAGTCGCTGCTGCGGAATTCGCTAACCACGATTGGCATCTCGGTGGGAGTAGCGTCTTTGGTCGCGATGCTGTCGCTCGGCATCGGTCTGCAGCAATTGTTCTCGCGGCGCTTGGCGAAATCGGGACTGTTTGACACGGTCCTGGTCACGTCGAGACGCGATCTGCGCGGCATGGGCCGCGACGAGGAACGCAACGGTCCCGCTCCCGCCGAAAGCCGTGTTCTTGACGAGTCCGCTCGGCTGGAGATCGAACACCTTCCCAACGTCCTGGAAGCTTATCCCGACATTCGTTTCATCACCGAGCTGCGCTACGACGACAAACCCCATCTGACCATGATCTCGGCGCTGCCTTCGTCGGCAAAGTCGAAAGACGCCTTCGACGGAATGCAAGGCACCTTCTTCTCTTCCGATACTGCGGCCGAAGTGATTCTGCAGAAGTCGTTTGCCGAGGAACTGTTGGGCAAGTCCCCGAGTCGCGGAGTTGACGAGACCAACGTTGCCGATCTGGCAAAGCCCCTGTTGGGCAAAGATCTGACGATGCGCTACGCCCAACGGGCGCCGAGCCCTGCGCCAGCCGCAACGAGCGCCGATGGCGCGAATCCCGCAGACAGCGCCTTGGCCGCAGCCTCGTATTCTGTAATCTCGCGCGAAGAGAAGCTTACGATTGTTGGCGTCGCCGATCTCGACCCGGAGAGCATGCGCGGTCCGGCGCGCGCCAAGGTGTTCCTGCCGCTAAAGCTGGCTGAGAGTCTTCATGTAATGCAGCCCACTGACCTGCGTGAAATTGCGCGTGCCGCGAGCGATCAGCCGGTGTACTCCTCGATCAGCGCGCGGGTCAAGGATCCAGCGCAGGTTCAACTCGTTGAGGACGCCATCAAGAAAATGGGCTTCGGCACGTTCTCCATTCTCGATGCGAGTCGGGGATTGCAGCAGGTCTTTCGGGTGTTGTATGCGTTCCTCGGAATTTTCGGAAGCCTGGCCTTGATCGTCGCGTCTATCGGCATCGTGAACACGCTGGTCATGGCGATCCTGGAGCGGCGGCGTGAGATCGGCATCATGAAGGCGATCGGCGCCAGCGATGGAGACGTAAAAAAGCTTTTCTTCGCCGAGGCCGGCGCGATGGGAATTTTCGGTGGCATCGTAGGCGTCGCGCTGGGCTGGACTATCGGCCAGGTGATCAATCTGGGGACAAACGTATATCTCAAACGCCAGGGTTTTCCACCGGAGCATTTCTGGTCGGTTCCGTGGTGGCTGGTGGTCTTTGCAATCGTTTTCGCTTTCGCTGTGAGCCTGGCGTCGGGACTGTATCCTGCTGGACGCGCCGCACGGCTCGATCCCGTACAGGCACTACGCTACGAGTAGACTGCACCGCATGACGCGCGCCTTCAGGCTTTTCTGCTTATTCCTCTTGATCGCGGCGAGCTCGTCCGTCGCTCAGAGCCGTATCGATTGCAACGCCCTGAACAGCCGTGTCCTGAAACTGGTTGTTCACTACTGTGTCTATCTGCCCTCGGGTTACGATGCTGGTGCGGCTCTGCATCCGGTGCGGCGTTATCCGGTGCTATATTTCCTGCACGGTTTGGGAGACAACGAGCGGACGCTTTTCAACAGCGGTGGATGGACTCTGCTCGACGATCTGCGCAACCAGCACAAGATGGGTGACTTCCTGATCGTGGCACCGGAAGGCCGGCGCAGCTTCTACATCAACTCGGCCGACGGATCGGTGCTCTACAGCGATTTCTTGCTGCGGGAATTCCTCCCTCAAGTCGAACGTGCGTATCGCATTCTCCCCGGCCGCGCGGGACGCGCGATCAGCGGAATTTCCATGGGCGGCTACGGGGCGTTGCGGCTCGCGTTTGCGTATCCCGAGTTGTTTTCGGCGGTGAGCGCGCAGAGCGGAGCGTTGATCACCTCCTCGCCGCAGGAACTGGACCGGGCATCGCTGGCGGGCGCGCCTCTGGCGGGTGTGCTGGGAGCGGTCTTCGGCAGTCCAATCAATGCATCGCACTGGTATGCGAACAGCCCGTTTGTTCTGGCGAAGAAGAACGCTGCCGCGCTGCGAAAGCTCGCGATTTATTTTAATTGTGGCCAGGACGATAACTACGGCTTTGAAAAAGGCGCGGCGGCTTTGCACGACGAACTGCAGAAAGAAAACGTGGCCCACGAGTATCATTCGTACCTGGGTGATCACAGTCTGACCTATTTCCTCTCGCACTTCGATGAAGTGATGGAATTTCATTCCCAAGCGTTCGGCCTGCTGCTGCCGGAGACGAAATCAAAAGCGAGTCCAAAGTGAGGGGGAGTGCGGGTCATTGTCTTGAACCTGGTGGCAGGATGACGCTGCAGTAGCATTCGCCCTGTGGGTTCTGATAACTTCAACGGTCGTTGTCGTTGCGGTAGAGGCGATCGGATCTGTTCAACGCTCCGACCGAGTGCCACGTGGACTCTAAATGGCTTCTGCGAATCGCGTTCTGAACTCGTCAAAGGTGGTCAACATCGAGGATTTGCGCCGTCTGGCGCAGCGTCGGCTGCCTCGACCCGTATTCGATTACCTGGATGGCGGCGCCGACGCGGAGTTGACGTTGGCGGAGAACTGTCGCGTTTTCCGCGACGTCATATTTCGCCCTCGCAGTGCCGTCGCCATCGCTGATTGCAGTCTGAAAACGCGCGTGCTTGCACACGAGCTTTCATTCCCAGCCATGCTGGCTCCAGTGGGTTACAGCCGGCTGATGCATCCCGAAGGCGAAGTCGCCGCTGCCCGCGCGGCGGGCGAGGCCGGCACGGGATATATTCTCTCCACAATCTCCGCCCACAAATTAGAGGACGTCAAGGCGGCATCGCATGGCCCGGTCTGGTACCAACTTTATCTCCTGGGTGGACGCGAAGCAGCCGAAGGAGCGCTCGACCGTGCCCGGCGTGCAGGGTTTTCGGCGCTGGTCATCACCGTGGATACGCCCGTGGCTGGCCTGCGCGAACGCGACCCACGGAACGGGATGAAGGAGTTGCTGGGCAGTTCGCCGTTTGCGAAAATCCCGTACCTGCCAGAAATTCTCAGCCACCCGGGATGGCTGGCAGCGTTTCTGCTCGATGGAGGCGTGCCCCGGCTCGAGAACATCGTCATTCCCGGCAAGGGGCCAATGGAACTCCTCGACGTCGGTTCCGCTTTAGCGGCGGCGACGGTGGCGTGGGAAGACCTGCGCTGGATCCGTGAAGTGTGGTCGGGGCCCATTATCGTCAAGGGGCTACTCACGGGCGACGATGCGCGAAGAGCCGCGGACGAAGGTGCTGCTGCCGTGGTTGTATCGAACCACGGCGGGCGGCAACTGGATTCTGTGTCTTCAACCTTGCGTGCGCTTCCTGAAGTCGTCGCCGCTGCGAATGGTCAGGTCGAAGTGCTGATGGATGGCGGAGTGCGGCGCGGCAGCGACATTGTGAAAGCAATTTGTCTGGGCGCGCGGGCCGTGCTCATCGGGCGAGCCTACGCCTACGGACTCGCCGCTGCCGGGCATCCGGGAGTCGTACGAGCGATTAACATTTTGCGCTCCGACGTCGAGCGAACTCTTCGCCTTCTGGGCTGCCCTTCGGTAGCAGCCCTTGACCGGTCATACATCGAAGTACCGCAGACCTGGCCAATACGATGATTCACGAGCGCATCCCGCTGATCTGCAGAAACTCATCGTAGAAATCTGACCACAAAGCGCAGACGGCAAGCCACGGGATGGCCGTCCCGGAAGGCTGGGATGAACTTCCATTGGGCTGCGGCGGCGATTAAATCTTTGTCCGCGTCCCCTACCGCTTTCGCCGACCGAACCTTTCCCGCAGCATCGATCACCAGATCGAGCGACGTCTCCGAGTCTGGCAAGGCAATCTGACCGCCTTGAGGAGGGGGGCGTCGAATGAGTATTGCCCGAGGATTGAGGAGGCCGCAGAGGATGCGCCTTCGCGTACCCTGTAGTTGAGCACCCTGGAAGCGACCGCATCCGAGATTCCCCCTGGCCCGAGGGGCAAAATTGTACACCGCCTTCCACCCCGTGCACGGTCGGCAGCCCCGGCGCCATCCTCTGTGGTAAAACTAAAGCAGCGCCGGAGAGGTGGCCGAGTGGTTGATGGCTCCGGTCTTGAAAACCGGCGTACCCGAAAGGGTACCGGGGGTTCGAATCCCTCCCTCTCCGCCATTACATTTGTTGTCTAGTACTTACGAGCTGGTGATATCTTCACTGATATCAAAGTGGAGGATGACCAGCGAATCGCCAGTGCAACCTTACCAAACGAATCCAGACCAGCAAAGGTCCCCGCTATTGCCCAGCGGTGCTTTTAGCGCGTCGAATCTAGATAGCTGGCGAAACATGGCCATTTCATTCATTGACCGGGCCTCGTCCGGTTCCGGCGTCAAAACGTGTAATGGTCTGTTCTCGACATTTTGACACTCAAGCACTGTCGGCGAAGCAAAACAAAGCCTGCATCTCTGCGAGGCTGGAATTGCCGGCAGAATGCGATCTTCGAAGCGGATTGGTCAGCCCCATCAGCTTCTCCGGTGTTGCTCGCATGGACTATTCTTCTCGGGAACAACATGCTGAAAGATCACAGCCGGCTCCTCCCAATCCGCGGTCAGGGTGCTGCGGTCTGATCAGGCTCGGCGTTGCAGGTAAAGGTGAATCGCTTCAACGATTGCGAGGTCGGCCACGGTCCGCGGAACTGCGTGTAGTAGATGTAAAACTGCTTGCCGAGGATCGTCGGATCGTCGCCGGGTCCGATGCCAATGGAATATCCGGCGCCGTTCGGATTCACGCCTAGCGTGCCGAGGTAGATGCTGTCGGTCCAGTTCAGGCCGTCGGGAGATTCGGCATAGCTGTAGTTCTCCGAGTCTGCATTGAAGTCCAGATAGCGCTGCAGATAGGAATCCCACGCTACGTTGAGGCCGCCGCCGTATCTCCAGTTCGGCGCCAGATCGGTCGAGGCGCCGCTGATCCCGGGCTGATTCCACGCTTCCTGGTAGTACTTCAGGAATGGCGCGGCGTGATGCACGCCGGAGCCAAATGCATCCTGAATTACTTCTGAGATCGGCGCCCGCGCCACAGAAAGGTTGGTCGGCGCGCCGTTCAATAACCAGTCCTGAAAGTAAACATAGAAGAACTTGCCGTCGCGGCCGATTACGAGTGGTGGATCTCCGATCGCAAACGGCATCCCGGCACCCGAGTAACTGAACGGAGTATTCACACGGATGATTTCTCCGATATCGGTCCAGTGCAGCCCCTTATCGGTGGAAATCGCCAGGCCCAGCATGAAATACGGCGGGTCGTTGTACTCCGCGTGGTAGACGAGCAACCAGCCACCCGCGCCCACCTGTCCCTTTGGCACCTGATAGACGGGACCACCGCCAATGTAGGTGTAGCAGAAGCTGTGAGGATATTTGGTGGGATCGCAGTTATGAGGATTGACTTTGGGATTGGGATTTTTCTGAATCACCACGTCAATGGGCGGGGCCGAGCCCAGGGGATTGTCGAGGGTGCCGATCGTCCGCACCACCGACCCGGAGTTATTGTTGCCGACCCATTCGCCGTTCCACTGATGGCGGGGATGGAAGCTGGCGTCAATGCTGAAAAAGTAATACTGGCCGTCCCCTGTGGGGAGTGCGTTGATTTGAGCGTCTGGCCAGGAGAATCCCCAGGTGCCGATCGGGGGCAACGCCTTCAGCCCCGCATCATTTCTCTGGCGCGGCGTCGCGACCTCGATGGGCGCCGTTACTGTGGCATGACAAGTGGGCTGGAGGCTCTGCGGCTTCTGGGCTCGGGCTGAG
>Ga0070733_10000744_pt1 | contig 25485 bp, 23 predicted proteins | sample Coa_R1_9_FD_66450 | JGI IMG/M metagenome (GOLD analysis project Ga0070733, IMG submission 66450) | Surface soil microbial communities from Centralia Pennsylvania, which are recovering from an underground coalmine fire - Coalmine... | ecosystem: Environmental > Terrestrial > Soil > Unclassified ...
TCCCGTTTGGCCGATTCAGAGGAGCAAGACCAGTTAGGTCGCGCCGCGCTGGAGAATCAGCTCAAGAGTTCGGAAGTGAGAGAGATCGTACAACTCCGCCGGCGCTCGAAAAGATCACTGCGGGAATGCGTTGCAGAAATCGTGCGGATGAGGCCGCACGTGGAGAAGGTCCATCTATTCATTGGTGCGATTATCTCCCAGGGATTGCGCGCCGCGCTTCAGGCTCGAACTCAAAGTGAACGTGACGAACTGCTACGGTCGTCTGTTGTGGAGCGATATCCCAATCTACGGCAATTCTCAGGCAGACTAGGCGTTGAAAGATTCACGCTTTCAGGAGGAGACGCAGTATCAGCCATTCTGCGAGGAAGCGGCGAGGACTTTGAAAGCGCTATTAACACCGTTCTGGGCAGGAAGATAACGGAATGAACGGATTCCCGATCGAAGTTTCTTCCTCGGGCGCCGTCTTGCTAGGCACGGAGGTGTGCTGCGATGGGTTTCACTCTGCTTGCAGCGCCCGAGTGCAAACGCACATTCATCTCGATCATATGGATGATTTCGAATCGAGTAAGGGATTCCAGCAGATTCTTTTGAGCGAGGCAACGAAAAAGCTGCTGTTTGCGGACTTCAACGCTGATTTGCCTTTCAGAAACAATATCCATGCGCTGAAAGCAGAGGTGCCCTATAGCATTGAGCATTCTCTAGTGGAATTAATTCCCAACAATCACATGCTGGGGTCCGTTCAAGTTGCCGTTTCCTTGCCCGCGAGAATGAGAGTCGGATATTCGGGTGACTTCCAATGGCCACTGGACAAGGTTGTCCAAGTCGACGCTCTGGTGCTGGACAGCACCTACGGCGGGCCTGAATGCATCAGGGAATACTCGCAAGCGGAAGTCGAACGTCGTTTGACGGAGTTAGTCGTTTCTCAGTTGAAAAAGGGGCCGATCCATATTTTGGCGCACCGCGGCACATTGCAAAGAGCACTTCAGATTCTGTCTGGTGCTGTTAACTCTCCGTTGATTGGAACACCTCGATTGTGTAAAGAAGTTGAGGTTTATAGGGAATTCGGATATGGGATTGGCACCATCTTGTCATCCAACGACGGAGAGGGAAAGGAGGCTATGCGTGGAAATAGGTTCATTCGATTCTATGGCCTCGGTGACGGTTCTCCGGTCGAAACGGCCACTGGCACGACGCTTACGTTAAGTGCGTTCATGTCTCGTCCAGACGATCCCGTCCTCGAGTGCACAGACCGTTCCTACCGAGTGGCGCTCTCCAATCATGCGGACTTCAACGGAACTCTCGAATATGTGCAAGCAACCGGCGCCAAGTTCGTGGTAACCGACAATACCCGAGGCGGCCATCCGGTAGCTTTAGCTCTTGCGATCAAAGCCAGACTTGGAATTGAAGCGAGACCTTCTAGTCAGGAGTACACTCGGGAGTGGGGCGTTTAGACCTAGGTCGTCGAACGAATCGTTCTGTCGCTTCGATTACCACGAAATCCAATCCAGGGTTACGATGCGTACTCCTACCGTGGTAAGAGATTAGCCAGAGTTTGCTTCGCTACTTTGCAAGACGAGTAAAAACCACCGTTTCTGCTCCCAAGTTCACTTTCTCAACCTTCCACCCAGCCTTCAGCCAGGCCCGGCATTGAACATGACGCGAATCGAGCGAGATTTCGTTTCCCCACCATTCGCGTCGCTCGCGCGCGGCCAATGGCAGCTTCACGCCAATTCTATCTTCGTCTTCGATGTCATCGAATAACACAGGAACAAGATCGCCCGTCTGCTTGCGTAGCCAGTTACTCAACGCGTCGTACTTGCTCATTTTTGACCTCCCTATTTAGCCGTTCCATCCGGAGACGCAAGTAATTAGGAATCGTTCGATGCATCAGCTGGACCGTTCCAGGTGCGGCGGTCAGGCCGCGTGAACACGACTGTTTCGGTTAGTAAACCAGCGCGCCGACGTCCTGAAGTTTAGGTTTGAATCCTTCGATTTTCTTTCTCACGTCTAGATCATAGCTGTCTCCAAGCATTGCTCGCAGCACCTTCGTCGTCACTTCGGCTTGGTATCCCTTAGAACCGCCCCGAGGTGGTGTGCTTATAAGTTCAGCCGGAACCGCGGCCCACATTTTTCTAACAAACTCGATCTCCAGCGATCCCGCGTCGCCCGATTCGATGATCAAGTCGTGTAGGACCGCAAACATAACTGCTACTCCATTCGTTTTTCCGAACAGACACTGACTCAGCGCCTCATCTGTTTTCCAGTGGTTTGGCCACGCGAGACTGATTCCCACGAAATACATCACCAGTAACCGGGCTAGGCCGACCATGTCGGATCTCTTGAAATAAGCATAGAGTACGGGCAGGTAGCGCATGTTTGCGCGGTCCGTTTTGGGTACCAGGTACACAGCCAAGTGGTCGATCAGCGCTGCCTGGGTTACTACTCCCTGTCCCGTTCCGCGCATTTTTATGCGGCCACACCACGGAGATTTTGAGCTGGTATTGAGAACCTTAACCGCATGATGACAGAACCGCTGAACCGCCATTTCACCGAGATATGCTTGGCGGCGAGTACTTTGGTCCTTGAGCGGCATATAGCCCAATAAGTCGTAAATGCGAGACCGCGACACTGGTTTTTGGCGGCCGTTAATCACAGAGAAAAGCTCGGCTTGCACGTAGAAAGGTAAGTCGACGAGAACGGTTATGGGCACTTGAAAATCCTGATACTCCTCAGGGCGTTCCGCTGCAAGTAGTTTTAGGCCTTCAACCCGGTGTTGGCCATCAATGATATTAAATGGTTCGTGTACCGTTTCGGCTTCCCACTCGACCGAAAGGGTGGAGTCCTTCCTAAACTGCACCTCCACATCTTCCCTCGCCGCCAGAATTAAGCTGTTGGGCAAAATGGAGTCCTCCTCCAACAAATACTTGGCGATATCCTTCACGCGCGCCTTGTCGAGGATGCGTTGATAAGGATCGTCTTCGTCGTAGGATGTTGCCTGCATGGCCATAACTTCCTTGGCAAACGCGGAGTCTTCGAGCGACTTTACTAGTTTTCGGGCATCCTCTGGTTTTTGAACGCCGATTTCGTCGAGCGACGCTTCTCGATATGGTGAAACGCGCAACCCCGAGCATAGTTGGGCCAACTGGCTCGCTCGAACCGTGGTGACATAAAACGTAATGTCTCTCTGCTGGACTTGGAGGACTTTCAGCACGATGTTCGCCATGATCTATTCCCCTCTAGGAGGCGCGGGGATTGAGATGTCCGCATCAATCGCTGCAACTGCCGTTGCCGCCAGACCAGCTTCGCTGGGGGGCTTCTGTGCCTCTGCTTTGGCGGAGGTTTGCAGTACCTCGAGTACCTGTTTGCTGCTGGTGATCATCTTTTCGACTTCTGCTTGTTGTGTCCTAACTTCCGCCAATTTTGTCGTGACTTCGCTAGACAAAAGGTTCTTCTCCTTTTCCCAAAAAGCTATGGTTTGTCTGAGTTGACGTCTCGTGTCTTCTTCGACTTCCCGCAAGCTTTTTCTAACGAAGTAACCGAAAAACACGCCAAGAACAGACACAAATGCTAGGAGCATTGTAAGCAATCTTCCGTAGGTTTCGAAAATTTCTGAGCTCTTCGGTTCCGCCGAAGCTGACACGAGATTGGCCGGTTCCGTCTTGCTCGGAGGCTGCGTCGGAAGAGGAGCGTTGCTCGGCTCGGTCTTGTTGTTCGTGGCGCTCGTTGAGGAGGTTGGAGTTGAGTTGTTGGCTGCCATCTTGCTGGCAGCTTCGATTCCCGCCAATCGCAATCGATAGTTAAGGTAATCGGGTATTAGTATCGCGGCCACGAACACAATCAGCAGAATCGTGCCTATGACCGCGTATGGCCACAGTCGTTCTCGTTGCGTTTCTTTTGGTGGGCTGATCGAGTCACTCATATTCCATCATCCTTCCAGAATTGGCCAAGTTCATTGGCAAGGCGCTCGTTCGAGAACGAAGCATATCACGTCAATCAATACTTCCTAGAGTAAACGCCCTGCTGTGACATGGTGTCAAAACTTCTGTCCGCGGGGAGGTGCTGTCAGGATACGGACAGCAATTCTTTACGCAGTCATTCAACTCGATGAAGAGTCGCTCGTCGTTTGGACAAATGTTTCCATTGGGTCGGTTTGATTGGCATTCGTTGGGAACGGAGGAAGCTGCTCCTGGCTTGGCAGGCCGGCCCATTCTTTACTGCCCATAAACGTCAACCGGAGAGTCGATTCGCGGCGGTCTTGGATGGTGGCCGGAGGCTCGGTCTGCACGACACGCAGCGCTATGTTTCTGTCGTCTTTAGCAACAGAAAATTTAACCAGGGTTCGCGATGCTTGAGCGAGCGTATCTCCGGTGTTGTCCAAAAGGAGGCCTCGCGCAGTGCGGGGCACCTTGCCAGCAGTTTCCTGAAGGAATCTAGACTGTAATAGTTGAAGAACCGGCCATCCTCCGCGATCCGCTCACCCTGACCTTCTTTCAGGGAGATGTAGAAAACCCCGCCTGGTTTTAAGGCCCGCACAAACCGGGTCATAACATTATCAATGTCTCGCAGTGGGACGTGAAGAAGTGAGGCGCATGCCCAGACACCGTCAAACTCTTCCCGGAATTGCATCTCTTGAAAAGCAAGGACCTCGCACTGTAGGCCTGTATAGGCACTTGCCAATCGAGCGAGCCCGGGAGATGCGTCGATGGCCGTAACGCGATAACCACGATCCAAGAACGCTTTCGAATCCCGTCCGCTGCCGCAGCCTGCGTCGAGGATGTGGCTTCCGGGTCGCAACTCCTTGAGAAACGGTTCGCGGAGTTCGCGTACGTCCAAACCGATGGTGGACTCGGAGTAGTCCTGCGCGTGAGAATCGTAGAAGAGCGTTGTCCCTGCTTCCGCCGATTTCGTCGCTGTTCCCATGATCTTATGCTCGTTCTCTGCGCTCCGGGCCGGGAAGATTTTCTAGCATGTGCTTGCTAGCTGCAACGTATTCGTCAATGAAACCACTCAGCTCGCGATACCCCTCCTCTATTTTTCCGTTCAGGTCATAGGGGTAGTATCCCATCTTATGCCATCCAGGTTCGTACGGCTCGGTTTCATTGAGATTGTGAATGGTAGAAAGGATCGCGTAGTGGGCCATGTATTGCCCTAGCAAATCCATCAAATCTTCAGAGGCCAATCCTGCATGTTTGGAGATAATCCTCGTCATCTGACCTCCGATTTCAAGCATACGATCGATCAGTGCAAGCGCTTTCGGGTCTGATTTGATCGCCGGGAGCTGGTCCAGGAGGCGGAAACCTTGCCATTGGCCGTGCTTATCTAGCACTTCGAAACGGAAGCCTCTGGGTCCAGGGTTGAGAACGATCCGGTAGCGCTGCGGCTGATCTTCGGCCAATTGCTGCATCATCTTGTCGTACAAACCTTTGCTTTGCCCCAGCAAGGCGAACATAGGTGCGTAGAATTGCTCCATTTGCTTGAGTCTGAAAGCAAGAATGGTTCCGGTCTGTTGGAATACTGCTTCCTGTTTCGCTAGTTCTAAAGCCTGTTGAGCAGTCGCGATGGACCGGCGGTCCTCTCGTCTGGCCATGAAATATTGACCGCCGATGCCGAGCAAAGCGGCACCCAGCACGGCAGCGGCCGCAATAATGGCAGTAACAACGGCTATCTGCGTGCCATCCTCGGAGGATTTGCCTGACTTTTGGATCATTTCGAGTTCCAGCTTTTGAATTCGATAAGTCAATTCTCGGATATTCTCCTGATCTGCGTCGGACAGAGGTGGAGGGGTGCTCGCCGGAGCGGGCACATTCGAGGGATGCTTGGCTTGATTCGCTCCCGCAGCGGTTTCCCGCGACTCTGGCGTGCCAGGAGACGCAGCCAAGATTCCCGTCGTCGGCAATACAAGCAGTAGCCCCAGAATCACAAGAATCGTGGTTCTCATGATTCGTAAAGTATTTGATGAGACGGAGCTTTGCAAGACATTTGGGGCTTAAGAGTCGAGTTCGAAGCTGGCAGAAGTGATGGGACTCGAGCAGCGGTTAGCAAGATGAGAAGCAGACAATGGAAATCTACGAAGACTTGCGACCGCGCAATTGTGTTGAAGGTGTCCGACCCATCGCCTGTGGGCGGCCAGTGAAAGCTGCATCTCGCGTCGCCTTGGCGAAACGCATCGCTTTTCTCTTCGGTCCAATTCAGCAGGGGATCCTCGCCCGCGACGCTGTGGACTTCGTCCTCCTGCGACGCGCATGGCCGTTGAGTTTTTGGCCCCGAGAGAATTTCCGAGAGCACCTGATACAACCGTCGGATTCCGCTGGGCAGACTGAGACGAGAGGTCAGGTTTCGAGGCAGGTACTCGGGACCGGATTCAGATGCACGTCAAATCCTTCACCTACGAGCGAAGTTGGTACGGCACCTACCATCGGCGAGGGTTCTTCAGCATGCAAGAGATGGACAATCACGTCCGGACGATGTTGAGCCAGGGCCGACACGTGCTCTCGTAGGTTGCCGACTCTGGCCGAGGGCGCGGGCTTCGTCCATTTGCCAAGCGCGACACCATCACGATCGCCTTCAGGAAGCCTTGAGTCTTTGTGTCTTGCCCATCTCTCCTGGGCCACCGGCAAGTTGCCACTATCTATTGGTATTCACAGCATACCCGCCGCGTCAACGCTTTGTCCCACGCAAAAAAATAATATTCCCTGCACATTTTCTGCGCTGGATGCGGTATAAGTTGCGAAATCTTCCTGATTCTATGTCCGTGATTGACGCATCTTCCGGCCCGTCTCGCGGCCGCGTCCCGTACGCGGAACTGGCGAACCTCGCCGATGAACGCCTCATCGAGGAGTTGCGGGCGGGTAACACGGACGCCTTCGCGATTATCTTCAAACGCTACCACCGGCTTGTGCACGTCACCGCCCTGAACATCCTGCGCGATGCGGGAGAGGCGGAGGACCTAACGCAAACCGTGTTCCTTGAAATTTACCGCCGCGTGGGACAATTCGATCCTGCGCGGGGGACACTTAAGGTGTGGCTCCTGCAGTTTGCCTACAGCCGCAGCATGCACCGGCGAAACTATCTGTTCGTGCGGCAGTTTCATAAGCACGTGGAGCTCGCCGAAGTCGAGGAACAAACGAGCCACTGGTCGCCGCGGCGGTTGGATCTGCCGGAGACCACGCGTCTGACGAGCGAGGTTCTCGCCGTTCTGCCGGAAGCGCAACGGCGGACCATCGAAATGTTCTTCTTCGAAGGCTTGACGCTTGCGGAAATATCCGAACGCAGGAACGAAAAATTCTCGAACGTCCGCCATCACTACTACCGGGGACTCGAGCAACTGCGTTCCTATCTAAAGAATGGTCTCGGGCCGAATAGAGCCAGGCCATCGGTTGTCCCGCTAGGAGAGGTATGAGGTGTTGATACACGAACATTACCGGGAAGTCTGTGCCGCTGCCAGCATCGGACAGGCGACGCCCGCAGAGCTACTGGAGCTTGAGCAGCACGCGTCGGAGTGTGACGCTTGCCGCCAGGCGTATTTCGATTACCTGAATCTCGCTGCCCAACAATTCGCAGCGGCACAGAGCGATCCGAAGCTCTCTCCCGGGCGGGCTCAGGAGTCCCTGAACTCGGAGCTGTTCGAGCGTCGCTTCTTCGAGCGTGCCGAGCGCGAAGGCATCCAGTTTTCAAGCGATGTGGGCCAGCAGGTGCAACAGCTAACGCCAACCGCATATGCTTCGCTGTGGCCGAAGCTGAGACGCACACCTCTGGAAGCCATCGCTGCAGTTGTAGTCATCGGGCTGGCCCTATCCGGCGGATATTTCTACGGGAGGGGATCGTTCCGTACGACTCTCCCCGATAGGCAACCGACCAATTCTGGCAGTACTGCTGTGGCATCCCCCCCGGTGGAGCTTAGCGAGCGCATCGCGGAACTGACCGCAACGAACCTGAGGCTCGGAGCGCAGATCACCGAACTGAAAGCGGCGTTGGGTAAGGCGAACCAGCAACTGAGTTCGACGGAAACAAATCTGACATCGACATCGGAAGACCGAAAAAAACTCAGCGCGGATAGGGACGCCCTCGAAGCGCAACTGAAAACTGTTCAGGACGCCCTGGCCTCTTCCCAAGCCCTTGTCGCGAGTGCCCAGCAGGATGCCGCGAAACAACACGACCATGCGAGCGACCTGGAGGCCGGTCTCGTCGCCGACCAGGTTAAGATTCATGATCTCTCGGAACAGCTGAGCGATAAATCCGCAATGCTTGACCAAGAGCGGCAACTTCTGGCTCTCGGTCACGACGTGAGTGACCTCATGGGCGCGCGTAATTTGCATATTGTGGATGTTGTGGACACCGACCCGCGCGGCAAGACGCAGCCGGCATTTGGCCGCATCTTTTTCACCGAAGGCAAATCGCTGGTGTTCTACGCCTACGACTTGAGCGAAGCCAAGATGCAAAAAGCCAACTATCAATATGGAGTGTGGGCCAAGAAGGAAGGCGGCGACAAACAAGTCCAGCGGCTCGGCATTTTTTACTCGGACGATAAGGCACAACGCCGATGGGTCTTCAAGTGCAACGATCCGAAAATTCTCACGGAAATTGATTCCGTTTTCGTGACCCTGGAGCCAACGAATGGCGATCTTGTTCATCCCAAAGGTCCGAATCTGATGTACGCGTATCTTCGCGGCCAGCCCAATCACCCGTGAAAGCGTGCTGTCCCGCGTTTCATTTTCCCCATCCTTCCTGGGTGCAATGCATCGTACACTCGTCCCCCCTGTGACTCGTTTGAGCGCCTTCCGCGCATCGTTCTTGGGTGCGGGGTTCGCACATTCATCGCCCCTGTGCTGGCGCTGCCTGCGGCGTCATGCTTCGCTTCAAAGAATTTCCTTCTGCTCTTTTCGCTTCTCCTCTGCTTGGCTGTCGGTCAATTCATAAGACCGATTCATCGTCACAGGAAATTAACCTGATGCCCTTGGGACAAATCGCGCGGGCATCGGGAATACTCGCATGAAGCCAGCGATCAGTAATTTCTAGCGAGGCATTTCCGAAATAAAGGAGCGCCGCGTGCGCACAATGGTTCCTACTCCCAAGCTAGTCTTCCAGCTCGCCATTCTGTTTACCACGCTGATCGCGGCATCGCTCCTCTGTTTGCCGAGTGCGTTAGGCCAGACGGGATCCGCGTCAGTATCCGGGCGTGTCACCGACCAAAGCAACGCGGTCGTTCCGGACGCGGAGATTCAAATGAGGAATGTAGATACGAATGTGACGCAAGTGACGAAGACAAACGGTGACGGCATTTACGTTTTCCCTTCACTAGCACCCGGAAACTTCTTAATGAATGTGCGCAAACAGAGCTTCCGTACGGTGTCGGTGACCGGCATTGAACTACACACACAAGATTCTTTAGAACGAAACTTCGTCCTTCAGGTGGGCTCTTCGGCGGAAAGTGTGACGGTGAGCGCCAATGCAGAGCATATGGAAACGGACAATCCTGCGGTCGGAGTTCTTGTGAATCGAGACTTTGTCGAGAACCTGCCCTTGAACGGGCGGTCCTTTCAGGACCTGATCGCGCTGGCTCCCGGCACCGTGAGTTCAGCCAATGACCAGGGCGTGTTCAGTATTAACGGACAACGGGATGATACGAATTATTACAGTATTGATGGTGTTGGAGCTCCGACGAACCCAAATTATAATACGGAGAATGTCGGAGTTGGTTTAAGCGGCACAGCGCCAGGTCAAACGGCTATTGGGACCACCCAGAACTTAGTCTCCGTCGATGCATTAGAGGAATTTCGAATTCAGACGTCGTCCTACGATGCGGCATACGGCCGGCAACCGGGGGGCCAGGTCGAGTTCCGTACGCGATCGGGAACGAATGTTTTCCATGGCACGCTTTTTGATTACTTTCGTAACGAAGCGATGGATGCCAATTCCTATTTTAATAACCTTGATGGAATCCCAAGACAACAAGATCGTCAGAACGATTTTGGCGGCACTTTCGGGGGGCCGGTTAAGATTCCTAGGGTCTATGACGGCAAGGACCACACGTTTTTCTTTTTCTCCTATGAAGGCCTCCGCCTGCATTCCCCCTTTTTTGTTGGAGAAAACGAGCCGACTGTGGCGTTCAGGCAAGGCGCTGCGGTAGGTGTCCAGCCTTTCCTGAATGCGTTTCCGATTCCGAATGGGCCGGCGAACAGCGACGGCCTGACGGCCCAATTCCACGACGGGATATCGGAGCCTAGCAGTTTTGACGCCGTCAGTGTACGTGTGGACCACTCGCTGAATCAAAAGGTCCAGATTTTTGGCCGGTATGCAAACACGCCATCGCAGTTTTCTCAATATGGGGTCGGAGGAACCTTCAGTGTAGGTGCTGTAAACACACAGACCGTAACTCTCGGGGCGACAGCGAGTCTTAGCACTCGGCTAAGCGACGAGCTACGGTTTAACTACACTTCCGTCTACGCAGCAGCAAACCTTGACCGGACAGACCTCGGCGGTGCGGTGCCGTTTTCGAGCAGTCTCCTGATCCCAAGTCAATACGCTGGGGTTTCTCCGCGTGGGTACTTTTCGCTGTCAGATATCCCTGGCATCGCTGGATACGTCCCCGGCCTCAGCGTTGGTACGCTAGGAAGCACACAGCAACATCAAATAAACCTCGTCGATACGATCGCATGGACGCGCGGATCGCATTCTCTCAAGTTTGGTGGAGATTGGCGGAGATTGTTTCCAACGTGGGGTCTCGCGACTTATCTAAACGAGCTTTTCTTTACTTCGCTCAGTGGGGTTCAACAAGGTCTCGCTAACATACAAGCTGTTGGGCAGGATCAGGTCGTAAAGCCGGTTTTTGACAACGTCTCGATTTTTGTACAGGACCATTGGAGGGTCGTCCCGCGGCTGACCGTCGACTTTGGAGTCCGTTGGGAATTTAATCCGGTGCCTGGCGCCTCTAACGGTAAATATCCTCTAGCGGTTACTCAAATCTCGGATCTCGCAACCATGCAGTTAGCGCCTGAGGGAACGTCCCTCTATTCGACGAGCTATGATCACTTTGCACCGCGGCTGGGATTCGCTTACCAATTGATACCGTCGACAAACCACGCCTTGGTGATTCGCGCAGGCGGCGGCATCTTTTATGATACAGCTCAGAATCTAGCCCAAGAGGGATACAACGGCTATCCTTTCACGGTGTATGTCATAAATTCAAATGTTGCTTTGCCCCTCCAAGCCTCAAGTTTCGTTCCACCCTCTTTGGATATTCCCCTAACCCCGCCTTACGGCAATCTGAATGGGCTCAGTGATCCGCACCTTACCCTGCCATACACGGAGCAATGGAGCGTATCGCTGGATCAACAGTTGTCGAGCCGAAATACTCTCACTGTTTCTTATGTCGGAAATGAGGGACATAAGCTCCTATATACGGAGGACTACAGTAACCTTGGGGCAGTCAATCCGAATTTCACTTCCGCGCAGATCACTGACAACGGTGCCGCCTCCAACTACAACGCGTTGCAGGTGCAGGATCAAGGCTATGTGGCGCCCGGTTTACAGGTTGTCGCTTCTTACACGCTGGCGCACGCACGCGACAGCTCATCGATCGAAGGCCCGATAGGCTTTCCAGCGACTTGGGGCAATTCCGACAACGACATTCGCCATATGTTCAATTTAGCCACGAACTATCAGATTCCAAGCAAGCAAGACGGGAATCGCTTTTTGCGCTCGCTGACCAAGGGTTGGCTGCTATCAAACCGTTTCGAAGCTCTTAGCGGATACCCTTTCACAGTGATCCAAGGCCAATCTTGTAATCCTGTCTCAGCAGCCTGTGCCGAATTCTTCCCGAACTTGGTCACAGGCGTGCCTATCTATGAACATAATGTACCGAATGTTCCCGGGGGATGGCAGCTGAACCCCAACGCCTTTAGCCCCGTACCGACCGACCCTAACACCGGCGTCCCCTTAACGATGGGCACATTGGGACGGAACTTCCTTCATGGGCCCGGTTTCTGGAATCTGAACACATCGGTAGAGCGCAATTTTTCACTCTACGAACGCTTGAGCTTGGCGTTTCGAGTGGATGCATTCAACGTTTTCAATCACCCAAACTTCGCAGGTGTGGACAATTTCCTGGGAGATGCGACGTTTGGCCAGCCTTTGGGTTCGGCAATTATCAATGGATTTCAATACGGAACGGGGACAGCCCGGACCCTCCAGGTGAGTCTGAAGCTGCATTTTTAATCGCGGAGCTAAGGGATGCGAAGACGTCCGCGTGAAAAAACGAACAGGAGCTAACTTCGTGAATCGAAGTCGCCGAGTGGTGTCACGCCGGGTGTGCGCGTTAGTGGCTTGCGCGGTCAGCGTCGTATCGACGAGCGGCAATGGAAGAGATGCAGAGACTTCGGAAAAGACCGAGGCGAGATTGGTAGCACACTATGCATTCAGTAAGGGGGAAGGCGTAGAAGTACGCGACCTGTCCGGGAACCATAACGACGGAGCCATAGTTGGTGATTACTTGTGGACTCATGAAGGCCTCCAATTCGATGGTGCTAGCTACGTCCGGGTGCCTGATGCAACTACGCTTGACCTCAGGAGAGGGTTTTCGGTCGTCGTATCGTTTCGCGGGAAAGGTTCGCCTTTTCGCGCCGTGGAGCGCCCAAAAACAGGCATGAGAAACAATACGCGCGGTCCGTGGCTCCAGGTGTGTGGAGACCAGTTGTCCTTCGCCTATAACGCCGATGTGCTAGACCGGGATGACGGTAGTAGTAGTAGTAGATGGATCTCTTTTGCAGCAAACTACGGCACAGCTCTGGCGAATTTGAGTTCGTGGAATGAACACTACTTGGGGCAGGGTACCGAGCCCAAAATCCAGCGTGTGTTCAATAAGGTCTATCACGAGTATTTCGGTCCCGATGGCACTGGGGAGGACCAAATCTGGGCAGGCGTCTCAGACGTCGGTGGATCCCAGTATTCGCCGACGCAACTCACTCATGTCGTCCCGCTACAGTACGGCCCAGGAGGCATGGTAGAGCAGGGCGCCATGCAGGTGGTCGGCCGGAAAGTCTACTTTGCGTGGCCGCAATCCGATGCCACCGGTACCGGCGATCACCTGTGGACGGCTACCACAAACTTGGATGACACGGGGTTGAAGGCGACACAGCGAACATTCGTACCGACATTCGTAGCGCCGCAGATGTTTGTGGCAGGTGATTCGATTTATTACACATACGCAGATAGGGGTGATCGGACTGACTCTTCAAAAAAGTTGTATTTCGCTAAGAGCAATCTTGATGGAAGTAACTGGAGAGTCATCGCAACCATTAAGAACATTGAACAGATGTTCGGAATGTTCACGGTGGACAAGGAGCGCCTCTTCTTCACTTACTCAAAGGTCGAGCCCGATGGCTTGTCAGCTTTGGTAACCGGCTCGATGAATCTAGACGGAACAAATGTGGAGGCGACGTCCCGAGAAAAACACGCGGACGTTGGAGTTGGGAGTGTACAGGCCATTGGTGATCGCGTGTACTACAACTTTGCTGTTCGGGGTGCAGACAGCAACCCAAATACCTGGGGAAGTTATCGCTGCTTCATCGCTTCGACGCGACGGGACGGTTCGGACTGGGAAATTCAGCCACTTGATAGCAGCGATTCAACTATTGTCTTCGGCTATACCCCGCACGTGGTATTAGGCGCAAAGGAATACTTCGGTCTGACGAAAATCTCTGCAGACGCGAGTCGTCACCTTGCAATGCTTGGGACCCAAGGTGCGAATCTGGTTGCAAAGGGAGACTCGTTCGGTATCGGATTCACCTCACAATCGAGGCCTGCTGCATTCATCAATGCGGGACAAGATTACTTGTGTCGTGGCGAAGCTCCGATCGACACGGCCGGAGCTATGGTTTCCAGCTCCGCTTTGGATGATCAATTGCATCAACTTGCCGCAGTCTATGACGGCCACACCTTACGACTCTTTGTGGATGGATCCGAGTCGTCGAAGGCAGAGTACGCCACACCGCCCTCCGCCAATGATTTTCCATTACTACTAGGCGATGGTCTCGTTGGGACGCTGAAAGACATAGTGCTGTTCAGCTCTACTCTCAGTGCCAGCGAAATTGCCAAGCTGTACAGGGAGGGAATGGCAAGAGTGGATCGGAGGAACTAACGAATACCAAGGGTTCTCTCTTTGTCGGGCGTCGGCCAAATCAGCTTTCGTGAGAGATATTCCATTTCTTTGAAGCTCGGCCCCATCCCTCTGATGACCTCTTTTCCTCGAAGCTAAACAAGGCGAAGGATCATATCGTCGTGTGTCGAGCGGTGCTTGCAAGACGGCCTCATGCAAATAACAATGCCTTATCTCATACGAGGATGGGTTAATGAAAATCAAATCGGCAGCGGCTGTTTCGATCGTGCTTTTGAGTGTCATTGTCTCTGTTCCTTCTGCCCGGGCTCAGACGAAGCCACCAATTGCCGGCGTTGAGAGGACAACTTTTGGTGTCTATAAGGCACTGGCACAGCTTGCGTTCGAGTTCGACCAGAAACAGGACTATGCGAACGCAGCAAAAGTGGCGCGCATATTGATGCTTGTATGGGCAGGCCAAGAGCATGATTCACAACCGAAGGTCGATGCTTGGAGAACCATTGACAAGGCTATGGATGCATTTGCCAAGCCGATTGTAGCGTCCGATCATGTGCCGCTTAACCAAGCAGAAGTTGGGGCGGCGTATCACAGGTACTTGGACGAACTGCAGAAGGCGGACGAGCCTTTACACTACTGAAATCGGTAATCGGTACAGAGGGTCTGCGAGGAAGAACCATGATTAGTTCACAAATTAGAACAATGCTTCGCCCGGTTTTATGGCTTATGATCGCAGGCCTGGCGTCGTGCGCTGAGGCACAGAGTTCCTTTGAGATATTCAAATCGCCGACAGTGTCGTACCACTTAGTCAGATCATATTCGATCGGGGGAAGCTACACCTGGCAAGGTATTGCCTTGGATTCGGAACAGCGGCGCATCTACCTGGCCCATTACAATCGAGTAGAAGTGGTTGATGAGGATTCTGGGAGCCGAGTGAGCGACATACTTGAGACACCCGACGTGAGAGCGATTGCCATCGCGTCGGATCTTAATCGCGGCTTCACCGCAAACGGAGGAGCAGACGCACGCAGAACTGGCGACTCGGGGTCTGTCACGGTCTTCGACACGACCACACTTAAGGCTCTCGCCAGGGTGGCGGTAAATCCTCCCGAATCGATTGTGTACGATTTGCTCACTCACCGAGTTTTCCCGTTGAACCAAAAGACCACGGTCATTGACGGGCGCAGTAACGAAAAGGTAGGCGAGGTCGACTTGGGTGGCCAACCGTCCGGAGCACTCTCAGACGGGCGTGGGACTGTTTTTGTCAACCTTTCCGACAAGAGAGCGCTGGCAGTGATTGATGCCAAAACACTCCAAGTCTCGAAGGTTTTTCCGATACATTGCGCGGGCCCTCACAGTCTCGCGTACGATTCTCGTGAGCAACGGCTTTTCATTGGGTGCGACGATGGCCACCTATACGTAATCGACGCTGTGACAGGAAAATTCGTCAATAGAGTACAGATGTGTTCCGGAGTTGATGGCAGCGGGTACGACCCAGACGCCAGGCTGGTATTCCAGGCCTGCGACGAGGGCGTGATCAGTGTAATCCACGAGAATGCGACCGATGCGTATGACATTATAGACACCGTAAAAACAGCGTTGTGGGCGTCTGCGATGGCCTTCGATCCAAAGACCAAGGCTATCTACCTTCCGACCGCCGACTACGTACCGATACCGGGCAAGGATGATCCGACCAGGGAGAGATTAGCGCCAGGCACGTTCCGTCTGCTGCTGGTTTCGCCGTAGACGCCAGCCGGTCGCATTTCCCGTATCGCGAGCACTAATGATCTCGCTGCTTTGGGTCTGCTGCTCGCCCGCGAGACGAGAGACCGTCATCCGTCCGTGCAGGATTTCATGCTGGCCAACGATTCCTCGACCATCGCCTGGGAAGTTCCGGTCTACTTGACTCGCGAGGCAATCGCCCATTACAAGTCCCGGAGATTTTTCGTGAACTTGCCGGAGTCGCCCAACCCGATCACTGGGCACATCGACGTGGTGCAAGCAAGAAACGGCCTCATCCATCTCCTGGACTACAAGCCCAAGGCTCGCCAGCTCGACCCGGTAAACCAGTTGCTGGTCTACGCCTTGGCGTTCGCCTCCCGCACGCGGCTTCCCGTGGAGGCGTTCCAGTGCGCCTGGTTTGATAAGAAAGACTACTTCGAGTTCTTCCCCGCTACACGCCATCAAAGCCAAGAGCGGGGAGGCGTTAGCATGAAATCGGCCCGAGCATCTACCGGACGATTCTCGACGGAAATTAGTCACGCCTTCCGGCGCGCTCCGGCGTATTGACTGTCGCCAGTCCGCGGCGTAGCATCCTCCCTGAACGATGACGGTATTAAGACGTAACTAGCGTATTACGATGGGTGCGCCGCGGCGTCGGCCGATCGACAGGCGTCCGCAAGGCGGTAGCGCTATGAAAACACTTCCCTTCGATCGTAGCGAGAGCGCCCGCGAGGGTTGGCCGCGAGCTGTTTCGATCATTATTGCCTTGGCGTTAGTCGCTCTGCTTGTGGGTGCGCTCTCGCCACGATCTCATGACGGACGCCTATCGTCCATGTTGCTTGCGCTCGTTCTCCTCGCACTTGCCGTGGCGATCACTCTTCATGCCCGCTTCCTGTTTCTGGCTCGCCGTGAACAGTGCCGAACCACCACCGCCCTGCATGCGACGGAACGCGAATTCCAGTCCATCTTCGATAGCACCCTCGACGCTATCCTCATCCTCAATGGCCAGGGTACTTGTCTCGAAGCGAATCCCGCGGCGCTGGCCGTTTTTGAAACAACACGTCCAGAACTCCTCGGTCACGCGATCCAGGCATTTGCATCGTGGACGAATGAAGACGCGTGGCGGCGTCTTCGCTGTGGAGAATCCGGCCATGGTGAAATGCAACTAAACCGGAGAAACGGAGAAATCATTTTCGTCGAATACACGGTGAAGGCGGATTATTTGCCCGGTCGCCATGTCGCTGTGTTGCGCGACGTCTCCCAAAAGCACCAGGCCCAAACCGCTCTGCGGGAAAGCGATGAACGGTTCCGGCAAATGGCGGACAACATCTTGGAGGTGTACTGGATGATTGACGTGGAAACCATGCACGTTGTCTACGTCAATGCGGCGTTTGAGGCGGTAACCGGTCGGTCCTGCGAAACACTCAGGGATAATCCCGCTTCGTATCAGGAGCTTTTTCATCCCGAAGATCGCGTGCGGGTATTGACTCGGCTCGAAGAGGCGGTCGAAACCGGGCGATTCGATGAAGAGTTTCGAATCATTCGACCGGATCACGCAACGCGATGGGTCTGGGTCCGAGGCTTCCCTGTGCGAGATGCAAGCGGCGCCGTGCGGCGGCTGGTTGGAACTGCGCAGGACATTACGGCACGGAAATCCGCCGAAGACCAGATGGCTAGAAATCTTGCGATGGCGGAATCAGCGCACGCCGAAGCTGACGCCTTTCGCAAGACTACGCTCGCACTGACACAGAACCTCAGCATGGACACCGTCTTAGACACACTGCTGCAGTCGCTCCTGGAACTCATTCCATGCGAATCGGCGCGCGTCCTGCTTCTGGAAACTCCAACTCGGCTATCCCTCGCACGGGAAGTCCAGCACTACGAATCGACCGGGCGTCCGCAAAGGTGTCCCACGACGTGGGATGCCGCTGAAAGCCGCTTTCTCATGCAGGTTCTCAGTTCAAGGACGAGTCTGCTTCTTGCTGACGCCAGTCAAGAAAACGATTGGAAGAGGTTCGAAGGGAATTCGCATTTTTGCTCCTGGCTCTGCGTGCCCCTTATCGCTTCGCACAACGTGTTGGGGTTGCTGTCGCTGGGTGACACGCGTGTGCATGCATTTTCACGGGACCATCTGCGACTTGCGAAGTCCCTTGCCATTCCCGCCGCCGTCGCCATTCAGAATGCGCGCCTGTATGAACGCGCGGAAATCTACGGCGCCGAGCTCGAGCAGCGAATTGGCGACTTGCAGCAAACGCAGAATGCTTTGCGGCAAGCAGAGGCGGGCCGCACGCTCTCCGAAGAGCGATTCTCGAAAGTCTTCCGATCGAGCCCCATCGCCTTTTCCATTACGACAGTCAAAGAGGGACTCTTCATCGAGGTAAACGAGGCCTTTGAGCGCAGGTACGGATACTCCCGCGCGCAACTCCTCGGCCGCACTGTGTTCGATATCAAGATTTGGGACGACCCCGGCGAACGAGCACGGATGCTAAGGGAAATTCGCCAGCAAGGCCGCGTGAGAAACCGGATCACTCGCTTCCGAAAACGTTCGGGCGACATCGCCGATACGTTTTATTCAGCCGACCTCATCGAACTCGACGGCCGGGAGTGCTTCTTGGCCGTCTCCGAAGATCTGCCTTCGCGTGGGGACTTGCAGTTGCCTCTCGCGCGCCAAGGGGTACAAGCAAGCCAGCACGAGACTCTGAGCAAGAGATCCGGCATCACGTTGGACAGAACCGAATGAGCTGCGGGCTCGCGGCAGCTGGCATTTCTTGAGTCCAGAATGCCAAAACCGAAGAATCAGCTTAGCCCGCACTTGGGGCGCCGCAATGTTTACATTCTAGGAGCTGGAACGTCGGCGTCGTGCGGGATTGCAATAGCAGGAAACATTCTCTGTGAGTCGATCACGCGGATAGGCGATGAGAATTTCGGGCGGAGCGAGCGATGCGGATCGCCCGCTGCGGGGCTGTATCACGAGCCGAATGAACAGGATACGCGCGACTGTTCTCGACCCAACCCGCTCCGAACCAAAAGTCGGATCACGAAGAGGTTGAAAGGCTCGCCCCGTAATTCAATATTGACTCGTTCTGTAGAATTAAACGGGCGATGAAGCGCGAAGTTAGTTTGGCAGGCCCCGAAGTAACGCTTCACGTTACGGTGAGCGTCCCCTGGATCTAGGTTGGGGAAACCGTTTGGATCTTTCGGCACGAGAGCGAAGACCGCAGGCTTCCGTAATTTTGAAAACCCGCAAACGCCGCTCTACGGTTACTGGCTCGTGCGATAAAAGATCGGCCGCGGCCCATCCGCGATCGAGAAGCCCGCGGGCACAGTAAACAGCGACGGGTCCGGTTCGGCGCGCGTAATGTTGGTTAGCTGAAACGTCTGCACGCCCATGCGCGGATCGCTCCGCTTGCTGTAAACCACTGTCTTCAGCTCGGGCGACATCCACACCTCGGTCACGATACTGATCGGTGCTTCGTTGCCGATCTGCCCCGCCGGAATCGTGCGCGTGGTGCGCGTCCCGGTAACGGCCACGCCCTGCATGGTCTCGGAGCCAAGGTCCTCAGTGCTAACCTGCGCTGAGTCGTCGATCATGACGGCCTTCTGCATCATGATCGTGGCGTTTGGTGCAGGCAGAGGCGGCGGCATCGGACCCGCGGCCGCGGTTGTCTGCACATTTTGCAGTGGCATCATGAACACCGGGCCCGCGGTCTCCGCTCCCGTCGTGCCGGAAACCATCGCGCCCGAAGAAGGCATCGACGGTATCGCCATTTTCTGCGCCGTCTTGTCCGTCAAATCCAGCGTGTAGGAAACTTGCGCCACGGGATCTTGAATGAAGACTAGGTGCGGCGCATTCGTCGCGGATAAATTCCCGAGCGCAGGTAACGGCGCATCCTGCCGCGTGCGACCCTGCGAATCGCGCGCGACGTTGCCGTTCATCGTCTGCACGATGTGGCTTCCGTCCTCCAGCGTCTGCGTCGTTTCATTGCTGATCGTGGCGGAATAAGGGGCTCCGGTCACCGGCGCAGCGGGCCCTTTCTGAAACGAGCTTATGCTTACAGCCCTGCCGGTTGTTTGATACAGCACATCTCCTGCGCCTTGCGCGAAAGCGCAGGACGCAGCCGACAAAACCAGGATCGAAATCGATAGGTATTTCATGGCCGTGTAGCCCTCCTTTCCGATGTCACAAACCGCGGCTGCAAGCGCAGCCGTTCCGCCGATCCATCCGCCCCGAGTATGACGTCCGCAACGAAACTGACTCCTTCCGGCACCGCGCCCGGCGGAAACACGGCATCGGAAGGAATGGTGATCTCGATCGCGGGTTCAGCAGGAAGCGCGCCTACGTCTCGAACTTCCGGGGGCGCGGCGCCGGCACTTCGACGCCGTGCGGGTACGGCAGCGTATCGGCGATCGACTCGCTCCACCCGGTTCACTGCAGACGGCGGCGTTTCCAGAGCCACCACGGAATGAGCCGCTCCCATGCGTGGATCCGTCGCTGCGGAAAGGGCGGTCTGTGAGTTGATCGGGGGCTGCAGGACGCGTCCACGCGGGAACGTCAGGAACACAGCGGCGACCGCAACAGCGGCCGCCGCACCAGCTGACATCACGGGTATCCATCGCGGCAGGCTCCGCCGCCTCTCGGACGCGATCTCTGCATCGCAGTACGCATCGAACGTCCTGCTCACCTGTTGATACGCAACGAGACGGGTTTGACATCCCACGCAAACTTGCAAATGCCGCTCGACAAAGGCGGCTTCGTCCTCCGGCAACTCTTGATCCAGCCAGGCGATCAGTCTTCCCGAATCGTCACACATTGCATTTCTCCGCTAATTTCTTTATGGCCCGCTCCACTGTATCGCCCACGGTCGAGGTAGGAATTCCCAAGACTTCGCCGATTTCGCGGTACCGCAATCCCCCGCCGCGCAGCAGCAGACATTCGCGCTCCCGCTCGCTGAGCAGACGGATCGCATTGCCCAGCCTCCGAAACTTCTCTTTTTCAAGCACCGCCCGTTCCGGCGTCGCCTCATCGGACATCGTGTCGACTTCGCCGAGCGGCGCGGAGAAACGCCGGTCGTAACTGGTTTGCCGGTTCCTCGCGTGATTGTGCGCCACCCGATACAACCAACTGCGAATATTCTCCTGCGACCCGCCGGCCGCCAGGTGCCTCTGCAAGCCCACGAAAGCATCCTGGACCACGTCCTGCGCCTCGTCGCCCGAAAGACCAAGACTCACGAGGTAGCGAACAAGCGGCTTACGAAGTTCGCGGTACAGAGCGGTCGCCTCGCCTTCGCGTGTCCCAAAGCGGGGGAGCGGCAGCCTCAAGGGTAAGGTTTCGCCGCTCATTAGCTCCTCTGGATCGCGCCACTGTTCATATAACAAGTCAGGGTAGCGGTTTTCCGGTTATCGGGGCGAAAAAAACTGGCCGACCGCAGCATGGGTCAAGGAGTATTCACGTCAAATTCTTATGCGAACTAACTAGGATTCCCATCACTGAATGGAAATAGGTCACCTAGATCAGCGTGGGCGCGCGATTGAAGGAGCGCGTGGTGCGCTGCGTGGACCTTGGTACTCGACCAGCAGTTAACCACCACCCTGGGGAGGCGTAATTCCGGACAGGATCTCCGTGCTCACTTGTTGGATGTGCTGGAGCGATTGAGCTAGCGTGTCCTTATCGCCGTTGTACAGCTTCACGTAATCACAAGATGCCGAATTCGTTTGAAGCCCGATGGCCTGACCAACCACAAACGCGACAGCCTCAGCCTCCGTCTCCCGGATGCACTTCGTTGTCTCAGCGCGGCGCGCGGTAAAATGCAGCCGCGAATGCGCGACTTCGTGGGTCAGTACATGGAATTCCTCGGCGGGAGCCAAGTCCGGCAACAAGACGATTTTCCCAGCTGAGCATTGCCCTTGCGCGGGAAGAATGCTCGTTGAATATTCGAGCGCGCATCCCGACTCGGTAACGAGTGACTTCAAGCGTCCGAGATATTCTCCGGGATTGCCTTCGAACTGCGAAAGTGACGGAAGCGCGTTTCCCGCGGTATCGGCCACGTCAAAGACGACAGCCGCGCGATAGCCAACCAGCTTCTCCCGCTCAGTCTCCATTCCACAATCGTTCGAATCCACGGTCCTTCGCATGAGTGGCGCAAAGATCACGATGCCCCTCGCGCCCCGCGTGACCTGGCGATTGAGTTTGCGCCAGGTCTGATAACCTGCGACGCGCGTCGCCTCCGGGCGCTGTGTCATGATCAACAAAACGTTGCTCGCGCTGTAGCGATAAAACTTTCCCATCGCGGCGAGATACTTGCGCAGCACTTCACTTTCACCCTGCGCTAGACTTTCTGATAGATGCTGAAGAGCCTTGCTTGCAACTTCTCTTGCTTGCTCGATATTCATCTCCGTTCTCCTGTTTCGGGGACTTCCTGCCCCCTTCACAGCCAGGAGAGGGGGCAGAGACCCGAAACAGAGAACGGAAGCAAAGCCAAGAATCGGGCCGGTCGAAGCGGTCTGCACGTCCGAGTGACACAGCTTTAGGTGGCGCGAGGCGTGCTAGCTGAGGCCGTATCTGAGGACATGGTAAGGAGCGTTTTTCTTGCGTCACAGCAATCTCAAAGTATGCCCACCAACGACAAATGTTTGGCCAACGAAAACAGAAATAAAGTTGGATGTTTGGTGTCTCTTTTGTGTTAAACCACGAGAGGGAGTCGGCGTGGCTTCTTTTCCTTTTTTTGGCATTGCCCTGATTGCGTCCCGGAGGCGGTGTTGTTGCGCGGACTGGTCTATTCGCCATGAACTTTGCCAAACCTTCTAGCCCTCCTTATCTTTCAGCAGACCTGCGCGAGCTCAGCGACGAGCAATTGATCGAGAGTATTGTGGCTGGCCGGCAGGACGCGCTTGCTGTGCTCTTTGACCGTTATCATCGGCTTGTGTTTGACGTGGCTTTCCGCATTGTCCGGGATCCGGGCGAGGCGGAAGAGGTTGTGCAAACGGTCTTTCTCGACATTTACCGCGCGGTGGCGAATTTCGACGCACAGAAGGGCATGCTTAGAGTGTGGCTTCTGCAGTACGCCTATCACCGGGCGCTGCACAGAAAGCGGCACCTTGTCTCGAACCACTTCTACCGCTGGGAAGAACTGGAGGCCGCAGTCGAGGTGGGCGTGCGCCGGTCCTATGCCGGGGATTCTCCCGAGGCGGTTCGTCTCGCAGAGCAGATGCTTGAGCGGCTCAAGCCGCGGCAGCGTACGGTTCTCGAGATGACCTATTACGAGGGCTTGACAGCAGAAGAGATCGCTCAGCGCTTAGGGGTGAGCACGCACATTGTCCGTCACGATCTTCATCGCGGTCTTGGTGCTTTACGGGAAGCAATTGGAAAACGCCATGAGAAATAATGAGCTCTTCAAATCGGCCACAAAGTTCCTGCCTGTTTTTCACGGGCAGTATCGGGAGATGTGCTCTCTAGCCGCCGTGGGCCAACTGGGTGGTCCGCAGATGTGCGAATTGAACGAGCACGTTTCCACCTGCGCTAGCTGTCGCGAGTACCTCGAATCCGTGGCGCAAGCCAGTGTGCAAGTTTTGCCGGTTCTTTCTGAGAATCGTATTCCTGCTGCGGGCGCAGCACCGCCGGTCGGAATGCGCGCGCGATTTCTTGCGCGGCTTTCCGAGGAAACAAGCGCTGGAAAGAAAAGCAAGTCAGACGCTACGGAAATCGGCGTGCGGTTCCAGGTTTTGCACCACCGGGAACAGGACGGAGCCGGAACTGCCTTCGAAGAGGAGACTGTTGATCCCCACGAAGAACTTGTCTTTCAAAGAATGGTTCGAGCCGAGATACAAGAAGGTTCTCGAGCTCCTAAGCAGAGCGGAGAGAAGAGAAGGCAAGCTTGGCTAGTATGGGGCGTCCTAGCCGCCACTGCCGCGTGTGTCGTCATTGGCGTCTCTGGATTCTATTTGGGGAGGAAGGTACCTCTTGGGAGTTCAGCCCCGATCGCAGTCAATGCTCCGGCGCCTGCAGTCATTGTAGAAGGCGGCACCCCGCCGAGCGACAACGTTTCCATCCTCGAACGGGACAAAAGCAATCTAGAGAGCGAGCTTGTAGACTTAAAAACAAAGCTGAGCGAGGCCAAAGCTGACCAGGATTCGCTGCGCAACGAACTCTCCGCTGCCAACGAGAAACTAGCTTCGCTTCAGCAGGCTCAAGTCGTAGCGCAAGCGAACTCAAAGGACGTGCAAGATTCCAAATTGCAAGTGGCTCAGCTTGCATCGGAGGCTGAGCGTCTCCGCCAGCGGTTGGCCGAGTCCGAGACAGGACTTGCGATGCAGCAACAAAGGACGCAAGACGTTTCCGAGAAATTACAGATCACCGAAGCGAACCTCCAGCAAGAACTCAACGTCAAAGATGCAAAGAGCCAGATGGGCGAGCTTGTCGCCGCTCGGAACCTGCACATCGTGGACGTTTATGATGCCGATCCCAGCGGCAAGCGTCAGCGTGCGTTCGGAAGGGTGTTTTACACAGAAGGCAAATCACTCGTGTTTTACGCCTACGACCTCGAAGACGCGCGTCAAGTAAAGACCAACGTCGTCTTTCATGTTTGGGGTGGAAAGGCCGGCGTGAAGGAAGTGACGCACAATTTGGGAATCCTTCATAAGGATGACGACGGCCAAAGCCGATGGAAAATGACCTTCGACGATCCAAACGTCCTCTCTCAGATCAACTCTGTCTTTGTTACCGCGGAAGCCTCCAATAAAAAGTACGACGAACCTCATGGCAAGAAGGTTTTGTTCGCATACTTTGGTAGCCAACCGAATCACCCTTGAAGGCTGGGGAACAGGTTACAGGGAACAGGGCGTCAGAAATTGCCACGAACAAAGGCAAAGCTATAGGCAACAAGGTGCAGGTGATAGAGAAAAAGAGAATTGAGTCGCACCGTGATTTGATCGTTTGGCAGAAATCGACGGACCTGGCCGTTCTGGTCTACCAGTGAAGCTCCAAATTCCCCTCCAACGACAGCTATCGTCTCGTATCCCAGATCACGCGAAGTGCTTCTTCCGTTCCTGTAAATATCGCGGAGGGTCATGTATGCCCGACACAACGCGACTATGCGCACTTCGTAGCCATTGCCAGGGGCTCTCTCATGGAAGCAGAGACACTGGTCATGCCCTCTGTCCGACTGAATTATCTGAAGGAGAACGAGGCACGGGCCGTTCTGCATCTCATTACAGAAATCAGCAAAATGCTTACTTCACTGCGAGCAAGGCTTAAAGAATAGGGCACAGGTGACAGGCCGCAGAGAAGAAGAAAACGGCGGAGACAACGAACGGAAACAAAAAGGAAAGAAGAAAATCCAGAAGAGAAAGAAGAAAGCTTATTCATCTTGGCGAATTTCTCAAACGCGGTGGGCATACCTCAACAAGCAAGGTTCTAGGGAACAGGTGACAGCACTTCAGAAACAGACAACCTAGGGCTTAGGTTCCAGGGGATCGGTTTTCGGAGCCCCTGAACCAGGATAAGGGGGAAGTCCACAATGAGCGTGACGAGTGGCGAGTGTCTAGAAGCCATCTCATAAATGTCTCAGGAGGATGACAGCGCACGCGAGTTGCACCATCCCGAGGAAATTTTCTGAGTGGTACTCCCAGCGAGTGACGATGCGACGATAATTATGGAGCCA
>Ga0070733_10000748_pt1 | contig 25352 bp, 14 predicted proteins | sample Coa_R1_9_FD_66450 | JGI IMG/M metagenome (GOLD analysis project Ga0070733, IMG submission 66450) | Surface soil microbial communities from Centralia Pennsylvania, which are recovering from an underground coalmine fire - Coalmine... | ecosystem: Environmental > Terrestrial > Soil > Unclassified ...
GAACTCTTCCCCGAAGCCATTGATACTCTCGCTCGCGCCGTGCGCGCCGGACACGCCTTCACCACCGCTCTCGAAATGATCACCAGCGAAGTCACCGAGCCTGTGGCCGGCGAATTTCGCCAGCTCTATGAAGAGCAGAAGTTCGGCATGCCCGTCCGGGACGCGCTGATGAATCTGACCGAGCGGATGCCCCTGGTGGACGTGAAATTTTTCGTCACCGCCGTTATGTTGCAGCGCGAAACCGGCGGCAACCTCGCGGAGATTCTCGACAACCTGTCCTATGTGATCCGCGAGCGCTTTAAGATCCAGCGCCAGGTGCGGGTTTACACCGCCCAGGGACGCCTGACCATGCTCTTCCTGATGGCCATGCCGCCCACCGTGGTCGGAATTCTGCTGCTCTTCAGTCCGGAGTTCGTACGCCCTTTGTTCAACGATCCGATCGGGCATTCGTTGGTGGTCGCAGCCGTGACCCTGCAGACGGTCGGATATTTTGTGATCCGGAGAATCATCCGGATTCAGGTGTAACGAGTAAGGTGTAGCGCTCTCATGATGACAACTGCGCTGATCGTCGTCATTTTCGTTACCGTGGTGCTGGCGGTATTTTCCTTCGGCGCGGCGGTGGCGAGTCCCAGTTCGGTGCTGGGCGCGCGTTTGCGCGCATTGGGAGGAGCCCGCACCCAGCCCGTCGAGGCCAAGCCTGCCTTCCGTGAGCGCATCGAGCAGGCTCTTGACCCGCTCAGCAAGGCGATTCCACTCTCTCCCGCGGACGTTTCGCGCACTCGCACCTGGCTGATTCAGGCCGGATTCCGCGACGCCGCCCACGTCAACTATTACTTCGGCACGCGCCTGCTGCTGGCCGCCGTCGGCTTCGCGGCGGTCGTGCTCTTCACCGGCTTCAACAATGTTCCGCTGATGGCGGGCATCGCCGGCCTGGGATTTTTTGTGCCGCGTTTCATCCTGAAGCGCATGATCCGCGACCGCCAGAACCGCATCCGCCTGGGTTTGCCCGACGCCCTCGACCTCACCGTAATCTGCGTGGAAGCCGGCCTGGCTCTGGATCAGGCCCTGCAGCGCGTGGGCCAGGATTTGCACCACGCCCACCCCGACTTGAGCGATGAATTCCAGCTCGTCAATCTGGAGATGCGGGCCGGCAAACCGCGCCCGGAAGCCCTGCGGAATCTTGTAGATCGCACGGGCGTTGACGATATCCGCTCGCTTGTTGGTACACTAATACAGACGGATCGTTTCGGCACCAGCGTGGCTCAGGCCCTGCGCGTGCATTCTGACTCCCTGCGTACGCAGCGGCGCCAGCGGGCTGAAGAGCAGGCGGCCAAAACGACCATCAAGATGGTTCCTCCCCTCGTGATTTTCATTCTCGTGCCCTTCCTCTTTGTCACGGTAGGACCGGCGTTGATTCAGGCCTACCACTCCCTTGTGGCGAAGTAGGAAGCCAAGTAAGAAGCAAAGTAAGGCGCGAAGCAAGGCACGAAGTAACCCGCGAGACCAGAATAGTTAAGGAGTCCGGATGCCGGGATCGCTGTCCGCATTGCCCCCGCAAGGCCAAGCCTTTAATCGCACTCGCCAGCGGCCGCTGGCGACTGAGCTGGCCGTCGCGGATACGCACTGGACTCGCCTCCGCGGCTTGCTTGGTTTAAAGCCCGGTCAATTCCTCCCGGGCTCGGGCCTCTGGATTCTTCCCTGCCACGGCGTCCATAGCCTTGGCATGAGATTCGCCATTGACGTCGTTTATCTGGATAGCGACCGTACTGTGGTTTATGTGCAGAGCGGATTGAAACCCTGGCGCGTGGCGCCGGTCCGGGGAAAAGCCGCGTCCGTTCTGGAACTTCCGTGTGGCATGGCTGTGGAAACCGGGACCGAGGTGGGGGATAAAATTGAAATCAATATCGGCAAGGAGTTCATCCAGCCTCGTTCCATGCATTTGAGTTCCAGCGCCGGAGGCAGGTAGCAGTAAGCAAGGTAGATGATTTAAAGCTTTTCATGCCGGAATTGCTCCAAGTCGAAGAAGTCGTGCACCTTCACGATGCGCCGAAGCTGCTGGTGGAGTGGTCTCCACGCTGGCACGAATTTCGCACCTCCCTGCGTCCGGCGCTAAGCCGCTCCGAGGCCCGCCTCGCTGGAGAAGCGCCCTTCGGGCTGATCCCCATGCGGGTCATGGTCTCTGCCTGCCTGCTCGAAGGGTTTCTGATTTTTTGCGCGATCGTGGTGCCCGCGAAAATCGCGGAATTGCGGCCTTATGTGGCGCCGCAGCCTGCCAGTCACGAAGTGATCTACTACAGCGGCGACGAGCTGCCCAAGACTGAGGACGTTGGCGGATCGCAGGCCGGCGCCACCGGCCGCTCGGGCGGCAGCGAAGCCCATCACCGCACCCAAACCATTCGCGTGGCGCGCGGGCACTCGCTCACGCCGCAGGTTGTGGATGCCCCTGACCTCAAGCTGCCGGCTTCGCGTGATGCCGTCGCGAACCTGCTGGCGGTGAAACCGAACGCCGGACCTCCGCCACTCGAAGGAGCGCGGTCTTCGCGGACTGCGCCCAGCTTGTCGGCCGCGGTCGTCGCGCCCGCTCCCAATGTGATCCGCGACTACACGCGCAACGGCATCGCCATGAACACGGTGGTTCCTCCGGCGCCAAATTTCTCCCGCGAACAGCCGTTGACCGCGCCCACGCTGAACACCGAGGTCATCCCGCCGGCGCCGAATCTTCCCAGCCCGCATGCCCTGATCGCGCCCGCTCTCGGACCGGCTGTGATTCCGCCCGCGCCCCGCGTGACCCGGGACCGGATGAACCACGCTCCCACGCTGAACGCCAACGTGGTCGCGCCAGCGCCGAACTTGCAGCAGAACAGCAGCCGCACCGCCCCGGCCGTAAGCGCAACCGTGATTCCGCCCGCGCCCGGAGGCGTGAGCCGCGACATTTCGAGCGCTCCGGTGCAGATGGCGAACGCCGCCGTCGTGCCGCCGCCGGTTTCCGCGCCCGAGCGCGTGACTACGCGCAATCCCAAGCTTGCCTTGCCCTCGCCGAATGTCATCGCACCCCCGCCCTCCGGGGATGTTTCGCAGGATATGCGCCATCTCGCCAGCGGTAGCGTTCCGGATCCTTCAAAAAGTGTGGTGCCGCCTCCGCCCACGCAATCCGGCAGCGGATCGCTGCTGAGTAGCATCATCGGAAAAGTATTCGGAGCGTCGCAGGTGGTGCCGCCTCCGCCGAACGTCAATCCGGGCGGCTCGCGCCAGGTCAACGGAACCGGAACGTCGCTGGCCAACGATGTCGTACCGCCTCCGCCTTCCGTCGCCGCGGCTTCCGGCGGGAATCCCGCGGGCCAGCGCAACGGCGCCGGCGCGACCCTCGGTGGAACCGTGATCGCGCCGCCGCCTTCTTCGGGACTTACCGGTGGAAATGGAAACCGCTCCACGCGCGCCGCGGCCGCGCCCAGCCTCGGTCCTCCCAGTGTTGTGCCGCCTCCGCCCGCGCTTTCCGGGCCCGGTGGAGGGGCCGGCAACACCGGCGGCGGAGCGGGAACCGCCGGCGGTACGCTGCTCGCGAATAATGTAGTTCCGCCCCCGCCTTCGGTCAGTGGAGGCAGCAGCGCCAATGGCTCCGGCCTGGGCCGCAGCGGCAATGGCATGGGCGGCGTCATGGATGTCGGCTCCGCGGCCGCCCCGCCCACCAGCGGCGGCAGCGGCTCCAAGACGGGCGTAGTGATCTCGAATACTCCCGGCTCAAAAGTCGGGCGTCCGGACACCGGCAGCGGAGGTTCGCTTGCCATGTCTCCCAGCGGCGGCGACAAGCCCGGACTCGGCGGCTCCGGCGGAGGCGCCGGCATCGGCCACGGCAATGGCCCGGGCGGCGGACTGACCGGTGAAGGCACGGGCGCGGCGCGGTCCGGTTCCGGACGCGGCTCCGACCCCAGCGCGCGCGGCGGAATTTCTCCCAGCACCGGACGCGGCGGCACAGGCAGCGATTCGGCCGGCAATCCTTCGGTGCCGGGCGTCGCGGTGAGCGGCGGAAGCACCATCGTCACGCTGCCCAGTTTCGGCTCTGATCCGGCCGCGAACGATCCTTCCACGCCCGGACGCTCGGGGATCAAGCAGCAGGACTCGTTCGGCGTGGATGTGGTTGCTAACGGGAATTCAGGTTCGGCCTTCGAACCTTACCGCGACCTGCTCCACGGCGAGAAGCACATCACCTATCTGGATACGTTTCTCGGCGAGGTCGTGATGGAGTACGCGGATGAGACTGCGTCCGGCCGCACGCGGGGCGGAGTTTTGCAGCCGCCACGTTCCATCCGCACTGATCTGCCGAGCGGACTGCCGCACGCGCGCATGGTAGTGGCATGCAGCCTGGACGCTTCGGGAAATCTGAAAAATATTCGTGTGCTGGAACCGGGCCCCGCGCAGATGACCGCGCAGGTGCTGGCCGCGATGCGCAGCTGGAAGTTTCAGCCCGCCATGCGCGGCGACCAGCCGCTCGAAGTCACTGCCATTCTCGGCTTCGGAATTAATACCAACGACCGGTTCTGAGCATTGTGTCGTGGGCTCGACATGCTCCGGAGTTTTGAGCGCAATCGTTATCGCTGATCACAACATCCAGCATCCGGTTTGTCCGTCGCTCGGGCACAACCGTCCGGCCCCACCGTCGGACTCGCTCTGCTTCGCCAGCGTCCAGAACCTACCCACACTGGAGAGCATCCATAGTGCGAATGAGACCACCTTGCGATGAAGCCGTAATCCGGACCGGAGATGCCGAAGTTCCCTGTGGAACCAAGGCGAGGCCATGGATACTCGCTGCAACCATTCTCGGGTCCAGTATGGCTTTCATCGACAGCACAGTTGTCAACGTTGCTCTGCCTGCGATCCAGACGAGCTTTCACGCAACCGTGGTGGATATGCAATGGGTCGTCGAGTCTTACGGACTGCTCCTGGGCGCCCTGATTCTGGTCGGCGGCTCGCTGGGCGACCTGTTTGGCCGCCGTCTGACCTTTGTAGCGGGTGTGGCAATCTTCGCCGGGGCTTCCTGGGCTTGCGGAATCGCCGCAAGCATTCATCAGTTGATCATTGCCAGGAGCATTCAAGGTGTCGGGGCTGCGCTGCTGGTGCCCGGTAGCCTGGCGATTATCAGTACGTCTTTCGACGAGAAAAGCCGTGGCCATGCGATCGGCACCTGGTCCGGCTTTACCGCAATAACCACTGCGCTTGGACCTGTTTTAGGCGGCTGGTTGATTGAACACAGCTCCTGGCGCTGGGCGTTTTTCATTAATCTTCCGATTGCGGTGATTGTGTTGACGATTTCGCTCTGGCGAATTCCCGAAAGCCGGAGCACGATTACCGCGCACATCGATTGGCTCGGAGCCTTCCTTGCCACACTGGGGCTCGGCGGCTTGGTAAATGGCTTCCTGGAATCTGTCAATCTGGGTTGGAGCACTCCGCTCGTCTTCGGAAGTTTGATCGTCGGCTGCGGATGCCTTACCGCGTTGGTTTTCGTCGAAGCTCACGTGACTTCGCCGATGGTGCCGCTCACGCTATTCGAATCTCGTCTTTTCACCGGCGCGAACCTGCTCACGCTCTCCCTATATGCAGCGACTGGAATTTTCTTTTTCCTGTTCCCATTGAACCTGATCCAGGTCCAGGGTTATTCGGCAACCGCAGCCGGAGCTGCCGTCCTTCCACTGATCCTGCTGATGTTCGCCCTTTCTGGTTGGGCCGGCGGACTCGTTGCACGCTTCGGGCCGAGGGGTCCGCTGACTATTGGCCCGCTGATTGCCGCAGTCGGTTTCGTTCTGTTCGCCTTGCCGTCCGTCGGAGGCAGCTATTGGAAGTCGTTCTTCCCGGCGTTGGTTGTCCTGGGATTCGGGATGACGGTCACCGTGGCTCCTCTCACCACCGTGGTAATGAACTCAGTGGATCAAAACCGGGTCGGTGCTGCGTCTGGAATCAACAATGCAGTTGCCCGAGTCGCGGGCGTGCTGGCCATCGCAGTCTTTGGAATTGTGGTGGTGAAGGCCTTTGGTTCTCACTTGGACCACAGCCTCGATAAGTTGTCGCTGCCGCCTGGCATGCTAGAGAAGCTTCGATCGGACGAAATCAACCTCGCCGGTCTGCAGGTGCCAGCCGCCCTCGATCCCAACGCGAGAACTGCGCTTAGAGAAATGATTGGGGATGCATTCGTATTCGGATTCAGAATCGTCATCCTGATTTGCGCAGGCCTGTCCGCTACTAGTGCCGCGATCGCGTGGCTCATGATCCCAAAGGACCGTGGTCGCTCTATGTCGGCTGCGAAGCTCCTGATTTAGGTGAGCCATCTCACGATTGTTCCCGGATGGTCGGCCGCGCGGTCGCTCTGGCATCAGCCCCGCGCCGCCGAAAATCAAAAGCCGAGACCGGCGCGCTCATTTCGCGCTCCTGCTCGACTTGCGGCGTTGCGGCGGAACTCGTCCTTTTTCTGGCCGCTCGAGTTCGATCTTATCCGAGAGCTTGTGCAGAGGACGGTCGCCCGCCGACGATAGTTGGCGCCCTGCGGCGGTTACACTCAATCCCTGCCCGGTATAGATCGCTTCGTTGAATGTGGAGCCGGACTTGGACCCAGCCACGGCGAAGACCCCGTGTGGCACGCCGCTGACGAATGTGGTCGCAACGTAGTCGGCCACCATCAGGCCATTCTGCGAACTCGGCAGATCGGTCAACTGCATCGGTCCCGCGAGCGTCACCGGAGCGTTCCAGGTGGTGCCTGCGTTCGCCGACGAAATGAATCCGACATTGAGCTGGCAGGTCGCAGTGCTGCAACTGCTCTGCGAGTAAAAGTAGTAGTGAATCCCGACGTGCGCGTTCGCGCCCGAGGTTGCCGGGTCAATCCCGATGCCGGGAATGAAGTGATCCACGCTCGAGCCGGTGTCGTCAATCGGAACGCGCGTAACGGCCGTCCAGTTCACCCCGTCCGAGGAAGTGCTGTATACCAGATCGTTGCTCAAGCATCCCGAACGGAAGCGGCAGTCTTCCCATACCACCCAGATCGTACCCGCGCCGTCGATCGCAGCCGAGGGCAGCGGACCACTGCGAATGCCGCCCGCATCGGTATGAATCTGGATCGGAGAGATCGTGACGGGAGACGTCCAGCTCGCGCCGCCATCGCTCGAAGAAAATGCGCCGATCGCGGCGGAATTGAGTTCAATCGGCACTACCACGTTCCCGTTGGGCTCGACCAGCGGCTGCCCTCCGATGCCTCCGCTCAGATCGGCAAGAGGCAAGGCCGTTCCCCAGGTCTGGCCGCCGTCCGAGGACGTGTTCATGAAAATCTGATCGTCATTGAACGGATTGTCCCATTCCACATAGCAGTTGCCGTAATGCGGGCTGTTCGCCGTGTTGTCGCACACAATCCAGTTCTTGTCGGAGTTCTGCGCGGTCGGCTCGACCGAAACCGGATTCTGCCACGTGGTCCCGTTGCTCGAGATGCTGACCATTACCGCCGGAGGATGCGTCGTCGCCGAAATGGGCAGCGACGCGATCATCCACAGGCCGTGTTTGGCGTCATAAGCCACCGCGGGATCGCTGGCCGCATCATATGGCCCGCCGCCCTCGCCCGTCGTGAGTCCGGGCAGAAAACCCCGGGTCCAGGTGCTGCCTCCGTCGGTCGAAGTTGCCCAGCCGATGTCGGTCGCGCCTCCGGGAGAGATGCGGCCGGTCTGAAACGCCGCCACCAGCGTCGACCCATTCGAAAACATATGCGGCTCAACCTCGGTGGCATGTTGTCCCGGCGCAATCGTGAACGGGTCGGAACTGATCTGGACCAGGTTTGGACCGACCGGATTCACTGGATTTGTCGGCTGCGTTATGGAGGTAGACGAAGACCCGGAGCAGGAAGCCATCGCGATCAGCGCTCCCAGTAGCAAGACCAGCGCAAGATAAGAAGCCGCCGGCCCTGCTTGCATCTTTTTGCCACCGAAGAAATTCACTTCAACCTTCGCTCGCATCGCCAACACTTCAACCCCGGAACTCGCTCAGGAAATTCTTTCTCCACCATACTTGCCGTTCCCCGGCCGGACAAGTGATCCTCTTGACACAAAAGGCCATCGGCGAATGCCGACGGCCCTCTGTACAACTTCCCTTCGGTAGGTCATCCCGAGAGCCCGCGCCTGGCTTCGCGGGCCGAGAGCCTAGAGCGATCCCAAGTGGACCACGGGAGAGTCGAATGGGATTCCGGGCAAATTAAAGCCGGCGCGCTGATATCACTCGCTCCGCCGGAAGAACGGCTCCGCTCGGGATGACCTCCATCGGCAGAAAAGCTTTGTCATTCCGACGCGCGAGCGAGAGCGAGACAGGAGGAATCCGCTTGTAGGTTTACGACAGCACCTCACACCTACGGAGGTCATCCCGAGAGCCCGCGCTTTGCTTCGCGGGCCTGAATAACCCCTATTTCGCCCGCCGTTTCGATGGCGGGATCAGGCCCTTTTCCGGCTGCTCGCGTTCGATCTTGTCGGAAAGATGATGCAGCGCCTTGTCGCCCGCCGAGGAGAGCACCGCGCCCTCGGTCGGCACCGCCAGCCCCTCCGCCACGTACATCGCCTCGTTGTAGGTGCCACCGGAGTTGGCCTCAGCCACGGCGAACGCGCCCCGCGGCGTGTGATCGCTGAACGCGGTCGCGATGTAGTCGCCGACCATCAGTCCGTTCTGCGAGTTCGGCAGCCAGCTCAGTTGCATCGGCCCGGCCAGCGTCAGATGCTTGCTCCAGGTCGTACCCCCGTTCGGCGACGAGATGTAGCCGACGTACAGCCGGCACGTCGCGGTGCCGCAGTTTGTGTTTGGATAAAAATAGTAGTGCACGCCAACGTGAGCCGAGCTTCCCGAGGTCGTCGGATCGATTCCAATCCCCGGAATAAAGTGATCCACCAGGCTCGTCACCGGATCGATCGGAATGCGCGTGACCGTGCTCCAGTGCTGCCCGTCGGACGAAGTGCTATATACGAGATCGTTCGTCGAACAACTCGACCGGAAGCGGCAGTCCTCCCACATCACCCAGACGTTGCCCGCCCCATCCACCGCGGCCGAAGGCAGAGGACCGCTGCGAATTCCGCCTGCATCCACGTGGCTCTGAATCACTCCGATCGCATAGGGAATGCTCCAACTCGCGCCGCCGTTGGTCGAAACAAACGCCGACATATTATTGGTCTCGATCGGAACCACCACGTTTCCGTTGGGCTGCACCAGGGGCTGTCCGCCAATGCCATCCGATTCATTCGCCGTGGCCAGTGCAGGGCCCCACGTCGTCCCCCCGTCGGTCGAAGTGCTCATGAAAATCTCGTCGCCGGCTAACGGGTTGTCCCATTCCACGTAGCAGTTCCCGTAATACGGGCTCGCCGAATAGCTGTCGCACGCGATCCAGTTCTTATCGGAACTCGGAGCCGTCGGATCCACGCTCACCGGATCGCCCCACGTAAATCCTCCGTCGGTCGAGCGGTTCACCACCACGGCCGGGGTCTGCGACGTGTTCGAAATCGGCAGCGACGCGATCATCCACACGCCATGCTTGGCGTCATACGCGACCGCGGGATCGCTGGCCGCGTCGTAGGGCCCGGTGCCCTCGCCCTTGGTCAGTCCCGGCAAGAATCCATGGCTCCAGGTCTTTCCGCTATTGGTGGAAGTCGCCCAGCCGATGTCGGTTGCGCCTCCGGGAGCGATGCGGCCGGTCTGGAACGCCGCGACCAGAGTTGCTCCATGCGCGAGTACATGCGGCTCGACTTCCGTCGCGTGCTGTCCGGGGCCGACGGTAAACGGGTCCGAACTGATCTCATTCAGACTGACGGCCGGCTTCTGGGCCTGAATAAAAGTGACGGTTGCCAGGCAAGCCAGTGCGGCCAAACCGATGGGCATAACTGTGCGGAGAATTTGATTGCGATGCATTTTTCCCTCTTTTAATTTTTCGTTTCGGACCTGACCCGCCGGTGTAGAGATCCGCTGGGATCGAACCCTGCCGGCAACTCGGGAATCGGGTGAAGATATCCCGCGTTCAGAGGAACTGTCAATGTGAAGCAGATTGCAACCTGCCTACCGCCGGAACAAAAATCACCGCGAGGTCATCGCCGTAAATCTTCGTCCAGCCGGCAGTTTCGAGCAGCAACAGCGAAACCAGCGGCGAATCTTTCGGCAGCAGCACGCAGCCCGCCGGATGCGCGTGGAGAACTTCGTCCCATCCCGGCTCGCCCCGCATCAACTTCAAGTAAGACTTGAAGAATTCCGAACCATACATGTCGTGCCGGTCATCGGCCACGACCAGCATCCGCGGATACAGCCGGTAAATAACGTAGCCGCCATACATATCGGGGGCCAGCACCGGACCGGCGATCCGGTTCTTCTCCAGATAATCCACCGCCGCGACGGGCTGGCGGCGTGGGTCGAAGTGCGCATCCATGAGTTGTGCGCTGCCCGCGCGTCCGCCATTCGCCACAATGCCAAGCGTGACCAGTACCGCGACGATCGGCCACAAATGTCCGCGTAATGCCATCTCGGTCTCGCGCATCCGATCGAGGAAGCCGCCCCACCAGCCATTCCCTGGACTGAGCGCAGGACCAATCACCATCGCCAGCAGCAGCGACGACACCGGAATATTCCGCGACGCGTATACTCCCGATGCAGTCGCAAACAGAAGCGTGAGAATCGCGCTGATTCTCATCTGACAGCCGCTGCTCTCCCTGCCCCGCCTCGCTAGCGCCACCATCGCCAGCAGCACCAGCGCCAGAAAACATTTCGGCGCAATCAGGTGGAAATCGGGCACGCGAAACTCGTCAATGTGATCCATCAAGAAGCGGTCATTCAGGTACGACCATACATGCCGGGGCAGATTCCACGCGTAGGGATTCACCATCGTCGCCAGCGCGGTCAACAGGCCGGTGACCAACAATTCCCGCATCCGCCCCGAGGATGACAGGCGTTCCAGCGTATCTTCGATTCGGTCGCCCGACGTGCTAACCCATTCCCACGCCGCGGCCAGCCAGAAGATCCCGAGCAGCGCAAAGCCCAGCACGAATCCACCGTGCACATTGACCCACACGATCATCAACAGTGGCAAAAGCCAGAGCTTGCCGCGCCTCCATCCGGCGCCCTTGCGCTCGTAGTCGCTGAGAATCAAAAACCACCCGAGCGCGAACAGCCAGCTGAATACATGTGGCCGGGCCAGAAGATGAATCGTGGACGCCGAAACGGCCAGGAGATACAAAACTAGCGCCACCAGCAGATTCGTGCCGTGCAAAACTATTGCCCGGAAAGTCCACGCGAAAACCCCGGCCGCAATCACCGCCGTGAGCCACACCACACCGTTCAGCCCGAAGGCTCGATCCAGTTTCCCGACCACCAGATCGTAGAGCCACTCCCAGGCAAACCAAGGCCGTCCCTGCATGGTCGAGGAAAATGGATCGGTATGCGGAATCGTCTTCGTATCGAGAATCAGTTGCCCGGTCCGAATGTGCCATCCTGTCCCTGCATCTCCCAGCAATCGCTCCGAAAGCGGCGTAAACACTATCGTCGCGAGCAGGGCGATGAAAATCAGGTCGGCCACGGAGGGCATTGCAAACCGCACCCGCGCCGGCAGGTCCGCAGTCGTCGAACTTTTGTAACCGTCGGTCATCGGGCTGAATCTTAGTAGAGGAGAGCGGCAACGGCAAGAAATGCATATACCCCAGGCTTCCGACAAGACAACGCCTCGCGTCGTGATCGTTGGCGCCGGTTTCGCGGGATTGAACGCCGCTAAGAGGCTGGCCAGCTCTCAGGTTCAGATCACCGTCATTGATCGCAAGAATCACCACACCTTTCAGCCGCTGCTTTATCAGGTCGCCACCGCCGGACTTTCTCCCGGCGAGATCGCCGCGCCCATTCGCTCGATTCTCCGCGGCAAGAACATCGAAGTGCTGATGGCCGAAGTGACCGGCTTCGATCTCTCGCAGCGCATCGTCGAGACCCCCGACATCAAAGTGCCGTATGACTACCTGATCGTCGGCGCTGGCGCGCGCCATTCCTACTTTGGCCACGATGAGTGGGAAGCCCTGGCTCCCGGCCTCAAGACCATCGAAGACGCGCTCGAGATTCGCCGCCGCGTGCTGCTCGTGTTCGAACTGGCCGAGCGTCAAACTGCTGCGGGAGAGACTTCCACCCCGCTCAACTTCGTGGTCGTGGGCGCGGGGCCGACCGGAGTCGAACTCGCCGGAACCCTGGCCGAAATCTGCCGCCACGTCCTGGCCCACGAATTCCGCTCCATCGATCCCAGCCGCGCCCACATTCTCCTGCTCGAAGGCGGACCGCGCGTCCTGCCCGCCTATCCCGAGGATCTCTCCCGTAGCGCCGAAGAACAGTTGCGCAGTCTCGGTGTCGAGGTTCGCACTTCGACCATGGTCAACCGCATCGAGCCGGGTGCGGTGGATTTCTCCGGAACGCGCCTGCCCGCGGCCGTCATCCTTTGGGCCGCCGGCGTTGCCGCTTCCCCGCTGGGCAGAAAATTGTCAGCCGAGGTTGACCGTGCCGGACGCGTTCCTGTGCAGGCCGATCTGAGCCTACCCGGCCACCCCGAAGTCTTCGTGGTCGGCGATCTCGCCGCCGTCAAAGACGCTCAAGGACAACTTCTCCCCGGCGTCGCTCCGGTAGCGATTCAACAGGGACAATTCGTCGCCAAGCTGATTCGGAAGGAAATCAATGCCGCACCGCACTCAGTCCCGCCGCGGCCCGCCTTTCATTACTGGGACAAAGGCAGCCTGGCCACGATCGGCCGTGCGGCCGCCGTGGCAGACTTCGGCCGCATTCACATTTCCGGCTTCATCGCCTGGCTGGCCTGGCTCTTCGTGCACATTCTTTTTCTGATCGGATTCCGCAACCGTCTTCTGGTTTTCATTCAGTGGGCGTGGTCCTACGTCACCTATGAACGCGGCGCGCGCCTCATTACTGGGAAAACCGATCTTCCTGGCTGGACCTCGGCAGCATCGAACTCGGACTCGGCCTACGCCAGCCGACCAGCCGCAGAGGCGTCTTCGGAGCCACAAAAGATTCCCACCGGCGCCTCGAAATAAAGCGCGATTAGAGCGACAATAAGACTGGGAGATTCGATGCCGGGAGCTTCTCAACCCCGAATCCGTACGACGCCGACACTTCGCTCGGTTCTGGGCGCGGCGATTATGTTCGCCTTCCTGGCGGCCTGCCCCGCGCCAGCCCCTGGCCAGGCTCCGAGTGCATCTTCCGGCGAAGTCCTGACCATCGTGGTCAATGACACGATCCAACCCATCACTGAGGAATACATATCGCGGGCAATTGACGAAGCTTCCCGCCGCCATGCCCCCGCCGTTCTCATCGAACTGAACACGCCCGGCGGTCTGGTCGAGTCCACCCGCAAGATCATCGAGAAGATCACCGCATCCGCTGTTCCCGTAATTATTTATGTCACGCCCACCGGAGGTCACGCCGGTTCGGCCGGAATCTTCATCCTCGAGGCCGCCGACGTCGCAGCCATGGCTCCTGGAACCGCCGCCGGCGCGGCTCATCCCGTGGCCCTCGTCGGTCCGATGACAGTCAAGCTCGATGATGAGATGAAGCGCAAAGTGGAAAACGACGCTGCCGCCCTCATGCGTTCGGTCGCCTCCAAGCGCGGACGCAACGCCGACATGGCGGAGAGCGCCGTGCGCGAGTCGAAATCCTTCACCGAGCAGGAAGCCCTCGCCCAGCACCTGATTGACTACGTCGCGTCGAGCCCAGACGATCTCTTCCGCCAGATGAAGGGCAAGCCCTTCAAGCGTTTCGACGGATCCTCCGCCACGTTGAACCTGACCGGGCTGCCCCTGGTTCCGTTCGGCATGACTTTGAAAGAGCGGATCCTCGACACCTTGATGGATCCGAACCTGGCCTTCCTGCTGCTCGCCATCGGCGCGCTCGCGCTCTACGTGGAATTCAACCACCCGGGCGCGGTGATTCCAGGGACAGTTGGCGTCGTGTTCATTCTGCTCGCGGCATTCGCGCTGAATCTGTTGCCCACGCGCTTCGCCGCTCTGGTGCTGATTCTCGGCGCATTCGCGCTTTTCGCCGCCGAAGCCAAGTTCGCAAGCCACGGCATCCTCACCGTCGGCGGCATCTTTCTGCTCACACTCGGCGGACTGTTGCTCGTGGATTCTCCCATCCCGGAAATGCGCGTGCACCTGGTCACCGCGCTCGCCATCAGCATTCCACTCGGCCTGATCACCGCTTTTCTTATGACGATCGCGGTGCGGGCCCGGCGCAATAAAGCGGTCACTGGAGTCGAAGGATTGGTGGGGGAAACCGGGGTCGCGCAGACTGCGCTCTCTCCGCGCGGCAAAGTCTTCGTTCACGGAGAACTGTGGGACGCGACCGCGTCGTCCGAACTTCCCGTCGGACAGCTGGTCACCGTGCAAAGCGTGGACGGCCTGACTCTGCAGGTCGAACCGCTCACTTCGGCGCCTCCGGCCAGACCGGCGCCCGTCGTTCTCTAGGTCGCCGAAATGATCTCAGCCGAATTACTTGAGGTTGAACAGCGCGTTCACGTGCGCCGAGACCGTCACGCTCTGCGGCGTAAACTCCTCGGTCGGAGCCGGCGCGGCATTGGGACTGGCCGCCATCGCCCGGAACATCGGCCGAGGCCGCGGCGCATCAAACGTATCCACCGACGCATAGGACAAGTCGCCAAGGGTCCGGCCGCTCGCCCGCGCCAACGCTTCCGCGGAATCGTGCGCCCGCCGGTATGCATCTTCCACGGCCTTGTTCTTCGCCTCGTCCATGTTTTCGAGCGTATAGGTCAGCGTCTGACTCTCGCTTACATTCGCCTCGGCCAGTTGCTGGGTAATAGGCGCGACCCTGGAAAAATCCTTCAGCTTCAGGGTTACATCGGTCGTCACGCGGTACCCGACAATCTTTGCCCTTGTGCTCTTCGGGTCATACATCGGCTGCACCGAGAAGAATCCAATCGTCGCCGCCCTGGGCTCGATGCCGTTCGCTCGCAGGACCTGACGCACGGCTTCTACATTCTTCGACGCCCGCTGGAATGCCGTCTGCGAATTATCGTCGCTGACCGCCACGTTAAACTGAATCTGCGCCGTGTCCGGAGCCGCTTCGTACTTTCCGTCGGCGCCGACGTAGACCGAGTTCGCAACCGTCGGATGATCCTGCGCCAGCCCGGCTGACACAAGACAAAGCCAGCTCGCCAAAACAGTGCTCGCCAAACCGACGCTTGCAAAAACACCGCGTGCAGATCTCATGGTCCCCTCCCAGACAATTATCGGCCAAGCCGCACTTCTCGAAAAGAATCGTCTTCTGTAAGAACGCTCGGATGCACGCGGCTTGCGTCGCGCAACGGTTAGATCAACTCAGAATTGAGATCGCAGGATGGACTTCAGCTTTGAGTTCGCTTGGAGAGAACTGCGCAGCAAAACGACTCCTAACTAACCTTTCGCGCCCGAGTAGGCCACGCGATAAATCTGCGCATCAATGTCCTTGCGCAAGTCTTCCCAGATCTTGTCCGGCATTTCCAGGAACACCTTGACTACTTCCGGATCGAACTGCCGCCCCGACCATTTCAAGATTTCTTCTCGCGCGGCTTCGAGCGTCTGAGCCGGACGGTATACGCGATCCGAGGTGATCGCGTCCAGCGTGTCGGCGATCGAGAAGATGCGAGCCCCGAGCGGAATCTCGTTGGCCTTGAGCCCTCGCGGATAACCCGTGCCGTCGAATTTTTCCTGGTGCGAATACACAATCTCCGACGCCTCGGCCAGAAACGGAATCTTCTTCAGCATCTGATAGCCGCGGTAGGCGTGTTCGCGCATGATCGCCATTTCATCGGGCGTAAGCTTGCCGGGTTTGCGCAGGATCGAATCCGGAATCGCCATCTTGCCAATGTCATGCAGAAACGCGCCGCGGGCAATCACGGCGATCTGCTCGCGCGGCAGGCCCATCGCCCGCGCGATCGCAATCGTAAACGCCGTCACCCGCTTCGAGTGGCCTTCCGTCTCCGCGTCTTTCAGGTCCAGCGCATCGCCCAGCGCCTCCAGCGTGATGTCGTACGAGCGCTCGAGATTTCCCATGGCCGCCTGCAGCTGGTTCGTGCGCGCCTCGACCAGGGACTCCAGATTGGTCTGGTAATTGCGGTTCTCCACTTTCAACCGCCGGTTTTCCAGCGCGCGGCTCACCGTATTCAGCAACTGTTCGCGCTCGAAAGGCTTCAACAGGTAGTCGTAGGCGCCGTTGCGAATGGCCGCCAAAGCGACCGATATGTCGTGCACCGCGGTCACCATCACGACCGGCATGTCAGGATACTTTTCCTTGGTGCGCTCTAACAGACCGATACCGTCGAGGTCAGCCATCATCAGGTCCGAGAGCATCAGTTCGAACTCATCTCCCGAAGTCAGCACGGCCAGCGCCTCCATGCCGGAACCGGCCTGTTTGCACACATATCCCGAGGCAGTCAGCATCGACGCCACGATTTCCCGGATGGCTTCTTCGTCGTCAACCACCAAAATGCGGTCTGGCATGGGCTTACACCGAAGTCTATCGGCGATTGTAACCCACCGGGCAGATGCCGAAAGTAATCAGAATGGTCCGGAAACTCCGCTGAAAAAGCCGCTTCCCATGATATTCAGACATGAGGAGTACGTACGTTCCGAGCACGATGAACGCTTCCCTTTGGTCAGTTTTCAACGGGGTTTTCGGGGGCCGGGTCCCGCGCCTGAACGCCGAAGAATGGGCGCTGGTGGCGCTTTTGCTGGCCATGGCGGTCATCCTGGTGGCCGTGCGGGAAACATTCTTCCGTGTCTGGACCGCGGGCTGGATCGCGCTGGCCGTCTCGCGTTTGGCCGCGCACGCCCTCGCGCCTGGAATTCCGGCGCCGTTTGATGCCGTCGTCGTGCAGGCTACATTCGTGCTCGCCGCTGGCCTCTTGGCCGGCAGTGTTCTCTGGTTCGCCCGCAGCCGCGAACTGCTCGTCCCCCTGGCCGTCATCACGCCGATTCTGGTTGGTTTCGCCGGCGCCCGCGTTTTGCTCTCGCCCGATTCCCTGCCTCTGCGCATGGCCATCGAAGTCGGCTACCGGATCGTTCTTCTCTCCGCCGCGATCGCTCTGCTCCGAGCTCGCCGTGGACGGTTCGAGCCTTCCACCTGGTTCCTGGCGCTGAGCTTGCTTTCGTTGCATCTCGAGTGGTGGCCTTTTACCGATCGCATTCCCGCAGCCGCATCCACCGCCGCAGAGATCGTCCTTGGCGTCAGCATGTTGTCCTTGGTGCTCAATCAGGCGCGAGCGCGGGCCCGCCGTCTGCAGAGCCTGCAATCCCTGACTCAGAGTTTTTCCGGCCCGCAGGCCTATGGCAACCTGATTCAGGCCGCGCTCGAGGAGCTCCGCCGCGCCTGCGGTGTTCGCGGAGCCTGGTTCCGGCTGCTCGAAGGCGAACGCCTCACCGTAACCAACGCGGTCGGCCTTTCCGCCGACTTTGCCCGCAACGCCCTGCCCGGCGCCGTCACTGAAGAAGTCTCGAAGCTGTTGATCGGAGAGCCCCAGGTCGCGCGCGCCGCGACCGCGCCGCCGGAAGATTCTGGGCTTCTGGCCGCCGAGCACATTCGCCAGGTCGTGCAGGTTCCGGTTAACGGAAACAAAGCCGCCATCGGTCTGCTTCTGCTCGGCCATTCCCGCTCCCGCCAGTGGACTCCCGACGAAATTTCCTTCGTCATCACCTGTGCCCGGCAACTGGCCATCGCGGTGGAGAATTCCCGCCTGCTCGAGCAGGTGCTGCGCTCGCAACGCCAGTGGATGAACACGTTCGATTCCGTCTATGACGTCATCCTGGCCCACGACAACGATTTCAAAATCCTGAAAGCCAATCAGGTTCTCCTCGAACAGCTCGGCAAAGCCCCCGCTGATGTCATCGGCCATGCCTGCGACACCGTCCTGCCCCACGCTTTCGCTCAGTGGACCGGCTGCCCGTACTGCAGCCTGCGCGGCGATACCGAATTCACCGAGGGCGCTGACCCCTGTTTCGGCGGCTTCTCCGCGGTTTCCACCACCTCCTACGCCGAGCAAGGCAGCGAGCAGCGCGGCATTCTTCACATCATCCGCGACATTTCCGAGCGCCGCTCCGCCGAGGAAAAATATCGTCTCCTTTTCGAGCAGGTTCAGGAAGGCGTCTTTATCGCCACGCCCGCCGGCCGCCTGCTCGACTGCAATGACGCCCTCGTACACATGCTCGGATACACCACCCGCGAGGAACTCTTCGCGCTCAATCTGAATTCCGACGTCTTCGCCGATGCCCGCCAGCAGCAGACGTTCCAGCGCGAACTCGACGTGCACAATCACGTCCGTGACTTCGAAATCGCCCTCCGCCGCAAAGACGGATCACAGCTCGTCGCCGTGCAGAGCGGCTTCGCCCGCCGCGACGAAAAGGGCAACGTCGAGCGCTACCAGGGCTTCATTCTCGACATCACGGAGAAGCATCGCGCCGAAGACGAAATGCGGCGCCGCAACCGCGAACTGAACGCTCTCAACGCCATGGCCGTGGTGGCCGCTCAGTCTTTCGATCTCGACGAAATCCTGAATCTGACCCTGCGCCAGGTGGTCACGCTCTTCGCCTCGGAAAGCGGCACTGTTTATCTCTCTGACACCGACAGCCCCACCTATCGCCGCCGCGCCGCCTGGGGCCCGCGCAGCCGCGAAAAATCACAGCCTGCCGAAATTTGCTTCGACAACGGCTTCGGCGATCTGGTCATGCGCTCGCGCACTGAAGTCATCACCGCCGAGTACCTGCCTCACCTGCCTCCGAAGGTTGCCGAGTTCCTGCGTTCCGACGCCGATCGTTCCTGGATCTGGGTCCTGTTCTGGGGCAAGGATGCGCCCGTCGGCATCATGGGCCTCTGCACTCATCTCGGCTACGACTGGTCGGGCAACGAAGAAAATCTCATGGTCGCGATCAGCCGCCAGCTCGCCACCACCATCGAGAAGGTTCGGCTCTACGAAGAAACCTGCCGCGCCTACGAAGATCTGCGCAAGACCCAGGAACAGCTGCTGCAGAGTGAAAAGATGTCGGCCGTCGGCCAGCTGATCGCCGGCGTCGCCCACGAACTCAACAATCCTCTGACCGCGATCCTCGGCTACGCCCAGCTGCTCGAAAGTGAAGGCCTGAATACGCGAGCCCAGGATTACGTCACCAAGCTCTTCAAGCAGGCCCAGCGCACCCATCGCGTCGTCCAGAACCTGCTTTCCTTTGCCCGCCAGCGCAAGCCGCAGCGTGACGAAGTGGATATCTGCAAGGTCCTCGATGAAACTCTGGCTCTGCGCGACTACGATCTGAAAACCAATCACATTCAGGTCGAGCGCGAGGCCCCCGATCAGCCCGCGGCCGTCATCGCCGATCCCCACCAGATCGAGCAGGTCTTCCTCAACATCATCAACAATGCCGTGGATGCAATCCTCGAAACTGGACGCACCGGCAAGCTTCGCATCCGCATCTACCGTCTGAACGGCCAGGTCTGCACCCAGTTCGCCGACGACGGACCCGGCATCAAAGATCCCAAGCGCATCTTCGATCCCTTCTACACCACAAAAAGCGTGGGCAAAGGCACCGGCCTCGGCCTCAGCATCTGCTACGGCATCGTCAAGGAACACGGCGGAGACATCACCGCCAACAACGCGCCCGAAGGCGGAGCCGTTATCGAAGTCCGTCTGCCCGCGGTCGCCGGAGCCCTGCCCGAAGTCGAACCGCCCAAGACGGTCGCCCGTTCGCACGAAGGCGCGGTCTCAGGACGCATTCTGCTGGTCGAGGAAGAAGAAGCCGTTCTCGAATTCGAGCGCGACGTGTTAGCCGGCGCTGGCGCAACCGTCATCACCGCCGGCAACAGCGCCGACGTCAAGACGCGCCTGCTGTCCGAATCCTTCGACGCCATCATCATGGCCGGCCGCATGACCGGCGACTGGAATGCCCGCGAATCTTACGCCTGGCTCAAGGCCAACTGCCCGACGATGGCTGAGCACGTCCTGTTCACTTTTTCGAATGGAGTTGAACATGGCGATGGCCGTGCTTACCTTCAGGAAAACAGCGTGCCCTATCTCGTCAAACCCTTCGAAGTCGCCGAACTGATCTCCCAGGCTCGCAAGCTCCTGCAAAAACCAAAGGCTTCCGCCGCCGGCGCCGGCTCAGACTAACTCAGCTGTCTGTACCCCGTCTTGGAGATCCTCCGACAGCCCGTGCTTTCCACCCGGCCTCACCAGGAAATAATCACCAACCGTCGCCATGCACGATTGCCCTTTCCGCTATTGCTGTGAATAATGGCGGGCACCCGTGAATCTCTCCCACAACCCGGGCAGGTTGGCAGGCCTGCTGTATGTGGTTGCCTCCATCTTCGGCTTCTTCGGTTTAATGTACGTTCCAGCCAAGCTGATCGTGCCCGGAAACGCCACCGCGACTGCCAGCAACATCGCGGCGTCTGAGACGTTATTTCGCGCCGGCATCGTGGCCGACCTCATCGGCCAGGCGCTTTTCATCTTCGTAGCCCTCGCTTTATATGAACTGCTTAAGGGGATTCATCAGCGGCAGGCCGTGATCATGGTGATCCTGATCGTGGTCGCCATCCCGATCGCGTTTCTGAATGAACTGAACGCCCTGGCTGCGCTTGTCCTGGTGCGCGGCGCTGATTTTCTGGCCCCCTTCGACCGACTCCAGCGCGACGCCCTCGCCATGCTGTTCCTGAATCTGCATGGCCACGGCTTCGATGTCGCCGGAATCTTCTGGGGTCTATGGCTGTATCCCCTGGGGACGCTGGTCTACTGCTCGCGCTTTCTTCCGCGCTTCTTGGGCGTCTGGCTGATCGCAGCCTGCTTCGCCTGGGTGGCAAGAAGTCTTTCGGCCTTACTCCTCCCGCAGTACGAGCACCTGGTCTCCCGCGTGACCACCCCGCTCACGCTCGGCGAAATCGCTTTTATGCTTTGGATCGCCATCCTGGGCGCGAGGCAGCAGGCTTCGGCCGCCCAGCCGACGAAAATCCAGCCCTGATACGCACAGCTCTCCACACCTTTCCTCTCTCCCCTTTGCGTTAAACTAACTCCAGCCCCATGTCTCAATTCGTCCACCTGCACCTCCACACCGACTACTCCCTGCTTGATGGCGCTTGCGACGTAGATAAGCTCTGCCAGCGCGTGCACGAGCTCGGCATGCCCGCCGTCGCCATGACCGATCATGGCAACATTTTCGGCGCCGTGCACTTTGTCAACGCCGCCCACAAGCACGGCGTCAAGCCCATCGTCGGCTGCGAGCTTTACGTCTGCAAGAAGGACGATCACAACATCGAGCGCACCCCTCCCGACGGCGACACCTACAACCACCTTCTCGTGCTCGCCGAAAACGACGAAGGCTACCGCAACCTTGTCAAGATCACCTCGGAAGCTTCGCTCCACGGCTTCTACTACAAGCCGCGCGTCAGCAAGAAGTTTCTGGCCGAGCACTCCCGCGGACTAATCGGCCTCTCCGGATGCCTGAAGGGCGAAGTCGCCGAGCGCCTCGTGGAATCCAACTACGAAGCCGCCCGCGCCGCCGCCGCTACCTACACCGACATTTTCGGAAAAGATAATTTCTATCTTGAGATTCAGGATCAGGGCCTCGCCATGGAGCACCGCATCCATCCCGGCCTGTTCCAGCTCGAAGAAGATCTCGGCCTGCCCCTCGTCGCTACCAACGACAGCCACTATCTCTGCGAAGACGATGCCGAAGCTCAGGACGTCATGGTCTGCATCCAGACCGGCAAGTCCATCAATGACACCGAGCGCATGAAGTTCGAGGGAAAGGACTTCTTCGTCAAGAGCTTCGCCGAGATGCAGCGCGTGTTCAAGGATTCTCCCTCGGTTCTCTCGCGCACGCTCGACATCGCCGAACGCTGCAGCCTGCGCCTTGAAAAAGTCGCCACGCCTTTCCCGCAGTTCGACGTTCCACCCGGCTTCACCATTGACAGCTACTTCGTTCACGTCACCCGCGAAGGCTTCGCGCGCCGCCTCGAAGCCCTGCGTCCCTTCCGCGATGCCGGCCGCCTCAAGCATCCCCTCACCGATTACGAGCAGCGTCTCGAGCGCGAGCTAGGCATCATCCAGCAGATGAAGTTTGCCGGCTATTTCCTTATTGTCTGGGACTTTATCCGCTACGCCAAGGAGCGCGATATCCCCGTCGGTCCGGGCCGCGGTTCGGCCGCTGGATCGCTCGTCTCCTACGCTCTCGGCATCACCGACCTCGATCCCCTGCAGCACGAGCTGCTCTTCGAGCGCTTCCTCAATCCCGAGCGCGTTTCCATGCCCGACATTGACATTGACTTCTGCATGAACCGCCGCGCCGAGGTCATTGACTACGTCACGCAGAAATACGGCCGCGAAAACGTCGCGCAGATCATCACCTTCGGCACCATGGCCGCCAAAGCCGCCATCAAAGACGTCGGCCGCGCCATGGACATTCCCTATGCCGATGTCGACCGCATCGCCAAGATGGTCCCGCAGACCCTCAACATCACGCTCGACGAGGCCATCAAAGAGTCGCCGCAGCTGCACGAAGCCTACGAGAAAGACGCCCAGATTCAGAAACTGCTGAACACCGCGAAAAAGCTGGAGGGCCTGGTCCGGAACTCCGGCGTGCACGCCGCCGGCGTCGTCATCTCGCCGCTGCCGCTCAACCAACTCGTCCCGCTGCATAAGACCAAGAACGACGAAATCGTCACCGCCTTCGACATGGTCGCCATCGAAAAGATGGGCCTCCTGAAAATGGACTTCCTCGGCCTGACCACGCTGACGATTCTCACCGACACCCTCAAGCTCATCAAGCAGACCCGCGACACCACGCTTGCTCTCGAACAGATTCCCCTCGAAGACGACGAAACCTACAAAAAAGTCTTCCACAAGGGACTCACTTCCGGCGTCTTCCAGTTTGAATCGCACGGCATGCGCGACGTGCTGCGCAAGTATCAGCCGAACTCGATCGAAGACCTCACCGCTCTCAACGCCCTCTACCGCCCCGGCCCGATCCAGGGCGGCATGATTGACGATTTCATTGACCGCAAGCACGGCCGCAAGAAAGTCGAGTACGAACTCCCCGAGCTGAAGGAAATTCTCGAAGAAACCCTCGGCGTCATCGTCTATCAGGAACAGGTGATGCAGATCGCCAACCGGCTCGCCGGCTACTCCCTCGGCGAGGCCGACCTGCTCCGCCGCGCCATGGGCAAAAAGAAGCCGGAGGAGATGGCGCAGCAGCGCGAGCGCTTCATCGAAGGCGCCGCCCAGCGCAAATATCCGCCGCGCAAGATCGAAAAGATTTTCGACCTCATGGCTCAGTTCGCCGGCTACGGATTCAACAAGTCCCACTCCGCCGCCTATGCCCTGCTCGCCTATCACACGGCTTATCTGAAGACCCACTATCCGGTCGAATTCATGGCCGCGTTGCTCACCTCCGTCACCGGTTCCACCGACGACGTGGTCAAGTACATCAACGAATGCCGCGAAATGGGCATTGCTGTCGAAGCGCCGGATATCAACGTCTCCCACGCCAATTTCACGCCGCACGGCGAATCCATTCGCTTCGGCCTGGCCGCCGTGAAAAATGTCGGCGGCAACGCCATCGAATCCATCGTCGCGGCCCGCGCCAAACTTGGCCGCTTCAAATCCCTCTTCGAATTCTGCGAACACGTGGACCTCCGCCTGCTCAACAAGCGCGTGCTCGAGTCCCTCATCAAGAGTGGCGCCATGGATTCGCTCGGCCGCCGCGGTCAGTTGATGGCTGTGCTCGACAAGGCCATGGAGCAGGCCCAGAAAGCCCAGCGCGATGCCGAATCCGGCCAGCACGGCCTGTTCGGCGTCTTCCAGGAAGAAGCCGCTGAAGGCAACAACCCCCACCTGCCCAACGTCCCCGATTGGGATGAGCACACCCGTCTCGCCGCTGAAAAAGAAATTCTCGGCTTCTTCATCACCGGTCATCCTCTCGAAAAATACAAAGACAAGCTCGCCGACCTGCAGGCGCTCTCCACCCAGGAAATCTCCGCCCTGAAAAACTCCACCGGCAAGGACGAAACCATTCTCACCGCCGGCATCATCACCAATCTTCGCGTGCTCAAATCCAAGCGCGGCGATTTCTACGCTCAGGCTCAGCTCGAAGACATGGCTGGCTCGGTGGACATGATCGTTTTCCCCGAGGCCTTCAAGCGCATCGGCGACAAGGTGAAGCTTGAAGTCCCGGTCCTCGTCAAAGCCGGCGTTCGCATCGAGGAAGGCGCGAATCCGAAAGTTACTGCCGCCGAGATTCAGCCTCTCGAAGAGGCCAAAGTCCCTCTGCCCAAAGCCATCCGCATTCGCATCCCGCTCGAGACCTCGCTCGAAGCCACCGTGGACGATCTCCACCTGCTCTTCCAGGAACGCAAAGGCGAAGCCAAGGTATTGTTCGACGTGGAACGCCGGGACGATTTCATGGTGGTAATGGAAGCGGAAGGCTATAATGTCGTGCCAGACCGGAGCTTCATCGCCCGCGTCGAAAAGTTATGCGGCCGCGGCAGCGTCCGCGTCATCGCGTAGGTCAACCTTCGCCGGAGGCGCTTTGAACGGACGCGGCTTTAGTCGCGCCGTGAGTTGCAATGACTTTTCATGCGGGTCTGGCCGCGTTCGGGAAGGGCACGAGTTTACTCGTGCCACAAACGGGCGAATTCGATCGCGGCTTTAGCCGCTGAAGGAAAGCAGGTCTGGTCGCGTTCGGGAAGGGCACGAGTTTACTCGTGCCACAAACGGGCGAATGCAATCGCGGCTTTAGCCCCTGAGGGAAAACAAACCTTCCAACATGGCCGCTTACGAAAAAGCGCAACAGGAACTGGAGCAGATCGAGCGCCAGGTTGCCGAACTCGAAGCCATCGAAGCCGATGATTCCAGCCGCCACCAGCTCGCCCAGCTTCAGGACCGCATCGAGGCCCTGCGCCGCGAAATGACCGTCCCCTCCAGCGCCTGGCAGAAGACCGAACTGGCACGCCATCCCCAGCGCCCGCAGACCCTCGATTACATCGAGCGCGTCTTCACCGATTTCAGCGAGATTCACGGCGACCGCGGCTTCGGCGACGACCCGGCCATCGTCTGCGGCATGGCCCGCTTTCACGGCGAAGAAGTCCTAGTCATCGGCACGCAAAAAGGACGCGACATGAAGCAGCGCGTCTATCGCAACTTCGGCACGCCTCATCCCGAGGGTTACCGCAAAGCGCTGCGCATCATGCAGGTCGCCGAAAAATTCCGCCGTCCCATCTTCACTCTGGTGGACACCGACGGCGCTTATCCGGGCATCAACGCCGAAGAGCGCGGCCAGGCCGAAGCCATCGCCTACAAC
>Ga0070733_10000749_pt1 | contig 25342 bp, 23 predicted proteins | sample Coa_R1_9_FD_66450 | JGI IMG/M metagenome (GOLD analysis project Ga0070733, IMG submission 66450) | Surface soil microbial communities from Centralia Pennsylvania, which are recovering from an underground coalmine fire - Coalmine... | ecosystem: Environmental > Terrestrial > Soil > Unclassified ...
TTAACACGAGTTCATATCCTGTCAAGGTATAGATTCTCCGTTAAATCAACGGAATGCCGATCAGTTTAGATCTTTTTCACAGAAGAACGGCTTCGGCGGGCGAGTGACCCTGGAATTCGAGGTCTGGAGCGTGGGAAGGGGAGAAGTTGGAGTCCCTGGCACCCCTTTTCCCCCGGCAAAGCGCCTCGGCAACCCGGCACAGGTCAATCTCGACTCGAGACCGCTGGCGGGCCGCAGTGGGGGAGGGGTAAAAGTGCCAGGCTTTCAAAAAGCGCCTCTCGATTGGGGACCGCCGGCGCTCGGGTGTATGAGCGTCCCTTCCCCGCCCGCCGTCCCGAAGCGGTACTTACCCTTGTTTGATGGATCCTATCTCTGAAACGGGCCGGCTCGTCTGGAGCAGATCAAAACAGATTCTGCAGAGGATTTTCTGATCTCTCGGGGAGGTGAAAAAGTTCTCGGTCTGCTTCATTCCGCACCCGTGGCAGGTGGGATAAGAAGGTGTACTCGGATGGGACAAGCTTCCCGTGGAGACGAGATGGTCAATTTGACTGACCCATCCGCGCCGATTATCAATAAAGAGGGATCCGGCTTCGAATTTGATGACCCCATCATATCGGGTTCTTCGCGCGTTTCTATTTAGAAAAACCCAGATCGTATGATAGAGTTCTTTGATCATAAAATCTCGCCTTCTAAGTGGGAAGAGAACTCTTTAAGTTGGAGATCGGATGGGTCTTCTTATCCCAATCCCCTGATGACGAAACCTCCTTTGAGGATAGGCGCCGGGTCTAAATCTGAAACTAAGACGGCTCTTCTTTACTCCAAGGACCCGAAGCGTCTTCCGTTTTGCCTTCCGCCGTTTCTCCCGGTCCAAGGGAATAGAGAATAACACAAACCTATTTTAAGCTCAAGCGAAAATGGAAGGGTGATTTTGTGGGTCAACGTGATTCGCGAAGTCCAGACCGGCGACCGGGCAGAAAAGAAGCGAAAACCCCGCAGGGGGAGGCGTCAGGAGATGAGGGTTGGGCCTTCTGGAGCCCTGGGATCGGCCTTCTAGATGACGTAGATGGGGTTTGATATGATCCAGGGATAGCGGGTGTTTCCGACCCGGAGTGATACCTCGACCCGGTAAACCCCGTTTTCCTCGACCCCGTAGTCGAGTCGGTCTGAGAAGGCCTCTTTGATCTTGCGGCCATTGCGATAGAGCTCGAACCAACCGTTCTGAGGCGTTCTGGCGCAGAGAACAAGCCCGGGGACCCGAGCCACTTCATCTCCCATGATTGCCAGGAGGGTCTCCTTCATGGCGCAGAATTGGAAACCGGTCGCATCGGCCAGAAGCCCGAAGGAAAGATAGGCGTGGCCGGCCTTCAACGCGCTCAGCAGGGTATCGACTTCAAGGTGCGGTGCCAGGATGTGTGTCTGAACAAACTTGAAATCGAGGGCATACGGATCGAGTTGGTGTCCAAATACCTCGAGATTTTGATGGGCATCGTTTCCGGCGATCCCGACCAATCGACGGGTTTGACTGAGTCCGTCCCACTTTGCCAATGAATATCCGGGGCGGGTCAGGATGTTTAAAAAGACCTCCTCCGAATAGTCCTCCCAGGAGGTGAGGACCTGAAAGGCCATCCAGGGCGCCTTCCAGGCCTGGCCGTAAAGGCTGTCGGCGATGTCGTAAACCTCCATCCCGTCGAGCCCCTTCACGTCCCAGTCTTTAAATCTCCAGGTATGGGCAACGAAGGCCAGCCCCCCCTGGTGATGAATCTCATCGATGATCTCCTGAATCCCCATCGAATTCCCATCGATGAATTCCTTGATGTTGATCGCCAAGAGATACTCATTTTGGTGACTGGAGTTTTCCCTGCCGATTTCGGCCCCGCGAATGACCAGCAGGTCGTTAAACCACCCTTCGATCCCCTCCGTGAAGATTCTCCGATCATTATGGTCCGTTGTGACGACGAAGTTCAGGCCAGCCTCCCGTGCTGCACGAACCAACTCCTCGGGGAGACCCGGACTGTCGTGGGAGATCAAGGTATGGGCATGAATAACCCCTTTGAAATCAACGATGCCGGACAGAGGAGCGGGCCTGTTTCCCTTTTTTCGAAGCGCGTCGAGGCGCGACTGCATTATCCTGTTGGAGCGCCGAACGGTAAATCGGGCCAGGAAAGTGAGACTGACCAGAGCGGCCGCTCCTCCCGAGAGCCGCATCAGCATCTCTCGGCGAGTGATCCGTTCAGCCCACTTCAACTCCCGACCTCATGGTCCGACAGAGGCCGACAGGCGGCCTCCGGCGATGAACTCATCCCTAAAGCCTCAGCGCGAAACAGCACCCTTCCGTTCCATGCCGGCTCCCGGCCTTCCTCGAAAAAAATCGGCTCGGATCCTGTCTGGTTCCGACGGGGTTGAACCGTTCAATTTTGTTCAAGAAGGCGGGTCGTCTGGCCGACGGGATCTAAAACCTGACCGAAAGAATCGAGAGAAAATTCCGCGGTGAATTCAGGATCCAACGGAATCAGGGGTCAGGCCCCGGTTGATCGTTCCTCACCCGGGCCGTCCGTCTCTGGTTCCCGGAGGTAGATCCTCCGCATGGCCGGACCTGCTTCGACCCGCATCGATCTTCCACGCGACCGGCCGGAAGAGCCACGCGACGGTCGAGGGTGCCACGGGCCGGTTCGGGGACCCGCCTTTACGAAATATCATACACATCTTCCTATAATAATCAATAGCTTTAGGAGGGGACCTCCTCTCGGGATATATGGGCGGAGCCTCTCGGCAAGCGATTGATCCCTGCTTCGTCTGGGCCGCTCATCTTTGTAGGACCGAGGATGCCATTGGAGGGTCTGCCTGATCTCATTACTTCGGTAAGGGAGTCTCCCTTCTTGTGTAGGGGAACAACCCTCGTAGGATCGTTTTAACGGGACCCACTTTTTCCCCCATCGGAACAATCCGTCGATCTTTTCAGACGGCGCCGGCTCGCCTTGCGCCCTTTACCGGTCGACGGGTAGGGCAGGGGGTCCATAGAAGGGAATCCGGATCCAATAGGACCAAAAGGTTCAAGAAGAGGACGCCCGGGCCGGGTACATATCGTCCATTGTCATCGTCAACTCCCGATCCAAAAATTGAAGGTACCCTCGGTATGATGCGTGTCCACCGATATGACGCTCCAGTGAACCTGGTACTTTCCGGGAGGTAACGGGGGGAGACTGACCGCGAAAAGCGTGTTGTCGTTCGAAACAAGATGACTGTCCTTTTTGTCCACCTGTTTGTGATTGGAGTCGAAGACTTCGATCGTGCTAAAGAGGGGCTCGATTCCGGCATCAAACCAGATCTTGACCTCGGGAGGTGAACTCTTCGAGGTCGATCCCACCCGGGGATCGGCCCGATTCGGGAAAGAATGTCCCCAGACCGTAAAGGGGAAGAGCGAGCAGACGAGCAGAATCAACCCGAGGCACGGTGCGCCTCGAGATTGACCGCTTTTCGAAACGGATTGGCTCTCTCGATCGGACCCGTCCGGGGGGGTGTCGCTGCTCTTTCGGGGGTCGCGAAAAGGGTAAAACGCGCTCCGGCTCCAAAGGGCCCTCGGAGGGAGACGGGAAAACCGCCGTCCCCTTTGAGCCCCGGGCCGAAGCCGAATTTGATCAGGCACGCTCCTGCCTCTTTCTTCACGGGGCCCGGGGTTCGCACGGGGCGAGCGGGAAGCGGCTCGGGCAGAGGAGGGCGCCTTTTGCGGCGACCGCAGATCGACCTCGGCATTCCAGCGCAAGACCCTTGGACCGATGCTTCAGATCAAGGTGAATCGACCGTTCTTGAGGTGCTTTTTAGAAGATGCCGCGGAGGAGGACGGAGGGAGGAGCACGTCCGAATAAGCTGGAGCCTGGGAGAAAACGAGTGGTTTGGGCATACAAACGGAAGGAGTATTTTGCCTTGGGAAAAAAGACGACCAGCGCGACGGCGGCGATGGTCACGACGAGAGACCCGACCGCATGCGCCCAACCGCAAAGAGGCGTGTGTCGGTGATGCAGGGGGGCCTGGTGATGGTGCGCGGAGGGCGGGCCCTCTACCATGCAGAAGGCCGCCATCAGGTTTAGCGAGAGATACCCGGCCAGTAGGAAGGTCGAGATCAGGGGAAGAGCGCGAAAACGACCGGATCGAAGGACGCCCGAGGTGCGCGCAACCGGAACTTTCAAAAACCACTGAGGGACGAATGACCGCACAGGCGCCTCGCGTGTACGGGACTCTATCACAGGAGCCCTCTGCAGTCAACATCAGGAATTGCGGGTGAACGGTTTCAGGGCCGGACAAGGGGGAGAAGAGGGGTTTAATCCGGAACCTATCCGGCCGGTGAGAAGACGCCTGATTCGGCTTCAAGGCCGAACAGGCCGAAACGGAGCGATCCGGGTCATAGCCTTGGGGGGTTCGATGGGCCTTCTTGAAAGAGACTTCAGGCGGCGCTCTTCCGGCGCTCCCCCCGAGCGCTCCGAGGTCTCTTTCGGGAGGCCGCTGTCTTTCCTTCATGTTTCAGCGCCGTCAGGCTCCCCTGGGCTCATTTTTTGGAGGTCTTCCCTTTGTTCCGGTCGGACCCCTTTGCGGCGCTCTGCCGGGTTTTCCGGGCCGTCTTTCCTCCTGAGGGAGGAGCGAGATTCACTCCGGCCCGGCGCGCCTTCGAGAGGCCAATCGCGATGATCTGCTTGCGCGAGCGTGCCCCATGTTTTCCTTTTCGGACGTGGTCAAACTCCTCGCGAACGAATTCCCCGGCCTGTGTGGTCGCGGGCTTCCCGGCCCGTTGATCGCGTCGGGCGCGCTGAATGGTTTTTTGTTCGGGCATCGTCTCCCTCCAGTGGACTTTTTCTTTAAAATAGCACAGGGAGGGAAGATCGTGAAAGACCCTGAAGTGGGGGGGGCCGGCGGGGTATGGACCGGGAGTCCCCGGAAGATCCGATGATTTAGAAAAGACGGGTTCGTCCGGCGAAACCTTCGGTGTACCCATGGAAGTATTCCAGCCGTGACTCGGGAAATTGCCAGCAGAAATATCCTTCGCCGTTATCAAAGTCGATGAGCCAGAGTCCTTTCACCTCGCACCCGAGCCGTTCAATCGCCCCGACCCATTCATGGATGAGGTCGGCCTGCTCTTTTTCGTAAAACTTCTGTCGCTCCTCGTTCTCCTTGAGGGCAATGATCTGCGCGGCGATGACGCTGGTTGCCGAGACGGCCTTCTGCGTGATCAGCTGTATTTCGGGAAGAAGTCGAACCGCTTCGTCGTAGGTAAAAATCCTTCTCGACTCAGACGCCGACATGGCAGATTCGTCCTCCGATGAGGAGCGCCGATGACCCGACCGGGTTCGCCCTCTCCCGATTCGCCGTCGGGCGGCGGCCCTCTCAGCCTGGAGAGGGTTTCTGGAGCGACAGCGCTTCAAGGTCGCGCTGCGTGATCCCGAGGAGATACAAGACCGAATCGAGTCCCTTTTGCGTAATATTGTAGCGGGCCTGTTCCCGGACCTTCGGCTTGGCGTTAAATGCGATTCCGAGTCCGGCTTGCGTGATCATGGGCAGATCGTTTGCGCCGTCTCCCAGAGCGATCACCTGGTCGAGGGTGATCCCTTCCTTCCTCGCAATCTCCTTCATCAGGGCCGCCTTGCGTTTTCCGTCGACGATTTCGCCGACGATTTCGCCGGTCAGTTTTCCGTCGCGGATTTCCAGGCCATTTGCATAGGTGTAGTCCAGGCCCAGCTCCTCCCGGATGCGATCGGTGAAGTAATCGAACCCCCCGGAGAGGATCGCCGTCCTGTAACCGAGGTGCTTCATCGCGCGCACCAGCTCCCGGGCTCCCGGGGTGAAGGTCATGCGCCGATAGACCCGCTCGAGGGCGTCGATGGGAAGCCCCCGGAGCAGCCTAACCCGCTCCCGCAGCGCCTCCGCAAAGGCGATCTCGCCGTTCATGGCCCGGTGGGTCACCGCCGCGACCCTCTCCCCGACGCCGGCCTCCTTGGCCAGTTCATCGATGCCTTCCATCTGCACGAGGGTCGAATCCATATCCATCACGATCAGTCTTTTGGAGCGCCGATAAAGATTCTCCTCCTGGACCGCGATATCGACGGAGAACTCACCGGCGAGGTGGAGCAGTTTACTGGAGAGATACCGGGGATCCAGTTGGAGCGCCGGGGAGCTGACCAGAATTTCGACGCAGTTGATCTCCTCCTGGGCCAAATGGTGGATCTTTTCGACACGAAACCCTTCGTTGGAGACTATTCTCCCCAGGGCCGCCAGCAGGCCCATCGACACCTCGGGTCCAAGACAGGTGATGACGAAGGACGATCTTGCCCCGGGGCGCTCGGTCGGAAGGGCGATTTCGAAGTCGAGGTGCAGGCCGCCCAGGTCATGGACTAAAAACAACAGCTCCTTGATGAGCCGATTCTGTCCATCGGCGGTGTCGATCTGGACCAACATCGACAGGGTCAGGAGGTTCCGGGTGACTCCCTGCTCGATGTCGAGCAAGCGCCCGTTCCCCTTTGCGAGCAGGTCGAAAACCTGGGCGGTCAGTCCGGGCTGGTCCTTCCCCGTGATCGAGATCAGAAGTCCTTTTTCCATCGACGCTAGCTCAGCTCCTGCCTCAGAGCGGTTATACCCCAACCGGGTCGCCCGGTTCAAGAAGATTCAGGCTCTTCCCGATTCCACCGAATGCCGATTGACAGGCCCCTTTAAATATATTACATTTTTGTACGGGCCGTTCGCGATTTACCTCGATCCGAATCGAGTCTGCATTGTCCGGCAGGGCGTATTCCCAATCTTTCAAAAGCTCGGTGGATGAGAGTTCCTTTCTTCTAGATTTCCTGGAGGCAGAATGCCGAAGCGATCGATTACCGAGATCTACCACGAGGAGACCAAGTACTCGGAGGAGAGGATCCAGAAGCAGCAGCGCCAGCTGGATTGGAGCGCCCAGCCCGCCCCTTTTAAGAACTACCACAGCGAAAAAAAGGTCGATCTGATTCCCTATCTTCCTTTTCAGACCAACCCCTTCACGGGCGAGCCGATTTCTCCCCCTGCCGACGAGGGGAAGGGATATCCGTTCGGGTTGGGGGAGGTCTCGAGGCTCCTCTATTTCACCAACGGGGTGACCGGGATCCTGCAGTATCCCACGGGAGAGTCGCTCTATTTACGCGCCGCTCCAACCGCGGGGGGACTTTATCCGACCGAGATCTACCTGGCCACCCGGGATCTCTCGGTCCTTGAAGACGGGGTCTACAACTTTCAGGTCAAGGATCACTCGCTGGTCCCGGTCTGGGAGGGCAACTTCTGGGATGAATTCACCCAATATACCATGGGACACGAGGCGGTTTCCCAAAGTCAGATGCTGATCATCTTTACCGCGGTCTATTATCGCAGTGCATGGCGATATCAAGACCGTGCCTACCGCCGGATCTTGCTGGACTCGGGACATATCCTCGGGAACCTGATCGCCTATGCGGGGGAGGAAGGTTTTGTTCCCTATCCGATCGGCGGCTTCTACGACTCCGCGCTTAATCGGCTTCTCTTTTTGGACGAAGAAGAGGAAGGGACGGTATTGGTGGTCGCCCTTCCGCGGGCCACCAGCGTGAGGGAAGATGAGATCCGCCACAGCTCCGTTTATCCCTCCTCCCCGGCCCCCGGGGAACCGGACCGATACGGCACGAATCTGATCCAGCAGGTCCACCGGGCGAGTTCAATCCAAAAGGGGGAGAAGGTCCTTACCTCAGAGCCTCATCCGCTGGCCGAGCTTGACGACGCTTACCAGGGGCAGCCCGCCCTCCCGCTGACCGCCAACCCCATCGATTGGGAGGAGGGAATCGGCCAAACCATTCTAATCCGCCGCTCCACGCGCGCCTACTCCGCCGAGCCGTTTTTAAAGGAGGAATTGGGGGCGGTGCTCGCTTTCTCCTATCAGTTCATGGCCGAAAACCGACTCTTTCTGCACTTCGATCCCTCGCTGGTTTCCACCTATGCGGTGATCCACCGGGTCCTGGGGGTCGATCCCGGGGTCTATTATTATGCACCGGTCAGCCAGGAACTCCGGGCGATCCAGCTGGGAGATTTCCGCCAGCAGACCTGGCATTTCTGCCTGGGACAGGAGCTCGGTCGGGACGCGGCGGCCATCATCCTCCATGTCACCCATCTCCCCCGCGCCATCGAACGATATGGAGATCGGGTCTACCGCTATCTCCATCTGGACGCGGGTCATCTGGGAGAGCGAATGAACCTTGCGGCGGTGCGTCTGGGTCTCGGTGCGAGCGGGATCGGCGGATTCTTCGACGATGAGATCAACGGACTGCTCGGACTCTCCTTGGATCAGATCGTCATCTATGTGACCACCCTGGGCCGGCCTCAGGAACGCTCGGGTAAGCCGGCTTGATCGGGGAGTTCACACCCCTTGCTCAGCGAACCTGAACCGAAATGGATCTCGGACTCTAAGCGATCGGCTGGGTTGGATTCATCGATCGAGCGGAAGCCCCTTGGCCTCTTTGAGGTAGGTTTTAAAGGGATCGGGCATCGGAAGGTCTTTGCCGTTCACAAAAAACGCGGTCCAGTTGATGACATACGGGCAGGGGCGCTCAACCAGCCTGCGAACCAGCGCGGAGCGCCCCGCCGCGCGCGTGTCGGGCGGAGGCGCACTGACGGCTTGCCGGATGCACTCGGAGGTCGTTACGCGGGGTGCCTTTCCTTCCGCTTCCAATCCGAGGAAGAGGCCTCGCGCGGGATCCAGGTTGTGATACTCTAAATCCAGACTCTTCAGCCAAGGGTCCTCCCAGCCGATCCCTTCCGCCTCCATGAACCCGGTCAGCAGCCAGAGTTTCGTGGCCCAGTCGACCCTCCCGACGAGTTTGGCATACCCCCCGGCAAGGTCTTGGAGGATCTCCCCCCATGAGCGCAGGATCCAATCGGTTTCGGTATCTCGACCCGCCAGGTACCGCTGCGCAGCCTGGTGATAAGCAGCCTGAATCTCCAGGGCCGGCATCGATTTCCCGTTTTCAAGGCGCGCCTCCCATCGCCGCTCGGGATCCCGGGAGATCGATTTGAGGGCGCTGACCGGATCTTCCAGCGGCAAGTCAGGAGCCACTCCCATCTGAATCAGATCGAGAACCAGGGAGGTGGTGCCGAATTTGAGCGCGGTCGCGAATTCAGAGAGATTGGAGTCCCCCAGCAGAAGATGGATCCGCCGATAGCGGCCCGGGTCGGCGAGGGGTTCATCGCGGGTGTTGATTATCGCCCGGTTAAATTGGACCCACTGGTAGAGGTCATTCACGATGTGATCGACCCGCTGTGAGATCTGGTAGCGGACCGTTGGGGGGTCCGTCTCTTCAACGAGGAGGAATCCGTCAGGCAAAAAGTTCGCCCCGACCCGTCCTGCGCCCGAGAAGAGCTGGCGGGTGACGAGAAAGGAGATCAAGCGGTTCAACCCCTCGAGCGTAAAGGGGAAGTCGCGGGACACCAGATAGTTCTCATGTGCCCCGAAGGTCGCCCCGGTCTCGAAATCGACGTTGTTTTTTATAAAGCTGACCGCGCTCGACACTCCCATTTCTTCGAGTGCCTGGGTAATGAGAAGATCCCCGGCCCGGTCATAAGCGACCAGATCCGAGAGACGGGTACACTCTGGAGTGGCATACTCCAGGTGGCCCATGTCGATATAGATCCGCCCGCCATTGAGCAGGAATCCTCCGTTGCCGGGAGGCTCGTCATGACCCCGGTGATGAAGGTCCAACAGGCCCACCTTGCGGGTTCGAAACAGGTGGTCCTTCACCCGGTGAATGATCCGCTCGGGAGACTCCCAGCGATGATCCAGATTGATCAGGCAGCCGTATTCCGTCTCGCTGCCGAAGAGGCGGCCCTCCATCAGGAGCTCCTCCACCTGTGGAGCCATGGCCGAATTTGGGAGTCGGGGAGGGCTCGGACCTTGGAGGAACCGGAAAACGCATGAGACAGCAGGAGTACCTCGGCGCTCCGCTCTTGAAGGACCTCCCGAAGCCGATGATCGAGATTCTCCCCCGGACCCTCTCCCGCCGCCCAAATTCGAAGCGCTTCGGGAAAGACCTCCTCGATCGGGCGGCCGGAGTAATCGGCGGTCATCTCCATTTGTCTGCGCATCCGTTCCGCACTCTGCGCCGATGGGGCCAAGAGGGCGCCTCCGGGCTCTTCCTTGAAGAGACCGTCGTAATTGAGGCTCAGGAAAGTCCGCCTTTGATCCGGGCCCAGCTCCGCCAGGAGAAGGCGGATGGTGAAGGGGCCCCGGCCCACCTCCTCAAAGGCCTGCTTGACCAGGGGGGCCAGGCCGAATTGAACCAAACGGCGTGCGGTGACATCGGAGGGCGAACGATTGAACCCCTCAAGATGGGCCGCGTCAAGGAGAAGGTCGCGAAGCCGCTCGACATCCGCAGGGTGCCCCATCGCCCCGAGGGCGATCCGGTCGTAAATCTCATAGAGCTTCTGGGTCCCCGCGCTGATCGTGACCAAGAGGATCCCCTCTCGGCAGGGAAGGGCGACGACCGGCCCTCCCTCTTTGAGCTGTTCATTGAGATACTCCCGGCGATTGTTGATCGACTCGATCCACCGATAGGGCTCCTCAAACATGAGCGCTCTCGATGCGGGCCTGGTAGAGCACGTTCATCCGCTCCGGGGCGATGGTCGATATCCCCTCGGGCGTCACGGTTTTGAGGATCGGAAAGACACGGGCGGACTGTTTGACGCCCCCGGTCGCTGCATCAAACTCCGCGGCGGTTTCGAGGAGCCGGAGCGCCAAGACAATCGCGTCCTCTTCGGTGAAGCTGGAGAGGGGATGGCCGCTCCAGCGATTGACGAAGTGAAGCACCCCTTGGATGGCGGAGGAGCCCGAACCCGAGGTCGCAAATTCGACCCCCTCGAACTGCGCCCCGAGGATGTCATAGAAGTAAATCTTTCCGGCCGCCCCCGCCAGATCGTAGGCTGCGAAGATCGGCGCCACCGCCCCGATCCCCTGAACGGCCATCGAGATATTCTCCTTGAGCAATCGCGAGATCGCCCGCACCTTTCCCTCGAGCGAGAGCTCCTGGAGCTGGCTTCTGCGGTAGTATTTGAAGGTATGTTCCAAGACTCGGGCGATCTCAAATCCGGTGGCCGGCACGCCCGCAATGGCCATGACCGCGTGCCGATCGATGTCGATGACCTTGTCGGCCCGATCGTACATAACGTTCATCCCCGCGGTGGCCCTGCGGTCTCCGGCGATCAGCACCCCAGCCCCATATTTAAAGGCGAAGATGGTGGTGGCCGATGTGACGACACCTTCCGGCAAAACAGCCCCCGGGGCAGCGGCGGCGGGGGAGAGGGTATAGCCGGTGTTTTTCAACAAGCTCAGGAAGTCCCCTTCGCCCACGTTATTCTCCAGTCCGCTGACGGTATCGTTCGGACTGCTTGGGGTCGACCTTTCTCATCCGTTCCAGAAGGTTGTCCCGGGAAGGATCGGTATCGGGGCGTCTGGGATCGCCTCCTTCCCGCGGTTTCTCCATCGGAGGGGAAGGTCTCTCTCGGCGTTCAAACTGGATCATCTGGATGCCTCCTATGTTCTAGATATTTTATTGGATTACAAACGGTTACAGGTTTATAGTCAACGATAACTTTAAGTTGAGGTCCTCCAAACGTCCCGGTGCGCTTTAACGGCTGAAGATCTCCTCGACCTTCCGGCAATGCCGAATGCGCTCGGCCTCCGCGCGCGCCGAATCGGGGTCAAAAAGACGGTCAAGCAGCAGATCCCTATCGCGGGTAGTCCCCTTAAAGGAGATCCGTTCCCATTGAATTCGGTCGATCTCGGGTAGAAATTTCTGGACACAGAGTCCCCTGACCCCCGCCCGTGTACTGAGGGGGGGATCCTCGATCGCCTTCTGAATGGCGGCCTCATCGACGGTCCGCTGCATTTTTCCTTCCGCCTCCAGCGCACAGAAGAGTCCGCGATGGGGAGAGAGATTGTGGTATTCCAGATCGAGGCTGCTCAGGCGGGGATCCGACCACCCGGTTCCCTCCGAGGCCATAAAGACTTCCAGGAGCCATTTTTTCGCGACCCAGTCGAGCCGGTCTGCCAGCGTCATCGGATCCGCTTCCAAGAGCCGCAGGGTCTCTTCCCAATTCGTCAGGGTCCACCGGGTCTCCTCGTCGGGATCGGGGAAGGCCTTTAGGGCCGATTCCAGGTAGAGGCGCTGGTGTTCAATCGGCGTGATCCGGCGCCCATTGACCAGGCGGATCGTCTGCTTCAGGGAAGAGTCTCTCGAGATCTGGCGCAGGGCGGCGACCGGCTGCTCGATCAGGGCATCCTGCAAGAGGGCGCCCTGCTCGATCAGGTGCAGGACGATCCAGGTGACTCCGACCTTGAGGGCCGTCGCATACTCCGACATATTGGCGTCGCCCAGAATCAGGTGAAGTCTGCGGTAGAGACCGGGATCGGCATGGGGTTCATCCCGCGTATTCACGATAGGCCGCTCGTGCATCGTGTCAATGCTCAGCTCCACCTCGATGAAGTCGGCCCTCTGAGAAATTTGAAACAAGCCGGGCCGATGGCCCGAGGCGTCTTCGATCCCCACCTTGCCGGCGCCCGCAAAAATTTGCCGCGTCACGAGAAAGGGCGTGATGCCCGCCACGATCTGGCCGAACGGGACGGCACGGGGAAGCAGATAATTGTCATGACACCCGTAGCTGTGTCCATGGAAATCCGTGTTGTTCTTATAGAGCTGGACGGCTCCGGTTTTTCCCAGAGCCTCGTTCCTGAGGTTCGCGCAGGCCAGAAGAATCCGCTCTCCCGCCCGATCGTGGGCGACCAGATCCCGCAGAGAGCTGCACTCGGGAGTGGAATATTCGGGATGGGTATGGTCGTTGTAAAAACGCGCGCCGTTCCCCAACATCAGGTCGCTCTTCATCTGGTGAAACGTGAATGGTCGATGCCGGTCGAGGCGCTCGAAATCCTCCTCTTCCTGGTCCTGCTTGAGGCTTTTCGCGTGGAAACCGCGCGCGTCCTGCTTGGGATCTTCGCGGCTATAATCCCAGTCGGACCGGAACGGGCGACGGTGAGCGCGCACCAACTCCATCGATTCCACGACGGGGTCGACGCTCTCCAAATCCTCGCGTGTGATTCCGTACTCCGTTTCCAGACCGTACAGTCGGTACATCGTCGATCGGGCGATCGGGAGAGACATCGCCGAGGGCTTTTGGGAGCCCGCCTGACGACCTGTCGCCGCTCGACCGCCGCGCTCCTTTGCGTCAGAGTTAAATGACGACCTTTCGAGGCCACTGGACTGAAGGGTCGCGGTCGAGCAAAGAGATCCCGACCACGTTTTCTGGATCTTGATCCAGAAGCTTCAGCCAATCCTCGAGGATATCGTTCGGGGGGAGAATCTCTCCCTCCAGGTACTCTTCCCGGAGGGCTGAAAAGAGGTCCTCGGGCAAAATCCCCTCTGAGCCGCCTTCGACCGCCCGCTTGATCGCTTTTTCTTTCGCCCGTTCGACCGTGGAAGCAATGATCGCGCCGCTGAGAAGGTCTGCCCGGTGGAGGACCTCCCGGCGACCGCTTCGAAGGCGTACTTCCAGCACCCGGTTTGCGTCCTCTTTGCTGAAGAGCCGGTCGATGAGCCGGTCCAGGAGTACCTCCCGAGCGACGGAACGATCGGCCCCATGTTCGGCGACGAATCCGGGATCGAATTCAAGATCCGGGGGAAGGTAGATCCCAAAGATCTCGCGCGCGCCGGATCTGTTGGGCCGGCTGATCTTGATCTTTCGATCGATTCGCCCCGGCCGGAGCACCGCGGGATCGATCAGATCGGGACGATTGGAGGCCAGGATAATGACCATTTGCTTGAGCGATTCGATGCCGTCCATTTCGGCACAGAACATCGGAACCAGCGTATTGAGGACATTATGCGAGCGCAGCGATCGGCGGGTCCCGAGGATCGATTCGGCCTCATCAATGAAGACAAAAGGAAGATAGCCCGCCTTCTGCTTCGCCCGGGCCCGGGCGAAGATCTCCCGAACCATCCGTTCGGACTCTCCCAACCACATGTTGAGGATCTCAGGACCCTTTACATGGAGGAAGAACTCCTCCACGTTCGCATCGCCCTGTTCCCGGAGCCGGTGGACCAGGCTGGCGGCCGTGGCCTTGCCGATCAAGGTCTTTCCGCAGCCCGGCGGGCCATAAAGAAGAAATCCCTTGGGCGGAGAGTACTTGAACCGTCGATAGAGTCCAGGGTGGAGGAGGGGGTGCTCCATCGTGCTTCGAATCGCCTCGATCGCCTCGTCTTGCCCGCCGATATCGCTCCAGGAAACCTTTGGGACCTCTTCCAGAAAATATTCCCGTCGTTCGGCCGATTCGACCCGTTCGACGGCAATTCGGTTGCTGGAATCGAGCCGCACCTCGTCTCCGACCTTGAGCGAGGACTCTCTGAGCCGGGAAGAGCGGCGAAGAAGCAGTGAGTTGACGCCATTCTCCTGGCTGACTCTCAGCCGTCCGTCCGCCAGGACATCGCTGATCTTGGCGACCGGTCCGTTTTGATCGTAACCCAATGTATCGATCACGACGTACGCCTCATTGACCAAGATCTGGACCCCGATCTCCAGCTTCTGGCGATCGAGCCGCGGATCGATATTCGTGTAATACTCGGCTCCGCCCACCATGATCTGAGCGCTCTGCTCGCTCGGGAGCGCCAGGAGCGTGCCCACCCGATTGGCCGGGGCCGTGACTTTCTGAACGACTTCGCCCAGCCTCTTGAGCTCGTCCTGAAACTGCTGAAGCGTCAGCTCGGACTGGAGGATCTGCTCGCGAAGGCGCAATAGGGTCCGTCGCTGTTCGTCCTCGTCGATCGCCAGCAGCAGCTCGTCGAGGTGCTGGAGCGCAGAGCGTGGGTCTCCCCGTGGACCTTCGGGTCGGACTCGGTGGCGGGGCGGTTGATCGCTGATGAGTGGCCTCCTTGGGCTGCAACAACTCGGATCATGCCAAGTGACCCGGTGAGAAAATTCTAATCCTGCCCCCGGGCCTTGTCAACCACAAACCGGGCACAAACCGGCGTAAACCGGGCTCTTACGCACGGGCGCGCTTCGGGATGCTCCTTTTTCCGGCATCACGCCGATCAGACTCGAAATGGCGGAACGGGCGGAGAACAGAAGCCATTTGGGGCGCCTCTCGAGAGGCGAATACGAGGGAGGCGCTCAAGGGGCTTTGCTCGCATACCCGATCCGGCCCGGCGAGAACCCCCCAGGCGGCCGTAAGGGGCAGAGGGCGCGGCGCCTCTCCAGGCGGGATTTTTCATGCCATCGGGAGGACGAGAAACCCTCTGCGCGGGGAGCGCGCCGGTCGGGCGGGCGTCGCCCCGTTAGGATCAGAGGCGGATCGATACCCAAAATAAGGACGATTTTCTTTCCGGAACCATTATGATATGATTCTCCTTAGTTTTCCTTCATGTTTTACGCTTGAGGAGGAGATATGGACAAGGATTTTGCCGAGGTCGTCCAGTTTCATCGGCACCTCTGTTTGGATATCGCGGTAGGCTTTCGGGCGGCGAAAGCCGCAATGCGGGAAATGGGCGAGGAGACCCGGGACCTCAAAAATTTGGTGGCCATGACGGGTAACGAGACCTGCGCGATCGACGCCCTTCAGGAGGTCACCGGCTGCACACTCGGGAAGAGAAATCTCTATCTGACCCACATCGGAAAACCGGTCTACACCCTGCTCAACACGAAGAACGGCAAGGGGGTCAGGGTCTATGCACACTACTGGGAGACGTTCGATCACAAAGGGTTTGGAAGAAAACGAAAAGAAGCCACCGCTCCGACGGCCACGCGCGAGCAGCGCTCGGCCTACGAAAAAGAGCTCCAGGAGAAAATCGACTGGATTCTCTCCGCCCCGGAGCCGGAGCTCCTGAGTATTCGGCACCTGAATCTCCCCCCTCCGCCGAAAAGTGGTAAATACGAGGCGCTCCCCTGCGGCCGATGCGGGGAGCATACCAATGTCGTTCTATTGGTCGAAAGAGCGGGCCAAAAACTGTGCAAGGAATGCGCCGCATAGGGAGATTGAGAAATTGACCGCAAAGAAACGGCTGCCCATCGGAGGGCAGGCCCCCGATTTTGATCTTCCCGGAGTAGACGGGAAGCACCTCTCCTTGGCCGGTCTACCGGATAAAAAGATCGTGGTCGTCGTATTTACCTGCAATCACTGTCCTTACGTGCAGGCCTACGAATCCCGCCTCATTGCGATCCAGCGGGATTATGCTTCCAGGGGCGTGACGCTGGTGGCGATCAATGCGAACGAGACCCGGAACTATCCCGAGGATAATTTTCCGGAGATGATCAAGCGGGCTCGGGCACAGGGTTATAATTTTCCATATCTTCGGGACGAGACTCAGGTCACTGCGAACGCCTATGGGGCGCACTACACCCCAGAAGTGTTCCTCTTGGATCAGGCGCGCCGACTCCGGTATACGGGACGGATCGATGACAACTGGCAGCACCCCGAACGGGTCACGTCCCAGGATCTTCGGGAGGCGCTGGACGCCGTTCTTTCCGGAAGGGCCGTGAACAATCCCGAAACCCATGCCATGGGATGCACCATTAAATGGGCCGAAATTTAGGGGACTCCTCATCCCATGGAGCTGAAAAACAGGTGGCGTCGAATCCGGGTTTCACTTCAGGTCCTCGCCCTGATGCTCACGTTGACCTTCTTTTCCTGGCAGATTTCCTCCCGGGCGGCCGACGAAGCTTCCCGAGAGCGGTTTGAGCGGCAGGTCAGGGACGTTCGAAGGGCCATCGAGCGGCACCTGCAGGACTACCTGAACGTCCTCTACGATATCCGAAGCCTTTTCTCCGTACGGGAGGATCTCTCTCAGGCCGAGTGGAAAGCTTATATGAAATCGCTCAATGCCCGCGAGCGGTATCCCGGTATGGGTCCGGTCGTCTTCGCCCCTTACGTGGCCCAGGCGAATAAACTCCGCTTTGAGCGCAGATTCCAAACCGAGAACAGCCTCGATCGGGCCGGCTCTCCCGGGTTTTTGATCAAGCCGGCCGGCGAGCGGCCTGACTATTTCCCGATTGCCTACATCGAACCCCTGGAGCTCGGTTCAGACGAGCTGGGATTCGATATCGGGAGCGATCCGATCAACCGCAAGGCGCTTGAGGCGGCGCGCGATGACGGGGTTCCGATTGTCACCCGGGGGAGGGAAGGGGAGGCCGCTCGCCGAAAGGAACTCGGGATCCGAGTCCCCGTCTACCGGGCCGGGATGGCCGGCGGGACCGTCGAAGAACGCCGCCGCGCCTTTCTCGGCTTCATCGGCGCCGATGTGGCCCTGGACCAGATGATGCAGGACGTTCTGGGCGGGCATTTTGCGGAAGATCTCGCACTTCGGATCTATGACGCGGGGCTGCCGGGCCTCGGAGACCCAGGCCGGGGCGCCCCACTGCTCTATAGCAGTCATCCCCTCCAGCAGGCGGACCGGCTTCCCGCCGGGGCCCGCTACCGCAAAGAGGTTTCAATCGCGGTTCCCGGAGACCGCTGGACCCTTTCGTTTATCCTTCGGCCGGACTCGATCCTGGCCGCTGACAGACGCCTGCCCCGTAGGATCCTCGTTGACGGAACATTCATTGGTCTGCTCCTCTCTGCAATCACCTGGTCTCTTGGGAGTTTCCGACAGAGGGCGGCGGAGTCGGTGGAGAGCCGCTCTGCGCCAGAAAGCGAGGAGAAGTTTCGGGTCATTTTCGAACAGGCTGCAATCGGAATCGGTCTGCTGACGCTCGAGGGCCGCTGGCTCAGGGTCAATCAAACGATCTGCGACATCCTGGGATTCTCCCAGAAAGAGCTCGCCGGAGAAACACTCGAGCAGACCCTCGGGCGAAACTTCCTGAAAGAGACCCCGGAACATCTTCTGCACGAGATGGACGCAAGGGAGTATCCGTTTACACAGAGAGAAGGCTCACAGAAGTGGCTGGATCTCGCCTTTTCAACGGTCCGCGATTTCTCGGGGAGACCCCGATATTTCATCGTCGTCATCAAGGACGTGACCGGTCGAAGGGCCGCCGAAAAAGAACTCTCACGGCGGTTGGCTGAAGAGCGGGAGGCCCGTCTAAAGCTCCAGAGGACCGTCGAGACGCTGCAGACGAATGAGTCTCGTTTTCGGGATGTGATCGAATCCAACGTGGTCGGCGTGGCCTTTGCCGATCCGGACGGTCTGCTGCGCGGCGCGAACAACGCCTTTCTACGGCTCATCGGCTACACTCGGGAAGAGTTATCGGCCGGAACGCTCCGCTGGGGGCAACTCACCTCCGCCAAGATTCGCCGTTTCGACAACCAGGCGGCTGAAGGGCCGGAGGAACCGGGGATCGGCGCGCCCTGCGAAAAGGAATTTATTCGCGAGGATGGAAGCTTGGTGCCCGTCCTGATCGGGACGGTCAGGCTGGAGGATTCTCCCGGGTACAGCGTCTGCTTCATCATTGACCTCACGCGCCGCAAGCAGATGGAGGACGAACTGAAGAACTCCCGCGAGCAGCTTCGCAATCTGACCACCCGGCTGCAACTCGTATTGGAGGAAGAGCGCTCCCGCATCGCCCGCGAGATCCATGATGAACTGGGCCAGCTGCTGACCCTCCTGAAAATGGAGCTCTCGTCGGCGAAGGGGGACCGTTTCAAAGCCAAGGTCGAGTCGATGTCGAATCTCGTCGACATCACCCTCCAGCGGGTTCGTGAAATCGCCACCGCGCTCAGGCCGGGAATCCTGGATGATCTCGGACTCGCCGCCGCGCTCCAGTGGCAAGGCGAGCAGTTCCAAGGGAGGACCGGGATCCTCTGCGAGCTGTCCGTCTACCCTCCAGAAATCCCGCTCGATCCGGAGCGCTCCACCGCCATTTTCAGGATCTTTCAGGAGACATTAACGAACATCGCGCGTCACGCCCGGGCCGATCGTGTGAGCACCCATTTGAGAGTGGAAGGTGGACAGATCATCCTGGTCGTCGCCGATAACGGAACTGGGATTACCGAGGAGCAGATCTCGAATTCGAAGTCGCTCGGGATCCTGGGGATCCGCGAGCGCGCCCATTTATGGGGTGGAAGTGTAAAAATTGAAGGGATCCGGGGAAAGGGAAGCACCGTCCGCGTATCGATTCCCCTCCCGAATCTCCCAAAAGATCGGGGTCGGCCCGAGGCGTCAAAATAGAGGGGGATTCCCTTCGTCCTTCTCCCGACGGAGCATCCCCCGATCCATCGTCACGTGAAGACTCACCCCCGCCGGGGGGATCTCTGTTCAACCGAGAATGAGGATCGGCTATGTCAGGAAGTTTCTCCGGTCAACTGTTCCGAATCGCAACATTCGGGGAGAGCCATGGGATCGCCTTGGGAACCATCGTGGAGGGGTGTCCGGCCGGATTAACCCTCACCGAGGAAGACATCCAGGAGGATTTGGATCGGCGCAAACCGGGTCGCAACCGGCTGGTTACCCAACGTAAGGAGTCTGACCGGGTCCAGATTCTCTCCGGCGTGTTCGAGGGAAAAACCACCGGGACTCCGATTGCTTTGATTATTTATAACGAGGACGCTCGATCCAGAGATTATGACTATATCAAGGACCTCTTCCGGCCAGGCCACGCGGACTTCACCTATTTCAAAAAGTACGGATTTCGGGATTATCGAGGAGGCGGACGCTCCTCGGCGCGAGAGACCGTCGCGCGCGTCGCCGCCGGGGCGGTCGCGCGAAAGTTCCTGAAACGCGAGGGCATCGAAATCATCGGCTATGTTGTTCAGGTCGGTCCGATTCGGGTGAAAAAGATGGATTATGGCGAAATCCGCCGCAACGACCTGTTCTGTCCGGATGCCGACGCCGCCCGCGAGATGGAGGCGGTGATCCGCGAGGTGCTTTCGAAGAAGGACTCGATCGGCGCCCTGGTCGAGGTGGTCGCGAAAAGGGTCCCCCCGGGATTGGGCGAGCCGGTTTTCGACAAGCTGGACGCCGCGTTGGCCGCCGCGATGATGTCGATCAATGCGGTGAAGGGCGTGGAAATCGGAGAGGGTTTCCGGGTCGTGGAGATGAAGGGAAGCGAGAACTGCGATCCGATCACCCCAGAGGGATTTAAATCAAACCACGCCGGTGGGATCCTCGGAGGGATCTCTAACGGCGATGAAATTGTGGTTCGCCTGGCCTTGAAGCCAACCTCATCGATCGCGATCGAGCAGGAAACGATCGATATCCATGGAAGACCCGCCAAGATCGCCACCAAGGGACGTCACGATCCGTGTGTGGGATTGAGAGCCGTTCCGATCGCTGAAGCGATGATGGCCTTGGTCCTCGCCGATTTTTTTCTGAGGAATAAACTTTCGCGCGTCGAATAGTGGACGGTATCGGGATCTCTATTGCCCATACGCAAGAGGACTTTTTTCGCCTGATCCGGCTTCGCGAGGAGGTCTTTGTCCTCGAACAACAAATCCCCATTGAGATCGAGCTCGATGACGACGACCACTCTGCGACACACCTGGTGGCGAAGTCCGGCCGGGAAGTCATCGGCACGGCCCGCCTCGTCGTCAGGGGCACCGAGGGAAAAGTAGGCCGCATGGCGGTGAGAAAAGCCTGGAGGCGCAGAACGGTCGGCGAAAAACTCATCGGAGCACTGGTGCCGATCGCCCGGGAGCTGGGTGCAACCGCTCTGGTTCTGCATGCCCAGCTTCAGGCGGCACCTTTTTACGAGAAGCACGGCTTCCGGTCCGAGGGAAGCTCCTTCCAGGAGGCCGGGATCGCTCACGTCCGGATGCGACGGGTCATCCAGCCGGGGTGATCCCGAAGCGCTTGGGAGACGCTTCCTAAAACGAATAAGAGGCGCTAAAAATCAATCCATCAAAGGTGTCGGAAGTGTTCTGATTGGAGAAGCCGCCTTTGCGATGCCGAAGTCGACGAGCTTTACATCGCCGTTGTACCCGATCAGGATGTTTTGAGGGCTGACGTCTCGGTGAATGATCCCGAGCGGTTCACCCTTGACCGTCTTTTCCCGGTGCGCATGATCGAGGCCCGCAGCGATCCTGGCGGTGACCTGAATCGCGTGTCGAACCGGCATCCGTTTTCCGACCTTCTTTCCCGTGGTCAGAACATGCGCCAGCGTCTTTCCCATCACGAATTCCATGGCCATATAATAGATCGCCGCCACCGCGCCGAAGTCGTAGATCTGGACCACATTGGGGTGAGCGATCTGGGCGGCGAGTTTAGCCTCGTTTAATGAACATGTCGATGAAGTCCGCATCCTGGGTCAGCTGGGGAAGGATCCGCTTGATTGCGAGGACCCGTTCGAAACCCATGACACCCTGCTGGCGCGCGAGATACAGCTCGGCCATACCACCGGTTCCGATAAGGATATCGTAAACTCGGGAGCTGTCAACGAGGTGCTTGAAGGTCGAGGAACCGCCGGATGTCCAACAAAACCCGTTGCAGCATGCGAAGGGTGAGTCTTCCGGTCTGGGTGTTCTGCCGGCTGGGGTGATAGGAGCAGAAGAGTCTGGGGAGATCGGGCGAGAGAGCAAATGACGCGCCGTGCCTAAACGAAACCTCGGACAATTTGCCGTCAAATCGCCCGCTCACCCGGAGCGCGTTGAGAAATCCCGCGGTGGCGATCCTGCCGAGGGTCAAGACGGCCCGGACCTGCCGCAGCGCCTCGATTTCCCGGATCAGGTAGGTGCGACAATTGACGATCTCTCCCGGCCGAGGCTTGTTTCCCGGGGGTGCGCAGTGGACAACGGAGCTCAGATAGGCGTCGATCAATTTGAGGCCGTCTTGGCGATGTGCGGAAGCCGGAAGATTCGAAAATCCGCCCCGCTCGAGGGCCTTAAAGAGAAAAGCGGCCGACGCGTCTCCCGTGAAGAGCCGGCCGGTCCGATTTGCCCCATGGGCGGCCGGGGCCAGCCCGACAATCAGCAGTCGGGCGTTGGGATCTCCAAAACTTGGAACCGGCTGTCCCCAGTAATGTTCTTCCCGATAAGCGCGTTTCCTCTCGACGGCCACCCGTTCGCAATAGGTTCGAAGCCGGGGGCAGAGGCGGCAATCGACGATCTCCCGATGAATCGATCCAATGGGATCGAAGGGCATGACGCTTTTCTCCACTGATCCATCGCCGCCCCGGGGGGGGGCCTGGCACCCTGGACTCTATCCCGGGTGCCAGGGGTCAGGAAAGGGCTCCGGAAGGGATCATTTCCCAGCCGATCCGCCGGCCGAGAGGGCGCAGCGAAATCCGGCATCGGGTCCGGTTTCCTCTGGGCGGTAGCCGGCCCGAAAGGTGACTCGGGCAAACATCTCGTCCCCGTAGTGCCGCTGTTCCATGAAAGATCCGCCCCGCACGACCTTATGCGTCAGGCCGAACTCGGCCGAGCCGTAGTGACTTTCGGGATACGGACGATACCAGCTATCGGTCCACTCCGAGACGTTTCCGGCCATGTCCATGACCCCATAGGGACTTCGGTCCGCTTTTCGACTTCCGACCGGAAGAGGGAAGGGATCCAGGTTGGCCTTGGAGCGATCAAACTGGTTACCCCACGGATAGAGCCGTCCGTCCGTTCCACGGGCCGCCTTTTCCCATTCTTCCTCGCTGGGAAGCCGCTTTCCGATCGCGTGGCAGTAGGCGTCGGCTTCGTACCACGTCACATTGGTCACCGGCTGGTCCTCCGGACCCTGAAATCGGGTGAAGCTGGAATAAATTCTCCGAAACTCTCCGAAAGTCGTCTCAAATCGATCAATGTAGAAGGCAGAGAGGAAGACCCGATGTTTGGGTGTAGCGTTCTCCTCCGCCCAGCCCGGCATGGGGAGGTCCTCGGAAGGGCGATCCTCCGCCCCCATTTCAAAAGGCCCGGCGGGAACCAATACCATGCCGCTTGTGACGGACGGAGGCGCTCCGGTTCTGAGAGAAAAATAGACCGTAAATAGAAGGGCCAGTACGACAGCCGAAGTGGACTTGAGCCGAATCTTATGGGACTTCCAGAGGGGAGGCATCGCGTGGAATTGTAGGAATTCCGTAGAGAGGAGTCAAGTGAGCGATGTTGCGATCGGAACCGCCGAACAGAAGGATCCCCGGGCAGCCGGAAGACTGCTCTGAGAGCGGCCTTCCAGCTGCGATGAATCGGGGAGAGACGTTACTGCTCTTTGGACTTCAGGACCACGAAGAAGGCGCGGTTGTCGCGAAGAACCCGTAGGAGGACCGTATCGTTCTTCTTGAGCTTTCCGGCGATCTTTTTGAAGTCGTCGCTGTTGTTGATCTTTTCCCGGTTAATTTCCTTGAGGAGGTCGCCCTCTTTGAGGCCCTCGGTCTCGGCCGAGCTTCCGGGCTCGACCTTGGTGATCAAAACACCCTTTTCGTCCTTGATTTTAAATCGGTCGGCCAGCTCCGGGGTAAGATCCTGTACGTTCAGCCCCAACAGCATCTCCGGTTGCCGCGGAATGGATGCGGTCACCGCCTCTTCTTTACGTTCGGTGAGCTCGATGACGAAGGTGCGTCGCTTTCCGTCCCGGATGACTTCCACCTCGGCCCTCTTTCCAGGAGAAAACCCAGCGATCACCCGTGCGAGGGTGTTGGGCGTATCGACCGTCTGGCCGTCGACTTTCAAAACGACATCTCCGGGCTGAATACCGGCCTTGGATGCGGGATCGCCGTCGAAGACCTCGTTGACCAGGACTCCTTCGCCTTCTTTGACGCCGAACTTGCTGGCCAGCTCCGTCGTCAGCGGCTGGATTCCGACGCCCAGCCAACCGCGGATGACTTTACCGCGGTTGATCAATTGACCCATGACCTGCTGGACCATGCTGGTGGGGATCGCAAACCCGATGCCCTGGGCGAAATTGATGATGGCGGTATTAATGCCGATGACCTCTCCGCGGATGTCGAAGAGCGGCCCCCCCGAGTTACCGGGATTGATCGAGGCATCGGTCTGAATAAAGTCCTCGTACCGGGATAGGTTCACATTTTCGCGTCCTAAAGCGCTGATGACACCCACCGTTACGGTCCGGTCCAGTCCGAACGGGTTGCCGACCGCCATGGCCCACTGTCCCACCTTCACTTTCGAGGAATCCCCCAGCGATGCATAGGGAAGGTCCTTGCCTGAGTCGATCTTGACCACCGCAATGTCCGTGTCCGGGTCTCGCCCGACCACCTTTCCCGTGAACTTCGTCCGGTCCGAAAGCCGGACCTCTACGTTCTCAGCGTCTCCCACGACGTGGTTATTCGTAATGATATAGCCTCTCTTGTCGACGATCACCCCGGAGCCGGAGCCGGGAGGAGATTCGGGCCGTTCTTTAGACCCCTCCTCTTGCTGCTGACGGTTCGGCAGATGCGGGATCCCGCTGACCGGCGAAATATTCACCACGGTCGGTTTCACCTTTTCTGCCAACGAGACAAAGGTACTCTGAATCTGTTCCAGAAGCTTTAAGCCTTCGGAGTCCTCTTTCGCCCACGATGGGGATGCGTTAACCGAAAAAAAGAGGGGGAGGAAGAGGAGAACGAAAAAAAACTTCTCCTTGGTCGCTGCCCTCAACATGCTCTGACTCCTTTCTCTGCTTTTAGGTGAGTAGTGATGGAGGAAACGGACCGAAACCAGCGTTTTTTTATTATTGTATAATAAAGATGTTGAAAATACAAGGAGAGGACCCGTATTACCAGGACCCCGTCAAAGTCAGGTTTGAGCGATAATTGAGCGGGGTTCGGGAGTCTTGCGGTCTGATAGAAGGGGTGTCAGGGGAAGGATGCGTCTGTCGCGAGATACGGAAAGGGCGGTTTTGGGCGGAGGGGTGCATCGCTCTGGGGGCTGGGGCTCAAGAGGGGATGGGGCCATGGGAGAGATGGGATTCAGCAGCACAAGCCGATCAAGGGAAAAGCGAGCCGCCGATCAGCCGCCCAGCGGCGCAGGGCGGCCGTGATGTTTGGATAGAGACGCAACCGTCCGATGGCGAAGTTACGCAAGGTGGCGGGCCGTTTCTTCGGCGGATCGGCTGGCGGTCTTCATCCTAAGCCATATCCCGCACCCAGTGGGAGCGGTTCTCGATGCCCACGGGGGCCCAGCAGCTTTCGCGCGCCGGCCTGCTGCGAGCTCAGGCTGGTGAGGCCGTAGAGCACTTCGAGTTCGGGGTTGCCGCCCGGGAGGTCGATGCGCTCACGGGCCAGTCGAAAGAGCTGGCCCACGTAGGGAAAATCCAAACGGCCGTTCAGAGCGCTTGAGACCTGGATCGTGCGGGTCTGCAGGCGGCCATGTGCTTTATCGCACTGGGTGTATGCAGGGGAAAAAATCATCGTGGCCCAGGGCCGCGATGTCCTCGCGGATGCTCTTTTGATTCTTGGCGATGAAGAGGGAGTCGGCCTCGACCAGGAAGCG
>Ga0070733_10000750_pt1 | contig 25324 bp, 18 predicted proteins | sample Coa_R1_9_FD_66450 | JGI IMG/M metagenome (GOLD analysis project Ga0070733, IMG submission 66450) | Surface soil microbial communities from Centralia Pennsylvania, which are recovering from an underground coalmine fire - Coalmine... | ecosystem: Environmental > Terrestrial > Soil > Unclassified ...
TGGAGTTACGGACTTGAAGGAGAAAGTTTAGGGAGCTCACCGGAGCAATTCCTGTTGCCCTTTGATATGAATATCCTAAAAAGCTCCTTCATCAGTGTTGTGCAGCGACAAATGTCGGACACGACACAAACGGACGTTTTTGGCCCTGGAGAACATTCTATGTTGTACAAAGACCTGGGTTTGGAAGGTCCTCCAAAATCGCCCAAGGGGCCATTCCAATTTAAGGTCCCTCATCATCATTCTATTTTTGAATTGTTCAGCATTTACTATTATATCATTGAAACCGGTGATTTGAAAATGCTCGACACTAAAATCCCGTTTGTAGATGGTAAAGAAGGGAGTATATGGCAACATATACAAACAGGCTTGGCAATTTCAGTGAAAGGAATTGATGAACGGGGCCTTCCTAAAATACCAGCGAATGTGGGTGACTGGATGGATGAGTTTACGAAGATCAGCAAAAATGGAGATGCTGAAAGTGAAATGCTTGCTGCTGAACTGTGTTTTTTATTAAAAGGCTTTGCAGAAATCGCGCAGAAAACAAATCATGATACTGATTACATCAGATGGATGGGTATTTATAACAAAATGAAAGATGCTATCAATAATCTGGCCTGGGATGGTGAATGGTACATCAGGGCATTTTCTGACAGAGGTAACCCGTTTATTCCAATTGGTACTAAAAGTGAAAAAGAAGGAATGATATATCTCAATGGTCAGTCGTGGCCCATACTGAGCGGTGTTGCTTCAACAGAGCGGGCGACAAAATCTCTTCTTTCTGTAAAAAAGTATTTAATGAGCGACTATGGGCCAATGATTTTTTCCCCATCGTACAATCATTATGTTGATTACATCGGCACGCAGTCCATATATGCTCCCGGCTTTAGAAATGCCTGTATCTACCTGCGTCCGACAGGTTGGGCAGTTGCAGCTGCCTGTCTGAATAATCAGCCCGAACTCGCTAATGAATTATATGATAAAGCTTCTATGAAAAGCAGGGAGAAAGATATGGACCGCTATCACTGCGAACCGTATGTTTATCCGGAAAATTATGACGGGCCGGATCATCTTCTTAAAGGTCAGGGAGAATTTCAGTGGAATCTGGGAGAAGGTTCCGGATGGATGTGGGCATCTTATGTGGATTATATTTTAGGCGTTCGGCCGGTATTGGACGGTTTACTGATTCAACCGGAAATACCGGCCTATTGGTCAGGGTATAAAGTAAAAAGGCCTTTTCGGGGTAGTACTTACAACATTGAAGTTAAAAACCCGGGAAAGGTTAGTTCGGGCATAAGCTACATTAAGGTAGATGGTAAAAAGATAACGGGAAATATAGTAACCAGCTACAAGGATGGAAAGAACCATACTGTAGAGGTGATGATGGGCTCTGACAAACAATGAGCGAAATTTCTCACTGATTAATCGTTAAAATTTTTGAATCGTTCTCTGATATGAAAAGAATGATCGCGTTTCTTATTGTTTACCACCTCACATGGGGGTTTGCACGTCAAAATAATTTCCCGGATACGTCAACGATCAGTTTAAGGACTTTATTAAATGAAATGAGTGATCCGCGGACTTTGGCAAAATATCCGGATCCGTCTTACCAATTATTTCATGCAAGCAGCTGGGATCGGGAAGAGTTAAATGGCAAAGATAGCAAGGGATGGTTTGCCAATAAGGATTACAATAATTATCTGCGCGAGGAAAAAAAAGGGAAACGGACAGAATACGTAATCCTGGATGCCAGGGGCCCGGGTGCCATTACCAGATGGTGGTTTCCCCAAATAGAGTTATTAAGTAATATGATTGTTCGAATCTATTTGGATGATAATCCGGTGCCCGTCATAGAAGAAAATTATCAGAAATTTTTGAATGGCAGCTCATTTGTAAAATGGCCATTTGCATTTATTTCGTCTGATGAAAAAGATGCAAAAATTCAATATAGTTTGCCGGTCGGTCACCCAAAACAGGTTGGATCGGATTTCTACCTTCCAATACCGTTCTCAAAAGGCTGCAAGGTCACTTTAGATGACAGTGTTTTTTATTACAACATTGATTACAGAATGTATACGCCCGGGACCAAAGTCATATCTTTCTCCAGGAAGCAATTCAACGATAACACGGAGTTACTTGCTTCAGTCTCGCATAAACTGCAGGCTCCTGATAATCTCCAATCGGTCCCTTTCAAAACGGCGGCCAATATTGAACGATCTCAAATCTTAAAAATTGATTTGCCTTCGGGCCCGCATGCAATCAATGGCATTTACCTGAAGTTAAATTCTAAAGATAAAAAACAGCTGAACAGGGCGGCGGTATTGCAGATCATTGTGGATGGCAGGCAAACAGTATGGAGCCCTGTCTCAGAATTTTTTGGCGGAGGTGTGTACGCAAGGCCGGTAAAAAACAGAAATATCGGGGTTACTGTTGATGGTTGGATGATTTCTAATTGGATTATGCCTTATGATAGATCTGCTCAGATTATAATAAAAAATTATGGGGAAGAACCCATTAAAGCCGAAATGAAAGTTTCGGTGGAGGCCTACCGGTGGACCGCGAACTCGATGTACTTTCATGCGGATTGGCATGAAGAAGCCCCTTTAAGCGCCCCGAAATTTAAGGACTGGAATTATATAGATATTAAAGGTAAAGGAAAATACGTAGGAGATGTGTTGACTGTTTACGCTACGCCCAAAAATTGGTGGGGAGAGGGAGATGAAAAGATTTATATTAATGGAGAATCCTTCCCTTCTCAATTAGGAACCGGCCTTGAAGATTATTATGGCTTCGCCTGGGGTCTGGCTAATTATTTTAATTCTCCTTTTATTTCGATGCCGTCCCGCGATGCAAGGGGAAAAGATAACTGGAGTGGATATAACACAGTATCAAGGATGCGTTTGCTGGATAACATTCCATTCGAAACATCTCTGAGGGTCGATCTGGAAGCAATCATATTCGAACCCGGCGTTTCCTATTCAGTTACCTGCTTTTGGTACGGGATGGATTCGACGATTGCAAATATAAAACCAGACACGAATGCAATCATTCGAAAATTACCTGACTTCGCCGGTATGACATTGCAACAGCTTCCAGGAAAGATCTATCCGGACCCGGCTCAGAACAACCTGCTTATCAACAGGCAAAAGGGTAGTATACGTTATGCAGGTAACCAACTCGATTTGCTGGAATGGAGGGATAAAAAAGAGAAAAAAAAGCTTGATGGTGATGGAGATAATATGCTGGGGACAGCCGGGTATTTCATTTTTGGAAAAAAAATGGTTGGCATAGCTGGTTTAGTGGATGATTCAACTGATAACCTGCCGGCATTTATCAATAATCTTCAGCCCGGACATGTCATTAACCAGAATGGTACAACATACCTGGCTGTTCCAGGCCGGACTGAGGTTTTGTATCAAACCGGACTGGTTGAAGTTTCAGGTGATACAGCGGAAAAAGGGCTATTATCATTTTCAATTGCGAAAAATCCGCCCGCATCATTCAGGCTGGGGGTCATGCTCGACAATGCGGCAGATTTTACAAAAATTGGTAAATATTTATGGGTTACTGATTCACGAGGCGGGAATAGCGGCAAAGTTTTACTTGCAAAATCCAACCGGGTCCCCGACTGGTATTTTTTTGATGTAAATGGATTAAAAGAAGGAGATGTGATCACCGTGCACGGAAGTACCGGGAAAACCAGCGATGATTTTACCATCGGTGCTTTAACGTTCGATCTAAACGGGCAGTCCATATCGAAGAGCATAAGAAACTAATTTTAAAATATTGAGAATGGCGTGTACAATCAAAAGTCAGTCATATTGAGAAAAAGAAAAAAAAGTACAATAATCCAAATTTTGTTATTGCTGCTCATCGGCAATTTCTGTAATTCTTTACAGGCACAATATCCGGTTGGCAGTGGAGGAAAGTCATCTGAGATGACACTTGAAAATGCCAGGCTAAAAATGGTTGTAAGTACAGATAAATATGGAAGTATTGAAAGAAAATATTTTGCAAAAAAGAAAAGCGGAGATTGGCAATTGATGGCAGAAGGGTTCGCTCCACAATATCAAACCAATTCTGATAGTGCGATCCGGCTTTGGGATATGCGGTTAAATCCATACAGATATCTGGTAACCGGCCTGCCCATCACTTTAAATTCTTCCGGTATTTTAAAATTGAATGATCACACGTTGAGTATTACCCTGCATCGACATAACACGACTATTCGTGAAAAAGTGTCATTGGGAGGGGATGATGATCATTTTCATGTACAGGTCGATGCAATATTTACCGATCCCCACCCTGCATTGGACTACATGCTTTCAGCCTATACTTTATTTAATGTTTCCCGTCCCGATTTTGTGCATACGCCGGGGGTAAAATTTGATGACAAGCGTTCCGGACCTGGTAAAGATCAAATAACCGGTGACCGGGCTTTTCTGGCGCCGGCACTTATTGTTCAGCAGGATGAAAATTTTGTGGCCCTGGTTCCCGACCTGGATGCTATAAACAAACTGCGAACCATATCCAAAAATGCAAGAAGAGAGTACCTCGAACCTACCCATAATCCATTCACTATTCCTTTTGTGGATAGTCTTATGACCATGCCTGCCGGAATAGATTTCAACAGGCATACCGGATTAACGGAGCAGCCTGTTATGACTTATGGGTTGATGGATTCAAAGATTGGATTTCACACAAGATTTGTCAGGAAGGAAGATGACACAAGTATGATAAGGGAGTTATCATCGGCGAAGGCAGGATATGCCTTTGATTTATTCATAAGCGCATCTATGCATGCAGACGGATATGGCAGAATTGCGCAATTCCAATGGCAACGTTATGGCAGTCCCGTATTTAAAAATGATTATCATTTGGCGATGCCAATTCAGGAATATGTTAAGCTGGTAAATAAAACGATATTTTATCCTATAAGAAACAGTCGCGGTGGTATTGTAGAAACACCCGCCGGCAAGATGGATTCAACAGTTGAAGGATTTGCAGATCAGGGTTCCTGGCTGGAATGGCAACAAGATGGAACCACGGTTGGTGGTTTCCGTTGCAGTGCACCATTCTGGAATGATGTAATTAATAATTCGCCTTTCTGGAATCAGGCCAGGGATGCCGTGGGAATGTATTATTGGGGAAAAGAAAGACACGACGATTCGCTGGTGGAGAAAGCAAGGCGGGTGATCAATTTTTGTTTAAGCGCACCAAGGAATAAAAACGGTTTATTCGCTACGGTTTACAGCGCAAAGGACAAATCCTGGGGTTTGGGATGGTCCGATCCGCCACACGGGAAGAATGTACTTTTTTTACGTAATGCGAATTGTTATGAAATGGCTGCCCTTTGCAAAACGGGGGCCCATCTGCTGGATTATTATATAAGAAATGAACAGGACAAAAGAATCATTGCTTATTTAACTCCATTTGCAGAATGGCTTTTGCGTTCCATTGATAAAAATGGCATTGTGCCTTCTTATGTAAGTGCCGATAACATGAAGGCCTCGGACATTTTGTATGAAAGCGCGCAACCGGCTGCAGCCATGTGGTTCCTGGCAGAAATGTATAATGCTACTAAAGAAAATGAATTTTTATTGGGAGCGGAGAAAATCGGGACTTACATCGAGAAGGAAATAATTCCGTCAGGGAAATGGATTGACATGGAGCAATATGTTTCCTGTGGTGCAAAACCTTATTCATACATGCAGGATTACTGGCAGGGTCTGTGGTTTAGAGGTACACTGTGTACCATCTGGGCCACTGAGGGTTTTGCGGCCTTACACCGCGCAACATTACAAAAAAGATGGCTGAAGGATGGCGAAAATTGCGCTGACTATTTATCATTCAGCCAGTGTGTGTGGAAACCACATTTTATATTTACGGCGAACCCGTTTGGCGGATTCGTTTCTGATAATAGCGATGACGCAGATATGATGGATCAGCGGCAGGCTGAAATCGTAAAACCATTTATCTATCTGGGGAAGGAACTGCACCGGCAGGATTTGATTGAACGCGGCGTAGCGGCTGCACAGGCATCCTGCACACTTATCATACATGAACGCCATATTAAAAATAACATATTCGCGCATCCTCTTTTTTACCCTGAAGGTGTTGCCCCTGAAAACATAGATCATGAGGGTTTGCCTGAATGCCCCATGCGCACCCATCCTCTGTGGGGGGAAGGAAGTGCTGTATTTACCGGCTTGTCAGAGGCTTATCGTTCACTGGGTGGTTTATATATTGATCCCAAAAATAAAATAGTCGTTGCCGTGGATGGGATCAAAGTGGATCGTTCAACTTTAAATGAAAATGTTGCAGACATTCGGGCCAGGGGATTTCTCTCCCCGGAATTTCTGTTACAGCCCTGGGATTACGTGTACAGTACTGATATTCGTCTTGAAAATGCCAAAAATTTTCAGATCGTCGTAAATGGCGAAAAGTTGAACGCTGATAATGCAAATCAAAATTCAATAACAATTCGACAGGATGGTACGGTTGGCCTCGTCTTTTTGAATTCAAATAAACAATCAAAATAATGAAACGAAGAAGTTTTATTAAAAGTTCAGGTTTCCTCGCCGCAGGAGTCGGGATTGGAAGGTTTTCACCGATCGCTGGTCCCTTCGCCGTTAGCGAATTTTTAAACGGCGTTGCTCCTTTTGACAAGAAAATAAGCAGGAAGTGGATTCAATCCTTATACGAGAGAGGCACTGTGACTACCTATGCAAAATCAAAAAATGAGATAAGATTCATCGGCATGCCAGTAGGAGGCATTTGTTGCGGTTGCATTTACCTGGGTGGAGATGGCAGGATATGGCTGTGGGATATATTTAATGCAAATCAGCTGGGAGCAGTAAATAAAGTATTGCCCATCAAATTGGAGACTTTCAACGTAAAGGAAATCAATAATGTTTTTGGATCTCTTTACCTGGAACCTGCATTCAATGTAAGGCCCTTGCAACAGGGGTTTGCCCTGGCCATCAAACATAAGGATACATACATAGTCAAAAGGCTGCATGAAGACGATTGGGATGAAATTATTTTCCAGGCGACTTACCCTGTAGCTACCATAACGTACATAGATAAGAAAGTTCCGCTGGAGATTTCAATGAAGGCATTTTCTCCGTTTATACCCGGAGATGAAATGAACAGTGGTTTACCAGCCACCATTCAGTCGATTTCTTTTAAAAACCTTTCGAGTGACCAGATAACAGTCGATGTAATTGGATGGCTTGAAAACAGAATTCTTTTAAATACTGCTAAACAGAAGAATGCTTTTGTGCGGGTAAATAAATTGCTGGACGGTCCCGATTGCAAGGGAGTTGTCCTTGATTGTAATGTTCAGGATAAAGACCTGGAGAAAGCTCCGGACTTTGGAAATATGACGTTCGCTTATTTGGGAAAGAAAGTAATCAGTGTTACGGATGCGGCAAAAAGCGCGGAGCCGATTGTTCAAAGGATTAAAAATTATATAAGCTTTTCAGACGACGCGCCGGTGTCAGTTCTTGCCACCACGCACACTCTGAAACCAATGCAGAAAGAAACGGTTGATTTTGTTATTTCCTGGTACACGCCCAATGTTTCATTTTTTAGTCATGGACCTAATCAGTCTATGACCGTGGAGGGTGCAGATTTTCATTACTATACCAATCATTTTGATAGTTCCGGTTCTGTTGCAAAATATATGGGGAAGAACTATCATTTACTCAAACAACAGACTATGCTTTGGATGGACACCTGGTATGACAGTTCGTTGCCGTGGTGGTTTCTGGAAAGAACATTTATGAATATTTCCACCCTGTCCACTACAGTATCCCATCGTTTTAAATCGGGGAGGTTTTATGCGTGGGAAGGAGTAGGCTGCTGTCACGGAACCTGCACACACGTCTATCAATATGCTCAGGCCATGTCAAGAATATTTCCAAACCTGGAAAGGGATACGCGGGAAAGAGTTGACCTTGGAATAGGGTTTGACGAAGAAACGGGAATGATCCGGATCCGGGGAGAAAAAACCGGTCCATCTATTGATGGTCAGGCGGGTACTGTTCTTCGAATTTACAGAGAATATTTGATGTCCAAAGATGGAATGATACTTAAAAATAATTGGGCGAAGATCAAAAAGGCGGTGATATTCATAATGAAGCAGGATAAAAATAATGATGGGATGGAGGATACGCCAATGGAGAACACTTTGGATGCACTATGGAGCGGAGAAATTTCATGGATTGTCGGTTTATGCATTGCAGGAGTTCTGGCAGGTCAGATAATGGCGGAAGAAATGAATGATAACGAATTTGCCTCCTTATGTAAGAATTATGTCGAAATGGGAAGGAAAAATATGGAACAATATCTTTTTAACGGAGAATATTTCATTCACCGGCCGGATCCTGCGATTGGAAAAAAAGAAATTGGTTCTTATAACACCTGTCACATAGACCAGGTATACGGTCAGTCATGGGCCTGGCAGGTTGGGCTGGGAAGAGTTATTGATAAGGAAAAAACCATGAGCGCTTTGAAGGCTCTCTGGAAGTATAATTATATGCCTGATGTCGGCCCTTATATTAAAGAACATCCCGGAGGGAGGTTCTATGCATTGGCAGGAGAGGGAGGGATGGTGATGAACACCAATCCCAGGAATGATGAAAAGCCTTATGGAGAGGCAAAGGCATGGCAGATTGGCTATTTTAGTGAATGTATGAGCGGGTTTGAATATCAGGTGGCGGCGCATATGATGGCAGAAGGTATGATTGATGAATCATTGGTTTTGACCAAAACAATTCATGATCGTTACCATGCTTACAAAAGAAATCCATACAATGAGATTGAATGCAGCGATCATTACTCACGTGCTATGACCAGCTACGGGGTGTTTATCAATTCATGCGGATTTACTTATAACGGGCCAAAAGGACACCTGGGATTTGCACCGAAAATTACTCCTGAAAACTTTAAAGCGCCATTCACCTGTGCGGAAGGGTGGGGAACTTTTAGCCAGGTAAGGAAAGAGAATTCATTTGAGGCGCAAATAAAAATTAAATATGGCAAGCTGACTGTTAATAGGTTGTTTTTTGACCTCGATAAAAATCAAAAAGCAGCTAAGGTGGAAGTTATGCACAATGGCAAAGTCATTGCATCCAATTTTATTCAAAAAGGTACTTCCTGTCAGATAGACTTCCCTGTTTTGGTAACGATTAATTCAGATCAAACCCTTTCATTAACAATCAGATAAACCGGCGTGAGCAAACTGAAATTATTTTTGGTAGGTGGGTTTTTAGGAAGTGGTAAAACAACAGCCATTGATAAGGCTGCAAAATATCTTTATCATAATAACGGGAAAGTTGGCGTAATTACCAATGATCAGGGGACACAGCAAGTGGATACATTATTTATCAGGGGTCAGGGTATAGCAACAGAAGAGGTTTCAGGCGGATGTTTTTGCTGCAATTTTGAAGATTTGGAACGAAGAATAGAGTCTTTGGAACGTGAGGTGAAACCCGATGTGATATTTGCAGAATCGGTTGGCTCGTGTACCGACCTGGCGGCCACGGTGATCAACCCACTATTAAAATTTAAGCCGGACCAGTTTGAAATCGTATTATCCGTATTTGCCGATGTGAGGTTATTGATAATATTTCTACAAAAGAATAAGGCTATTTTTTATGATAATGTAAATTATATATATGAAAAGCAACTTCAGGAGGCTGATATCATTGTAGTAAATAAAATCGATTTGTTAACTGACGAGCAGCTGAAAGTGGCCAAAAAGATGATCGCAGCCGCATTCAAAAACAAAATGATACTTTATCAAAATTCCCTTTCCGGGGATTCTGTAAAGCAATGGTTATCTATTTGTAATGGTTTGCAAAATTCTTTATTAAGGCCTTCGCTGGAAATTGATTATGATTTATATGGTGCAGGTGAGTCTGAACTTGCGTGGCTGGATGAAGAAATTCAAATAATTACAAAAGATAAAAGTGCGGCTATTATCGGGTACAAACTAATGAAAAATATTCACGATAAAATAGTAGAAGATAATTATTCCATTGGTCATTTGAAATATCTGATCCACGATGGGGAAGAAAAACTGAAAATAAGTTTCAATTCAATTCCTTCTGAGCCAATCATTGATTTAAACTTTTTCAAAACGAACAATGTCATTGTTCTTATAAATGCCAGGGTACAGGTTTCACCGGTCTTACTTCAGAAAATTGTCACCGATGCGGTTAACGGGGAGAAACTTGCTTCTAAATGCAAAATTATAAGGAAAGGAATGTCGTCTTTCAAACCGGGTTATCCAAAGCCAACGCACAGAATACCCGCGTAGAGTCTTTTCAAAAGAGTGAAATTAAATAATGACAGTTTATTTATTTGTGCCTTGTTACATTGATCAGTTCTATCCCCAGGTCGCAATCGCCACATGTCAGCTGCTCGGGAAGCTCGGTTGCAAAGTAATATTTCCTCTAAATCAGACCTGCTGCGGTCAGCCGATGGCAAACAGTGGTTTCGCCCATTTGACATCGGGCTGTTCTGCTAATTTTGTCAGGAACTTTTCAGAAGCGGATTATATTGTGTCCCCATCCGGTAGCTGTGTACTTCATATTAAGGAGCATTTAAATGACGAAAATGAACAGGCGGGAAAGCATATCCGCGACCGCATTTTCGAACTGACTGAATTTCTGGTTGATATTTTAAATGTCGGGAAGTTAGAAGCTTTCTTCGCTCATAGAGTTGGATTACACGTTGCCTGTCATGGGCAGCGGGGATTGCATACAGCTTCAATGACTGAACTGGTATCTCCCTCGTTTTCGAAGCCGGAGAAATTGTTGAATATGGTAGAAGGAATTCAGTTATTTTATCCTGAAAGAAAAGATGAATGCTGTGGGTTTGGAGGAACATTTTGTGTTTTTGAAGAAGCTGTTTCTGTAAAAATGGGAAGGGACAGGTTATCAGAACACAAATCAAATGCTGTTGAATTCATTACCAGCACCGATTCAAGCTGCCTGATGCACCTCGAGGGAATACTAAAAAGAGAAAAGAGCAATATCCGTATCAGGCATATCGCAGAAATATTAAACGGGAGCGATCGAAGGGAATCTTAATAAAAAATGGAAAAAAAATTGGCAAATCATGCGTCGATGGCTGCGGCTTTTATTAAAGATGAGGCAAGAGTAAACTGGCATGATGAGACGCTTTGGTACGTAAGGCATAAGCGCGACCTGGCGGCTGTTAAAATTCCGGAGTGGGAGCAACTCAGGGAGCTGGCTTCCGAAATAAAGAATCACACCTTGTCTCATTTAGACGATTATCTTGTAGAATTTGAAAAGCGGGCAACGGAAAATGGCATTATAGTCCACTGGGCAGTAGATGCGCAGGAACATAATGATATCATTTGGAATCTTATCCGGTCTAATAATATTTCGCGCGTTGTAAAGAGCAAATCTATGCTAACCGAGGAATGCCATTTGAATGAATATTTGAGCAATCGGGGTATTAAAGTAGTAGATACCGATCTCGGAGAGTATATCGTTCAGTTGAGGGAGGAATCACCCAGTCATATTGTTTTACCGGCCATCCACTTAAGAAAAGAGGATGTTGGCAAAACGTTTCATGAACATCTCAAAACTGAGCAGGGCAATAGCGATCCACAATACCTGGCAGAAGCAGCAAGGCAAAGTATGAGGTGGAAATTCATACACTCAGAGATGGCGATTACGGGCGTCAATTTTGCCATTGCAGAAACAGGTGGTTTTGTAGTTTGCACGAATGAGGGTAATGCAGATATGGGCGCTCATGCAGCCGGTATACATGTTGCGTGCATGGGCATCGAAAAAATTATTCCCCGTACAGAAGACCTGGGAGTGTTCCTGCGTTTGCTTGCAAGAAGTGCGACCGGTCAGCCGATTACTACTTACTCCAGTCATTTTCATAAGCCCCGCAGAGGTCAGGAAATGCATGTGATTATTGTTGATAACGGCCGTACCAGGCAATTGGGAAATCCCGATTTCAGGAATTCATTGAAATGTATCCGATGTGCCGCCTGTTTCAACACCTGCCCGGTTTATAGAAAAAGCGGCGGCCACAGTTATCACAGTCCGGTAGCAGGGCCCATCGGCGCGATATTGAATCCTAATCTGAACAGGCGCCAAAACGCCGACCTTCCATTTGCTTCCACGCTTTGTGGATCCTGCAGCAATGTTTGCCCGGTAAAGATTGACATACACGAACAATTGTGGAAATGGAGGCAGGATTTGACCAAAGAAGGATATGTAACCAAAAGTAAAAAAGCAGGTATGAAAGGTATGGCCTGGATCTTATCGTCTCCCGCGCGTTATCGTATGGCGGGCAGGGTAGTGAGAATAGTTCTTCGTTTTTTTCCATCGCTGGTCCCGATCAGGGATTTGAATCCCTGGTACAAACAACGGGAAATGCCCGCCGCTCCTAATCAAAGCTTTAGGGAATGGTATCTAAAAAACAAAAAATGAATGCAAGAGAAATTATATTGGGATCTGTAGCGATAAACAAGCCGGCACCGGCTATATGTCCGGAAACGCTGATTTCTTCGAATAAAAACAGGTCCGGTCTGATAGATGAATTCATACAGATGAACCGCGTGGCCGGCGGGTCAGTTATTGAAACAGATGAACTGGAACTGATAAAAAAAGATATAAATCAATCAGTAAAAAACAGAGAATACTTTGTAAATACTATTTCGGCTGTGGGTCAAAAAAATAAAGACATCAATGAATTCAGTGATGCGTTTTCCCTGGCCTCTGTTCATAAGGTGTACATGCGGAGTAAACTTGGCGTAGCTGAAAATGGTTCCGTATGGCTTGGGGAAAGTGACTTGGTGAACCGATTGCTGCCATTTATTTGTGAGCATCTCGTAATCGTGCTTGATTCCAATTCAATTGTGTCTAACATGCACGATGCTTATAAGCGTATAAAGGCAGATGAAGAAGGCTATGGAGTATTTATTTCCGGGCCATCCAAGACAGCCGATATAGAGCAGTCTTTAGTGATTGGTGCACATGGCCCGAGAAGCCTTCTCATTTATTTGGTTTAGAATTAATATACTATTGGAGTAAATCTATTTTCAATTTCGTTCCGTCTTCAGGTTTCGGTGTGTGCGTGATGCAGGATCATGTTTTTTATGGCAATGCCAAAATAAGTGAATACAATGCCATTCCTGGTTATTACCACATAAATTATCTTGTTTATTTTACACTCATAAGCAAAAGAGTCTTTGTCTTGGTTTAAGACGAAATAAACCGGTTGTGTTTCTACACATCCGGTTTTTTTGGTTCAATTTTGTGAGACTAATTAACTGCTTTGGAATTAAATTGAATATTATGAAAAATACATTTATATTTTTCATTCTTACACTCCTGGTCAGTTGTAGTAATGAAAGGTATTTCCGAAATATCGGCAATATTGAAAAAATTGATCCTGCACTGGACTCGATTATTTCTGCCGGTGTTCAGCCAGAGATCATTGCAGAAGGATTTCAGTGGAGTGAAGGTCCTGTTTGGATAGAAAGTAAAAAAATGCTTTTGTTTTCGGATGTTCCCTCGGATACAGTTTATAAATGGACTGAAGAAAACGGGAAGCAGTTTTATCTCGCGCCATCCGGTTATACTGATACGGTAAAACGAGGTGGGGAGATGGGTTCCAACGGCTTAACATTAGATAGAAATGGTAGTCTTGTTTTATGTCAGCAAGGTGACCGTCAGATAGGAAAGATGGATGCTCCTCTGGATAAACCGGAAGCCAAATATCTTGTTATTACAGGCAATTATAATCACAGGAAATTTAATAGCCCCAATGATTTGGTTTATAATAATAAAGGGGAATTGTTTTTTACCGATCCTCCGTATGGATTGGAGAAGCTAATGAATGATCCCAAAAAGGAACTTCCTTTCCAGGGTGTTTTCAAAGTTGATTTGTCCGGACAAGTTATATTGTTGACGGATACACTTACCAGACCAAACGGCGTGGCATTTTTACCTGGTGAAAAAACCCTGCTCATTTCCAATTCAGATCCTTCCAAGCCCAATTGGTATGCATATGAGGTTAGTGATGATGGATCACTCAAGAATGGAAGAATATTTTACAGTGCCGCCGGATATGATACATCTTTAAAGGGACTGCCAGACGGAATCAAGGTTGATAAACGTGGAAATGTATTTGGAGCGGGTCCCGGAGGCGTTTGGATTTTTAATAAGGATGGAAAATTGCTTGGGAAAATAAGAGTACCTGATGCCACTTCCAACTGTGCATTTTCTCCGGACGAGAAAACATTATACATAACGAACAAAATGTATGTTCTGAGATTGGTAATGAGAAAATAAACTGTTCAGACGACGGTACTCCGTAGAAAGATGTTCTCATTAAACGGAAAGTCATTTATTAAATTCAATCTTTCCATCCGGATTAACCGTTACAGACCTGCTGTTGAGCTCTTTTTCCGAAAAATCTGACGCGCTACTTCCATTCAAAGAAATTTTATAGTTCCCTGGTTCCAATCCAATCATACGCAGCTCAATCACAAATGGCTTATCATAAGGAGCTTTTAGTCCGGATAAAAGTGACTTCATGGTAAGCGTTATATTATGATCGGTCAGGGAATAGTTAACAACAGATATACCGTCAATTCCCACGGCAATATTATTTTTGAAATCGATATACGCACCACCCATTTGATTCATTAACTGAGCGGCAGCTGCGAGACCACCTACTTCGCACCAGCTCGGTCCCGAACGTAAGGGCATTTGAGGGAAGCCTTCGTGATCGATGTTTTCAGGTCCGAGACCCAGAGGATAATTTGGATATTTATAAATATCATTTTGTATGTGCGCGGGTTGATTGGTGAGGGTGAGAGAGGCTCTTGCAGCGGCCACCGCTCTTTCGATCAGATCCTGTCGGTTGGATAATAGTCCGACATGCATCAGGCTAATGGCAAACCGGTGTCCTCTCTGATCCAGCCATTCACAATCGCTGTTTTGTGAAGAGAATCCACCAAAGGGATAGGCTGTAATGATATAGTGAGGTGCCCATACCGCCTGATAAAAAATGGAATAATCGGCACAAGCCTCGGCGGCACTGAGATAAGTTTTATTCTGCGTTGCTTCATACAAAGAGGCAAATCCGTCAATGGCCCAGCCGGTGGACATTGTATTCGCCGGATACTGACCCGTACGGGCGTCAAAAAAACTTTCAGCCTTTACGGCGCAGGAATAAAATGTTTCAAAATCGTACCATTTCTGTCTCGGTAACACATCATTGATCATGGATTTCGCGATCTTTTCTGCGCCCTCAAGATATTTTTGTTCTTTGGTTGCTTTATACAGTTCGCTGAGTACCCAAAGGTGAACGCCTCCTTCGCCGTTCCATTTCAGGCTGGGGACGGCTTGTAAATCTTTGGTAAACCAGGCGGCCACTGTGCCGTCGGGCTGGATATTCTTCAGTAGAAAATCGCCATATCGTTTCACAAATGGCAGGATGCCGGGATTGTCTTCGCAGGTGTTGCGATACTGCATTAAAAATCCGGCCGTCACACTTGTTGATGAAGTTTGATAGTCTCCCTGCTCCCAATTAAAATATCTTAACACACTATCCGGATTATAATTCTCTGCAGGCGGTCGCCACATGCTCAGCATCCAGGACTTCTTATTTATATCATAGAGCGCGGGGAAAATTCCGTCTTTTTGAGGAGAGGATAATGTGAAATTAATGATTCGCCTCGCTTTATCAATCAGGGTAGAGTCGTGTAGTCTTTTACCCCAATAATATATTCCGGTAGCGTCGCAAACATTATTCCACCACGATGTATTATAGATAAACTGATACCATTGGGGCGCACTGAGTCTGAGACCTCCCATGGGCACACCATTTTCTTCCCATTGCTGCCAGGTTGCTAATTCGGGATGATTTTGACGGTGTTTGATGGCAATATTCAAATTTCTTGGCCCATTGGGGCGCATGGCTTCTCCATTGATTACATCATATCCCTCATATGCAAAGCTTGCCGGATAACAGACTCTGGCATAATCTGAAAAAGGTAGGGCCTGGGGTTTTGGCATTTGAAAATAATGCCTTCCATATTTTTCCCACAGATAAGAGGATATCCGCTGATAACCGCGGGCCTTTTCTACGTTCGAATTGATGAAAAGATCAAACCCATAGTGTAATTTATTATCAGACAGTGCGCGGACCTGTGCGCCGTTCTCATTCTCGTGTCTCCAATAAACGTGCTGCTCTGTCCAATAATCAATGAGACCATAAGAGATGAGTGGATGTTCGGAAACACCTGAATGGAGATTTAAATCGAGTGCTGTCGGAAACGAGTTTTTATTTGTGTCAATGGGAACTGCGAAAATCCGTGGATGTTTCTGGGAACGCGCACCTTTTGCGTAGAGTATATTTTGATTGATTAAATTCAGATCGGGTACGAGCGCCATCATAAGCCCGTCTTTTTCAACAATGGCAGCCGGCGCGAAAAATTTCCTGTCTCCCACCAGATCATCATCGGCTCTTTTTACCGTAGGGACAAAAATATAATCAGGTTGTCCGGTTACATTAAATGTGTAGTTGGACAGGAGATATTCCAGTTTGGGTTCCTTTGTAAGTTGGGCCAGGGTCTCTATATGAAAGAAATCCTGATTGGAATCCAGCTCTATTGTTTGCTCAATGGGATTATTATTAATGTCGCCGGTTAATTGAATCTTCGCTGCACCGTCGTTGCTTGTCAGAACTTTTACTTTTTTAAATCCCTCATTGGCCATGAGACGATATTGATCAGCATATCCTTCGCCTCTTCGGAATAAAGGCATTATGGTGTCCTGACGTTTTTCTGATCCGGTAAAAGCTGAAGCAACTTCTTTCCATTCTCCATTTACACTGGCAAAATAAGACTGGGTAACGATGGGAGAATCGATTACCAGTACGAGACGAACCCGGTCGTTGGCCAATTCAATCTGATGACTGGATTGTGTTAAAACTACAAGTGATTCTTTCGATTTTACATTACGACAACCAGGGCCGACTAAACCCAATATAACTAAACAGCAAAAAGACAAAAATTTAAGACCATTCATGATACCTGATTTTAATTGGTGAATCGTTTTAAACCACTGATTCGGGTGAACAATAAAATATTTCGTTAGTGATAATATTCAGTTTGGAAGTTTGGTTCCCCCCTTGTCACTCGACTCATATGCCGCTTCAACGCAGGCCATGGTATAAATGCTGTCCTCGACGGAATTATCAGGTCTTTCAATTTCACCTGATGCAGCCTTCATAACTTGCGACATGGTTCCCACAAAAGCCTCTGGAAACCAGGTCCCTTCCACTGAGAGATTTTGCCACTCTGGTTCCGGGTTTCCGTCGTTACTGATGTATTCAATGATATCCTCATTTCCTTTGGGATAGTCCATTAATAAGCCCATGTTTATTCTAACCGCTCCCTTTGTGCCTTCCAATTTGATATAGGCATGTTGATATTTCGGATTGAAATCATGGCAATGGTTGGTGAGTATGATGGCCCGTATCCAATCGCCATAATCCATGATAATACTGCTTCGAACCGACGCAAGGGCAGGCATTTTAGCATGTTTTACCGTTTTTGCGTAAATGCCTCCGGGATTTCCAAAAAATGATCTCACAAGGTCAATATAGTGGATACTATGGTAAAGTATCTCAACCCGTTCGCTCCTGAAAAGGAAATCCCATAAATGAAACGGATGATAAATATTTACATTGATCTCAATGTCGCAGAGATCTCCAATCAATCCCCTGCCGATGATGTCTCTTGCGGTAAGAATAAAAGGAGCATACCTCAATTGAAAATTCATGGCAGCAAGTAAATTTTTGCTTCTGACGATTCCGAGAATTTCCTTTGCCTCCGTAAAATTATTTCCCATCGGTTTTTGAATGAGTACCGGAGAGCCATCGGGCAACTTTTGCAGTGATGAAATAATTTCTGAAGCGGGCAGCGCCATATCAAATACGGCGTTTTTTGGTGCCTGCCTGACCAGTTGTTCAAGACTTTCGTATACCCTGGGAATGCCAAATTTTTGGGCAATCATTTTAGCCCTTTCATTATTGATATCAAAGATTCCGGCCACTTCGAATGAGGCGAGCTGATAGGCAGGAAGATGGGCGTCGTTCACTATACTGCCGGCTCCGATAACAACGATGGGTCTTCTATTCTTTGGGAGGAGATCGCGATAGTTCATATAAAAGGTTTTAATTCGAAGTCGGTTAAATAGAATATGCAATCATTTAAATCTGGCAATGATGATGAATGCCAATCCAACTATAAAGGTCACATACATGAGTTGCAGTAACCTGTTAACGGTTTTTGATGCTCCTTTAAATTCTTTATAAATAAATATTCCCCAGGATGCTCCAATCAATGTGGCCCCCTGTCCCAGCCCATATGAAATAGCCGGACCTGCTTTATCTGAAGCAATGAGGCTGAACAGAAAACCGGTATTGAATATAAATCCTCCTAAAATTCCAATCAAATGCTGTGTAAACGTACCATTGGTAAAGTATTGCCTGTAACTGACTGACCGGCCAACGAACGGCCGATACATGAAGAATGTATTCCATAAAAAGTTTGATAAGAAAAGACCGATGGAAAAGAAGAAAATGGCTGAATACGGAGTTAATTTTCCGGTTACCGGCTGTTCAAAGTTATTACTCATACTGTCTGAGACAAATCGATAAAAAAAAGACATAATAAGGCCTGAGAGGATGGCTATCACAATTCCTTTCTTCGAAGTATTTCCCCTTTTTGTGGATGCTTTCGAAGATGCAAGAGCGTTTAAAATGATAGCAGTTACAACAAGTCCTACCCCGGTAAAAAGCACCAGCGGGTTACCAGTTGGTATCTTGATATAAACTAAAATGACTCCAAGTACCAGGGCCAAACCTCCGGTAATTGGATACGCCACGGAGAAACCTGCGATAGATATGGCTGTGATCACCAATAAATTTGACAGATTGAATATCGCCCCGCCGAGCAATGCATATGATATTGAATGGATATTTGCCTGTGAAATATCTTCCAAAAAACTACGGCCGTTAGTCCCCGTGCTACCCATGGTAAATCCGTAAATCAACGCCACAAGGATTAAACCCAACGAATAATCCCAATAAAATAAGGAGAATGGCCATTTGACATTGGTACACTTTGAACTATTTGCCCAGGAACCCCAACAAAACATGGTGATGACACAGAAAATAACAGCTATGGGATAAGAGCTGATTATGTACATGAAGTTGCTGAGATTATAAAGCCAGGTTAAAGAGCATGAATAACGAAAATAAGAACCGGATTTGCCGGTACTTCATTCAGAAACTTCAAGGTTGTAAAACAACTTTGCGTTTCTATATAACACTTTGTCCTGAGCATCCGGACTTAGAATCCTTTCAAGTAAACTGACGTACCTTTTCCAAGTGTTGACGTAACTATCTGCAAGCAGACTTACCGGCCAGTCTCCGCCGCAAAAACAACGGTCTTCACCAAAATGCTCTAAGGCGAATTCCACATAAGGTTTCAAATCATCTTCTCCCCATTCACCCTGCTTTTTCTTTGTTACGGTTCCTAAACCGGAAACCTTTGCATAGAAATATTCATTTTTTGCCGCCTCCCGCATGAGCTCTCCCCACCGGCCGAATCTTTCGTTGGTAGATATCGGCGGCTGGTTGAGATGATCTATGACCATGCGCAATCCCGGAACTTTTTCGGCTACTTTCAATGCCGTTTCCAAATGTTCATTTAAAATGCCGACCAGATCATAAGGGATATTGTACTTTACCAGTATTGCGAGGCTCTCCAGTACCTGATCCTGCAGCATCCATTTTGGATTGGCATCAAAATGAATAAGATGCCGGACACCTTTGAAATATTTATTCTTCAGGTATTTTTCAGATAATACTTTTTCCATGGCGCCCGGATCCAAAAGAGGGAGCCAGCAAACAGCGCCGATCATCCAGGAATTTGATTCACACATGGCGAGCATATAATCCGCGTCTGCAAAACTATCTTCAGCCTGCACAAATACTCCATAGGTTATTCCCGCCTCCTTTCGGGAAGGCTCCAGTTCAGTCACTTCATAGGATCTATTCAGAATGGTGGTATCTCCATCCAGCCAGGGATAGCGAATATGCTCCAAATCCCAGATATGAACATGTGTGTCTATTATTGTATGATACATTTGAATGGTTTTAAGTGAGTCCGAATCTTTTTTCTATTTCAACATTATGTTCACCTAATGATGGCGCCCCCATTGGCGAGGTCAACCGCTTTCCATCTACGCGAATCGGGCATCGCGTCGTTTTCATTTTGAAACCATTTCCAAAAAAAACAACCTGCTCCATTTCTAAACCTTCATAACCGGGATGATCAGTCAGCTTTTCATAATCCAGAACTTCGGCCGTCCAGATATCTGCAGGTTCCAAAATATCCAGCCAGGAACGGGTGGATTGAGTTTTCAAATGGGCTGATAATATCGATTTGATTTCGTCTCTTTTTGAAAACCATTGTTTTGAGTCGGTGTATAATAATAATGGCGGGCATTTCAACAGTTCACCTAAAACCGGTATGGAATTCATGGCCAATGCCAGGTAACCGTCTTTCGTTTTGTAAATTCCGTAGGGAGCCGCAACAAAAGCATTGGCATTATTTATTTCGCTGCGTACGGGAAGCTGGTGACCGTTATTATAATAACAGGTAATTACCTCAAATTGAAAGTCCAGCAGGCTTTCCAACAAACTCACCCGGACCTTTGCTCCTTTTCCGGTTTTGTTCTTTTGATACAGCGCGGCCAGAATTCCCTGAACCAGGTGCGCTCCTGAATAAATATCCGAAACTGAAACACCCATTGGAACAGGAGGATCTTTCTTTTGGCCACTTAAAAAGGTTAGCCCGGACACGGCCTGCACGAGTAAGTCCTGGCCTGGCCGGTCACGCCATGGACCTGCTGTTCCATAGCCTGAAATTTCTGCATAAATAATTTCCGGACGGACGGCAGATGTCTCTTCATAAGACAGACCTAAGCTTTCCATAACACCCGGCCGGAAATTATGAATCAATATATCGGCCGCGGCTATAATTTTTTTTGCTTTCTTTAAACCGGCAGGTGTTTTTAGATCAACTGTAAAGCTTTTTTTATTTCTGTTTATCGCATGAAAAATCGTCGACTCGCCTTCCACCTTTGTATCCGAAACGTATAGAGACCGGCAAATATCACCGGTTGACTCACGCTCAAATTTTATTACCTCAGCCCCCAAATCTGCTAATCTTAAACCGGCGGAAGGACCTGATAAAAACTGACTAAAATCGGCTATCAGAATACCATCTAAAAGCATCAATAATGTATTTTTTCTTTCAGTTCCCCCAATATCTGTTGATTGTGCTGGCCAAGTTTCGGCGCGCCAATCTTCGACTTCAGTATATTTTCATCGATGCGGATCGGACATCGCGTAGTAGTAATTGCCTGGCCACCGTCAGTATCAACTAATTGCTCCATATCCAAAGCACGATAGCCTTCATGTTTCGTCAATTCATCCCAATTCATGACAGGCATCGCCCATAAATCCAGCCCGATCAGTTTTTCAAGCCAGTGTTCTGTGGTATTCTTTACTAAGAAGCTGGCAATAATCTTTTTTATTTCATCTCTTTTGGAAAATATCTCTTCTTCAAAATATTCAGCCAGCGATTCACAATTGATGGCAGCTCTCAATTTGTGAATTGGCATCATGGCCAGTGCGATATAACCATCGGCTGTTTGATAAATTCCATAAGGCGCACCCAATAAGGAATGAGCGTTGCTTATATGGCTTCTGTGGGGCAGGCAGCCGCTGGCAAACCAGGTGGTCAAAAATTCAAATTGAAAATCCAGGATGGATTCCATCAGACTTACTTCGATATGTGCACCTTCACCAGTGTTTTGAGATTTTACCAAAGCAGCCAATATTCCCTGAACTAATTGCGCACCGCAAATCATATCTGCTACGGCCAGACCCATTGGAACAGGATCACTGTTTCCATTTCCAGTGGTAAATGTGAGTCCTGAGAGCGACTGTATCAGCAAATCCTGACCAGGCTTATTTTTCCAGGGACCTTCTTTTCCGTAACCCGTGATTTCTGCATAAATCATTTTTGGATTTAGCTTTTTGACAGATTCATATTCGAGTCCGATCTTCTCCATCACCCCGGGCCGGAAATTATGCGTCATGACATCTGAATTCTGAATAAGTTTTTTCACCAGGGCCAGATCCTTTTTGTCTTTCAGATCCGCAGCAAAACTTTGTTTATTGCGGTTTATGGTGTGGAATAAAAGCGAACTTTCGTCAACCCATTGATCTCCGATGGCTAAATGACGACAGGCATCGCCACTTACAGGCCGCTCAATCTTTATAACTTTTGCGCCAAGATCTGCCAGTCGCAGACCTGCTGAAGGGCCTGACAAATACTGGCTGAATTCCAGAACGGTGAGTCCATGTAAAGGCAGCATGGTCATGACAGGACGGAGTGATTCTGGCTCTTAATATAAATGGAATTTATCGCCTCTATTACCTGTCTGGCAGATCCTCCATTCTTCAGGAACCGGAATAATGGTTCTCCCGCATGATCCTGAAAATAGAGATAGCCATTATATCTCGGGCGGACATAACTCCGGGTCATTGCAGGAAGAAGGTTTGAGAAAAAATGATTGCAAAGAAGATTTGCATGAGGTTCGGTCCACGCTGATAAATGACCGGGCTGTCCTCCATGTTCAACATAAAATGTGGACTGGCATTCTGCTGAAGTAATCCATTCAACAAATTGAATTGCCAGTTCTTTATGATTGCTTTTTGAAGAAACCGCAATGCCGGTACCTCCTATAGTGGAACACAATCTTCCGCTGTTTCCGAAAAAAGGCAAATCCTTATAGGTGATGAGATTTTTTGCATAACCTTTTCGCGAATAGTTACTATAGCAATAAGCAAACGGACAATACCAATAGTCATCTGTTTTTGACATCAGTTCGCCGACATTTATCGGATTGCATTTGTAAATTATGTTATCGCAAAGAGACCAGAGGCGCTGCATATCAGCGAGAGCAGTCAGCCCTGTTTGCATATCGATCACCTCAGATGTGGATTGGAATGGTTGCTGACCATTGGCCACACAAAACATGTAAAAGGCCATTAGCGTGTCAACAGGAATACCCGGAACCAGCAAACGTCCGGTTTTTGCAAACTCTAATAATTCCTCCCAGGTTTCGGGAACGGTCATTTTATTTTCCTCAAATAAATCGGCCCTGTAGCTTGTTGCGGGAGTTGCTGCGTCTATCGCAAGTGCCCACTGGTGCCCCCCATAGAAGTAACTCATGTGCGAATACCCAACCGAATTTTTCATCTGGTCTGCTAAAAATTCAGCAGGCAGGTATTCATCGAGTGGCAATACACATTGGGTTTGTGCAGCACATCCCACCCAGGGATGATCGATGATCAACAGGTCGTATTCCTCTGTAAGTTTTTCTATGGGCTTATCGGCAAATTCCTGCAGGCTTCTTTTCTTCCAATGAATTTCATACCCCGGGAACAATTCTGAAAATCGCTGAGCGCCTGCCAATAGCGGAGTAATCCCCCGGCTATGGCCCCAGGTTATGCCGTTCAGGATTATGGGGGTCATTTCAGGATAAATCCATTTTTTGTACCATCAGGATATGATCACATACCATCACCAGTTCTTTGTGCTGGTTAAATGCTTCCACTTTTTCCGTAACTAATCCATACTCCGGTAATTTGTGGTCCTTTTTACCGGTCACGATCAGATTGACATGAATGGTGTCATTAATATAAACGGGTTTAATGAATCGCAGCCTGTCATATCCATAGGTCATGGCCGCTTCGTTGATGGCTGCTGCCGTCAGTCCGATGGCCACACTGAATACAAGTGTACCGTGTGCAATACGATGTTTGAAAGGTTGGGTTTTGCACCACTCCTCATCCATATGATGAGGGAAAAAATCACCGGTTTGTCCTGCATGTAAAACGATATCCGTTTCGGTAATTGTTCGCCGAAGGGTTGTCCGGCCCTGATTCAGGACGTAATCTTCAAAATACATTTTTTTAAACATAACTATAGACCTGTCATGGCAGGAATGAGTTTTTTATCATCATACCAATACCAGGTTACTCCAAAAATTTCCGGTGGACGATGTGGAGCACCAGGAAATTCCTTCCAGGAACCCTTGGTTTTCTTATTCTTTTTGGTAAAATGAACATGGTGAATAAGCTTAGTCTTTCCATCTGAATACCAGGATTCCCAGGGCCAGTCGTCTGAAAGATTCATTGGAGGCAGGATATATATGACGGGACCATCATCGGCAAGGATATGCGGAATGACGACCCAGCGGCATTGTTCGTAGTAAAGTTTTCCCTTTTTCGAAAGTGGTTTTATGAGAATTTCTTTGGCATCAAATCCGATACTGTTTGCGGCTTCAAATATTCTTGCCCGGCCCAGTATGTTTTCTATTCCGGATTCTCTGTTGAAATGCCATGGGAAAAGATCATCATCTTTCAATCTATGCCACTTCAGGTTTCCTGAGATAGCCAGATCATTTAAGGGATACAAAACCCATGAATCTTTTCGCGTTATTCCCTTATCATCGTTATACCATCTTTCCCAGGGCGTCCATCCCGATTCTTCTTCAGGTGGAAATGCACTGATCATCAGGCCGCCGGTTTGATGATAGCCAACGGACCACCGGTACCTTCTATATGAATGATTTGTATCGGCGGCCAGGGGAACAAGATATTTGTTGGCATCGAGTCCGATTTGTTGAGCCGCGTCAAAAATACCGGCCGAACTTAATGTGGCAAGAAAACCGGAATCCAATGAAATGGTTTTTTCTGGCATCTATTTCGAAACTTACCGGTAGCTTTCCAATGAAGGGTCAGGAAAATATGGCTTCGCCAGCTCAGTCCCAAATTGGAAAGATTTGGGGAATGACTAAAGACATGTTTTTTAAATCACGTCATTATGGATAAATGTAATTTTTAATGAACAGGCAGGAGAGGAAGGTATTAGCCTAATATTCAGCTATTTTAACATAAATTGAAATTTGCATGCATGCTTACTTTCCGGAGCAACTGGTGCATTACGAAGCCTGATTTTGTGCAGGAAAACAGTCGCGAAATGATTGGTGAGGATGAAGGGAATTTTTATGATCAGCGCCCCACGCTTACTGTAGCTATTTTATCCTCAAGGATTAATTTCAGTATCTTCAAATGATTGCACCTCCCTTTTATCAGTCCTGGCAGGCGG
>Ga0070733_10000751_pt1 | contig 25323 bp, 16 predicted proteins | sample Coa_R1_9_FD_66450 | JGI IMG/M metagenome (GOLD analysis project Ga0070733, IMG submission 66450) | Surface soil microbial communities from Centralia Pennsylvania, which are recovering from an underground coalmine fire - Coalmine... | ecosystem: Environmental > Terrestrial > Soil > Unclassified ...
TACAACCAGATCATCGACGCCTGGTCCATGCGCAACTGGCGTCCCGGCGACGAATCCGGCCACGATCATTTCTTCGCCACCTTCGACAAGTTCGAACTCGCTGCCGACAATCACGTTGCCGAAGCCATCTCCACCGTCATTAACCGCGCCGCCCGCGAGCACGTGCAATACATCGAATTCATGCACACCGCCGACGGATACGCCGCTCCCCAACTCGGCATGCACCTCGGCTGGAATGGCGATTTCGCCAAAATGCGCGAGCAGTTGCTCGCCGGAGGCCTGAAAGAAATCGCGGACGCCACCAGTAAGACGCTGGCGGAAGACGAAGACAAAGCGCACAAGGAATTAAAGTGCGGCACTCCCACCGCCGAACCCGGATGCGGCGTCACCGTGCGCTATCTCTATCAGGTGCTGCGCGGATTGCCCCACGAAGCCGTCTTCGCCGAGATCCTGCTCGGCTTCGAGCTGGCCTCGACCGATCCCCGCTTTGTCGGCCTCAACCTGGTCATGCCCGAGGATTGGTACGTCCCCATTCGCGATTTCAACCAGCACATGGCCATGCTCGACTATCTGCATGGCGTCTATCCCAAGGTGCGCATCACGCTGCACGCCGGCGAACTCGCCATGGGATTGGTCAAGCCCGAGGATCTCTCGTTCCACGTTCGCGCGTCGATCGAGCATGGTCACGCCGAACGCATCGGCCACGGTGTCGACGTAATGCTGGAAAAAGATCCCATCGCCCTGCTGAAAGAAATGGCAGCGCGCAACGTGCTCGTCGAAATCAACCTCACCTCAAACGATGAGATTCTCGGTGTCAGCGGTGACGACCATCCTCTGCCAGCGTACCTAAAATACGGCGTCCCGGTTGCCCTTTCCACCGACGACGAAGGCGTCTCCCGCTCCGACATGACCCACGAATACTTGCGCGCGGTAGAAGGCTATCGCCTCTCGTACACCGACCTGAAGCGCATGACGCGCCAGAGCCTGGAACACAGCTTCCTGTCCGGGCAAAGTCTGTGGGCGGAAACGAAAACAACATTCCGCCTCGCGGCGGCCTGCGCATCCGATCTGGGCGGCGCTGAAAAGCCATCGGCCGCGTGCGCAAAATTCCTCGCGGCCAACGAACGCGCGAAAGAGCAATGGAAGCTGGAGAACGAATTCTCAACTTTCGAGAAGCGGTTTTAATGAATGGCGCCCTGGGTGCCCCATTTCTCGCGCCCGTTGCGAGAAGCGGGGATTTCCCCAACCGAAGCGGAAAGCCCCGACAAACGAGAACTTTCGAGAACCTATGCCCCGCAAACGCACCCTAATCCCGTCGCCGCTCGCCTGGCAAATGCATCCCACGCCCGTCGCCCCACCTGCGCTGCCGGTCGTTCCCGAGCGCGGCGGCACACAACTGTGCACTCCGCTTCCCGTGGCGATCATCGACACTCGCGAACAAAATCCGCTCTCCTTCCGCCGCTTCAAGGGATGGTTCGCGAAAATCGAGCATCGCGCCCTGCCGCTCGGTGATTACTCTGTCTCCGGCATGGAAAACTCCTGCGTCGTCGAACGCAAGGACCTCGCCGACCTGATTCAATCCTTCACCACGAACCGCGCCGTCTTCATCAACCGGCTGCGCCGCATGGCCGACCGTCCTTACGGTCTTCTCGTCGTCACCGCGCCCCTGACTGAAATCAAATCCGAATATCCCTATCGCGCCGCGAATCCGAACCGCATCACACAATCGCTCATCGCCGTTCTCTCCGGCCTGCGCCTGCCCTTTATCTGCACGGAGTCGCACGAACTCGGCGAGGAGATCGTTGCCTCCTATCTCTACCAGACATTTCTGTATGATTGGCTGGACCGCAACGGCCACGGCCGCTACCTGTCCGACGGCGATTTGTAATCTGCGCCAGGAATTTAATACGACGGCGTCATCCTGAGCGCAGTCGAAGGACCCTATTGCCCAGAACTTACGCCCGCGATTCCGGGAATTCTCCCGTGAGCCGGCGTGGCCCACCTTCGCGCGTTCTTTGCGCGAGAAAGCTTGCCCTGAGCTTGCCGAAGGGTGGGGACGTTCGCGACCTCACCCCAGCGTCACCAACGCCGCCTTGGCATGCGCATGCCCGCTGGTCACAAACTCCTCCGAGTCATCCTCTGTCACCGGAGTCAAAGCCAGATCGGTATAACTGCGCGCCGCAGGATCGCGCTTCAACTGCCGCCGCAGCTTCCCATATCGCCACACCAGCCCGGCCAGCGTGATGTGCTTCATCACGAGGTCAACTAAATACCGCGGATAAAAAACAAGCGGACTCTCCACCGGCAACGTCGGCCGCCGATCTTTACGATACTTTCTTCGCAAATATCCGCCCTCGAGCGGATCAATCTTTTCCAGCTTCACGCAGGTGTAATACCACAGCAGGAGAAACGTCATGTTGCCGGCATTGCTGTTGGTAGCCACCGACCGCCGCATTACCGTCGCCAGATGCTCCGGCGAATAGTACGACATCCAGGCATCGTGATACAGCTTCTGCCACTGCTCCGTCGTCATGGTCGCATGCGCCGCGGTCACGTGCTCCAGGTCGTATTTGTTCAGGTCAGGATCGAGATACGCGCCCGCCTTGTGCAGCCTCTGATGATCCTCCGACCCCGGCAGCGGCGTCAGGCAGTGCGGCTCCAGCAGATCGATCGGCAACTCGCGTTGAATGGTTTCGATATCGCGCATCACCGACTCCGGCGTGTCCGACGGGAATCCGATGATGTAGCCAGCGAACACCGTGACTCCAGCCTTCTTCCACTCCAACAGCATCTTGCGGTACTCAGCGACTTTGTTCTGCTTTTTGCGCGCGCCCAGCAGCGCGTCCGGATTAATGCTCTCCAGTCCAATAAATACGCGTGCCACGCCCGCGCGTCCCGCCTTCTCGATGAAGTGCGGCAGCCGGTGGCACATCGTATCCACCTGAATCACGAACTTGATGTTGAGCTTCTCACCCTCGCGCATAACAATAAGCCGGTCAAAAACAATCTCCCAATCGGTGTTGCGCGCGAAATTGTCGTCGGTAATAAAAAAGCGATTGATGTCCTGCGCCAGATTCCGCCGGATAATCTGTTCGATGTCGTCTACCGAACGTCGCCGCGATTTTCGTCCCTGCACGTTGATGATGGTGCAGAACGAACACAAAAACGGGCATCCGCGCCCCGCATCGAAAGTCGTGATCTTCCCACCGGTGCGCTTGACTCGCGTCGCCGGAAGAATCGGCATGGGTACGCCGTCAAGCGAAGGCAAGTCTGCCATGTAGTTATAAAGTGGCTTGAGCCTGCGGTGCCACGCATCGACGAGAACTTCTTCGAACCGTCCCTCCGCCTCTCCCGCGAACAAAGAGATGCCGAGGTCCATGGCGTCTTTCAGTTCAATTGGAAGTTCCTGCAGCATCGATAGGCACCCTGAAACATGAAATCCGCCAATGCAGACCTGCACGCCCGCCGCGCGCAGCGGCCGGGCAAGATCCATCGCCCGCGGAAACTGATTCGACTGCACGCCAATCAGCGCAACCATCCCCGGTTCTTTGCCCAGTTCCCGCGCGATGCGTCCCGGCCGAATATGCGTGTTGGTCTCGTCGAGCGCCTTGATGACGATCTCAACGTCATCCCCCAGCACGCGCCGTTCCCTGCAGTCGAGCGCCAGGCCGTTGATCACCGCCAGGGTATTTGACGGAATCGCCGACCGCAGCCACTGGATGACGTAGCCGTCATCGTCGTAGTGCGATGGCTTGATCAGAATCAACGTGAAGCGCTTGCGCGCCCCTTGGTCAGCCCCCATAGCCAGCTCTCCGAATCAGTGCTGCCCGCGTGAACTCCGGTCGATCAACGAATCGGTCAAGAAATGGATGAGGAAGTATACGAATCCGGGACGCCGCTAGGATACACAAATCTGCCGCGCCCGCATCTCAAGGGGAACTCTCGCTGCGAACGGACGCTCGACTCTCGACGCTCAGCGCGGAGGATCGTCGTCGATCCAGTACTCGCGACGCGCCTTCACCACCAGGTGCGGGCGATCCTTGGTCTCGACATGCAGCGCGTGCAGCCCGGGCGTAAGCGACGTGGGCCGGAAGGTCAGGACATAGTAGTTCGGCACGTCGTTCGAAACCGCGATCAAGTTTGCCTTCAGGTCCTTGGCATTGTGGAAGCGAAAGAACTCGCCCCCGGCCAGATCTGCGATGGATTCGGCGGTCTTGTTGCGCAGTGCATTCCGCGCCGTCAGAAACGTGATGGTCGCCAGCCGCACCGGCGGAGCCAGTTGGCTGATGCAATCGAGCACCTGCTTGCTGTAATGACCCTCATATTCCGGATCGGCGCCCTCGCGGCTGAAGCATCCGTGCGCCGGCCCCGGAGTGTCGTTGCTCAGCTTCGAGGTTTCGTGCGAGACCGCCGCGCGCGTACTCGAAAAAGCGAAGCTGTACATGGCCGTATTCGTATTGCTGATGAGGCGCAGCGCTTCATTCAGCGTTGTCTTGCTGCCCTGGTCAATGGTTTCGCTGAGCAGCAGAATCGCCCGCCGGTAGTTCGCCGGCTGCGTCCGCAGTTGCGCAACCGCGAACGCCACCGAATCCAAAATGGCCGCGCCTTGGTCAAACGAAGATGCATCTCTTTCGCTGAGGGCAGAGAGTTGTTGAGAAACATCCGCGGTGGTCGAGGTAAAAGGCACCAGCAGACGTGGCGTGCTGTCGAAGCCGACCAGGGCCACGCGATGCTCGACGTTTCCGATCAACGCGTCGAGGATCGAATCCAGCTGCTGATAGTCTTTCAGGTGACCGGTGCCGGCGCCGCCGGTCTCGACCACGATCACCAGAGCCAACGGCTGCGAATCGGTTTCTGGATCGAGCGCGACCTTCTGTGGAAGGCCGTTATCGGTGACATGAAAATCGTCAGCCGTGAGTTCAAAGACGACCTTTCCCGCTTTAGTCGTTACCAGTGCTGGGACCATCACCAGAGTGGAGCGCACCGTTAACGGAGGCTGCGCAGCCTCGCTCTGCTGCGCGGATAAATCCACAGCGCTGAAGGCGAGCAGGAGAGTTAAAATACAAATCAACCGCATAGTAGCTTCCCCTAGAACGCGCCGCCTCCACCGCCGCCAAATCCACCACCCGAGAATCCTCCGCCGCCTCCGCCGAATCCCCCTCCGCCAAAGCCGGACCCGGTTGAACTGGCGCGCGGAGCCGACACGAAGACCTGGTGCATGTCCGATGCCATGCTGTTCATGGAACTGGAAAAGAAAATCGGATTGAACATCGGATAAACTCCGCCCGGCCCGACATACCACTGTGGCGGATCTTTGACGATCCCGGCAAACGCCTGCGCCCAGTGGTGCTCTACGCCCAGCGCCATGGCATACGGCAGAAATTTCTCGAAGGTAGTCGGCGGCATTTGCTTGAGACGCTCCCCGTCCACGCGATTCATGAACTCCTGGAAGCCGAGCACCGCGATGTGGACGCGCGCTCCCTTGACCGTCTTAGCGCTCATCACCCGCGCAAACAGCCACCAGATCAGCACCGAAAGCAGTACACACACAACCAGCAGCCAAGCCGAGTTGAAAAAGTTCGCCCAGCCCAGGTACTGAATAATTCCAAACGGAGCGACAATCCCGATCGCCGCCACCACGCTGTATCCGTTCGCCGACTCCGGATCGAGCAGGTAAATGCCCTTGTTCTTCAGTGCCGCCATAATGTCCTGGCGAATGATCGGAACGGCCGTGTAGAAGCGGTTCTTCAGGCTCGACAGCCGCGTCTCGGCGCCGCCCTGAAAGATATTCTCCAGCATCACGCGCTCGTGCGGCGCCAGGCCCGCGTCGTTCCACTGCGCCATCGGCTTCAGCAGATGGAAGACGTAATCTTTGTGCGTGAAGACCAGCCCCTTCTCGGCGGTCTCCTCGATCTTGATGTAGCCCCGCACCGCAAGATCGACCATGGTCGATGTAATGTCGCGCGGATGAATCGTATCGTCGAGCAGCGTGCCCGCCTCGGCCGGAGAAATTCCCGCTGGCGGTTCATACATCGGCGCCACCGACATGCCGGGATCGGGATCGCGCCCCTTCATCCACCACAACGAGAACATCGCCGCCGCGGTGACCAGCGGCAAAAATAGAATCGGATTCCCGCCCATAAACCAGAACAACTTTGTCAGAGCGCTCGGCGCTTTCAGAATGTCTTTCGGAATATAAACGTCAATGGTCAGTCCGCCGCGCATGGGCAGCGGATTGTTGGTCTCAAACAACGCCTCCGCACCGGCGACCTTGGTGCTTGCGTCACGCTCCTGCGATCCGTATACACCCGTAAACGCCTGCGCGCTCAGCGATCCGGCGGCGTTGCCGGGAAAGCGCACCGTTGCCGCCGCATGATCAATCGGAACCGGCCAGTCATTGCCCGTGACGTTCCAATAAAACTCGTCGTGACTGTCGAAAAAACGCGTGCCGTTGCGCACGTTGTAAACAATCTCAACCGTGCGCGTGGCATCGACCGCGTCGGGAATATAAATTTTCAGATCGCGCGTGCCGTTGGACGTGGACGAGTCATACTTGAGAACGCCGCCCGCGCCGTCGCTGACGCTGGTCACCTTGAGGAAGAGTTCGTAGTTCGTGCCATCCGGCCCAGGATATTCGATGGGAATCGTGCGATGAATCCCGTGCCACTGGCCGACAAAAACCAGCGTGATCCGCTCGGTGACCTCCGCCGTGCCGTCACCGGCGACCGTGATCCTATCCTGAAAGTCAGCAACCCGCCATGATTTCGCAAAGAGAGGCGAAACGAAGAGAAGAAACAAAATAACCAATTCGTAGAGACGTAGCTCGCTACGTCTCTGCCGGCAGCACCGGTGCCACCAGCGAGACGTTGCAAGCAACGTCCCTACGAAGGGGTTCGCCATCGACTAGAACTTCACCTGCACCGGCTCGCGGTCGGCGTCGGTGGTCTCAAAGAACTGGCGCGGCGCAAAGTTGAACATCCCGGCAAGAATGTTGGTTGGGAACGACTGAATCTTCGTGTTCAGGTCGCGGACCACCGCGTTGTAGTAGCGCCGCGAATTCTGAATCGAGTCTTCCGTTTGGCTCAACGATCCCTGCAGTTGTGTGAACTGTTCGGAAGCTTTGAGTTCAGGATAATTCTCCGCCACCGCGAACAAACTTTTCAGCGCGCCCGTCAGTTGATTCTCGGCCAGCGCCTTGTCCGCCGGTCCCGTGGCCTGCATGGCCTGTGACCGGAATTTTGCGATGTTCTCAAACGTTCCCTTCTCGTGCGCCGCGTATCCCTTAACCGTTTCCACCAGGTTCGGGATCAGGTCATGCCGCCGCTTGAGTTGCACATCAATATCGGACCACGCCGAATCGCAGCGCACTTTCAGCTGCACCAGGCTGTTGTACATCCCGATCAATACCACAGCGATGACAACCAGAATTACCAGGAGGATGATGCCAGTCATGAACCTCTCCTCAGCGACGGAACCGAAATCAATGGGACGTTAACACACCGGAAGCGCCCTCGCAAACGCCAACGAGGTGACATGTTTTGCATTCTGCGATCGGCACTTCACTAGAGGAGAGAGAAAGGTAGAGCAGATTGAATCTGAGAACTGAGAACTGCTCCCTACTGCTGTGGCGCGAAGTACCCTTTGCGCGCCCGGACTTGAAGGTCCTTCTTCAGCGTGGAAATTTCTATGGACCGGTAGCGCCCGTCCGCATCGAAATCGGCGGGCTTGTAGGAGACTACATACTGACTGCGCAACTCGTCTTCAATCGCCGCGAAGGAGTGCGTAATGTCTTTCATCTTGAATGGGAAGAAGGCGCGGCCGCCGGTGGCTTCGGCCAGTTGCTCGAGCACTTTGTCGCCGCGCATGACCAACCCGCTGTCGTCGGTGGAGATGGCGTAGATGATGACTTCGGAGCGCTGCGCCATTTCAATGGCCTGTGCCTTCGAGATTTCGCTCTGGTTATCTTCGCCGTCGCTGACGATCACAATCGCCTTCCGCAGAGGGTGCTCGGAACGGTCTTTCAGAAATTTTTCTTTGCAGGCTTTGTAGACGGCGTCGTAGAGTGCTGTCCCACCGCCGTCGCGCAGCTTGTGCACGCTGGCCGCCAGCAACGCCGCGTTGTCGGTGTAGTCCTGCGCCAGCTGGCTGTGGGTGTTGAAGCCGACCAGGAAAGCCTGGTCGAACCCGGCGCGCAGTGTGTGCTGCAGAAAGCTGGTGGCCGCGGTCTGCTCAAAATCGAAACGGCTGTCGACCGATCCGCTCACATCGATCAGCAGGCCAAGATGCAGCGGCAGGTCGGTTTCCCGGCGGAAATTCAGAATCGCCTGCGGCGGCTTGTGGTCGTCGAGAATATTGAAATCGTTTTGATTCAGATCGCGCACGAACTTGCCGTGCTTGTCGGTCGCGATGAACAATACGTTGACTTCGTTCACCCGGGCGTGAAGGGTGATCATTCCGGCCTGCGGATCGTCGGCATTCTCGAACGCGGTTGAGGTCGCCGGAGCATCGGCCGCAGCGCTGGCGCTATACGCACTCAAGTTGGGCGTTGCCGCGGCGTAGGTCGCCTGGCCCCGCAATGGAACGCTCCAGCCAAGGGTTGCCAGCAAAAGCGCGATCACTGCGAATTTGGCGCTCGTGTACTTCATGCCGAAAGAGTCCAAATTTTTCACTCTAAACCTGTTCAAACACACTCTCAAACCAAACGTTGCACGCCAGATGCCGAAGTCTAAGCCGTGCCAGATGCGGCTATCTGAATGACTTTAGGAGGGTGTCGCCAAAGTGCCAAGTTACAAAAGGAGCACACGTTTGGTCATGGCAAAAGCTACGTCGATTCTACCAGTTGCGCGTCCCTGGCTGCCTTTCGCTTTCTCCGCTTCGTTGGCCAATCGAATTTCATGCCGTAAGATAGTCCACAAGCAGGGGCGCGCTTCCTTAAAATCTTCTTGGAGGAAATCATGAAGAAATTCATCGCGTGTTTTTTCGTGGTCCTATTATCCGTCGTGGCCAGCTTCGCCGCCGACGACGAGCGCGAAGAGGACCGGGTCAAAGATGCCGGCGTAGTCATGAAAGAAATCCTGAATATTCCTGACAACATTCCTCAGGATCTGCTCGACAAGGCCGAGTGCGTGATCATTCTTCCCTCCGTTAAAAAAGGAGCCTTCGGCATTGGCGGTAGTTACGGGCGCGGCGTCATGATTTGCCGTGGTGGTGAGCACTACAAAGGAACGTGGGGTCCTCCGGCGCTGTACGCGCTCGAAGGCGTCAGCATCGGATTTCAACTCGGTGGTCAGGCCACAGACTTTGTTCTGCTGGTAATGAATCCTAAAGGCGCCGAATCGCTGCTCTACAGCAAGGTGAAGCTGGGCGCGGACGCCTCGGCTGCCGCTGGTCCCAAGGGTCGCACCGCCGAAGGCGCAACCGATATCGTCATGGACGCGGAGATCCTCTCCTACTCGCGCAACAAGGGATTGTTCGCCGGCATCTCCCTCGAAGGCTCGACTCTTCGCTCCGACGGCAGCGCCAACGAAAGGCTGTACGGGAAGAGACTGACCGCAAAAGAAATCATTCGTGAAGGCAAGGTCAGCATTCCGGCCTGCGCACATCAGTTGGTGTCGCTGCTCGACACCAAGTCGCCGGTGAACAAGTCGGATCCAAAATCGCTGGAATAGTTTTGGGAAGGGCGCGTTTGGGAAGGGCACGGCTTCAGCCGTGCCGCACAAGGTGTTAAGAGTGCGGGCTTCAGCCCCTGAGGTGCCGTTTATTTCGTTGTAAGATTGCTGCGCACCCTGTGATCCCCTGTGACCCCTGTGGTGAAAGGTTTTCCGAATCCCGTTCGCTGCGCATGGGCAAATGACGAACTGTCCATCCGCTACCACGACGAAGAATGGGGCGTGCCCGTGCACGATGACCGCACGCTCTTCGAATTCCTCACCCTCGAAGGCGCGCAGGCAGGCCTGAGCTGGGATACGATTCTCCGCAAGCGCGAAAACTACCGCCAGGCTTTCGATGGATTTGATCCCCAGCGCATCGCCCGCTACGACCGCCGCAAGACGGCTCAGTTACTGCGCAATCCCGGCATCGTCCGCAACAAGCTCAAAGTCGCGTCGGCCGTAGGCAACGCCAAGGCATTTCTGCAAGTGCAAAAAGAGTTCGGCAGCTTCGATCGCTACATTTGGCAATTCGTCGGCGGCAAGCCGCGAGTGAACTCGCCTATGTCGTTCAAGCAGGTTCCCGCGCAGACCGCCGAATCCGACGCTATGAGCAAAGACCTGAAAAAGCGCGGCTTCAAGTTCGTAGGTTCGACGATCTGCTACGCCTACATGCAAGCGGTGGGAATGGTGAACGACCACGTCGTGAGATGCTTCCGCTACAAGCAAATCACGTAGCGGCGGCCGCATTCGTCCGAGCTGCAAGAATAGAGGTCCGGGTCGTGGTGTTGGGTCTTATGCCTAACACCGAAGACCCAACACCTAAGACCCAGCAGAAAATCGGACAAGGCATCCGGGGCTACGTGATTTCGTATGGGTAAATGACTTAGCGCGGGCTATACAAAGCGCTCGCGGTCACATAGACGGCGATCAATCCCAGCAACAGCACCGCACCTTCAACGCGTGTCGACCACACGTGCAGCGCATCGAACTGCATGCGAGCAGGATTATCCAGCGGAACCGCCGCGAAGTCGCTGACCTGCGCGCGCAGCGTATCCATGCGCGGGATAATCCAGAACTGCGAGAGCAGCGTGAGCCCGAGCATCAAGCAGATGAGCACGTGCCGCGTGGCGAAGACATGCGCTGTACCGTCCGCGAGCCGGCTATAGAGCAGGGAACTGCCCAGAAACACGATCCCGGAGACGATCGCAATCCAGTGGAGTTTAGCGAGCGCGCGTCCGACGATGTTGCCGGCAAGATGCGTATTGGGCAGAACGCCCGGAGCAAATACCGTCGGCGCCAGCACGAATGCAAAAAAGATGAGCCCGCCAACCCAGCACACGAGCGAGAGCAACATGAGGAAACGCAGGAAGGACATGACGCGAGGATTATAGTCGCGACCAGGAATAGCTAACCACCGCGAACACAGGGGACACACAGGAAAGAAAAACTGGCAACTGACAACCGACCACTGCCCTAAATCGGCACCGGAACGCTCTCGATCAGTTCGCGCAACACCTCATCCGACTGCTCGGATTTCCTAAGCGTCGACGCGTAGAGGCCGCTCACCGTCACGCGATGGGCGAAGACAGGAACCACTAGCGGCTTGATGTCCTCAGGAGTGCAGAAGGTGCGGCCTTCGAGAAATGCCATGGCCTGTGCGGCGCGGTACAAAGCTTGCGATCCTCGGGGCGAGACGCCCAGCGACAGAAATTCCGACTCGCGCGTGCGGCGAACAATTTCCAGAGCGTAACTTACCAGCGATTCGTCCACGCGAACCTGTTTCACGACCTCCTGCATCTCGAGCACATCTACGCCGGTGAGCACCGGGCGGAGTTCGCCCAGGTGCGCTACGCCCGCTTCGGAGCGCAAAATCTCGCGCTCGGCTTGGGCATCGGGATAGCCCATGCGCACCCGCATCAGAAAGCGGTCGAGCTGCGACTCCGGCAGAGGATACGTTCCGTGATGTTCCACGGGATTCTGGGTCGCGATTACCAGAAACGGCTGCGGCAACTCGTAGGAGTGCGCGTCGACTGTAACCTGGCCTTCGTTCATGGCCTCGAGCAGCGCCGACTGCGTCTTCGGCGTGGTGCGGTTGATCTCGTCGGCCAGCAGTACGTTGGTAAACACCGGGCCGCGCTTGAATTCGAACTGCTGTTCCAGCGCCGAATAAACGGAGATGCCCAGCACGTCGGACGGCAGCATGTCGCTGGTGAACTGCACCCGCTGAAAGGTGCAGTCGATGGCGCGGGCCAGAGCCTGCCCGAGCGTAGTTTTGCCGACTCCCGGGACGCCTTCAATCAGCAGGTGACCGCGCGCGAAAATGCTGACCAGGGCGAGGCGAACCACATCGTCCTTGCCGCGAATCACGCGGCGCAACGCCTTCTCGAGTTCGGCGGCTTTTTGGGAAACGGCGATCACGGTCTCGGGCGACATTGTATGGATTCTACTATCGGTTCCGGCGGATGGTGGAGTTACGTACGTCACAGGCAAGCTGTCAGCTATCAGTTGTCAGTTAAACCGGACTTCTCTTCGGTTCCTCGGTCGGAGACTCTGAAATTCGGTGCCATCCTCGGAACGCTGTCGGTCGATACGCTTGCAGCGGTTCTGCTGAAAGCTGACGGCTGATAGCTGACAGCTTTACTGGGTAAACTCCGCTGCCCTGCCCGTCAGCCGCTCGATGCGTTTTGCAATCGGCGGATGGGTCGAGAAGAGGCTGCCGAAACTCATTCCGCCGAGGAATGGCTGAATGATGAACAGATGCGCGGTCGACGGAGTCGCCTGCATCGGCAAGCGGCGCGAGTAAGCGTCGATCTTCTGCAATGCGCTGGCCAGCGCATAGGGATTGCCGGTGGTGTGCGCGCCGGTGGCGTCGGCCTGATATTCGCGAGAACGAGAAACAGCAAGCTGAATCAGGCTGGCGGCGATGGGGGCGACGAACAGCATAAAGAGCGCGGCCAGGCCTCCGCCGTTGCCGCGATCGCGATCACGGCCTCCGTAGCCGCCGAAGATCATGGCCCAGCGTCCCATGCTGGCGATCATGGTAATCGCGCCCGCGAGCGTGGCGGCGACCGAACTGATCAGGATGTCGCGGTTGCTGACGTGGCCGAGCTCATGGGCCAGCACGCCTTCGAGTTCTTCGTCGGTGAGTAAACCCAAAATCCCATGGGTCACCGCGACGGAAGCATGTTGCGGGTTGCGTCCGGTGGCGAAGGCGTTGGGCGACTCGGTGGGGATCACGTAGATTTTTGGCATCGGAATGCCGATTTTCTGCGAGAGCCGTTCGACGGCCGCGTAGGCGCGCGGCAATTCTTCGCGCGTGACCGGCTGAGCGCGGTAAGCGGCCAGCGCAATCTTGTCGGAGTAAAAGTACGAGACGAAGTTCATGACGGCGGCGAAGGCCAGCGCCAGGAACATCCCATTCTGCCCGCCGAAGTGCTGGCCAATCAACATCAGCAGCAGCGTCATCAGGGTCAGCAGGAACGCGGTCTTAAACATGTTTCCCATAATTTGGTTTGGAACTACGTGATTGGATGTTACGCCGCGAGAGTCGATGCAAGGGGGCGGTCAGTCGAAAAAAATGCGCTCCCGAGGGGTACCCCCCTCCCCCCTCCCCTGCGGTCTATTGGAATCAGTGGGTTAGCGAGAAACTCAGGAAAAATCTAAGGGGCACAACAACTTGCGGGCAAAATATTCCGGAATAAGGACTTAGCTGCGAGCCAGCCCGTCCGAACCCCGGGCCATCTGAAGCGTGGGGCATTCACCTCCTGGAAGAAACGAGATACGGGATGATCACGGCAGGAGTCAAAATGGGGATCAGTGCCGGGATCACCGCACACCATAGCTGCGGCTTCGCGGTCAGAAAGGCGGCAGCCACATCGACGGCGGCAACTATAAGCAGGAGGACAGCCATCCTTCGCGCACAGTAACGAGTCGAGAATGTCTGCATCGCAATCTCTCCTTGCCGATCTCAATTGTACCTGATCGCCTCTATTTCTAACGGAATCACTACTTATTAACTTTCGGCAAGCCGACTTTGTTCACCAGTTCGGCGAACCGCGGGTCGGAGCGCATAGAGTCAAACTGGAATTCGGTTTGTAGATGATTGAGCAGCCAATCGTGCTCCCGATAGGCGGTGTCGAGCCATTGGAAAGCCTGCTCTTTGTCTCCCAAATCGGCGCAAAAGCGGGCAATCATGAACGGAGAGTAATACCGGGTCTTCCGTCGCGTTTGCAGGGTTTCAATGGCTTGGGTGAAGGAGCCTCTCCATCCTGCGGAGCGGAAACCTTGCTCCAGCGCAGTTCCGAACTCGGCATCGTCTGGATTGCCGGTGAGCTGTCCGTAGGTCTTCCATTCCTCGACAACCTGGGGATACATATGCTTCCCCCAATACGCGTAAGCGAGGCAGTCGTGGGCCAGGACGAATTTTGGGTTCTCCGCCTCCAGTTCCTTGCAGACGGAAATCGCTTCGTCGTAATGCCGGGCCGAAACCTGAACACTTCCGATGACCCGGGTGATGATGGGTGACAGGGGATCGAGTTGATGAGCGCGGTTGATTTCCGCCAGCGCCTCCTGCTCCCTGCCCCCGAGGGCGCTAATATTCTCGGCGAACCACTGGTGCGCGGTGGCATCGGTGGGATCGAGTTCAATCGCTTTTTTGAACTCTGCCTCGCCTCCGGCAAAATCCCAGTCGTACCCCATCTCGTTGCTACCCAGGACGGCGTGGGGATGCGCCAGGCTCGGGTCCAGTTCCAGAGCTTTGCGGGCAGCCGCATTCGATTTTGGGTAGTCCTGGTTGGGATTGCCCCCAAAGTTAGGCATTACCGAATAGGCGTCGGCAAGCCCGGAATAGGCCAGAGCATATTCGGGGTCCTCGGCGATGGCCTGATTGAAATAGGAGACGGCAGTCTCCAGATTTGCCAGCGTTCGCTTGTTCCACAAGTAACGCCCCTTCAAATACAAAGAGTAGGCCTGGGCATCCTGTGTACCTTGATTTGTGACCTGTTGCTTAGCGGCGGTGCTGAGGGTAGAACGCAACCTTCCTGCAATGTCGCCCGCGATTTGCTGCTGCAATAAGATGAGGTTGGCGCTCTTGCCGGAGTAGCGGTGTCCCCAGATTTCGGTGTTGTCCCGAACATCGGTGAGCTCGGCGCCGATTTCGACGGTGTCGCCCTGCAGGTTCACGCGGCCGGTCACCACGACCGATACGCCGAGATTGCTGCCGACCGTGCGCACTTCGGCGTCCTTTCCCTTGTAGCGAAAGACCGAGTCGCGGGACCTGACCTTAAGCTGGGGTATGTGGGCGAGGTTCGCGATCAACGACTCGGTGATGCCGTCGCTGAGGTAGTCGGTGCTGGCATCTCCACGCTCGTTGGTGAAAGGGAGCACGGCGACGGAATCGGGGCCAACGTAGACATCGGGGGCCTCCGGGTGGGCATCCGAGTTTGACGAGTGACGGCTGGCCAGAGCTTTGGAACGCAGTCCGGCATCGCCGATGGACAAGTAAGTGATCAGCGCGGCGGCCAGCAGGAGCGGAACGATCCAGGCGGCCAGCCGTGCGCCGCCCAGGTTCTTGATGGCTGAGGTCAACGCCGTCTTGAAGGGAACGGCCCCGACTGCGTGAGCCGGCGGTGCACCGATACTTCTTTCTTCCGTCTTAGGCTGGTCCGTCTCGCGTTCGGCGTTTTCTCCTTCGTGGAGCGTTTTTTCGCCGATCGTCTTTTCGCCGATCGTTCTTTCGCCAATCGTTCTTTCGTCGATCACCCTTCCGCCGATGGCCGAGCCCGAATCGTCAGCGTCCAGTTCTTGGCTACGTCCTTTCAGCCACTCAGCGAGTTCGTCGCTATAGGCGAACACACTGCTGCGCCCACTCCCCGGTACCCGGTGGACGGGGAGTCCGCGTTCAGTTTCCCAGCGCTTGACCGTGCGTTCGGCGCGTCCGAAGAAGGCAGCAATCTCCTTCCACGAATCCAGACGCTTACCGGCCAAGGGGTCGCGATTAGCTGACATAAAGGGAAATGGCCTGTCTTGGCCTGAAGTGGCCCGACTTGTCGCTTGCCGGGGGAAGGCGAAGCCGCCATAGTATAGCGCGACTTAGCGCAGACCGCTCCCCCACGAACGGGCACTTTCATAGGAAACACGGGCCAGAGCTTGAGCAGCGCGAAGTATTTGGAATCAGCGATTTAGGAGAGATTTACGTGTCCATCCGCCGTCCCGTTTCCAGCCCACTTGCAGCGTTTCTCGCCGCGACCATGATCGCCAGCCTGACGTTCATCGTCCCAGCCGAGGCGCAAACCTACACCGTGGTCGGCACCATTTCACCTACCATCGGCCCCATCAGAAATCCCGCGGCCGTTCAGATTACGCAAGGGAGGAATGGCGACATTTATGCACTTTCCGAGGCCAATGGGGGACTGTTTGGCGCGACCACATCGGGTTCGTTTGCCGAGGTCGTCCAGACATATCTGGGAAACGGAGTAACGCTGGGAGCAGACGGGGACTTCTATAGCAATCAACACTACTGTGGTGGGGTGGTTAAAACAACGCCGTCCGGAACCGCCGGTTTGCTCGCGACCCTTTGCGGAAGCGACGGAAGCGGGCCCTTCTCGGCGCCGATCCAGGCGCCCAGCGGACTCTTCTACGGAACCACCACCGATGCCTACACTAGCGGCTCCGGAACCATCTACTCGATGACGTCAAGTGGAACGTTGGCTCTCTTGCATACCTTCGTCGGAACGGATGGCAGCTTTCCCACGGCCCCGCTGGTTGTGGGCAGCGACGGAAATCTCTATGGCGGCACCACCGGCGGAGGGACGAACAACGATGGAGTCCTTTTTCGAATTACGCCCAGTGGTACCTACTCCGTGCTGCACAACTTTGCAGGAACCGACGGTAAGAATATTACCTACGGACTCTGTCTAGGGCGCGATGGAAACCTTTACGGCGTTACCCAAAACGGCGGAACGGACAATGACGGTGTTGTTTTCAAGCTCACGAACACCGGCGTCTACACCGTCCTCTATAACATGCTCAACCCGTACTCCTTGGCGGGCAGCAGTTTGGTGCAGGCGACGGATGGGAAGCTCTATGGAATATTGGCGCAAGGAAACGACTCGCAACCGGGGTGGATTTACAGCGTGACGACTTCGGGAGCGTTCACGATTCTCCACGAGTTTTGCCAAGATGCGAGCTGCGCCGACGGCATCGCTCCGTCGACTCCGCTGGTCCAGCACACCGACGGCAAGCTCTATGGTTTCACGTCCGATGGGGGCGAGACGAACGTAAGCGGATGCCAAGGAGTTGGCTGCGGCGTCTTTTACAGCTTCGACGTGGGACTGAAGCCATTCGCGACTCTGGTCACGACGTCCGGCAAGGTCGGGTCGAAGATTGGGATTCTCGGTCAGGGATTCAGCGCGTCGTCGGTCGTGAAGTTCAATGGCGTGACGGCTACAACGGTCACGCGAGCAGGCACGACGTTCCTGCTGGCGACGGTGCCCGCTGGCGCCTCCAACGGATATGTGACGGTCACCACCGGCACCCCCACGCTGACCAGTTCGCAGAAGTTCACCGTGCACAACTCGTGGAGCGCGGGGACCGTGCTGCCGACGGCGGTGATGTTCCCGGCGTCGGGCTTTATCGGCGGCAAGATCTATGTCGTGGGCGGGACAACCGCGACCGCGATGGTTGCCGATAATCAGGTCTACAACCCAACGACTAACACGTGGACGACTACATCGGCGCCGCTCCCGACCCCGGTCTGGGGCCCGGCCAGCGCCGTTGTAAACGGCATCCTGTACGTGATCGGCGGTTACTCCACGACCAGCGGCACTTCCACCAACATCGTGCAAGCCTACAATCCTGCCACCAACACCTGGTCGACCAAGACGGCTATGCCTACGGCGCGCGGGAGCACCGCGGCCGTCGTCGATGGCGGGATGATCTATGTGATCGGAGGAAACGGATCGACGCTGAGACTGAACACCGTGGAAAAGTTCGATCCTGCCACCGACACCTGGACCACGGAAGCTCCGCTGCTGGTGGGAAAGTCGGAGCCGTCTGCGGGTCTGCTGGCAACGACCATCGTGGCGGCTGGCGGATATACCTCGTCAGGGGACACCGGCGACAACGAAGGCTACGACGTGTCGACAAACACATGGAGCGGACGGACATCGGATTCCGTTCTGCGAAATGCTAGTTGCTACGGAACCCTGTTAGGGCAGCTCTACCTGGCCGGTGGCAATGAAAGCGGGATTGGGCAAACCAACGTTACCGAATCGTTCAATGTAACCACGAACAAGTGGACCACTCAGGCCGCAATGCCCCAGGCTGTCATTGCTCCAGGATCAGCCGTGGACAATGGACTGCTTTACTGCTTCGGCGGTTCGAGCACCGGCGCCGCGTTGCAAGGAACGGTTTACAACAACGTACAGATTTACCAGCCGTAGGAACCGGCATTGCTGGGAAGTCATCCGCCGGCCGCTGACTTTGCGTGGCGGATGGCTTCGCAAGACGACATTCAATCAGATGCTTTCGAGGAGACTGCAATGTACCTTTACAACCTGAAGTCCTTGCGCGTGCCGGCGGCACTCGCGGCTGCGCTGGCCGTACTCATCTTTGCTGGGGCAGCGGTCCCGGCGCAAGCTCAAACTCCCACGACCGTGTTTGGGTTCACCGGGAGTCCCGGACCGCTCAATCCCAATATTGAAGCCATTGCGCAGGGACGCGATGGCGAATTGTATTTCACCGCCGGGGGCGGGGACGGCAAGGCCTTGAACTGCACCGTGACGTACTGCGGCACGGCGATCAAGATGACGACCGCGGGAGCGGTCACCGATGTGTTTGACTTCAGCAACAACAACTGTGGCCCTGTCAATTGCGGCAACGGCGCTTACGGCGGGTTAACCCTGGGCATTGATGGAAATTTTTACGGCGCATTCTATTACGGGGGCACCACCACCGACAACGACGGAGAGGTTTTCAAGCTAACGCCGGCGGGCGTGCTGACCTCGCTGCACAGTTTCACCGGTGCGAGCGACGGCTCTCGTCCCTACGGTGCGCCGATTCAGGCTGCGAACGGCATCTTCTACGGGACGACATCCTCAGCCACCGTTGCCGACAGCACTGCGTACTCTGTGACCTCCGCCGGAGTATTTACCACGCTGCACACCTTCACCGGGCCCGACGGCCAGAATATCGTTGCTCCTCTGGTGCAGGGCGCTGACGGAAATCTCTACGGCGACTCCGCGGCCGGAGGGACCAGCAATGACGGAGTCATTTTCAAGATGACCCCGACTGGCGCGGTGACGGTGCTGCACAACTTCTCCGGCACCGACGGGTCGAACGGCTCCTTTCCTCTGATCCAGGCCAGTGACGGGAACTTCTATGGCAGCACCTATTCTGGAGGCACTTTCGGAGCGGGCGTGATATTCAGAATCACTTCGGGCGGCGTCTACACCGTACTCCACAACATCAATGGAACCACCGAGGGGAACGGCCCCTGGGGCGCCCTGGTACAGGCCACGAACGGGAAACTGTATGGCGTAACCTCCAACATGGAGATCGGCCTTTACGGCACGATCTTCAGCATAACGACGAGCGGGACTTTCACCACGCTCTACAGTTTCACCGACGGTGCGGATGGCGGCGATCCGCTGTCTCCGTTGATCCAGCACACCGACGGCCTGCTCTACGGCACCACCAATGTTGGTGGCGACACCAACTGCTTTAGCGCGGTGAACATCAATGGCCAAGAGGTGATCGTGGTTGGTTGCGGCGAGCTTTACAGCCTGAACATCGGCGCCAAGCCTTTTGTCAGACTGGTCTCAACCTCGGGAAAGGTTGGTTCGCAGATTGGCATTCTCGGCCAGGGATTCAGCGCGTCGTCAGTGGTGAAGTTCAACGGCGTGACCGCGACCGCGGTTACACGAACTGGAACTACATTCCTGTTGGCCACCGTGCCTGCGGGCGCCGCTGATGGATATGTGACGGTCACCACCGGCACTACGACGCTGACCAGTTCGAAGAAGTTCGTGGTGCATAACTCGTGGGGCACCGGCGCGGCGATGCCGACTGCTGTCGATTTCGCGGCCACCGCCGTACTCAATGGCGAAATCTATGTCATTGGCGGCGACACCGCTACGGAGACGGTCGCCGATGTCCAGATCTACAACCCGACCGCAAACACATGGAGCACGGGCACGCCTCTACCGATCGCAACCGACGCCGCATCCGCCGCGGTGGTCAACGGCGAGCTGTATGTCATCGGGGGATCCACGACGGCCGTCACCGGCGCGGTGTGGGCCTATAACCCGACGACGAAAACCTGGTCTTCGAAGGCCACCATGCCGACGGCAAGAAATGGAGCCGTCGCGGTGGTGGAGAAGAACATCATTTACGTTATTGGCGGGAACAGCGGTGGCGGCAATTTCATTTCGACCGTCGAAAGCTACGATCCCGCCACCAACGCCTGGGCGACGGAGGCTTCGATGTTGGGTACGAAGGATACTCCCGCGGCAGGTCTCATCGGAAGCACGATCGTAGTCTCTGGTGGGTCGACTGTTCCCGGGTCTGTGACCGGAGACACCGAGGCTTACAACGCTACGACCAATACGTGGTCGAGCCTGACGGCCGACCCTACGGCGCGAACCGGTCAGTGTGCAGCCGTCATTAATGGCCTGTTGTACGATGCGTCCGGATACATCAACAATGCCGGGGCGGCGACGACGGTCAACGAATCGTTCACCCTGGCGACCGACAAATGGACCACGACGCTCGCGCCCATACCGCATGGCACGATGTTTAGTGGTTCCGCTGTTGTTGGCGGCCAACTCTACTGTCTTGGGGGCGAGGCCTCGATCAACCAGAGCCCCATCGGCAACGTGCAGATTTATCAGCCGTAGGTTTGTAAATCGGACCGTTCAACAAAGCGGACTGCCCCGGCAGTCCGTTTTGTTTTTGCACCCCAGCCGGACCTTCGCTCCTCTGATGTAAACTTCTCCCTGTTATGGACGGGAATGGAGATCGGTATGAAATCCCTGCAGCTGGTTCTGGCAGTCGTGTTGTGCTTATCGGCCATGTCAACTTCGCGTGAAACTCCCGCTCCTGCAGCCGCTTCGCATGAAGCCGTTCTGCTGGTTACCAACAAAGGCGATCAGACTCTGGGCATCGTCGATCCGCGGGCGGGGAAGCAAGTCGCTACGGTCGCCGAGACTGGAATCACCGGACATGAGGTGATCGCGTCGCCCGATGGACGAGTCGCGTATGTGCCGATCTACGGCAATTCCGGCGTGGGCAAGCCGGGCACCGATGGCAGCAGCATCGACGTAATCGAGATCGCGTCGCGCAAGGTGATTGGCAACATCGATTTCGGCCACGGCGTGCGGCCGCATTGTGCGCTGATCGGTCCCAAGGACGGAATGCTGTACGTGACGACCGAGCTGGAAAAATCGATCAGCATCATCGATCCGAAAACGCTGAAGATCGTGGGATCGGTTCCTACCGGACAACCGGAATCGCACATGCTGGCCATCGCGCCTGACGGCAAACGCGGCTACACCGCGAACGTCGGCCCCGGCACAATTTCGGTCCTCGATATGGAGAACCGGAAAACTCTGGCGGTGATTCCGGTGTCGAGCGAAATCCAGCGCATCGCGGTCTCGACCGACGGCAAAGAAATTTTCACTTCCGATCAGACCAAGCCGCAGCTCGCCGTCATCGATACTGCGAGCAACAAAATTAAAGCGTGGATTCCCTTGCCCGGCCTCGGCTATGGCGCTGCGACCACGCCCGACGGACGCTGGCTGGTTGTGGCGGTGCGAACGGCGAACAAAGTCGCGGTGATCGATCTGGCCGCAATGAAAGTTGCGCACGTGATCGACGTGCCCGCCGCTCCACAGGAATCGCTGGTGCGGCCCGATGGCCAGGTCGTGTATGTGTCCTGCGACGCCAGCAAGAAGATCGTCGCGATCCGAACCTCCAACTGGACGGTAGAAAAACTGATCGATGCCGGTCCGAGCACGGACGGGCTGGCCTGGGCGGGCCAGTAGGGCAAGCTTGAACGCGGACCTCTTGCGCTGACCTCCTCAGGTTGGCGCTACGCCAGTCCCCCACGTCCCCGGGGATGGGATGCGGCCTTATTGGCTGAGCTGAGGGTCGCAATCTGTTCTGGACTATCAATGTTAAATCGGTTTAATATGCCGCCGACCGTCGAGCGGGGCATCCAGTGTTTCGTTGCCGCCGCGACCAGGGGGCGAGATGAATTCATCGGCTTCGGTACTTCAGTCCGGTCGTCCACAGATTCTAGTTACAGTGATCGCTGCAATTTTGATCATCGCAACTCTGATTGCGGCGCCCGCCACGGTTTCCGCCCAAGCCTACTTTGGTACGGTGAGCGGTGTGCTCACGGACGCTTCTGGGGCTGTGGTGGAGGGAGCGAAGGTCGTGCTCACCGACCAGCAAAAAGGCTACGCCTTCAACACGACTTCCGACAGCAGCGGCCGCTACCTGTTCCGGTCGATCCCGCCGGGATTGTACTTGGTATCGGCCGAAGCCAAGGGCTTCGGGAAGGCGCTGAGCGGCAAGTTCAAATTGGACATCAACGACAATTCGACGACGAATCTGACGCTGAAAGTCGCGGGCACCAGCCAGAGCGTACAGGTAACCGGGGAAGCGCAGGCGATTCAGACCCAGGATGCGGAAACTGGCCAGGTCGTTAACCGCAGGTTCATCAATGATCTCCCACTGATAGACCGCTATGTGATGGACCTGACATTTCTAGCGCCGGGCGTGACCGAGATGGATGACCAGTGTCCGACCAACTGCACCGGAACGAATTTCACATCCAACGGCAGCCGTGGATCCACAGCCGACATTTTGAGCGACGGCGCTTCGATCACCAACTTCGAGCCCAATGGCGGCATCACCAACGCGACCTATGTCCCATCGCCGGAAGCGGTGGAAGAGTTCAAGGTGGAGCAATCGAATTTCAGCGCGGAATACGGATTTTCCGGGGGGTCGGTGGTGAACATGGTTACCCGCTCGGGCACAAATAAGTTTCATGGCGGCGCGTACGATTTCATCCGCAACCAGGTCACCGACGCTAACAACTGGTTCAACGACCACGACGGAATTCCCATTGCGCCGCTGCGCCGCAACAACTACGGCGGAACCTTCGGCGGGCCTCTCATCAAGAACAAGACTTTCTTCTTTTTCGACTGGGATGGAACCCGTCAGACCACGATGAGCACGACCCAGGCTGGGGTTCCGAGCGCAGCCATGCGTACGGGTGACTTCGGTGAGGTGTGCGGAGCGAATGGCGGCACGTTTGCCACTACGGGCCCGAATGCAGGATTGTGCAGCGTGGTGCAGGGCCAGATTTATGATCCCTACAGCGGCGTCTACAACCCCAACGATGGCGGCACAGACCGAAGCACCTTCATCCCCTACAACAACATCGCCGCCTACACGAGTCCGGGGAGTACATTCCTCCCAGCCAGCCTTCAACTACCTCAGGTCCCGGGCAATCTGATCGACCCAGTGGCGCAGAAGATGCTGAATCTGTACCCGACCGCCAACATTCCAGGCGGATCGATTTACGACAACTGGATTGGGTCTGGCCCGAACTATGGCTACAACGACCAGTTCGATATCAAGATTGACCATCGCTTCAGCCAGAAAAACCTGATGAGCGTGAAATACTCGCAGAACTGGAACCACGGTACAGCCTTCAACTGCTTCAAGAACTTCATCGACCCCTGCTCGAACGGGCCGAACAAGACCACGGCGCACCTGTTCGCGATCAACGACACTTACACCTTCACCCCAACTTTGCTGCTGAACGCCACCCTGGGATTCACCCGCGGGGCGCAACGAATCGATGCCTATAACCCGCAAGGCGTTGCGAATCCGCTGAGCGCCCTAGGATTCCCGTCTTATCTGGGGACGAACGGATTTGTGGGTGCGCCTGCCATCTTCATCAGCGGAGGGAACTATCTTTCCGCTGCCCTTACCAGCTCTGGCACCGACCCGTACGGCAACTACAAACAGGGCCAGGACACCGGCCAGCTCACCGTCACCCTCGATAAAGTCAGCGGCCCGCATGAGATGAAATTCGGTTTCGAGGGACGCCTGCACCAGCAGAACTACATCCAGACCAACGCCCCAGTCGGCATTTTCAATTTCGACGAGCATGGTTCGTCGGCGTGTCCGAACGATTTCCCGACCTGCGGCGGCGATGCCATGGCCACCTTCCTGATGGGCAATGCAGTCAGTGACGGCAATGGCGGCAACTATTACGAAATCCAATTCCAGCCCGCCACCGAAAATTACCAGTACGCGACGTTTGCCCAGGACAACTGGAAGGTCAACCCCAAACTCACCTTGAACCTGGGCTTGCGTTATGACGTTTCGCTGCCCCGCACCGACCGCTTCAATCACCAGAACTGGTTTGATCCGAATGTGACCAACCCGTTGAACGGCGGCAGCATTTCTTACGTCGACCAATTCAATGGTCCCACCACGCTGCAATTGAAGGGCGGCGAAGTTTTTGCCACGCCCAGCCAGCGCACAAACTATGTGACCGACTGGAAGGACTTCCAGCCGCGCATCGGCTTTGCCTACCAGTTCGCTCCGAAGATGGTGGTGCGGGGAGGCTACGGCATCTATTACGGGCAGTCGCGCTCTGGCGCCAGCGGCGTGGTGCCCTACGGCGGCCAGGGTTTCAGCGAATACACCAACATGATCACGACCTATCAGAACCAGGGCGACACTCAGTACCTGCACTTGAGCGATCCCTATCCCAACGGACTAAATCAGCCCGCGGGAAGCTCGCTCGGCTTGCTGAATGACATCGGCTATGGAGCCAATGGCCCGCTGCGCATCGGGATCGCGAATCGGACGCCGAATGAACAAAGCTGGAGCTTCGGGGTCGAGCGGGAACTGCCGGGCAACGTGGTACTCACCGCGCAATACGTCGGAAAGAAAGGAACCCACCTGCCTTTCAGCGGCGCCAACCAGTTGGACATCCTGGGGCCGCAGATCGAGGGCTATTCGCAGACTCAGATCGGCAATCTCAACACTTACGTGAACAATCCCTTCTCCTCGCAAAACGGCGGACCGATCAGCGACCCCAACAGCGTGATGTCGAGTTCGCAGGTGCAGGAGTTTCAGTTGCTGGTTCCTTTTCCCCAATTCACCTCAGTCTCCACCGATGTGCAGATGATTGCGAATTCCATCTACCACGGGCTGCAGATCGTCGCCGAAAAGCGCTACTCCAACGGGTTGCAATTTCTGGTGACCTACACCTGGTCGAAGTCGATCGACGACTCCTCGCAAGCCGACGACAACGTGACTTGGCTGGGAAGTTTCACCAGCCTTCAGGATCCGAATAAGCCGTGGCTGGAGAGAAGTCTCTCGACGTTCGACATTCCGAATGTGCTGCAGTTCAGCTACACCTACGATCTGCCCTTCGGACGCGGCCGGGCGATGCTGGGCAACATGCCGCGGGTGCTGGAGGCGATCGTGGGCGGATGGAAGACCAATGGCGTGTGGCGCATGAACGGCGGCCGTCCGCTGGCCATGACGACCTCCGATGGAACGCCCCTGCCAACCTATGGATCGGTGCGGCCGAACATCATTGGGACTCCCAAGCGCAATCACAGCGGGGACTGGATTAATAACT
>Ga0070733_10000753_pt1 | contig 25267 bp, 18 predicted proteins | sample Coa_R1_9_FD_66450 | JGI IMG/M metagenome (GOLD analysis project Ga0070733, IMG submission 66450) | Surface soil microbial communities from Centralia Pennsylvania, which are recovering from an underground coalmine fire - Coalmine... | ecosystem: Environmental > Terrestrial > Soil > Unclassified ...
CGACGGCGGCGCTTCGGCGGCCCAAGAGAGTCCCGCCCAGAACAGGGCAGGGCCCAATCCGACAGCCGCCACCCCGAACCAATTAAAGAATCTTCCCGCGCAACCCCTCATCGTCTCCTCATCCCTTGATCTGTGCCAGCGTGCTTCGCGCCTCTTCGAGACCGGGAAAGGGCTTGGTCGCGCTCACCGCCTTGGCCAGATAGTACTTCGCCCGTTTCTCGTTCCCGGTCCGGTAGTACGCAATCCCAAGGTGATAGTCGAGTAGCGGAAGATCAGGCATTTTTTTCTCGACCTGCTGAAAAACCCGCATGCCGTCCCCCACCCTTCCCAGCTTCAGGTAGACCCATCCGAGCGTATCGAGGAGGCGGGGATCGGGGATCGTCTCAAAATCCCGGCTCAGGGCCAAGGCGCGTTCCAGGCTCTTGGGATCTCCCTTCTTTTCAGCCAACAGAACCGCCAAGTTATTCGCGGCGACCAACGACTTCGAGTTGCTGGTTAAGATCTCCTCGTAGTCATGGATCGCCGAATCGATCTGTCCCCCCTGCTCTCGAATCGAGGCGAGAAGGAGTTTCAGCTCCTCCGATTTCGGATTCGCCCGGATCCCCTGCTCCAGAAGCCCGACCGCTTCCGCGGTCTTCCCCTGAGCAACCTTGAGGTTTGAAAGTTCAATCCAGGGGACGACCCAGTCCGGTTTGAGGCGAACGGCCTCCGAGAGCGAGTGCTCTCCCCCCGCTTGGTCGCCCTGCGACAAGAGCAGCCCGCCCAACATCCCATGAGCAAAGGGTTGATTGGGCCGGGAGGCGATCTCCTCCTTGAGCAGATTCATCCCCTTGTCCGGCTTCCCTTGGGCCAACTCCACCTGCATGAGGGCATAGAGGGGTTCCGGGGCCTCGGGCCGAGCCGCCGCCGCACGCTTGAAAGCCGCCGCCGCCCGGTCCCACTGTTTTCGGGCTTGACGCAGGCTTCCTTCCGCCATATTCTCCGCGAAGCTCCCGGCCCCGCTCTCCTGTATCTTTGCGGCGGTCGCTTCCGCCTTTTCCCAGGCCTGATCGGCGACCTCCAGCGAGAGGACCATCACCAGGGTGTCGAAGTCCTTCGGAGCCTCCGCGAGTATCGCGTCGAGCCTTTTACGGGCCTCCTTCGGTTTTCCTTCCGCCAGATCCAAGCGGGCCAACCCCCGCCGGGCATCCATCTGCCGGGGATCGATCTTCACCGCCTTTTCCAGACTCTCCCGGGCGAGGCTCCCTTCCCCGGTCGACAGATAGGCCTGACCCAGCAGAAATTGGACGTCCGCCCGCTCGGGCTGGTCTTTCAGGATGCTGCGAAAGGCCTGGATGGCTTCCTTTCCTTCTCGCTGGGAAAGGGCGATCTTGCCTTCGTCCAGGAGGGCCTCGGGTGACCGAGGGTTTTTTTCGAGCACCTCTTTCAAACGCGCCTCGGCGGATTGCGCCTTACCCTCGGCCAGGTCCAGTTCCGCCAGCTTCACCTGGGCTTCCAGGCCCTGAGGCTGTTCCTTCTGACTTTCCAAAACGCCCTCGAAAATCTTACGGGCCTGTTCCGATTTTTGGTTCTTCAGGTAAAGATCCGCCAGGGCGAACTTCAGCTTCGGCGCATCGGAGGCCTTCTTCATCCCCTCCTGGAGCGTGGCCTCTGCTTCCTGCCATCCTTTTCGAACGCTCAACAATTGCGCCAGCGCGAGCCAGCCTTGATCGTTTCCCGGGTCCAGCCGTATGGCCTCCCTGAGAGCGGCTTCGGCCTGGTCGTACTTCTTGAAGTGATCATAAAAGACCGCGAGTCGAAGACGATGGTCAAACAGATGGGGCTCCAGATCGACCATCGCCTTGAAGGATCGCTCAGCCTCATCCGGCCGGTCTTCCTGGGCCAAAAGGGTTCCCAGATTGTTGAGAAGGACCAGATCGTTGGGGTGCACCCGAACCGCTTCCCGCAACACCCTCTCCGCCTCTTTGGGCTTTTTTTGGACCAGATAGAGAGAAGAGAGAAGACTGGCTGCGCCGGGTTCCCCGGGGTGAAGCGAAATGACCCTCTCGGCGCCTTGAATCGCTTCGGAGCTCTTCCCATCCCGGGCCAGCAGCGCGACCTTCAAGATCTGGGCCTGAGGATCGTCGGGATGTTTGCCCAGGACGCGGTCGGTCATCTCCGTGACCTTGTCCGCCATTCCCGCGCTCAAATAGAGCCGAGCCAATTGGATCAGCGCCTCCCGATGATCCGGATCCAGTTCCACCACCTTGAGATAATGAGCAAAGGCCTCCCGCCAGTTCTTCTCTTTTTCCTCGACTTGGCCGAACAGGAAGTAGGCTTGGGCGTCGCCCGGATCGATCTTTAAGACATTACGAAGCGCGACCCGGGCCTTCGGCCAATTGGCATCCTGCATATACTGGTGGGCCCGGGCCATGTACTGATTTTTCCTCGTCTCCGGGCTGCTGCAACCCACGATCACGAGCAGAATCAACGCGACCGAGATTTTCCTCAATGTGCCGGCCTTCCTCATTCTTTCCCCCTCTGGAGCATTAAAGCTTCCATGCGCGAAAACCCAAAATCAAGAGCGTCCAAAGAACCGCGATTCCCAGATGGTTGACGCGATGGCTCAAGCGGTTGAGAAGCAACTCGAACGCAAAAAAAAGTACAATCGATTTCAAGACCAGGGCGCCGATCGAGATCTCCCCCAGCTGCAATTGAGGAAGGCTCGGAACCACCATTGCAATTAGGACAATGAGGTAGTCAAGCGGCGTGATCTGGAAGGTTCTTTCCCGATTCATTTGAACCGCGATCACCACGAGCGCCGCCATCACCCCGAAAAAGAGATTCATCGCCCCATGCAGATGCAGGCCGGGACCGGGGGCGTTCTGGTCGCTCAGATAGACGAGACAGGTCCCCCCCACATATAAGCTCAGCCGCACAAGAAATGCCATCGCCCTCCGGAAAAGGAGAAACCCCGCGAGGAGCAGCCCAAAGAGCAATGCGGCGAGAAACCCAAAGTCTCTGGGAACCCGATTCGGGACAAAAGCACCCACGGCCAGAAACAGGAGAACCTCGATGCCCAGAATCTGAACCGGAAGATCCGTCAGGAGCCGCGAACGCCGGATCCGATGCGCTAACTCCAGCGAGACCGAGTGCGCCCGGCTCGAGCGGGACCAATGGATCCAACCCTGGCCGGCGAGAAAGGAAAAGACAACGACTCCGGTGGCGACGAGAAGATAGACGGAGAAGACATTAACGTCGCTTTGCCACCGCATCACATAGGCGAGCGCGATGAGCGCCGTCTGCAACAGATAGATGAGGATCACCGCCTCGTGATGAAAGAACCCGACGCTCAGGAGTTTATGATGAACATGGTTCTGATCGGGCATAAAGGGAGAACGCCCTTCCAGCAGGCGTTGGCCCATAACCAAGAGGGTGTCGAGCACCGGCAGTCCGATGATCAGCAGGGCCAGCACCGGACTGTAAGGGGCCCGAGCAGGATCGGTTAAGACCACGGCCGACACCCCCAACGAGAACCCCAGAAACTGGCTCCCCGCGTCCCCCATGAAAATCTGGGCGGGATAGGTGTTAAAACGTAAGAAGCCGAGCACGCTCCCCAAGACCGAAAAGGCCAGGATCAGGACGATCGGATCTCCCGATAGATAAGCGAGGTAGGCGATCCCCGCGAAGCTGAGGAGCGAGAGGCCTCCCGCCAGACCGTCGAGTCCGTCCGCAAGGTTAATCGCATTGGTCACCCCGAGGAGGATTAAGACCGTCAATGGGGCGATGAGCCATTGAGTCCAAGGCAGAGGCATCAGAAACGGGATATTTCCAAGACGCACCCCTCCAAATTCAACGACGATGAGGACCCCCGCCAGCTGAGCCAGAAACTTTGACTTGAAATTTAAATGCGAATGGTCATCCCAGACCCCGAAAAAGAGGATGACGACCGCACCGATGAGATAGGCGAGGACCCCGCGATGGATCGGAGCGAAAATCAGAACCGAGACGATCGCGCCGGTGGCGAACGCGATCCCTCCGACCCGAACGATGGGGACCGCATGGACTTTTCTTTCCCCGGGAACGTCGAGCAGGCCTAGCGGACCCGCCCACCTCGTTAGAACGGGAATCAGGGCGACACTGATCGCGAGCGAGCTGACGAATGCCGAGAAGAGAATGCCGTCCATACCTTATAACCTACCGCTCACAGGGTCTTCTACAGGGGGATGTATCGGGCCAACAGGGGCCTCAATTCGGTCGCGAATCGGGTCAGGTGGCCGTCGATCTCCTCTTCGCTCGCTCCGACGGGAAGAGGGGCGGTCAGACGAACGAGAGCCCCGTCGGTTCGGTGCCGCGTCAGGGCATCCCAGAAAAGATAAAACTTGACCAGATATTCATTCGTCAGGATCCTGCCGCGCTGCTGGAACCAGTAGAAGACCACCTGACGTTGCCGCCCTTTCTGAATGATCGCGCGGTTGACCGCCAAGCCGTCCTCTGGAGCCGCCGGATTGAGGTCCACCCTCTCGAGCGATGTAATCTCCCAACCCCCGCCCGGAATACAGGTTCTGGGGGAATGAGTCGACCGGCCTTTCCTTTGAGACTGATAGTAAGCGATATAAAGATTGATCGCCGGAGGATCCCCGTTGTGGAAATCGGCCAGCAGGTAATCATCGAAGCGCAGCGCCTTGATGTAGATCTCTTCTAAGGGAAAACTCTTCCCTTCCCAGCTCCCCACCTTCATCGGAAACTCGATGAATCCCTCACGCTGCGGAACCTCGTCCTCACGGGTTTCGATGCGGGTCGAGAAAAGCATCACCGGGACGAGGAGGATCAGACAGAACAGATAGGCGGGGGAGAGGGAACCAAAATACCGGCGCGTCGTTTTTTCCGGGACTGATCGAGGAACCTCGATCACGGGCCGATCGATGGGTTGGTTCGCTTCTCCCTTTTTTCCGACCCGGCTCAAGAGCCACATCTCGCCGAGGAAGAGCAGGAGGCTGATCACAAAAAGAAACCAGCCCGAAAAACTGTGGAAGAATCCCTCCGCCGCCCGTTCTCCGTAAAAATCGACCAGCAAGCCCGTCATCCCGATCCGGAAGCCGTTTAGAAAGATCGCAATGGGGAAGCTCGACAGAAAGAGGACCCCGCGTTTCCAGATGGGGCCCCGCCACAGGTAGGTGGTGATCAGCGCCAAGGTGACCAACGGGAAGAGGTAGCGTAGGCCGCTACAGGCCTCAACCACCTGGAGTTGGATCGGTCCGAGGTCGATCACGTTCCCCTCCCGGTAAGCCGTCACCCCCATCACCTGCAGGCAACCGACCCCCAGTTGAGAAGAAAGAAGCTGGAGCCGATGGGAAAGCCCCTGATAGAGAAAATCAGGCAGGGGGATCACGGTGAGAAGAAGCGAGAGCGGAACGGCGATCTCGCGAAGGACCTTGCCCCCGAACTCAGAGAGGACCAGGCCAATCACGACGATCAACAGCGAGAGATGCACCAGCACATAGAGAGTCGAGAATTCTCCCAGTAGATAGAGGAGAACTCCCGCAGTCAGAACCGGAACTCCCCACCACGACCCGGAGGAGGCCAAGAGCCGCAGCCTCTCCCGCCGCTGCCAAATTAGAAATAGAGAGACCCAGGGCACGAAGAAGCCGTGGCCATAATCTTCGTCCACCGCCCACAAGTGGACCATGTAGGCCAGCGATCGGAAGTAGAGGAAACCCAACAGTCCTATTGAAAACGCCGCCGCCAACCAGAGGGATCGATGCGGACGGAGCCTTGCTAAAACGAGGTTCATCAGTTTCCTTTTAACCTGCGACCACCCGCCACAGTACCTGCGCGGCAAATTTGGGCAGCGCCCTCTGGCGCAAGAGACGCCTGGGGTCCGACACCAACCGGTAGAACCATTCCAGGTGCATCTTCCGAAACAGGATCGGGGCCCTTTTCACCCGCCCGGCCAGGATATCAAAGGTTCCTCCGACCCCTTGACAGATCCGGACGTTCAGGCCCGGGAGGTAGGTCCGCATCCAAATTTCTTGGCGGGGACTGCCCAACGCCACGAAAAGAATCCGGGCACCTGAGGCATTGATACGATCCACCAGGGCAGGCATCTGATCCGCCGGGATAAAACCATGCTCACTTCCCACCAGTCGGATCCCCGGATAGGCGGTGCTCAAAGCCGCCGCGGCCTCCCGATTGACCTCCGGACTCGCGCCGAAGAGAAACACTCCATAACCGCATTTCGCGGCCTTGCGGCAGATCTCCGGCATCAGCTCCGCACCCGGCACCCGTTCCATCCGGCCTAGCCCCAGGAGGCGGGCGGCAAACACCACCCCGATGCCGTCCGGAAGCAAGAGTCCGGCCTCTCGAAGCTGCGCCAGGAGCGGAGGATTGCTGAGCGCCTGGATGACCTTTTCGGGGTTGACGGCAATCACCGCCGCGGGGCGCTCCCCGGCCAAAAGGGTCTCAACGCGATCGAGGGCTTCCTCCCTCGACACGCAATCGACCGGTACGCCTAAAATCTGAACTCGCTTGAAATTCATCGATCCATCCCTGTAGAACCGAGAGATCTTCAGAAGTCGAAAAATCGTTCCACGAACCTTCACCCACCGCGATCTCCGTCAAGAATCGGTGGGGCAGCATTCCCTCAAAGCGGCAGCGAATCGTCATAATCGGTTCCTTGAGACCATAAAGCCGGGAGCGCCAGCCCAAAATCGGATCCGACTCCCCAAAGTGCGTGCTGATCTCTCCCCCGCTGACGGACAACCGGACGTTTAAGGGGGGACCCGTCAAAAAAAAGCTGCCCGCCCCCCCGTCCGGTTCTACACCCAGGTGCCCGCCCAGATGCCAGTGGAGGTCCAGGGTGTGGGATCCCTCCCCGTGGAGGTAATCCCAGATCAACCAGCCTTCCATCGGCCGAAAGACCAGGGCCCGCCAATGCAGAACCCCTTCATTTAATCTCAGGTAGCCGGTATGATACGCCAGAAGCCGAATCGTTCCGTCGGGCGTCGTTTCGCTGCGCACCAGCCGACACTGAAAGGGCCGGGACCAGATAAAGGAGGCCTCCTGTACCGCTTGGTCCTGTCCGTCCACGGTGACCGTGTTGTGTGCGGCGGTTCCCCGAAAGTACGCACGCCAACGGGCGTCCCCGCTGTAGGTGTAGGTGCCGGGATCGATCAGAAGTTCCCGTTCCTCCACCCGGATGAGGACCGAGAGCGCGTCCGCGTGCCCGTGCCCGTTGGCCGGGGCCATTCCCAGGGGACCATGATCGAGAACCAGGAGGGCCCGCTCTTCGGTCCGAATCGCCGAATAGCCGGCTTCTGGAAACGTAACGAGGCCGGGAACCCAGTTTTCTCTCTCAGAAGAAAATTGAAGAAAAGGAGAGAGGGCATATCCGTTGTCCCCGTCTCCAATCGCGGGTAACCGATCGACCCCTCCTGCCAGACCCTTTAAGAAACGTCTTCCCCGGGAAAGGGCGTCGCGGATGACGGGCGCAACCGGGTGACCGGCATGGATAAGGAGTTCCGTCACCAAACCGTAGAGATCGAGAATGAAACGCTGATACCAGAGGGACTGTTCGATGCCGCCCCCGTCTCCGAGCACCTGGCGTCCGGCCTCCGCTTCAAGGATGGAGAGCCCCAGATCTCTCCACTCCCGGGCGTCGCCGAATTCGGGGAAAAGCACCCCGGCATAGACCAGCCCCGCCGACTCCGCAATCGAGTGGTTTCCGCAAGAGGAGTCGAACGATGGACGTTTGAAAATCAGCCCGGCGTGACTTTCGATCAGGTCAAGGAGCGCGGGCCAGATCCGATCCGGGGAGCAGAGTCTCTCCCGCGCGAGGTCCAAGGCGTGGCAGACCGCCAAGATGCGCAGTCCGCACTCCATCGTCGATATGTAATGAATCCCCTTCAACGGGGGGTTGGCCGCCACCCACGAGAGAAATTGATCCTCCAGAAGGCGCACCGCGCGGTCACCGACTTCATCTCCTCCATGGCGGATCAGAAGCCCGAGTGCGACCAGATGTTGAAGGCGCGACGGCTCCCACGCGACCCGGACATCGCCATAAGGGTTTCCCATTCGATAGGAAATCGATCCAAAGAAAGACTGTGGCCAGAGACGTCCCGTATCGGGGGCTTGATGCCACATCATGCCGTCGGACTTCCATTTGCATTCAAATCCCAACGCGTTGATGGTTCCGCTCAAGAGATCTTCTGCCTCCTTCGAACTCCATTTAGATTTAAGCGGGAGTTCAGGAAGCATCGGTTGGCTTCCAGCACAGAAGACAAACCGGTCCGCGTCGCAGCGCGCATGGAGGCTCCGGGCCCGATCCCGCGACTGGCGCACCTGCATCACCTTCAGGGACCACTGCTCTCCGATCCGGTGAACCACCTCGGCGCAGCCCATCATCCGAAGCCGCTGGACGTACCATCGCCATCCCGCCCAAAACGCCGCATCAGACATCGTAAAGCTCTCCGGTCTTCTGACTTTTTACGGCCAGCAGACATGCCCGGGTGACCGCAGCCATTTCCTCCACCGGGATGGGAGGGGCCTCTCCGGATACGATCGAGCGGACGAATCGATCCATCTCCGATTGAAATCCCTTGTCTGTCTTTCCGGTTTTAAACTGCTTCCGCTTTCCGTGGGCAAAATATTCACTGATTCGAAAGTCATCCAAGACCCAGGACTTCCCATCGCCGAAGGCCTCGATGCGTTCTTTGGCCAGGGCTGTATCTCCCCCGGCGGCATAGAGAATGGTTCCGATCGATCCATCGGCAAAAGAGAAGGAAAAGATCGCCTGGTCGTCCGTCATTCCGGAGGCATGTTCACCGATGCGCCGCGCATGAAGCGAGACGGGACTCGCCCCGCAGAGCGCCTGAAGCGTGTCGACAAAATGGCAGACCTCTCCAACGATTCGTCCCCCGCCGACCGTTGGGTCCTGGATCCAATGACCCGCCGGAATGGGCCCGCAATTGACACGGTAGCTCATGACCAGAGGGTTGCGCCGATCGTGAAAAAATTCCCGGGCCCGCACGATGTGGGGAGAGAAACGGCGATTGAACCCGACGGTGAGGCAAAATCCTTCCTCCGCCTTTTTCGAGTAGACCGAGAGAATACTCTCCAGTTCTTCTTCGGTCAGGCAAAGCGGCTTTTCCACGAAGACGTGCTTTCCCGCATTTAGCGCGTCCATGACCAGTACCGCATGCATATCGTGGCGAGTACCGATCAACACCGCGTTCACATCCGGATCTTTTAAAACCTCCCGATAATCGCTCGTGCAGTAAGCCGCCTGAATTTTTTCGGCCAAGACCTTGCTGCCGGCTCCCGTTCCACTACAGATCGCGCGGATGGCAACGTCCTTCATCTTCAACAGACAGGGGAGCAGCCGGTCCTTGACATGGTTTCCGGACCCAAGAATGGCCAGATTAACACGGCTTAAAGAACGGTTCGGGATCACCGTGATCCGCGGGTTCCGGAGCGGCGGGTTTTCCGCCGGGTAAGCGAGCAAAATACCGAGGTAAGGCTCGTCTCCTTCTGCGAGCAGGCAATAGGCCTTCTCAGCCTCCTGGATTGGATAGGTGTGGGTCACCAATGGTCTTAAATCAACTCTCTTCTGTTGGACCAGGATAAGAAAGGCCTGCATGTTTCGATTTTCAGTCCAACGAACATAGCCGTAGGGGTAATCAATTCCCCGCTCTTCATAATCGGAATCGTATCGCCCCGGTCCATACGAAGTAGAGAGTCGAAGTTCCAGTTCCTTGCGGTAATAGGGCTCGCGTGGAATGGTCATCCCAACCGCGCCAACCACGACGACGCGTCCCCTCCTTCTGGAAATCTGAGCCGCCTTCTCGATGGGGCCGTTCTCCTTGGTGCTGGCCGTAAGAAGCACGGCATCCACCCCTTTTCCGGATGTCAATTCCGCCGTCGCCTCCTCCAATTGCTCCGGGATGACCGACCGGTCAGCCCCCAGTCGTTGAGCCAATTGGCACTTCGGCTCCTCCGGATCAGAAGCAATGACTAAACAGCCTGAGGCCTTCAACAACTGCACGGAGAGCTGACCTAAAAGCCCAAGTCCGATCACGGCCACCTTGTCTCCCAGGCCGACCTCTGCCTGTCGTATGCCTTGAAGGGCAATGGCGCCAAGCGCGACGAAGGAGGCCTCGTCGAAATCAACGCCTGCGGGGATTTTGACGGCGAGGTTTTTAGGAACATAGACAGATTCGGCATGGGAAGCAAAATTCTGACCAGCGCAGGCCACCCGGTCCCCGACAGCGAATTCCGAGACCCGCTCGCCCACCTCCAAGACCACCCCTGCGCAGCTGTAGCCGAGGGCTGCGGGCATATCAAGCCGATCAAACACCATCCTGAGGGTGTCCGCCCAGCCCTCCTTGCGTGCCGCTTTCATTACCTTTTGAACCATTTCTGGCCGTTCCATCGCCTTCCCGATCAGGCTCTTCTGCGCAGTCGAGACCGTGGAGCGTTCTGTTCCCGCACTGATCAGAGAGAATCGATTTCCAACCAGCACCCCCCCGGGACGCAAGACGGGCTGTGGAACCTCATCAACCTTCAAAATACCCGTCCGATAGCTTTGAATGACCTGTTTCATCTTTTTTTCACAAATTATTCCGGTGAACCTGAGGAGACCGCCAAGAAGCTTTATCCAGCCTTCCTCGGAGTTGTTTGAGGTCGGCTCGCGGATTAATCCGGTCAGAAGCGGCTAAAACACGGCTCAATTTTCCTCTGGGCGAATTAAGTCTTGTTGAACGGATTGTTAAATCCATGTTAACTCGCGAACAGTAGGCATGTGGCCGTAACTGTTTCTTTAATCGCAACGCCATACGTTATTTAAGCGTTTGGCAAAGGCTCCGGTGCCACCCCCGCTACAAGGATTCGTGAAGGTACAATCCGGACAATAGTACTGCGTTCCATTGGGCGATTCGGGTAGCGAATCGAAGGTTTTAGCGCCCAACTGCAGCGCTCCATCGTCCCGGACGTCAAAAACCTTTGTCCCGGTCAGTAGTCCGGATCCTTGACCCGCCGAAAAGGTCACGTTTCCATAGCCCTGAAAGAGCGAGGGTAAAACACCGGTGACGGTTCGATAGGAGGGAAGACCAAACGAGACAAAGGTGGCTCCCGCCTGGTAACCGGTAAGATCAGGGTCGGCGATGACCATCGCGGCCACCTGGTTGACCCCATCGCTATAGAGGGTGTTGGCCCAATGGGGAGGACCAATCCAGAAATCATTACTCACCTGTAGGTAATGGGTAATGTGAAACCCCCCATTTCGTTCGAATTGCAGGTGGGGCGCGATCGTCGCGTCATCGGTGTGTGTCACGCGCAACCAGTATCCGGATGTATCGCCGCGAACACCCCGAATCGAAAAAAGGCTCTCACCCTGTGAGCAGGCACTGCACATATCGTCGGAAATGGCAAACTGCAGCTGGCCGAGACCCGCTCGATACAGGCCAAGTGCGAGCTCGTTGGTAAAGGTAAGGGAGGGAGAGGAAAACGTGCCATCTCCCAGCTCAACCGTTTGAGCGGAGCTCTGAGCGATCGGAAAAACCGGTCCTTGGAGTAAAATAATTAGAAACAAGGCAAATCTAATCGACATAGCTCACCTCCACTGACAGCTCATCGATGGATCGGCTGAAGATCAATGCGCGCTGAGGATTCTCGGTCACTGCGGGTCCGCTTTCCCTCGAACCAACACTCATGCCATAAGGCCAGATTCAACAGGTTCCAGATTTTAAAGCGATTGAGCCTATGATGGTGACTCCGCGAATCAAACAGCTGACTCACGCTCCGCAGGTTGAATCGCTCCCGGATCAGAGGACTTTCCAGGACGCTTTTCGCGGCGTAGGACACAATCGTGCCGGTCAGCATGGTAGCCGCTGAGCCGCAAAAACCCCATTTTTTCTGATAAATAATCTCGTCTGGAATAATGCCCTCCGCCGCTTTTTTAAGGATATATTTGGCCTCTCCGTTTCTGTGTTTCAGCGGCGAAGGGAGGGAAAGAGCAAATTCAACAACATCTTCATCCAGGTAGGGCACACGCGTTTCGATCGAATGTGCCATGCTCATCTTATCCACGCGCATCAAAAGCAGTTCCGGCAGGCGGTTTTTTAATTCAACGTTAATCATCCGTAGGAGCGGATCGGACAAGGAAAAGGCTCGGGTTAAACCGGCGATGTACCGGCTAGATGGTTCGTGCGGGAAGTAGGACTCTCCACGTAACCAGAGTTTCTCACTATCCCAAAAAGCGACAGAGTTCCCGATGAAGAGTGGATCCCCGTCCCGCGCCCGGCGCAACGCATCCTCCAAATGGGGTGATACTCGTCCCTGAGAGAGGCGATGAAAAAGGTTTTTAAGAGCGCGGGGGAGAGCGCGATAGCGTCTGTACCACGTACGGTCCCACTTGAGAAAGAGATGATAGATCGGGTAACCCGCGAAGAGCTCGTCGCTTCCCTCCCCCACCTGGATAACCGTCGTTCCCGAATCCCGGGCTAGTTTTGAAATCTGATAGATCGGCACGCAGACCGGGTCGGCAAGGGGCTCATCCTGTGCGAGGGCCATTGGACCGAGGCATGAGAGAAAGATATTGTCGTCGATTAATAGTTCCTGGTGATCCGTCCCGAATTGTCGGGAAACCAATCGCGCCTGGTTGAACTCATTGGTCCGATCCCCTTTCATACCGATTGAAAACGTCTTTACCGGCCGACTCGAAACCTCGGCCATCAAGGCCACCATCAGGGAAGAATCGACTCCTCCGCTCAGGAATGCACCGACCGGCACGTCCGCAACCATACGGCGGGCCACCGCTTGGCGCAGTAGTCGCCGTAATTCCTCTACATAATCGCGCTCATCAAGGGGTCTACCCTGAGGTCGAAAACGGGCTGGATCCCAGTACCGTCTACGATCGATATGGCCGAAACCGTTTATCTGGAGATAGGTCCCTGCCTCAAGTTTGTGAATACCTTTAAAGAGCGTCAGAGGCGAAGGAGCCTGAGCAAAGGTCAAGTAGTGATGGAGGGCGAGATCGTCGATCTCTCTTTCGACCCCAGGCATGGCGAGGAGTGCCTTGATTTCAGAGGCAAAAGCCACGAGACCGGTCTCCTCTAGGTAGTAGAGGGGCTTCACACCCAGCGGATCGCGCACAAGCGTAAGGACATGTTCGGCCACGTCAAAAAGCGCAAAGGCGTACATTCCCCTGAGCCGCCTGAGACAGCCTTCTAATCCCCACTCCCGAACCCCATAAAGAATCACTTCGGTATCGGTCCGGGACCGAAATTCGTACCTTCCGGTTCGTACCAGCTCGTCGCGCAGCTCCAGGTAATTGAAGACCTCCCCATTGAAAACAATCGAGAGCAAACCGTCAGCTGTCGCCATCGGCTGGCGGCCGAGAGACGAAAGGTCAATGATCGAAAGGCGCCGATGGGCTAGACCGACGAAAAAATCGCTCGTCCGATGAATAAAGATCCCGGCATCGTCCGGACCACGAGACACCATCTGGTCTCGCATCGCTTCCAGCTCAGGCTTCGTGAGGCTCCATCCCTTCCGATTCGAGAACACGCCGACAATCCCGCACATCAGCTCACCTCCCGACCCACTCTCAAGAAAAGGGCGCTCATTCTTTGAACAAAGATCTCGGCCGTATAATGCGCCTCGTACCGGGCGCGGCTCCGGAGGCCCATCTCCCGCATCCGTTCCGGAGAACCCAGCATCAAGACAATCTGTGCTGCAAGATCTTCCGGATCGTTGATCCGCACCTCCCGTCCATTCTCCCCGGCGATCACCGTCTCTCGAAGACAGCCCCGATCGGTGAAGAGGACCGGTAAGCCGGCCGCCATGGCCTCGATCACCACGAGAGGTTGCCCCTCCTGTTGGATCCCTGGAAAAACAAACAGGTCGGCCGACCCAAAGAGTGCCTCCTTCTCTTCGCCCGTCACCGGGCCGGGGAATAGGACGTGATCGCTGGCACCCGACTCCCGGATCAACCCTTCGGCCTCCCGCTGATCTGCCGGATCGGACCATGCTCCCGCGAAAACGAACTCCACATCACGGCGCCGTTTCAGCACCCGAGGAACGGCGGCGGCGAGCGCCAAGACCCCTTTCATCCGATTCAACGTGCCAAGATAGAGGACCCGAAAACATCGCGGCTGAGTCGGCGCTTCCGAATGGATCCTTCCCTTGCCCCATTCAATTCCATTCGGGACCACCGAGAGTCGCGCTTCGGGGACCAACCCCAAAAAGTTCAGCTTGAGGGATTCCCCCAGGACAACGATTTCAGCGGCAGCCTTCAATAGCAGCCGGACATAGGCGCGAAGCAACCTGCTCCTCCCCTCATACCACGATCTAAAATTCCCTCCATGCAGATGTATGACGACCCGACCGCCGAGGAGAAACGGCGGCCAGACCAGAAGGCTATCCCGGATCAGGCCGATGGTGGATTGCGAAATCGGGAGGTAAACGATCACCGGCCGATCTCGAAGGACCTTCCAGAGCAGCGTGCACCATTGCCTGACAAACAGAAAGACGTCATAGAAGTCGGGGCGATCAACATGCTCAATGCCTCGACGGTCCGCCATCTCAAGGTGCGAAATAGAAAAGAGCTCACGCAACTTCGAATCGAGCAACATCCGGGTCGCCATCGACACGCCATGATGCGGAGGAGGTGTCGGTCCGATGAGAAGGAGGGTCGATTTCGCCATGACGTCCTTTACCTCACCCGAAGTCTTGGATCTCCGATCGCCTCACTGGATCAGAGGGCATCACGATGACCGGGCAAGGAGAACATCCGGGCACCCGATTTCTGATCGGGCCTATTTTGTTTTTCCGGTGCGACCAAAGATCGTGCAAAACGAACCATCATCTCTCCCGAAACTTCAACGTCGGTCTGCCGGACCTTGGTATATGCGGCCTCGATGATCGCCCTGCGTCTCGCCGGCTCCAGGTCCAGTGCTCTCAGAACGGTGGCGGCCGCAGAATCAATTTCCCGTGGCTCGATCCGAAAACCGGTGACCCCCTCTTCGACCAGATCCCGCGTGGCGCTCGCATGAATCGAAGAGACGACCAGCAGTTCCGCCGCCATCGCCTCAGAGAGGACTAAACCAAACGGATCAAAAAGGGTGTGAAAAAGGAACAAGTCGCCCAGGGCCAGATAGGGATAGAGGTTATCTGGCTGGACAAATCCCGTAAAATGAACTCCCTGCCACCCTCTGTCGCGAGCCAGTTGCTCATAGCGCCCCCGTTCCGGTCCGTCGCCAATCACCACGAGCCGCACCTCTGGACGGTGAGCGACGATCCGCTCGTAAATGTCAAATAACTCCCGGCATCCCTTTCGCACAATCAATTGACCAATCGATAGGATAATTGGGCCGGAGCTCCTGCGTGCCAATGCACCACATTCCAGCGCCCCCTTAAAGCCCATTGTCTTATCATGAATACCGCGTACATCGAATGGCATCACGCAGGTCAGGACCTTTTCCGGATTCGCCCCGTATTTAATAAAGGCATCCCGAGCATCGCTTGAGGATGCGATGATGCCATCGGACCCGCGGCTCAGCCACCGGCGTAGGGCGCTTTTAATGACCGACCGCTCTGAAAGGTCACCGGAGCTGATTTCGCCCCACCCGATCAATCTTTTTCCAAATAATCTGCAATAAATCGAGGCTGCCACATTTGCGGGCCCAAAGCCCCCGCTGATGACCACGTCCGGGTTAAGACGTCGTAACACACGGACCACCCCAAAATTGAGATGGCGTGAAACCTCATAACCGGGAAGTTTCACGTGAATTCCGGGAAGAATCTCAGTTTTAAATTCATGGGCTCCCAGTTCCCACTGCCGATTCTCCTCGTTTCGCGCCATCAACAAAACGGTGAAGTCATCCACATGTTTTTGTAATGTGGTAAACAACGGAATTCTATAGGGGGTCAGGATATTCGTGAGCACGACCAACCTCATCGAAGCTCCTTAAAGCGATCGGATAAGGTCTGTAAAAACGAAGGGGAGAAATAGAGGGCATCCTCCCGGTTTACCGTTCGATCCGGAGACAAAATCCGCGCATCGAAATCGCAGTAAAGCGGTCCCCGAAATCCATTTTCCGACAGCAATCGGTGAATGGCACCCGCGCCCCGGGATCTCCGATCCGACAAGCCGTTCATTTCAATCACCAGTAGATTCACGGCGGAGAGGCAGCCTGCCAGCCCCGCCAGGACTTCGTACTCGAACCCTTCGACATCGATCTTGAGAAAGTTCGGGACCACACCCTGCTCCGCGCAGAAGGTCTCTCCCCTGACGCATCGCACCGGAAGGCTACCAGACACCCCGGTAGAAACCAGATGATTCTCCGCGCTGTTGCCATCTGTCAGGAAGAGCTCCCCATCTAGATCGCCCAATGCGAGATTAAAGGCCCATACATTGGTGCGCCGGTTCACGTCGATGTTTCTCTTCAATGCGTTGAATGTCTTCGGATGCGGCTCGAATGCGAAGACACGTCCCTTCGGCTCTTCCGACGCGATCAGGGAGTAGGAACCAATATTGGCCCCGACATCGAAGAACACACCTCCGTCACGGAGCACGAGTTGGAGCAGTTTCATGTTATTGTAATCATAAAGACCCTGACTGTTGACAAGAGCTGAGACCCCACATCCTTTATGGGCGCCTAGAATCCGTGACTGCGATAGCGTGAGCTCGACTGGGAAGAGGTTGAGCACTTTGCGACCTTGCCATTCCAGGTGTTTCAGAAGGCCGCGGCGTCGATCAATGTGGGGGTTCCCCATCACGCTTCGGATCGATTTATAGAATTGAATCAGCGCCACGGCCCAATCGACTCCCTCTGCCCTCCTCCACCCAAGGGCGATGAGCTGGACATTCGAGAGCGGTGGAAGATCTCCCGACGGATTCGATTGATGCAATAATAGGCTATCCAGAGATAGTGGTAGATGAGAAGCCAGGGCCGAAGATTAAGGAGGCAATACGCCCGCCGCTTTATTCTCAGCATCACCCGGAGGTACTCACCCAGACTTTTCTGCCTGAAATAACCACTCGACGCGGAAAACCACAGGACGGTTTCTACAGGAAGGAGCGCAGCGGGCCCACACTGCAGGCCTCGCAGGTAAAAGTCATAATCTTCAGAGATCCGCAGCGTCTCGTCGTAGCCGCCGATCGCTGTCCACGTCGATTTCGGGTAAACCAGGGTCGAATGAATAAAGGGATTCCGCCGAAAGACATCTGCGCGGCCGAACCATATCACCTCATGAGTCGATCCAAGACGCCGCGGCCCCATTAATTCGGGCGGAACCAGGGTGAAAAAGGTATCCACGTCTAAAAATCCAGTCGCCAGGTAGGCCGCCCAAGGATGACTCTCCAGGAAATTCACGGTACTGGAGAGCCGGTGAGGCACACTGATATCGTCCGCATCATTGTTAGCAATATATTTTCCTTTCGCCGCTCCAACGGCCTGATTTAACGCCTTGCATCGGCCTACTCGGCCCAACTTAAAAAATCGAAGCCTCGGATCCGAAAAGGCGCGGCAAATTCTCTCGGTGTCGTCCGTCGAGCCGTCGTCCGCGACGATCACCTCGAAATTCGGGTAATCTTGTGCGAGCGCAGCCGCCAATGAGGTCCTGATAAACCTCTCCGCGTTGTAGGTGGTGAAAACAATTGAAACCAGCGGAGCTACGTACGACATTTGGTGGCCTCGATGATCGGGTAGCGCCGCCGTCTTTGGGGCACTTCCGGGGCAGGACTCGCCAAGACCGGCTCCGGGACGGATCCGAGCTCTCGAGCCTTTTCGCTCATCGCGATCAAACCGAACACATATATCCCGAGCCCGTTGACATAGTCGAAGGCATTGTCGGTCGCCATAAAGATCAGGTAGCCGACGAAGGCCCCCAGGGCGGCCAGCGCATATTTGCGGGCCATCGGTTCCGGCGCGTTTCGACAGGTATCAACCAACCTGAAGATGTAGGAAAACGCGGCAACCGCAAAAAGGAAGAGGCCGAAGAGACCGACCTCGGCCAGGAGTCGCACATATTCGGAGTGAACCACGCCTAATCCGCCTTTCGCCATCGAGTAGTAGAAATTTTGAGTCGCCCCTGTTCCGGAGCCTACGAGAGGGCTGGGATCAAAAAAGAGGGTCATGATTTGAGACCACGCCGAAAAACGCCCCGAGCCATAGAGGTGACCCACCATTTGATCGGGATCGCTCAACATCGAAGCCGCGTCAATTTGGCCGGCGCCAAAGAACATCCGGTTCTTGAACGTATCGTTCAGGAGAAAAAGGGCGGGAAGCCCCCCCAGTCCCATCAAGGGCAGCAGCCATCGCGCTATTCCGCGGCCGCCAACAAAAAGGACCAGAGACGAGGCGACGAAGAGGGCGGCAATGGTAATTCGAGTGAATCCCCCAAGGATCCCTCCCACAAGGCAGAGAAGCAAGACGAAATTCATCATACCTCCGTCATATCTAATTCTGCTGAGAACCAACATCGCGACGGAAACGAGATAAGCCGAAAAAAGGGCCGGTGTCGTAAAGGGGATGGTCAGACCCGGCAGTCCCTCCACCAGGCCGCCCAGTTTTGCAGCAATCGCAATCGCCATCGTAGTAACACCGCCGATCACCAGCAGCGCCTCCATCCGCTTCAGTTGCCGCTCAGAGGAGATGGCCATCAAAACAAAGATCAAGAATAAAAAGGGGGAACTGAGTTTGGCCAGCATCCGGGTTCCGAACGCCAGACTGGGGGACCACGAAAGTGCGATGCCGCAAAATACAAGGAATAAAAGATGCCACCGCCAGCGGTTTAGGTAATTCCAGGCCCGGTCTAAGTCCAACAAGATCACCAGCCCCGCCGCCGTCCAGAGCCCTAAGAGCCTCAGGGCGCTAAAGTCCATTCTTCCGAAAGCCGTCGTCAACATTTCGTCGCGACCGAATGTCAGCGGGAGGATACCGGTCAGAAGGGAGAGGTTCACCAGCATGACCGGTTGAACCAGGGCCAGGAGCACCTGAATCGCGGTTAAAAATAAAGATAGCGCGAGCACCATACGGATGAAGCCCTTTAGGACCGCCGCCTGTTCAATAGGGACATTGCAGCGGTCATGACCAATGAATGCTCCGCATTTAGGTTCGAGAAAAACGCGAAGCCGTCGCCAACCTCTTCCATAACCCGGAGACCGCGATCGACTCGGCCTCATCGATTCCCAATAGAAAGAGAATATTGCAAAATCCGCCGAGGACCAGGCCCGCAAAGAGGAGTTGAGAGCTGTAACCGGCGCCAAAATGGCCCTTCATGAGCCATCCGACGGCCAGCGCGATCAAACCCGCGGCAACCGGCTTCATCGTGACCCAGGAAAAGGGAAGAAGACGCCGGGAGTACCAAACCTGCCCGACGCGCATGAGACTGACCAGGATCTGGCAACTTGCCGAGGCGAGCGCGGCACCCGATATACCGTACCTTGAAATCAGAAACAGATTCGCGCCAATGAGAAGAGGTCCTACCAGCAGGGAATTGACGAGGATCGTTCGGGAGTGGCCGGACATCAGAATGATACTGCTCGTGGTTCCGGTCGCTCCATTAATCAGTTGGGCCAGGGAGAGGATGAGCAGACAGGCGGAACCCGCCGTATAGGCCGGTCCAAAAAGACCCAGGACTTCGCGCCCCCAGATCGCCATCAGCAAAAAAATCGGCATGGACAAGGTCAGCGCCCATCGAGAGGTCACTTGATAAAGGGTCTTCAAGGCAGCGTCATCGCCCCTGCTGATGAGACTCCCAATCACCGGAACGATCGCTGTGTCAAAGGCCCCGATAATCAGCCCGATAATCGCCGAGGTCTGAAAGGCGGCATTATAGATACCGACCTGCTTCGCATCGACCCAGTAACCGAGGAGCAAGATATCGGATCGCGGAGCAAGAGCCCCGAACAGGTTGGAAATCATCAAGGGAACCGAAAAGGCCATCAGGGACTGATACATTGCCCTTTCATGACGAGGGCCCCCGTCGTCGGAGGGAAGGGCACGCCGGATCGATTGAAGGACAAGGAGCGTGCTGACGGCGAAGACGATCACCAAACTTCCCAATACTCCGTAGAGACCGAATCCAAATGTTAATGCAATGGCAACCAGCAAGAACTTGCCGACGGGCTCCCAGAGATATTTGATCAATATCGTGTAGCGGACGGTCTGGAAGCCCTGAAGCGCTCCCAGAAGTACCGTACTGAGCGTGGCGAAGGGAATCGCCGCCGCGAAGAAGAGCAAGACCCCTGAGAGCTCCGGTTTGTGATAGATTGATGTGGAAAGGAAGGGCGTGAAGAAGACCAGACCCAGGCCGGCGAGCAGGCCGGAGGCACCTGCGATCATCCCTACGTTGATGATGGTCCGGCGCACCCGCCCGGTCTCTCCGAGCGTGAGTTGCCCTGAGACCAATTTGATGACCCCAATATCCAGGGCGAGCGGAGCAAGAAGGACGAGGAGGTTGAAAACAGTCAGTCCCAGGGCGTAACGCCCGAACTGTTCCACTCCGAGCATACGCGCGACAAAGATGCCGAACGCATAGTTTAGTGCATTGCCGGCCGCTGAAGCGATGAGAAGGGCCGAGCCGCCGGTCACCAGCTTGGCGACCGCCGCGGAGGCATGCTCCTCTAAGACTTTAATAGGCCCCTCACATTCCGAAGAAATCGGCACCGTCTCTCCTCAATCAATCCCCCGGGCCGTGGCACTGGTTTGACATGAAGATCGGAATTCAAGGACGCGGGGGTCCTCCGAAATCGCTCCAGACCGCTAGGCCCTGATCTCCCTGCTTGACTTTTCCCCTGATATCCGAATTAATCACCAGGTTATTCTTCGAGGTCTCATCCTGGAGCAAGGTCGCTTCACCTCCCAGCCCGTTCAAGCTGCTCCCCATGACGGTGTTGTGTTGCGAGTCTCCTAAAAAACCGATGGCGGTCCCCCGCTTTGAACCGGTCGCGATCCGCGCACCGATGACGGTGTTGAAACTGGCATGTTGAAACTTAACCGCATATCCCTCGTTTCGTTCGATGTAACCCCCTAAGACATGGACGCCGTGATCCCCCTCAACCAAGAGGCCGTCACGAAACCCCTCGATATCCATGTTGTACAGCTTCACGTCGGAATCGACAATGCTGATTCCCGCCCCGACCCCGTTGTCCAGGCCATAGACGCTGACATCCGTCAGTGTGACGTGGTTCGCCCCCTCAATCGTGATCCCTCCGCCTTTTCCCGCGTCGAATACAAAGAGGTCCTCAAGCTTCAGCGTGTATGCGTTGTTGATGACGATCGCCGGATACTCGGGGGCGTTTTTCATCACGATGGTGACACCTTTAATCCGGTTTCTAAATCCAAAGCCATTGTATTTCTTAAGGTCTATGCCACGTATTGAAATCCCGGCACTGTTAAAGGGAAGAATCACCGAACCAAAACCGACTCCCAAACCGTCCAGATGTACATTCGGCGCAATCCGTAACGGCGATGTGATCTTAAACGTGCCGCGGGGAAAAAAGACGACCCCATGGAGCCCTTCGGCGAAGTTCAATGCCGCCTGGATGGAGGCGGTATCGTCGACCACCCCATCCCCCTTGGCACCAAATGCACGCACGTCGGTCAAAGGCTGCTTGGTGATGAGGTCGTCCACCGTCGTCTTACCTCGAAACTCGCAGTCCTGAAGGCATCCCCCTTCGGCACGCGCCGCACCATAAAACGCAATCACACAGCCGAAGAGGGCGATGGCGCTCAGGAACGCCCGATATCCGGTTCCACGGAGCTGATGCGGGAGGATGGAACCCTTGAGTTTGTCCGTGCTATGTCGATCCACTTGGCTTTCCAATTTCATATCGACCGATGAAGGGTTTGGCTGCTCCGCTGGCGCCGACTACGATGCACTTTAGCCTGACAGGGGGCTATTTCTTCACTTTTTGGACCGTACTCATTGCTCAAACATTCTTTTTTTCAAGTAGTTCCATTTCTTGCACTCATTGGCTGTGCCGAGCGCAGACTCTGAAGTACAGGGTCCCCTTTTTGTATGTTCCGGGGATTACCTGGATGTTAAATTTAGGTAAATTCGCCGGAGCGGCTGGATCCGCCGACAACAGAAGGGTCCTCGGAGACGCTGAAACTCAGAAAAGGATCGGCAGGGGGATTGCCTGGAGAAGATATTCTGAACAAGGCGGGAGTCAGCGAGGGGTGATATCCGGCTGAATTCAGGGCGTCTCGCCACACCTAGTGGATCTCATAAACCTCTTCCAGGGTAATCACTTCAAAACCCGATACGGGCGAAACCTGGTTCGGGTTCGACCATGCCGACCGTCCCTGTCCAAGATCGCCCAGCACGTGAACAACTCTCTCCGCGGAACTCCCATCCCATTTTTCGGGCCTTCGGTTCCGGATGTCCTGGTCCATCACCCAATGAAACCCTTCGAGGATATCGTCTTTACGGGTCCCGACCAGCCGGTTCGTCCCCTGAACCATCGTAATGGGGCGCTCCGTATCGTCGCGCAACGTGAGGCAAGGGACCCCCAAAATGGTCGTCTCCTCCTGGACGTCAGCACTATCGGTGAGAACCACTTCGGCATTCGAAATAAGCCAGAGATAGTCGGGATAAGCCATGGCGGGAACGGCCAGAAGCCCCTCTCCCGGAAAACGTGCAGAGAGCCAGGCAGGGACGTGGCCCTGAAATTCTTCACGCGTCTCGGGATGACCGGAAAGAATCACGGGGAAAAAGTCTGATATTTTGCCTAAGATCTGCCCGACAGCATGAAATATCTTATCAGTATTCATATTGGAGCGCGGCTGCAGTGCGAGCACACCATAGGGAAGCGTATATTTTCCGTTCCTTAACCCGATTTTTTGGAGAATCTTAGAGTCGGACGCCTCCTCTCTTTGATCCAAAAGCGACTCGATCATGACGTTGCCGACGAAAAAAATTCGGTTAGACGGGATTCCCTCCTCCTTGAGATTCGCACTGGCATACGGATCACTGGTAAATAAATAATCTGCAATAAAATCCGTGACCTTGCGGTTGATTTCCTCCCGCTTCATCATGTCCAGGGAGCGCAATCCCGCATCGATGTGTCCGACGGCAATATTGAGCTTTTTCGCGGCGATCGTGCACGCCATCGTGGCATTGACCTCTCCCGCCACCAAGACCAGATCAGGGAGAACATCGGCGAAGACCTCTTCGAAGGCGATCATCGCCCGGCTCGTCTGCTCGGCCTCGGTTCCGGATCCTATATCTAGCTGAATCATCGAGGAGGGCCGATCCGCGTCACCCAAAATTGACGAGGGCATCCCTGGATTATCATGATGGTCCGAGTGGACGATGACCGTTTCCATATGGGGATACGTGTTTCGTTCGTTTTGGCGCTCGATCGCCTTGACGATCGGGTTGATCTTTAAGAGGCTTCGCCGACCAGCTGCAACCAGGGTGATTTTCATCTGATTCTCCCACATGCCGGAAAGGACCTCGGACTTCGAAATGCCTCAGCGCAGGACGACTTTCGAGGCGCCTCCCGCATCTGGCTCTTTAGGGCCCTTGCCTACAACGGATTTCTGCGTCTAGGATCAAATGCAGTCGTCCCTAAGATCGAGGAATAAAACCAGCCTCCCCCCAGCACCAAACATCCCGTGATGAATTCCCAGATCGCACCCGGTAACGGAGTCGTTGAGAGGGTCCCGCTGATGACAATTTGAGCGCTTCCCCCTGGCGGAACCGTCCCGGAGAGGACTCCCGAAAAAAAAGCGGATGAAGCAGCGGTATTGGATCCCGCACCCAAGGAGCCTGCACCGTCCGTAGAACTCGGGGAGGTCCCCTCAGGGGACGACACCGCTTCAGGAAAGGTGAGAACCGATCCCGTCAGCAGATCACTGGGAGAGGCGCCGGGAACCCGAATGTTTGCGAAGAGCGGTCCGAAATTCTCACTGGTCCACCGAGCTGAGCCCATCCCGGGGAGAGAGAGCGGGACAGAACCCCCGGGTGTGCTTCCACCTCGGATAGGCGCTGCACTGAGCTCGGGTGTCTCCAGCTCGCCTACAACATGAACCGGCGCTTCCAGAGGAGAGAAGGGCCGCACCAAAAGAACCTCGGAGGCATGGGCAGGAGCTCCCACGGCCAGGCAGGAAAACAAGATGAGGAAACCAAAGCGTTGCTGGGTCTTGGTCAAGAAGGTTCCTCCTCTTTTTCTAAGGGACAATGCCAACATCGCTGGTTTTGTTCAAGCACGCTTTAGCAGGCGCGCCCAAGGGAACGTCTGACTCCCCGCCCTGAAAACAGGAGGAGAAGAACCGCCCCCGCTCCAAAGATCCCGAGGCTCCCCGGAAGGGGAACAACCGCAATCCCCTGGAGTGACACTGTTGAGGAGGTCACATCCGTAAAGGTGTGGGTCCACGAGAGGACGAACGCCCCCGTGGTCGGGTCATAGCTCCCGGTCGCGACCCCGCCGATATTCAACTCCGCGTTCAGGCTGGGGCCCGCCACGCCCACAAAGAGCGAGGAGAGATTGGCCGTAAGGGTATTGCCGGAGGTCTGTGCCAAAGGGGCCGGTAAGAGCCCCCCTGATGAGTTGGTAAAGAACGATAGGGTCTCCCCGCTCATGGTGATCGGAGGAAAAATGTTGGGAGGGGGCTGGAACTGCCCCATGACCAGGGTACCGTTCTGGGTGAAAGATCCGCTAATCGGCTGGGATGTCAAGTTGATCGTGAGACTCCCTCCGGTAATGTTCAGTTGCGTAATCGTGTCCGAATGGGCGACACGGACCCCCCATAGGGCGGGGACGATCAGAGCTGCCAATAGTACGATGGTTTTCATGAGTACGGGCTCCTCTTTAAGATCTTTCTTTGAACCTCGAACCTCTTTAGAAGCGAGCGATGATCCCGATTCCGCGTTGCGTATCCACTAGAGAACGCTCGAGAAACTCTCCTCCAAACCGTTGCCGCTCTGGAGAAGTCTCTCACAACTGCTGATCATCCCCTCCAGATATTACGAACAGATAAAGATAAAATCAAAAAGAGGTAAAACCGCAGAAACGATTGACCCTGAGTGCATCGGCTCAAATGGCACCCTGAATCCTCTGCCGCGTTTTCATTGTTCACTGTACTGCCCGCTCTACGAAGATAATATTTAGAGCGATGAAGTCGCTGTATTTCTTCGCCATTTGCCGCGTCAAATACCCATCGTTCTGCTGGACAATGGGAATATTCATCGGGGCGACGCGATTGAGGAGCTTCTCTCCCGAACGTCCCGCTTGTATCTGGAACCCTTTCCGCCATATGCTCCGGACCTGAACCCGGAT
>Ga0070733_10000754_pt1 | contig 25261 bp, 23 predicted proteins | sample Coa_R1_9_FD_66450 | JGI IMG/M metagenome (GOLD analysis project Ga0070733, IMG submission 66450) | Surface soil microbial communities from Centralia Pennsylvania, which are recovering from an underground coalmine fire - Coalmine... | ecosystem: Environmental > Terrestrial > Soil > Unclassified ...
GCAAGGCCGCGGAACAAGGTTTGCCGCAGGCGCAGGAGCAACTGGCGAAGCTGCTTCAGGGAGGTCAAGGTGTTCCTCAGGACAAGTTCGAGGCTTATATCTGGATGCTGGTGAGCAGCGAGGCGGGGAATCGGCGGGTCGCGGGCGATCTGCAGACGCTGGAGGCCGACCTTGGGACCAATCAAGTAGAACAGGCCAAGACGAAGGCGCGCGGGGTGGAAGGGAGCGTTGCTCGCAGTATTACCGCTCACGGATGTACGGGATGGCCGGGTGAGTTCGATGCGATCCCGACGCCGCCTCCGCCGGATTTGCAGCGCTTCTGCAGATAAGGGCTCAACCACAGGGGTCACAGGGAAACCACAGGGGAGATACTGGTGGATCTCTACATCCTACTTTGGTAGTATGATAGTGGCATGAAAGAGAAGACATCGATCACACTGTCGCGGGAAGTGTTAGCCGGAATTGACCGCATTGCCGGGTCAAAGCAATCGCGCTCGGCGCTTGTCGAAACTGTGCTGCAGCAGTATCTCCGCCAGAGGGAGCGCGACGCGCGCGACGCGCGCGATATCGAACTTATCAATCGGCACGTGGCAAAACTAAACCGGGATGCCGAAGACGGCCTCGAAGATCAGGCTCCGGAAGAATGGTAGGGAGTGCCCACGGCAATGAAGCGCGGCGATGTCTATCGTACCCACAAGCCCGACGACGATCCGAAACGACATCGGATCTGTGTGGTGGTCAGCCGGCAGGTCTTGATTGACTCCACCTTTTCCACCGTCATTTGCGCACCGGTCTTCAGTAGTGGTGAAAGAATCTCGACGCAGGTTGCGGTCGGAGCGAACGAAGGGATGAAACACGAGAGCTGGATAATTTGCGACAACCTTAGAAGTGTGCCAAAAACACACCTGACACAGTTCCTGGGATCACTTCCCCCATCCAAGCTCGCAGAGTTGGACGAAGCGCTAAAGGTGGCCTTGGCGTTGGAATAGCCGGCAGACTTTAGGGGCTGAAGCCCGCATTTTTGCTGGCCTTGTGCGGCACGGCTGAAGCCGTGCCCTTCCCGTTCGCGTAACCTTCCCCGAGTCACCTCGCAAGGGCGGCTGTGATTGCCGATGCTTCCTGTTTCTTTCTTATAGCTTCTCGAAGAATTCGCAGGCGGAGCAAGAGATGTAGACGCCACCGGGGATGCCGCGTTCGCGGTCTTTTACGCGCTTGACGATGCGCGTGGTCTTGCCGCACTTGGGGCAATCGGTGCTCTTGGTGGTGTCCATGATTTTCTTGCGGTCTGCGGTTTTTGCGATCTTGGCGCCTACGGCCATAGTGGGACTCTCCTGATCTCTTAGTCAATCTCTTCAAAATCTTGCACAGCGCGGACCGCGTCGTTAATGCCGGACGACGGTGGATGGAGTGTTGCCGAAAATCCTGACTCGCGACTGCGGGATCCAATGGAAGACTGTGCTGCTGCGTCTGGGTGCTCTTCCGTCGTTACTGATTTTACAGGAAGGGTGTGCCGGCTGTCTTGCGAGCAGACGTGGACTACGTCAAAGTTCGACGCGACAACGTCTTTTGACGGGTTCACCGCCTAGGCCGTTCCATAAAGCGAAATTTCGTCACGATTTCTTCGCGTTGCTGGCGTTCTGCTATATGATTCGCGCCACAATTGGGGGGTTATTCCGATGGCTGCTCCTCCGAACGACGACCAGGCGACCGCCGCAATCGCGACTTCAGCGAGCGTCAGCCCCAACAGCGTAAGCGATCAACCTTCCCGGGTCGACACGCTTGGCTTCAAGCCCTATGTTGAGGCAGTCGCGGTATTTCTCAATCACCCTGGAACTCACCCGCCCTTGACCTTGTCGGTGGAGGGTGCATGGGGCAGCGGAAAATCCTCTTTCATGCTTCAGCTCGAGGATCGCATCCGCGCCAAGGGAGGCAAGACGGTTTGGTTTAACGCGTGGCGGCACGACAAGGAAGATGAACTGTGGGCGGCATTCGCGCTCGATTTCACCAGCAAGCTGGCGGCCACTTTGCCGCGCTGGAAGCGATGGCTGCTGCACCTGAAACTCTCCTATCTGCGCTTCGATTGGCAGGAGGGTTGGTTTCAGGTGGTGAAATTCGCGGTCCTCGCGGCTCTGTTTTTGTACGTCAGCGTGGCTGTCGCGAGATTCGCGGCGCAGGCGGATTCTCCGTTTCATCAGTTCTTTTCGCCGACCGCTCTGCAGACTTCCGAAAATGGCGAGTCGAAGAGTCCGAAGTTGGAAGAGATATTGCTGACATCACTGCTGAAGGTTGGCGGCCTGGCAGGTTATCTGCTTCTGGGTTTTGTTCTTATCCGCAAGGTCGCTGACATCGTTGGCAATCCTCTAGAGGTCCAACTGACCAAATTTATTCAAGACCCGAAGTACGAGACCCGCTCTGCTTTCGTCGAGACTTTTCATGCCGACTTCGATCGTCTGGTGCGAACCTATGCCGGAGGCCACAGAGTTTTCGTATTCGTCGACGACCTGGACCGCTGCGAAGTTCCGAAAGCGGCCGAACTGATGCAGGCGATCAACTTGCTGATCTCGGAATCGGCGCCGGTGTTTTATGTACTCGGTCTGGACCGCGAGAAGATTGCGGCGGGACTCGCCGCGAAGTACGAGAAGCTTCTCCCCTATCTTGCGGGGGACGCCGCCGGCAGGGCATCGATTGGAGCGGTGGGAACGGAGTTCGGATACACCTACCTCGAGAAGTTCATACAGCTGCCGTTTCTGGTGCCGCAGCCAGCGGAGAAGGACGTTGACAAATTGCTGGACTCACTCGGCCCGCAGGCGGCGAACGTGGCACTATCCTCCGGTCCACCGAGCACGGTAGATCCCGGATTGCTGGTAAGCCTCTCCACCGATTCTTCCTCGGTGCGCGAGGTGGTGAAGATGGTTGCACCCTCATTCGACTACAACCCGCGGAGACTCAAGCAGTTCGTGAATCTTTTTCGATTGAGAGCGTTGCTCGCGAGCCAGACTGGGCTGTTCGGCAGGCCGAGGCAGGACTTCGACCCTTTGACGTTCGAGCAACTGGGCAAGCTGGTCGCGATTATTCTGCGATGGCCTTTACTGCTGGTGGATGTGGAGAGTCGTCCGAATCTGTTGTTCGAGCTTCAGGGCTATGCGTGGGGCACATCGAAGCCACCTCTTGACGCGCCACAGCTGAAGGATGCGGTATTGCAGTTCTGGCTTTCCAAGCGAAAACTCATGGAGCTGATTTCCTTTCCCTCTGCGGAGGGCCGAACTCCTGACCCGGGTGGGGACATTGAGAGATTTGGGCTGGGCCGTATCGACATGGAAAGGTTCCTGCAGGTTTCCCCCCTGGTGCGTGGACGCGAGAACGCGGACCCAGTCGTTTCGGCTGCGGTTGCATCCGAGGCCCGTGCTACCGCAACTGGCAGTCGACCCAACCGAACGCCATCGACGGCTACAGAGCGAGAGTCGGAGGGGAAGCCTAATGCATATCCGGCACCGTCTGGGGTTCTTAACGTGAACGCTCCGAACTCCGTGAGTAACCCGCAGCCGGTTGAGGCGTCGGGGAGGGAGTTCTCCGAGAGTTCGTTCGCTTCGGAAGTATCACCCGCTTCGCAGAGTTCGTCTCAGGCAGACGACGCCCGGCAATACGGCGATCGTGATCCGCGGAACGCAAAGCTCGAGTGAAAATAGCCTGCTCGGGTCGTTTGACCCCGCTCCCGCGGCCCTGCTACCGTCATATGTTTGCCCTCCGGCGCGCGACGGGTCCTGTGCGCGGCAAACTTTCCCAGCTTTGACTTGCAGGACTCGGAAACGAATTCGTCAGGAGATCTTTTATGTCTGCCATTAAATTTCGAGGTGTCGATTTCATTCAGTACGATTCCCTGCTCACCGACGACGAGCGGCTTGTGCGCGATACGACGCGCCAGTTCATTGAAGACAATCTCGTTCCGATCATTGAGGAGTGCAATCGGGCCGGACGCTTTCCACGCGAACTGGTCAAGCCCATGGGCGAGCTGGGATTTTTTGGCGCGTCGCTGAAAGGCTACGGCTGCGCCGGGATGGGCAACGTGGAATATGGCCTGATGACGCAGGAACTGGAGCGCGGCGATTCGGGTGTGCGCAGTTTTGTGAGCGTGCAGTCGGGGCTGTGCATGTATCCGATTTACGAGTTTGGGAGTGAAGAACAGAAACAGACGTGGCTGCCGCCGATGCAGAAGGGCGAGAAGCTGGGGTGCTTCGGGCTGACGGAGCCCGATTTCGGATCGAACCCGGGAGGCATGCGCACGCGGGCGAAAAAAGTCGGGAACGAGTATGTGCTCAACGGCGAGAAGATGTGGATCACTTCAGGCAGCATCGCCGACGTGGCGATTATCTGGGCGAAGGTGGAGGATGAGAATGACCGCATCCGCGGATTTCTGGTGGAGACGGACAGGCCTGGATTCAAGGCGGACGATATTCATGGGAAGTGGTCACTTCGGGCGTCAGTGACGTCGGGGCTGTCGCTTCAGGATGTGCGCATCCCGGAGTCGAATTTGCTGCCGAAGACGGGCGGGTTGAAATCTCCGCTGATGTGCCTGAACCAGGCGCGCTACGGGATTGCGTGGGGAGCGCTGGGGGCGGCGATGTCGTGCTACGACTGCGCGCTGCAGTATTCGCTGCTGCGAAAACAGTGGCGGGATCAGCCGATCGCTTCGCACCAGCTGGTGCAGGACAAGCTCACGTGGATGATCAGCGAAATCACCAAGGCGCAACTGCTGGTGCTGCAGGTGGGTCGGTTGAAAGACGCGGGCAAGGTGCAGCCTCAGCATATCTCGATGGCGAAGCGGAATAACGTCTGGATGGCGCTGGAGTGCGCGCGGCTGTCGCGCGACATCCTGGGAGCGAACGGCGTGGCGGACGATTATCCGATCATGCGGCACATGATGAATCTGGAATCAGTAAAGACCTACGAAGGCACGCACGACGTGCACTCGCTGATTATTGGGCAGAGTGTTACGGGGATTGATGCGTTCTAGGGGACATCGATGACTGTAGATAAACAAAGGCGCGTAGCGTTTGCGGCTGCGTTTCTCACGGGAGTGCTGGCTGCGGTCGGAGCCGTAGGAGATGCGACTGTCTTCTGGCCGCTATCGTCGTTATGGGAGCAACTGCGCGGGCCGCAGCGGTTTCAGTTGGTCGGCGGATGCACGGTCGCGCTTGTAATGCTGGTGTTGTTTTTCCTCTCCCGATCTCGCGAAGCGTGAGAAGGTGATCCGACAACCTCCGTCGAAGTTCGACTTACTCCAATTCTGCACCGTTCTTCGCCAGAGCCTCGCGCAGCAACATCTTAATATAGGTCTGGTAGCCCAAGCCCTTCTTGGCTGCGAGTTGACGAGCGGTTTCCAGGTCTTCCTTTGGAATGCGGAGCGTCACGGGCTGCGACGGCTTGGTCCCACGTTGGCCAAGGTTAGAGGACGCTTCTGTTTCATCCGCTGCCGGATTTCGGCCTCGATTTCGGAACGATGCTCGTCCCACCAGGCAGCTTCTTTGGCCTCACTGGAAAACTGGGGAATCGTCACCTGCTTCATTCTTGCTTTCGCCATATTTATTCCTGTCCCCACTGTTCGAGAAATAAGGCCGCCGTCTCTTTGTCGGCAGCCCAACCTGTAATCGGGCGAATCGCTTCGCCCCGAGCGCAAAGACGATATCCAAGATGCGACCGGTACAGGTCGCACCGACGGCAACCCAGCGTTGTTCGTCCCCTTCCATCTGGTATTCCAGAAGGATGTGATTTCCGGTTAGAACGTCTTCCACATCGAGGCTGATTTCGTGCTTCGCCAGATGAGTTTCGTTGTGCGCATCCCAGTCGAACTCCCCGGTATTCCCGAAATGTTCTTAACTGGAGCAGCTACGCGGTGGGTTTATCCTTCGGTGGTTCGATGGCCAGAAATTCCTCCGCGAAGCGGTAGGCATAGTTTTCCAGGAGTTCGGGAATCCTTTGCGGATTCGTTGATTTCAGCACTAGGCCGGCGTGGTGATGGCGCTTGATGCGCAGGTGGATTTCGGGATCGTTGTAAGCCGAGGTGTCCGGCTCGTCCTGGCGGGCGAGGGAGAGAATCACGCCGGCATATTCTTCGCGGACCGGGGGCAACTGGTAACTGCCGTCGCCGCCGGCGATTTCGATGCGGGCCCACTCGCGCCATAGATTGATTCCGGTGGCGGCTTCGACCATTTCGTTAATGTAGGCTCCGCCGACGCGCGCGGCACATTCCAAAAAATAAAAGTGGCCGTCGGCGTGTGCGTGGATGAACTCTGCGTGTGCGACCCCGCGCACCAGGCCGAGGGCGGCAATCAGATCGCGGTTGATGGCGCCCAAGGCCGAATCGTCGTCGCTGCCGCGGAGAACGGTGAACGTGGTGAAGATTCCTCCGCCCTGAGCGACATTCATCGGGGGCTTGCCGTATTTGCTGACGTTGGCGAAGACGACTTCGTTTTCGGAAACGACTGAGTCCACGTGATAGACGTCGCCGGGAAGAAATTTTTCCAGCAGATACGAGGACTGCTTGTCGCCCAGTCGATCGAGCAAGGGCCACAACTCCGCGGGCGTGTGAATTTTCTTGATGCCTATGGCGGAGGCTTCCTGGCGCGGCTTGAGCACCCACGGTCCGGGAACGTGATCGAGATAGTAGCGCATGTCTTGGTGATTGACGACAGGTACAAAGTCGGGCACCCGCACGTCGCGATCGAGGGCGCGCATGCGCATCGCCAGTTTGTCGCGGAAATAACGCATAGTGGTGAGACCCATGCCAGGGATGCGCAGATGTTCGCGCAGCGTGGCGGCGGTTTCCATGTCGTACTCGTCGAGGGCGACGATGCGGTCGATTTTGTGGGTACGGGCCAGGTGCGTAACCGCGCCGACGATGTCGGCGAGGGCGATCTCTGCGGGAAGGTAGAAGGTGTCGTCGAGACTTTCGCGCGGCCAGGCGGCGTCTTTCAATCTTTCGGCGGTGAGCAAGATCACGCGGCAGCCCTGGCGCTTGCACTCGCGCATGAATTCCTGTCCCTTCTCGTAGGTGGTGATGCAGAGAAGAGTCAGAGGGCGCGGCTCAGGCATGGCATTCATGTTTCGGCAGGTCTGAGAGGATAGCACGGCAACAGCGCCGCGAGGATCGATTATTCCGATGGACGACACGAGCTGGCGGCGTTCGATGGCGACTTAGCAGTTTTCTGAAAAACAACGTTCAGCCACTGCGCCACCCGAAAACGCTGCGCCACTTAAGAACGAGTTCTTCAGCGAATCGCAACGCAAACGCGATCCTGCTCTGATAAACTCCGAAGCGATGACAGACGCGATCGAATTCCGCAGGAACACCGCACCCTGGTGGGGACTGTTGTTTGCCCTGGCCTCGATGGGTTGCAACGCCGCATTTTTCCTAACACCGCCGGGGCAGGGAGCGATCGTCTGGGTGAGCCTGTTGTTGGCGGTTATGGCGCTGATATTTCTTATCGCGGGGCTGCGGCTGGTGATTGTCCATCCGAAAGTCTATCGCGGCAAAATACTGAGCGTCGTGGTGAGCGTAATCGCCGTGCTCCTTGCCGGTCTCTCCATCTTCGGATTCGTCAGCACACGCAAGCTACCTAGCGCCGCCGAAGCGCCGCAAGTCGGGCAGAGGGTGCCCGACTTCACGCTTGCGGATACATCGGGGAAGCCGGTTTCGCTGGACCAGTTGCTGGCGGCTTCCTCCACCAACCAGGCTCCGGCGGCGAAGGGAGTATTGCTGATTTTTTACCGCGGCTACTGGTGACCGTTCTGTAACCTCGAGTTACGAGGGGTAGAGAAGCGCCTGGCGGAGTTCGAAGCAGCCGGCGTGCGACCGGTAGCGATCAGTGTCGACCCTCCGGAAGTCTCCCGCAATCTGGCCAACAAGTCCGGGTACACGTTTCCGATTCTTTCCGATCCCGATGCAGCGGTGATTCGCCGCTATCACATTCTGCACCCGGCGGGCGCGCCGGACGAGCACGACATCGCTCGGCCGGCTGAGTTTCTAGTGGACTCTTCCAAGACCGTTCGCTGGGCGAATTTCACGGAAGACGTCCGGGTACGAGCTCGCGCCGATGAAATGCTGGCGGCGGCGAAACAACTGCACTAACTTTTCGAATCAACTCTGTGCGCGGGAGGCCCGCACCCACTCTGCGATCAGCGAGGCCAAGACTACGAACACGATCGTCCAGACCATGTAGAGAGCTTCCTGCTCGATGGCGTTGTGCAGCTTCTCGTTGACCTCGACATTCATCGCACGAAAAGTGCTGTCAATGGTGTCATGGACGCTGTGCATGGCTTTCCAAATCATGCTGCCGTCGCTGCGCAAGCAGCTGAGGCTGAGTCCGCCGAGCAATCCGGTGGCACTGGCCTGAAACCGCTCGCTGGCCGTGGCCACAGCGATGACCGCCAGCAGCGTGCCATTGATCAAGCCGGCAGCGAACCCGCAGCGCACCGGCCAGTTGGCATAGATACCGATCGTCGCCAGGCCTACGTTCGCGACAACCCAAAGACCGCCAAGCAGGGGAATCCGCATGTAGTCGGATGAATCGGTTGAGGGCCGGGTGACGCTTAATGCGCGATCGGGCACGGCTGACATAAGACCTCCAATATCCTGCTGACGCATAGTGCAGCAAGGAGGGACTTCGTTTCAGTGCAATTACCACCGTCACTTTCACCGGCAAGGCGCGGGTCGTACCCTGCCATCAGTCAAATGGGGGATCGATGTCGGCGCGTGTGCTGGTGTATCTTGTCGTTTTCTGCTTCGTTGCCGGGATGCTGGTTTTCATCGTGTGGCCGCGAACCTGCACGCACGGCGGTGCCGTAGCGGCCGACGAGGCGGCAGGAGACATCCAGAGCAAAGCGCGAGTCTTCCAACTCCGCGATGCCAACGGTTTGACCACTGTCGGTGTGATGGCGTCATACGACCCAGCGTCACACGCGTTCTGGTGGCGGCCTGTTCCGTTCATCGCCGAACCCAGCATGCTGCAGCGATATTTTGAGCGGTGCAAATTCCAGAGGGATGGCCAGCACCTCCTGAATCTCTGCGTGCGGGGCAACGAAGTCGTCGTCGCCACTACCAATGAATCCGCTCGCAGCCTGGAGGAAGGACTCGACCAGGCTCAATCCCGCCTGCAGGCCAGCCCGGGATTGCTCATGTCTTATCGCGGTCCACGAGACAGCGGGTTTAACCTGCAACAAAGGGCAGGCATCGACATGAGCACGCCCGTGGGCGTGCCTCCGACGGTCATACAATCTGTGCGCAAAACGACGGCGGGATGGGAGTTGGACGTGACGTGCGGGTGTGGCAACGCCCTGATCACGCTAAACGACAATTTCGATTTCGCCGGACTGAAGCGGAACTAGCTCGGAAACACAAGGCGCCAGCACGCATCGAGCCAGGCTTTCCATTCGCCGTCCGGTTGCGGTATAGTCTCAGCCCGGCGCACAAGCGTTTCGCGATCATCTTCGCGATCATTTTCGCAAATTGCTTTCGAAATCACTTTTCACAATCATTCTGGGAGGTCTCGTGGGTACACAAAGTCGGCCGGAGGGCAAGGCACGGAGTTTTGGGGAAAACATTGAGAGCGACCTGGCGTCGCGGTTTCTGCGGGTGGTGGAAGTGGCGGCGATCGCTTCGGCCCGAACCATGGGCCAGGGCGAACGAAAGCTCAGCGATCAGGTTGCGACCGAGGCTATGCGCCGCACCATGGACAGCATCCCGATGCGTGGGACCATTGTCATTGGCGAGGGCGAGCGCGACGAGGCGCCCATGTTATACATCGGCGAAAAGGTGGGCGCCGAATTTCCAGACGGTATGGAAGTTCCCGAAGTCGATATTGCGGTCGATCCGCTGGAGGGGACGAATCTTTGCGCCACCGGAGCGCCGGGGGCGATTACCGTGCTGGCCGCTTCCGAGGGCGGCGGCCTGCTCAACGCGCCCGATTGCTACATGGAGAAAATTGTAGTGGGGCCGTCGTGCAAGGATGCAGTCGAGCTCGATGCTCCGGTAGCCGACAATCTGAAGAACATTGCGAAGCGGCTGGATCGCGATGTGGAAGATCTGGTGGTGATCGTGCTCGACCGGCCGCGTCACGAAAAACTGATTGCCGACATTCGCGCGGCGGGGGCGCGCATCCGGCTGATCGGCGATGGAGATTTGTCAGCCGGAATCGCCGCGGCAGTGATCGGCACGAGTGTGCACGTAGTGATGGGATCGGGCGGCGCGCCGGAGGGCGTGATTACGGCGGCGGCGATCCGGTGCCTGAACGGATACATGCTGGGCCGGCTGGTGGTGAAACCTGATCAGGAAGAACGTCTGGCGCGAATGGGAATCAAAGACAAGAATCGTATCTACGAGGCCGAGGACCTCGCCCCAGGCAAGCAGTTGATCTTCGCAGCCTGCGGCGTCACCGACGGCGCGCTGCTGAAGGGCGTACGCTTCTTCGGCGAAGGCACGCGGACATCGTCAGTGATTATGACTTTGCGCACAGGAAAGGTGCGGTTTGTGGAGAGTATTCACCTGGAGAAGGGGCCGGATGTGAAGGTCAGGTTCTTGTAAGCTATATCGCGGAGGAGTCGAAGTATGATTTCCAGCTGTGTCCGGGGCCCCTGGCTTCTATTGCTCTGCCTCTTCGCAGTGAGTCTTCCTTGCGCGTCGCAGACAGGTTCTCCCGACGTTTCTTTGACCGGAAGTCTCTCTGCCCGGGCGGTGCGCGAGGACGAAGCGGTCGAATTCATCCTCACCATTAAGAACAAGGCCGACGCCAAGATACTCCCCAATGTATCTCTGCAGAACGTCACTCTGCTGGAACTGCCCGGTGGATACCGTTTGGCCACGGACCGGGACAAGCAAGTCTGTGTGCTGCCATTGGTTGCTCCGCATGCGCAGGAGTGCCAGACGGCGGACGATTTTCAGCACAGTGGAATGCAGATCGCGGCGTCGGTGGCTCCCGGCCAGAGTGTCACGGTGCGGGGATTCCTGACACCGAACTCGCCCCATAAGCCCGCTCTGCTCGCCACGATCGTAGGGTGGAGCACATCGGGGCAGTCATCCTCCCAGGTGGTAAGTTTGGGCGAGAATCAGGTGCAGAAGACATCTCAGACAGCCCTGACGTGGCTCAGCGAACTGATCAAGCTGCTGGCGATTCCCGTAGTGCTGGCATTGATCGGCTGGGGGCTCAGTCAGCTCAACCGGCAACACGATGAGCGCATTGCGGAATCGAACCGCCAACACGATGAATTGGTGGCCGCGAAGCAAGCCGAACGTCAGCGCGTGGAACATGACCATGAAGTAGAGCAAGCGGTGCGTTCCGAAACCTGGAAGCAGATGTTGCTCCTTAGCCACAACTATGCCGCGAAGTGTTACCTTCCGCTCTCGCTGGCCGCCACCCGGCTCTCGATCAACTTGCGCGCACTGGGCACGCCGCAAGGGGATGAAAGAATTGCGTTCTACTATGTGCTGCTTTGCGGCCGGGAGATGACGCACACCAGAAAAGAAACGGGTGGCCTTTATTTCAAAGATCTGCGGGGAGAAACGCTGGCGGCGGAATGCTGGCGGCTGCAGCGCAACGCGTTGCTGGGCAGCAGCGAGGAGGACCCCTTTAACCTAGCCATTCGCGACGCAATCGACGGCATCGCCGATGTCGACACCTACGCGGCGTTCAAGAGGAAATTCGAGGTTGCCGGAGCTCCGACGGTCGCTTTCAATCATCCGGATATGGAAAATGCGTGGACGCTCTTCAAGAACTGGAGGACGACCAAGTCGAAAGCCGCCGCCGAAGTGGCCGACTATATGGAAGGATTCTTCGCCATTCTGGACTACGAAGCCAACCGTCCCTACCAGTATTGGTACGACACGGAGCCGCGGCTCATAGTGAGTGACGATACGGAAAAGATACTGAGGAGAATTCTCGAGGAACAGAAATATGCCGGGAAAGACATCGACGACTATTTCGCCAATGTGGCGCGGCCAAACTAGCAGGGAATCTTGGTGGCTGGAATCTTCGTCGCTGGAATCTTGGTGGCCATTAGCTTAACCTCTCGCCTTGGATATTATCTCACTCTCCCCGAATCCGAACAAGCTCAAAGTCCCAGGGAACTGTACTCGTCGAAAACTGCCCGACAACCATTTAGATGACAGCCCGAGCTTCCTAGTTTCAATCCAACGTTACCACGACCTAGCCCCACCTCGTTCAATCATCCCGGCCCTGTCTATTACGAAAGATCTGGCCTAACATGCTAATAATAAACAACTTGAACGACTACGCCCTTCTCAATCCCGGTGCGCACCCAGCTATTTCAAATATTCCGACTCCTTCTTCAATTCTTCCGGGACCACTGGCAACGGCGGCCAATCTTCCGAGTATCCCGTAAGCAGCGGAGTCGCGACTTCGGAGCGCAACGTGCCGTCGTGCACGGTGAATTTGTGGGGATTGCCGGGGGAATAGCCCTCCCACAGGCAGACGCCCGCGTAGGCGCCGTCCTTGCGCAGAATGTAGTACGTCATATCCATGTAGTGGAGCTTGGTCATGTCACCGTTGTAGTTGCGGACGATGCGTTTGAGGGCGTCCATGCCGGCGTCCTGCGGAGACATGCCGTGGCGCATGTTCTCGACGATGGTGTGGGCGCCGGCGACTTTGATGTTTTCTTCGCCCGCACCGGTGGCTCCGGCTGAACCCACATCCTGATCGGTGTAGCAGCCGGCTCCGATGATGGGCGAATCGCCGCAACGGCCGGGGAGTTTGAAGGCCAGGCCGCTGGTGGTGGTGATGCCCGACATTTCACCTTTATCATTCAGCGCCGAGCAGTGGATCGTTCCGGTTGGCGGAAACAATACGCGACGCACGGCGGCTAACTGAAACTCGGGCTCGATGCCGAGATCGGCGGCGCGCTGCTGCAGTTGCTGAATGCGGTCGCGCCAATCGTCGAGCGTCGCCTGCGGTTTTGACTGGGGCGCGGGCGGACGCCAGTGCGGATCGGCCATACCCGGTCCCCACCAGTCGCGATCGGAATTGGTTTCCTTCCACAACAGCCAGATTTTTCGCGAGCGCTCGGTCAGCAAGTTCTCGCGTGGAAAACCCATAGCCACGGCAAACCGTTCCGCGCCTTCCCCCACCAGCATGACGTGGCCGGTGTGCTCCATGACCGCCTTCGAAACCATAGACACATTCTTGATGTTGCGCACGCCGCCGACCGATCCGGCGCGGCGGGTGGGACCGTGCATGCAGCAGGCGTCGAGTTCGACCACGCCTTCCTCGTTGGGCAAACCGCCGAGTCCGACGGAATCGTCCTTGGGATCGTCCTCCGGGCCTTTGACTACGCGGATAGCGGCATCGAGCGTATCGCCACCGGACTTGAGAAACGCGTAGGCCTCTTCGACGTAGGCACGGCCGTTGTTGGCGCAGATGATGATGGGGCGCTTCGCGGCGTCGGGCTGAGACGCGTGGCCCTGCGGGGTAATTCCGGCCAGCGCTTCGGGAATCGCGGAGTTCGCTCCGACACTGGCGGCGACGGCTCCGAGGACTGATTTCTTTACGAAATCACGGCGCGAAAAGATCACGGGGTCTCCTTGGATGGTGGTCTTGCGGCGAAGGCGGAAGGATATCACGGGGCGGAGCGTAGGTTCACGTCGCGAATTCGATTTTGGCCGGACAAAACCTTTAACCACGAAGGACACGAAGGTTCACGAAGCAAATCGTAGTGGTTTGTGATACTCGTGTTCTTCGTGGTGAAGGCCTTCTGCCGTTCAGCGGCTGGCAAATTTGCGCAGCCGGCCGGGGTAGGCGGAGCCGGCGCGTCCCAGTTGGGCGGCTACCGCGATGTCGACGGGCTGCGGGTTGTCGGAACGGAAACGCAACAGCGCCGCGATGTTGCCGACCTTGTCGAATTCGGGATCATCTTTGATGTAAAGCATTTCGATGTCACGGCGAATCACCCAGGGGAGAATGGCCTCGCCGACGTCGACGACCTCCTGCGTGGCGCGGCCGCACGCGGGACAGAAGCTGATCAGATGGGCGTCGAGGTGGCCGCACCCGGAACACTCGACCGCGTGGGCCTGAAAGTTTTCGCCGATCAGCAAGGTTTGCACCTCGCCCAGTTCCAGCGAGCGGAGCACGCGGCGCAAGCCGGTGACGCCGCGGGCCTGGCTGCGGGCGCGGCTCACCGCTTCATGGGCAAGCTCGCGGCGGCGATCACTCTGCCAGCGCTCGATAATCTGCTCGGCGTGGACACGGATCTGATCGTTGGTAATGCGGCCGACATCGGCCTGGAAACGGCCAAGCAGGGCGCGGCTCACGTAAGCATGCAGTTGCGGCTCGAGCTGAGAGCGGTGAATGTCCTGACAGCCGAGGATCCACCTCTCGAATACGCCTTTCTCCAGGGACTCTTTCAGAACTTCGGCGACGGCTTTGAAATGGTGGAGAGCTTCGTCATCGACCCGGCGCTGAGCGTGGCCACCGTCGTAGCCGGCATAGCCGTCGCTGCGTCCCTTGCGGGAAAGCGGCTGGAATAATCCTTCTCGCTCGGTTAATTCGCCGAGTCGAAGATCGAAGACGCGGGCGCGATGGCGATCGACCAGGACGACGCCGAGGCGCGGAAATGCGCCGAGCAGGTGAGCCATGGGCTTGAGATGGAAATAGCGGTCGACGAAGAGCTGCGTGCAGGGCAGGCTGGCGGGCAGATCATATTCCTGCCAGAGATTCTGGGCGGCGCACGCGAATACGGCCTTGGCGTGGGTGCCGTTGCTGCGCAATTCGCCGGACAGGCGCACGACACGGTCAATGTCGGCGCGAGCGCTGTCCTTTTTCGCTTTACCTTCCGGACCCTGGCTCTCCAGGCGGTGCAGGGCTTCGCGGGCGAGATCCTTGATGAGAATCGTGTCTTCCCTGTGGGCCTTGTTGCGGGGCGTAGAGGGCTGGAAGTAAAAACTGACGGCGCTGGATTTTTCGTCTTGAAATGCAGCCAACTCTCGGATTTGTTCGCGAGTCATACTCATGCATATCTCCCTGAAAATGAAAATGGACTAAGCGGTGCCGGTCGGAGCGAAACGGCCGCGGAACTCTTTGACCAGTGCCGGCGTTTTGCGAAGATGGTCGCGCGCAGCGGAAATGAATGTGAGTACCTGATCGGCAGGATGGCCGCTGATGGCTACGATCTCATCGACGCTGAAGCCTTCGATGGTGTGCAGAATAAAAGCCTCGCGCGCGCCGGGACCGAGATCGCGCAGGGCGGACGCAATAAGGCGCAGTATTTCGTCGGAGGCCAGGATTTGTTCGGGAGTGGCCACGCGCGAGTCGGGAATGACGGTTGCGCCGGTGATGGACTCGTCGGGCTGGTGGAACTGCAGTTCCGGTTCGTCGCTACCCTTGACGTTGCGCGGGCGCGCAGAATCTTCCAGGTGCACTGGGTTGGCCTCGCTTTCGTCGGTGCGCGAGAGGTCGTCGAGAGCGCGCAGGGCTAAGCGGTAAAGCCAAGGTTCGAGGGCCAGTCGCTCAGGCTTCTCCTGGCCATTGCCCAGTGCGGCGGCGATGGTTTCGTCGATGACTTCATCCTTGGTGAGCGTATCGGGAGGAACGGCGTCATGAGCTTCGCGGAAGTAGATTTCTCGTTCCACGAAACGTTCCAGGCGGGCCAGATTGATATTGACGTAGGAGCGAATGTCGTCCGTGGAGATAGTTGGCGGAAAGACGGCGGCCAGCGTGTGCTCAAACGGGACTTCGCTCACATGGATGCCGGGCCGGGCGCTGTCGCCGCGGCGTCCGCGCTGCCACTTGTGCGATGCGCGCAGAATCTCCTTGTGCTTATTGACTTGCAGAAGCAGGTCTTCGAAGGCGCTCTTCACCGCGGCCGCGGCCGTGGGAGCCGAGACCTGCGCAGCCAGTTGGCCGGAGGGCAGGCGCAGGTTCAGCGACACGCTGGTGCCTTCGCGGGGCGAGATCTCTTCGACGACTCCCTTTAAGTGGATGAGTTCGGGGCGGAAAACCTGCAGGCGTTTTCGCAGTCTTTCGATCTGATGCTGGATATCTTTTTCAACGGCGGGAATTTTATGAAGGCGGTAACTGACATGAACGTTCATGAGCGCCTCGGCCTTGCTGTACGAAGTCGCGCAACCAAGTGCTGTCTTACAAAGCTATCTAAGCCGAATTGTACACCCGGTAGAAAAAAGGCAAGCGGAGAATTCAGGGCGCGGCGAATGATCTGGACCCGTTCGGGAATCGACTGCTGGAGAAGAGTGGAGAAGAGTTCAGACAAATGTGGAGGAGAGTGCGTTTGCAGGCGGCAGAATGAGAAGGTTATTATCCCGGAACTATGAAATGGTCACAATCTCCGCTGTCATTCCTGTTGTCATTCGTGCTGTTCGGTTTATTCACGGCCATTGCCAACGCCCAAGCTCCAAATGCGAACGAAGTCGATGGCGTCTATCCCGACGCGCATGCGCTCTATCTTGACGTACACCAGAATCCGGAACTATCGGGCCACGAAACGCAGACCGCGAACAAATTAGCGGCACACCTGCGCAGCGTCGGGTATGACGTGACTGAGCAGGTCGGCGGGACTGGCGTGGTGGCGATTTTTAAGAACGGCGCCGGACCGACCATTATGCTCCGCACCGAACTGGACGCGCTGCCGGTGGAAGAAAAGACGAGCCTGCCCTACGCCAGCAAGATACGCACGAAAGACGATGCCGGGCGCGACGTTCCGGTGATGCACGCCTGCGGACACGATCTGCACATGGCGGCGATTCTGGGCACAGCCGAAATCATGGCGCACAGCAAGAATACCTGGCACGGAACGCTCATGCTGATTGGCCAGCCCGCGGAGGAAACCATTACCGGAGCGGATGCCATGGTACGCGACGGCCTGTTCACGCGTTTCCCTAAGCCAGATGTAGCTGTTGCTCTGCACGTGGGTAACGAACTGCCGGCGGGGATGGCTTCGATTACTCCCGGCATCTACAACACGAATGCGGATTCGGTGCGCATCACGATTTATGGCAAGGGCGGGCACGGATCGATGCCGCAGACGGCCATCGATCCCATCGTGATTGCGGCGCGGACGATTCTGACGCTGCAGACCATCGTGTCGCGCGAAATAAAGCCGGGAGAAATGGGAGTGGTCACCGTCGGGTACATTCATGCCGGGCTAAAGAACAACATTATTCCTGATCAGGCGGAGATGGGAATCACGGTGCGGACGTACAAGCAGGACGTGCGCAAAGTGATTCTGGCGGCGATCACGCGCATTGCCAAAGCGGAAGCCGCCGCCGGGGGAGCGACACGCGAGCCGCTGGTGGAGCGCTACGAGGGTACCGATGCGGTCTATAACGATCCGGCGCTGGCCGAGCGCCTGCGTGCGCCGCTGGAATCGGCTCTGGGAAAAGACAAAGTTGTGATCGCCGAGCCGATTACGCCTTCGGAAGATTTTTCTTACTTCGTTGCGCAAGGCATCCCGGGATTCTATTTCAGCCTGGGTGGGGCTAATCCGGAGAAGTTCGCACAGGCCAAGGCAGCGGGAACGACGCTTCCGTCGAATCATTCGCCGTTGTTCGCTCCCGACGTGGATCCGGCTCTGCGCGCGGGGATTTCGGCGGAAGTGGCGGTGCTAAGGAACCTGCTGAATGCTTCGGCGGAGGAGCTGCACAAGTTGACGGCGGAGCATGAAGCTCACTGAGAGCGAGACCGGAGAGACGGGTCTACACCGCGACCGTGACCGACGTCTCCGTCCGCGTCACGGGGCGATATAGCGTATCGCGCTCGATGGGGTCGCGGCCGGCGGCGCGGATCAGGCGCTCCAGTTCTTCTCGGCGCATGCCTTGCGGGGTGGTGGCGCCGGCGTCGTGGTAAATCTTTTCTTCGATCACCGTGCCATCCATGTCGTCGGCGCCGAAGCGCAGCGAGATCTGTGCCATCTTGGCGGTCACCATCTGCCAGTACGACTTGATGTGCGGGAAATTGTCGAGCACGAGACGGCTGACCGCGATCTGTTTCATGTCGAGCATGCCGGTGGTTTTCGGCAAATGCTGCAGCGGAGTGTTGTCGGGATGAAACGCGAGCGGGATGAACGTCTGAAAGCCGCCAGTTTCGTCCTGCAGGGCGCGGAGTTTCAGGAGGTGGTCGACGCGGTCTTCATCATTTTCGACGTGGCCGTACAGCATGGTTGCGTTCGATTTCAGGCCGATCTGGTGGGCGAGACGCGCGGTGTCGAGCCACTGGCTGCCGTCAATCTTGTGGTCGCAAATGATGTGGCGAACGCGGTCGGCAAAAATTTCCGCGCCGCCCCCGGGGAGCGAGTCCACGCCTGAGGCTTTCAGTTGTTCCAGTGTTTCGCGAATCGAGAGCTTCGCTCGCTTGGACAAGTACGCGACCTCGACCATGGTAAAGGCCTTGAGATGCACCAGCGGAAAGCGCTGCTTCAAGCCGGAACAGAGATCGAGAAAATACTGGAACGGCAAATCAGGATGCAGTCCGCCAACGATGTGAAATTCGGTGACGGCCTCGGTGTAGCCGGAAGCGGCGGTTTCGAAGGCTTCGTCGAGAGCCATGGTGTAGGCGCCGGGCGTGTCTTTCTTGCGGCCGAAGGCGCACAGGCGGCACGCGGCCACGCAAACATTCGTGGGATTGATATGGCGGTTGACGTTGAAATACGTCTTGTCGCCATGCATGCGCTCGCGGACAAAGTTCGCCATCCAGCCCACGGCGAGAACGTCCCCAGTACGGTAAAGTGCGAGGGCGTCATCGGCGTCGAGGCGCTCGCCGGCCATCACTTTGGCATGGACCGGCGCAAGGCGCGGGTCGTCGGTCTGAAAAGGATGGGATTGGCGCAAAGCTGCCATACTCCTGATGATATCGCAGGAGTGCGAGGGAAGTCACAGTTGTCCCGCTCTCAGCTCACTTTCGATGGGCTCAATCCAGCCAGCGGTGTTGAAACTTGCGAAGGTTTCGAAGCACGGCCAGGTAGTTTCCTAATACGATGTATTGGCCAGCCGCTTCGATGCCCTACACGTCCTTGCGGTTGGCTTCGGTTGCAGATTCACAGCCCACTCGCTGACGGGAAACTGCATCTATCCTTGTGGGAATTTGGCGTCACTTCATGCCACAGTGGAGGGAAACGACTCATGAAAGGCATTTTTGAGTTTAAGACATTCATGGCGGTCCTGATATGCGGAACCGCGCTGGCACAGGGCACCACTCCGGCGTCGAGCGATCAGAGTTCACCGCAAACTCAGTCTCCAACGGCAGGCCAACCCGTGCCAGGTCAGGCAGGCACGCCCGCGGGTCCGGCAAGCCAGGCACCAAGAATCGCGCCTGGCAGCGTAATTCCGGCTGAACTAACCAAAACCATCGATGCGAAGAAAGCGAAAACCGGCGACGAAGTCGTGGCCAAGGTTACCCAGGACATGAAGACCAACACCGGCGATGTGATCGTTGCCAAGGATACGAAAATGGTAGGCCATGTGACGCAGGCGCAGGCCCGGACGAAGGAGCAGAAGGAGTCCGAAGTTGGGATCACATTCGACAAGGCCGTAAGTAAGACTGGAGAGATGAAGTTGCCCATGTCGATCCAGGCGATCATTGCGCCCGCCAACAATACAAATAGCACTGGCGACGGTGGCGGCCCTCCGGGTGGGCCCGTGACCGGCGGAGCGCCGGCTAACTCGCCGATGGGCGGCCACAACGCACCGATGGAGGGATCCGGACCGTCGCCATCGCCCAGTGCGGTCCCGAACGCCGGTGCGAACACGTCATCCGGCAGTGGTGCGCGTCCGCCGATCAACGCCACCACCCAGGGAGTCATTGGAATTCCCAACGTAAAGCTGGAGGCGAACGCGCAAGATGGCGCTCAAGGATCGGTTGTGAGTTCGGAAAAGAACAACGTGAAACTGGAGAGCGGCACGCTGCTGCTGTTGCGTGTGAGCCAGTAGGGACGAAAAATGCTAGGCAGTCGCGGCCGCGGCGCGAAGCTTCACAGGCTGTTCCTGCGTGCCGGCGGCGAGAAGGCGATTCCAAAAGAATATCGACGCTCCGACGGTCGCGATAACCATCGCCCAGGGCACGATCGGGGAACTCCAGAAAATACTCGTGCTAAAACTCAGCAGGGCCAGCCAAATCAGAGTCACGAAAGTTCCGAACAGGAACGCGGTCTTGCGTTCGGCGCGAAATGGCAGTGAGTAGGAGCACAGGGCCTGCACCATCAGAGAGAACGGAAACGCGACCACAAGGTCGACGAAATAGTGTTCGCCTGTGCCGATGGTCGCCATGGCAGTCAGAATCACAAACGCCATCGCGATCGCCCGTATCCAGCGGGCCAGGCCGCGGGAGTTCCACCACACCAGCAGCACCCAAGCCAGGTGCAGAGACGGCATGGCATTGCGTGGGCCTGTGGTTAGAATTGGGATCACGTTGATTCGCATCGCGTCGGCCGTCGACAGAGGATGAAATGGAAACGCCGGTCCGAACAAGTGCGCCGGACCGATGGCGGGCACCATGTTGTAACACAGAACGCCCAGAGGTCCTGTCACCAGAAACGCCAGCATGACGGCAAACGCGTTTTCTTTTTTCCCGCGAAGATGCGCGGAGTAGACCAGCGCCAGCGGCAGGGGCAGCGCGATGTAAATAACCAGGCAGAAGAACCGCAACCACGGCCATGTCCAGAAAGCTTGCCCCATCAGGAAACTAAATTGCACGCGCAGGCTGCTGTCGAAAGAAACCAGAAAGAGATCGAAAGTCTTGGGATGAAGCTTCTCGGTGATGTCGAGCAGCGTGGTCGCCATCCACTCGGAACCGACGAAAAGAACGGCGGGGAAAAATCCGTAGAGCAGAACTTTACGATCTTCGCTCTCGGCCCAGATGGTGTGCGTGCCCAGCACGGCGAGGGCCGACAATCCCAGAAACGAGAAACCGGCCATGAACATGGGCTGGAAGTTCATGACCCGGAAGTCGAGCACCGCGAGAAATAATCCGCCGGTGACAACCCACAGCAGATCGAGCCAGGAGCGGCGAATCATGGCAAGAATGATCCAGGCGCTGACCAGGGCCAGGGAAAAGAATGCTGACACCATGGCGCCGGTGTAGAAATCGCGATTCATGGAGAGTGTGAGGATCGCGATGAAAAGCAGTACGGTCAGGCCGGCCTTGAAAGCGGGCGAGCGGGTAAACGACGAGTTGGTTCCCGATGGATTCAAGATGATTCAGAGCGAGAGCGATACGAAAAAGTCGAACACACCCGCTCCTAGTCACGAGTCTAGGGGCCGCCCAACGCCGAGAGCAACCCGCCTGGGTGCAGCACAGGTTACAAGAGTAATCCGGATCTCGGAAGCTAAAGCCTAGCAGGAAAAATCCTGATCGCAGCGCTGGAAGTGCTGCGCCACTCAAAGGTACGCCTTAGGCTCCGCCTTCCAGCTTCTTTTTTGCCAGTGGGCGCGCGAAAGCATTGGTGGGGTTATGGACGTTCAGCTCCAGCACCTTGCCGTAATAAATCTTGGCCTGGGCGACGTCGCCTGATTTCTCGTAGGCCTCGCCGAGTAATGCCAGATTCAAGGGATCGTGCTGATCGGCCTTCTGCAATTCCGCGATTGCCGTCTTGTAATCGCCGGTGTAAAAGGCGACGTAGCCGGTCAGGTAGGGATAGAAACGCGCCTGGTCAGGATTGTTGGCCTTGTCCAGGGCGGCCTTGGCGGCGGACACATGTTGCTGAGCTTCGTCCGCCTTCGCCTGGCGAGCTAAGACGCGGGCTTGCGCACTCTCCCAACGGAACAACCAAAGATTCTTATTGGAGTCGGAGAGGTCGGGCTTGTTGGCGACCGTGTTATAGCCCATCTTGTACCACTTGAACGCATGGTCGGGGTCGCCCGACTCGAGATAGATGCGGGCGAGTTCGTTGCAAGTCTCGGCCGCACCAACCGAATCGCCCTTCGCTAAACGTGCATTCAGAACCTGTGTTTCGGACTCGGCCGCTTTATACGCGTTGGCTTCGAAGGCGTAGGAAACCGCCATAGTGCGGAGAGCCTGGGCCTTGGAGTCGGAGGGTGCGAGATCGACGGCCTGGGAGAGATGATCGCGCGCTGACGCGTAGTCGCCTTTAAGATCGAGGGCTATTCCCATTTCCAAATGTGCCTCGTACAGAGCCGGGGATTTGTCGAGAGCCTTGCTGTAGAGCGCAAGGGCTTCGTCCTGCTTGCCGTCACGGCTCAGCATTTCACCTTGCTGTATGAGGTCCGCCGCGCTGCCTGGAACGGGAGGCTTCGCGGGCGCGGGTTGTTGGGCGAGAGAAAAGGTAGCGAGCAGGAATGAGGCGAAGATCGTGCGGAACATAAAATCCTCCAATGGCGTCACGATTATGGCATAGCTGGGCCGCTAGCGGTCCGCTTCGCCGGAGTAGAATCACAAACCACGAAGGACACGAGGGGTCCACGAAGGAGACCGCGACGGAATCGGGCCTTCGTGGTACTTCGTGTCCTTCGTGGTTCATGGTTTTTCCCCTGGCGCCGACGTCGCCCTATCGGATGTCTAGCTACTTCCGCAGCAACAAATCCCCGGCGACGAAGGCGAAGAAGAGCACCGAAATCACTCCGTTCATGGTGAAAAAAGCTGCGTTCAGTTCGTTCAGATCATCGGCGGAGACCAGGGAGTGCTCATAGACGAGCAGCACGGCGACGACAGCGACTCCCGCGAGCGCGAGTTTGCCCAGACCGAAAGACCACAACAGCGCGATGAGCAACGCCAGCATGATCACGTGAAAGGCGCGGGCTACCCGGAGAGCGCGCCGCACACCAAGATGGCGAGGAATCGAGTGCAGCCCGGTCTGGCGATCGAAGTCGAAATCCTGGCAGGCGTAAAGAACGTCGAAGCCGCCCACCCAGAACGTCACGGCAGCAGTGAGAAGTAATATTCGCGGGTCGAGCGAGCCGCGCACCGCGATCCACGCCGCGGCGGGCGCAATCCCGAGAGCGAATCCAAGCACGAGATGCGACCAGCGCGTGAAGCGCTTGGTATAGGAGTAGAGCAGCAGCACCGCCAGGGCGACCGGCGAGAGCCACAACGCCATGCGGTTCAACTGCGCGGCGGCGAGGACGAAGATGGCGCTCGATACCACGACGAACGTCGTTACAAATACGGGTGTGAGATGGCCTGCGGGTAAAGCGCGAGAGCTGGTGCGAGGGTTGGCGGCGTCGATGGAGGAGTCTGCCAGGCGATTGAAAGCCATCGCGGCCGAGCGCGCGGCAACCATGGCGACGATGATCCAGAGGAGTTGGTGCGCGGTGGGAAATCCTCCGGCCGCGAGCATTGCGCCGCACAGGGCGAAGGGCAACGCGAAGATGGAGTGCTCCCACTTGATCATCTCCAGCGTCACGCGCAGGTTGTGCAGGAGGGGCACGAGCTGATTGTAAATGCAGGGGCCGGATTCTAGAGGCGTGGGGCGTTATGCCGGGTCTTTGGTCTTTGGTCTTGGGTCTGAGGTCTTAGGTCTTTGGAAATCTGCAAGGTGAATCGTACTTCCCAAGGCCTAAAGACCCAAGACCTGAGACCCAAGCCTAGGGCCCCGGACCCTAAACCTACGACGTAAGTCCCATCCCCGGAAGCAAAGGAACAAAACGGCAGAGTTCGCGCAACGTCGTCAGCGGCTGGCCATTTCGGATGTGGATCAGGTGCAATTGTTGAGAGTCGGAGGAGCCGACGGGAATAATCATGCGTCCGCCTTCGGCCAGTTGTGCGAGCAGAGCGGGCGGAACTTCGGGAGCGGCGGCGGAGACGACGATCGCGTCGTAGGGCGCGCACGGCGAAAATCCGAGGCTTCCGTCGGCGGCGATCACCTTCACATTGGTGTAGCCAAGGCTGGCGAGCAACGCCCTGGCTTCATCGGCGAGCGCGAAATGGCGTTCCACCGAGACTATTTGTGCCGCCAGTTCGGCGAGCAAGGCAGTCAGGTAGCCTGATCCGGTGCCGACCTCCAGGACTTTGTCGCTGGAAGTGAGCGCCAGCGCTTGCAGCATCAGCGCGACGATGTAGGGCTGAGAAATTGTCTGGCCCTCGTCGATCGGCGAAGGATGGTCCGCGTAGGCCTGATGGCGAAATGGTTCGGGCGTGAATTCGTGACGTGGAACGCGCGTCATGGCAGCGAGCACGCGTTCGTCGGTAATGCCGCGCTCACGCAGTTGTTGTTCGACCATTCGCAAGCGCAGGATCGAGTAGAGGGCGGCCTCGGCGGAGAAGTTCATGTTGCGTGTGGGCGGCCGGGAGAAGTCTTTCGTCCCTTCAGGGCTTGGCTCATTTTGCCCGCTTACCACACAGCTTACGCCCCTTCGACAGACTCAGGGCAGGTTGTGGGCTATATTCTACCGCTGCTTCGCGGCTGGATTCTTGCTTCTATTTTTTGCGGCGGCGGATGCGGACGTCAAAGCTGACCACGCCGTTTTGATCGCGCGTGCCGACGGCGGAAATGTTGCGGGTGAAAAAGTATTCGCCCTGAATGATCTGCTGCGAGCTTTGTGAGACGTTGGTGCTGTAGGTGAGAGAAATATTATTGGCGAACTGCTGCTCGATGGTGACCTGCGGTCCGCGCGCGGTGGGGTTGGTCTCGGTGGTCAGGCCCTGGGGATCGATCTTGATGCGGCTGACTCCGAAGAGCTTTTGCATGCGGCTGCTCACGGTCGAATTGATCGCCTGATTGATGATCAGGTTGGTGGCTTCGTCGGTGAAAATTCCCTGACCGGATTGCTGCTGCAGTTGCTCCGACTCCTGGCTGGTGCGGCCGAGAGCCAGCAGAGCGATGATGTCGGACTTGGGCAGCGGTGGCTCGGAGCGATAGTTCACGTTCAGGCGATCGGGCGTGCCCGTTACCGTAACGTCGAGATCATAGTTGCGAACGTGCGTGGTGGCTTGCAGGTTGACCTGGGGCTCGATCGCGACAGGATTGGCGAAGGTGATGTCGCCGCGTTCCAGACGGAACTTGATGCCGTTGAAAGTTGCGTCGCCTTCGAGAATGTCGGCGCGTCCGAGAACGCTGGGGCGGGCGAGCGAGCCGCGCAGGCGGAGGTCGGCATCGCCAGAGAGCCGAGCCACCGCGGTTTTCATTTGAAGTTCGGGTGCGGTGCGAACCGCGACGTCGAGCTTCACGTTGTACAGAGGAGAATTCGCAGATGTGATCGCGGCGGACTGCCGACTGAGCTCGAGATACGAACCGAAATCGAAACCCGGAGTGACCGCCAGCTTCGTCACCAAGACGTCGCCAGAGACGGTCGACGCCGAGC
>Ga0070733_10000755_pt1 | contig 25261 bp, 23 predicted proteins | sample Coa_R1_9_FD_66450 | JGI IMG/M metagenome (GOLD analysis project Ga0070733, IMG submission 66450) | Surface soil microbial communities from Centralia Pennsylvania, which are recovering from an underground coalmine fire - Coalmine... | ecosystem: Environmental > Terrestrial > Soil > Unclassified ...
GAAAGGCGGGGCCGAACGGGCGCGCGCAATTGCAACTTCAACCTCGGTCTTCGCGCTTGCGGTCTCGCTGGGCGGAGTCGAATCGCTGATCTGCAGTCCCGCGCGGATGACGCACGCATCGCTGACGCCCGAGCAGCGCGCCGAACTCGACATTACCGACGATCTGCTGCGCCTCTCGGTCGGCATCGAAGAGGTCGAGGACCTGGTCGCCGATCTGAGCTGCGCGCTCGACTCGGTTCCCGAGTTGGTGCGTCTTAAAACTGCATCCTAAGGATCTTCAGCTGCGAGTTGACGACCGCGACCGGCCGGGCGCGGGAAGACTCCAGGTAGATGTATTGCCGGTCGTCGGGTCCGATGCCGCCAAACTCCCATTCGGTTACGCGTGCGTCGGGATACTTCGATTCGGCGATTGCATCGCGCGCGGTCTGCGTGAGGCGCGCGAAGGCTATTTCCTTTGGATCAAAGACTTCTTGATCGATCTTCGCTGGCGTGATCGGGCCGCTATCCATCGACATCAGTTTAACGGGGGTCGGCCCTGAAAGCGTGCCGTCGGGCGCGACGACGTAGTGGTCGACGTCGATGTGGTTCTTGGGTTCCTGTACGTCGGCCATCAGGCCGTTCATGCGGTCCGCGCTCAGGGAGGTCACGCGCAGCGGACGTCCGGAACGCGCGGCAATCGCATCCAACGCGCGCAGCACCGCCTGGCCGTCGGTCAAGAACGGATCGATCGGGCCGGCTCCGAGATTCGGCGCTGCCAGGTTCGGATCGCCGGAGCCGTAGGAGCCTCGAGCCGACGAGGAGCCCGAACAGCCCCCCAGCGCCAACGCGAGCGTAACCAGTAGTATCAAGGCGTTTTTCATGTAAGAGGCTCGGTTCCGCGGTGGGCATGCTTTCCCCGCCGGCCAGGTCAGGCAGGCCGATCTGGCGGCCTTGCATTCGGCGAAGCCCTATGGTAGATTGACCTACACATGTTCGTTCTGCAGTCCAACGCGTACTATTACTATTATTACGGCTACTTCAAGCGGAGTCGGCAAGGTACGCCATTGCTTTAACGAACGAGTTCGTAAAAATGCAAAGCCGCCTCGCCGATGCGAGGCGGCTCTTTTTTTATTTAGGAGCAGTCATGAAGGCAGTCACGTCAACCAAGGACCTTAGCGAGTTCGAACGCGCCGTCGCCGGCAGCATCGACCGGCACCCAATCGTTTGCAACAACGAATACACCAAATGGTTCGCGCGTGGCGAGGCGACGCTCGCGGAGCTGCGCGATTTCACCGTGCAATTTTCGGTCTTCAGCCATCTCTTTATCGAGGCTCAGCTGCGTAAGTGCATCAACTCACCCGATCTGCAAAGCTACCGCGCGGGGAAAGAGATCTTGCTCAACGAGCTTGGCGTCACGTTCGCGCCCTCCGGCAGCATCGAAGGGGGCACCTTTCGCTTTTCGGCCGGGCACTTCGAATGGCTGGCCCATTTCGCGGCGACGCTCGATCTGGGTTGGAGCGAGATCGGCAAACGCCGATTCGGAAGAGCCTCCACGCTGGCCTTTTGCGACGCGTTGATGCATTGGTATAGCTCCGAGGACGAGTCGACCGCCGCCGGAGCGTCGTACGCCATCGAGCATTGGGCCGCCGCCGGATTTTGGAAAGAGCTGATTGCGGGATTACGAGCGATCAAGAAGACCGCAATGCCCGGCCTTCCGCTGGGATTCTGGACGTGGCACGACGCGCTGGAGGAGACTCACGCGGCGCATACCTCAGACGAGTTACGCGAAGCCTTTGGGAAGCCGGGCTTTAGCGCGCCACGCTTCCTTGCGGCGGGAGAAGCGATGCTGGATGGGGTGGCCGGCTTTTGGGACGGGTTGGACTCGGCGCGCAGCACGAGCCTGATCGCATCCTAGAGGGGCGCTCGAAAACTCGGCAAACTCGTTGCCTACCACTATTTGGAAAGGCAGAGCATATGAAGAAGGTTCTTTCGCAACTCTTACTTGCAGCGTTTGTCGTCGCGGCTCCCTGCGCGGCGCAGTCTCAGATGATGGCTTCGTCCATGCCGGGCGCCGGTCCGCACGGCTTTGACTGGGCGGTCGGAACGTGGTCGTGTACCAACGCGATGCCCTCCGCGACGGGTGGCCCCAGCCACCAGTCCATGATCGTCACGCGTACCAACGGCGGCGCCATCATGTATCACGCCAGCGGCGCGAACTTCGACAACACTTGGTACAACATATACGTGGCCAAGACGAAGACCTGGTGGAGCCCGTTCATCATCTCGGACGGCAGCTACGGCACGGAGTCGTCGTCGACGAGCGGAAAGAAGATGGTATGGGTCGGCACGACCACCGCCGCCTCCGGCACGAGCATGCCGATCCGAGATACGGTTACCTATAGCATGACGAAGACAACCGACCTCGGCGAATATAAGTCCGGCGCTTCCTGGAAAGAGCAATACAACGTCACCTGCGTGAGGACCTAAGCGCATCGCCGCGACTAATGCGGCATCTCCTCGTCGTGGAGGCCGAAGTAGTGCCCGAGTTCGTGAATAACCGTCTCACGCACTTCCAGCACGGCCTCCTCCCTGGTGAGGGCGATTCGATTGATCGGTCCGCGAAAAATGGCGATCTCGTCGGGTAACAAGGGCATGTCGTGCGTCCGCTCCGTAAGCGCCACACCGCGGTAGATGCCGAGAAGTTCCGAATCGTCGCCGTCGTCCTCGATGCTGTCGAGGTCTTCGTCGGTCGGCTCCTCCTCGACGGCGATGACGACGTTCTCAACGAGTTCGGCGAAGCGCTTTGGAAGCGACTCCAATGCTTCGCCGACCACGCGTTCGAACTCGCGACGCGTCAAGTCTCCGTTGGCCATCTCGCTCACCGAGCTTCGCGGCCATGGTAAAAGTCCCGCCAGGTTTTCTCGCCGGGCTCTAGAGTTTAACGGCCCGTTCGGGCGGAAATGGGAGTTTGTATGAAGAGCCTCGATCGTATGCCAGGCTGTGTCACGGCCGTTTGCGCGGCCGCAATGCTCGCCGGCTGCAGCGGCGCTGCGTCGCAACTGAGTCCATCGGAACCGCTCCTGCGAGCCGGTCCGCCGCTCGTCAGTTCGGGAGTTGCGCCGGCGCGGCACCATGACGGCGCCCGGTCATGGATGGCTGCCGAAGCAAAAGGGATGGCGCTGCTGTATATCACCGACGCCAATAATGGCACGGTTTCGGTTTTCTCGTATCCCAAGGGCGAACTGAAAGGCACGCTGACCGGTTTTGAAGAGCCGTACGGCGATTGCACCGGCAAGGCGGGAGCGGTCTGGATCGTGGACGACGAGACGGCAACGATCACCGAGTACGCGCACGGTGGCACGAGTCCGATCGCGACGTTAAGCGACTCGGGTGAGTATCCGGCCGGCTGTTCCGTCGACCCTAGTACCGGGAATCTTGCCGTCACGAACTACGAAGGGCCGGGCGGCGGTCAGGGCAGCGTTGCGATTTTCAAGAAGGCTAAAGGCAAGCCGGTCGACTACACGGATTCCTCGATTTCGCGCGCGTGGTTCTGCAGCTACGACGAGAGCGGCAACCTTTTCGTCGACGGCGACAAAGACGGTACGAGCGGTTTCCAACTGGCCGAGCTTCCCGCGGGCAGCGGAACGTTCACCAACATCTCGATCGACCAAAGCATCACGGTTGCCGGTGGCGTCGCGTGGGACGGCAAGTACGTGGCGGTCGCCGAAGAGAACGAGGGCCCCGACTCGGTATATCAGTTCAGCGTAAGCGGCAGTACCGGAACCAAAGTCACCTCGACCCTGCTCGTCGGTTCGAAAAACGTGCACCAGTTCTGGATCGATCCGGCGCGCAAGCGGGTCGTTGCGCCATCCGCATCGCTGGGGAGCGCCGGCTACTGGAAGTTCCCGGCGGGCGGCGATTCTACCAAAATCCTCAGCGGGCTCGACGTACCGGAGGCCGTGGTTCTCAGCAGCCCCCGTTAACCTCGTACACGCCGCCGAGGAAACTCCATAGCGCTTCGCATGCCTCGCTCGTCGCGGTCAGAACCTCGGCTCGCTTTGCCGGAGCATCGGCGGCCCGTTCGATCAACTGCCACTCGGCCGCGGAATGGAAGATGTCCGCCTCCTTGTGCACGGTGAAGAACTCGTAGTCGCGAGGATCGGTAAAGCGATAGAAGCGCCGCAGGCCGTCGATCTTCACCGCTGCGATCGCCGGTACTTGCGATTCAAAGGCGTGCAGGGCCGCCAAGCCGGCGTAGTACGGACGGTTCCGGCAGAGATCGGTGAAGGTGTTTACGAGGCGTTGCGTCGCCGGCAGCGGCGCGGCGGCAGCGAGGTCGTCTTCCGAGAGCCCCAACGCCGCAGCGAAGCGCTTCCAAAGCGCGGGGTGGTTCTCGGGCCCGAACTCCTCGTCGATAAGATTCTGCAGGATTACCTGCCGCGAGCTGAGGTCGCTCTTTCCGTCGCTTGCAAAATGCGGCGTGTTCGAGTGAACCGCACTCAAATAGGTGGGCTCCGCCAGCACGTGATGCATATACTGACCGGCGTATTGCCGAAGCTGCTCGTAGGGAAGTTCACCCTTCGACCACGCGACGTAGAAGGGATGACCGAGCAGATGGCGCTCCTTGATGACCGAGCGGACTTCCTCTTGGAATGGCGACGTCATTATTTGCATCGCCGTGACTTCTCCGAAATTCCCGGCCGAGCCCTGTTCTGCCGACAGGATTTCCGGGCAATTTTTTCAGAGATGTCCGCTGTGGAGCCTCTCAAACGTCTAAGCGGCACAACACTCTTCTAGGAGGCACGATCATGGGTGAATTTATCTATCTCTATCGCGGCGGTCAACGCAGCCCAAGTCCGGAACAGTCACAGCAGATCATGCAGAAATGGCTTGCCTGGATGAAGGACCTTACGGCCAGCGGCAATCTCAAGGACCCCGGGCAGCCGCTCGAGCTCGAGGGCAAGGTCGTCAAAGGCAAAGCGGGGACCGTGACCGACGGTCCGTTCGCCGAAGCAAAGGATCTCGTCGGCGGATTCTCGGTCGTCGTCGCCGACGATCTGGCGCACGCGGCAAAACTCGCCGGCGGCTGCCCGATTCTCGACGTGGATGGCTCCGTCGAGGTGCGGCCCGTCATGCAAATGGACATGTAAGAATGGAGCTGAGCGACCATCTCTTTCGCCGAGAGGCGGGACGCATGGTCGCCACCCTCACGCGGGCATTCGGCATTCATAATCTTGCGCTGGCAGAAGACGTCGTCCAAGATGCCTTCTGTCGCGCGCTGGAGGTTTGGAAGCTCCGCGGCGTCCCTGAAAACCCGTCGGCCTGGCTGATGAAGACCGCGAGGAATCGCGCCGTCGACGTGTTGCGGCGCGAACGCACCGCCTTGACGTTTGCGCCGGATCTGGGACGATTGCTGCAAACCGAATGGACCCTGGCCAACGCGGTCGCGGATATCTTCGATCCGATCGGCATCAAAGACGATCAACTTCGCATGATGTTTTCGTGCTGCCATCCGCGGCTTTCGGCGCCGGCGCAGGTAATGCTCGTACTGCAGCTCGTCGGCGGCTTTGGGGCTCGTGAGGTTGCCGGCGCGTTCGTCAGCAGTCCCACCGCGGTCGAGAAGCGTCTGAGCCGCTCGAAGAAGATGCTGGCGGAATCGGGGGTGCTCTTTGATATCGCCGACGCGGCCGACTTCGCGCTTCGGCTCCCCGTAGTTCAGCGGGCCTTGTACTTGATCTTCAGCGAAGGCTATCATGGCGCGTCGCCCCACGCCGTCATCCGCACCGACTTGTGTCGCGAATCGATTCGACTCACGCGCCTGCTCGCCGAACATCCTCTGGGCGCGGTCCCGTCGACCCTAGCGCTGGGTGCGCTCATGTACCTCGACGCGGCCCGCTTGCCGGCGCGTCTCGATGCGTGGGGCGACTTAAGCTCGTTGTTCGATCAGGATCGCTCGCGTTGGGATCGTGCAATGATCGACGAAGGGCGGGCGTGGCTAGAACGTTCGGCAACCGGCAGCGAGCTGAGCCGCTATCACGTCGAGGCGGCCATCGCCGCGGCCCACGCCGCTGCGACGCGCTTTGAAGAGACCGATTGGACGTCGATCGTCTCGCTGTACGACACTTTGATGCAGATCGCGCCCTCTCCGGTCGTCGCGCTCAACCGCGCCATTGCCGTCGCCCAGCTGCGTGGGCCTCAGAAGGGGCTCGAAGCAATCGACGCCGTGAGCGACCGCGATCGGCTGGCGGCATATCCGTTCTATTACGCGGCTCGGGGCGAACTCGAGTTGCGCCGCAGAAACAACGCGATCGCGCTGGAGCACTTTGCGACCGCGCTCGCGCTGGCTCGCAATCCCGTGGAGCAACGCTTCCTCAAGAAGCGCATCGACGCTTGCGCCGGCGCGATCTGAGCGGTTGCCGGGATTCCGGCCATCCTGGCCCGAACCGGTCGACACCTCGGACACTAACGAATAAAAGGAGTTCCAGTGAAAAGCCAAATCAGATTTTTCTTGCCGGTGCTGGCGGCGCTCGCCGTCGCGGCATGTAGTGCCGGCGGCACTTCCAACGTGCCGTCGTCGCCAGGCCAATCAAGCGATTCGACTCGGCCGATGCCCCAGTGGCAGGCCAAGCAGCTCGGGTACCGGGCTTGCCCCGATACGCGGCGGGGATACATGCATTGCGACGTACTGATCGAGTCGAAGACCGGGGCCGGCCCCAACGTCGCCGGGTTGTCTCCCGCAAACTTTCAGGCCCGCTACAACCTGCCGTCTAGCAAGGATGGAGCCGGCCAGGTGGTTGCAATCGTCGATGCCTACGACAACCCCAACGCTGCCACGGACCTGGCGGCCTACCGCAAAAACTTCGGCCTAGGAAAGGCAAAGTTCACCAAATATAACCAGGAAGGCCAGAAGAAGAACTACCCGCAGGGTAGCTCGGGTTGGGGCGTCGAGGAAGACCTCGATATCGAAATGGTCTCGGCGGGCTGTCCGAAGTGCACGATCTATCTGATTGAGGCTAACGACAACAGCGGAACCAACCTTTACGATGCGGAGATCGAAGCCGTGAAGTTAGGCGCCGGCATCGTCAGCAACAGCTGGGGCGGCGGCGGCGGATCTTCCTCCGGCGGCGCCTTCGACACGAAGGGAATATTGTATCTCGCCAGCGCCGGTGATGGCGGTTACGGGATGCAAGATCCGGCCGATTATCAAACCGTCGTCTCCGTCGGCGGCACGCTTCTCTCGGTCGGCAGCGGCTCGAAGTTTACTGAAACCGTTTGGCCCGACAGCGGCGGCGGCTGCTCCGTTGTGACCAAGCCTTCGTGGCAGAAAGACAAAGGCTGTACCTTCAGAACGGGTAACGACGTCTCTGCGGTCGCATGGAACGCCGCCGAGTACGATACGTATGACAACCCGGGCTGGTTCACCGTCGGTGGGACGAGCGTATCCTCACCGCTGGTTGCCGGCATGTTCGCCCTCGCCGGAAATGCCAACAAGCAGTACGGCGGAGAAAATCTCTGGAAGCTCTCGAAGGCCAACCTCAAGAAAGACCTGCACTACATCGACTCCGGCGACCTTCAAGGTTGTCCCACGAGCTTGCAGGGCACGTACTTGTGTGACGCCGGAACCAAAGAGTTCGGACAGTACTCGGCGCCGAGCGGTTGGGGCACGCCCAATGGTGTCGGCGCTCTCTAACTAAATAGCTGCGTGAATGGGCGGCGCGTCAAGCGTCGCCCGCTCGCGTAGAGCGACTACGGAGGCTGCGACGACAATAGCTTCCGCAATGTTTTGCCCGCGCTGCAATAAACCAAGCAGCGATAGCGAGAAGTGCACGACGTGCGGCACTCGGCTCAAGACTCTGGAAAGCGCGAAGCGCCGAGGCTGGGCGGCCTTTGGTGCCGGTGTTTTCTTGGTAGTGTTCGTCTCGGCGATCTGGATTTGGGTCGATCGTCTCGTCGCCGGTAAGATCGCCCCCGGAGCGGCCGGCTTCATCGGCCGGCTCAACGTGGTGTTCCTGCTCATCGTATTCTGTGGTGCGCTCGGGATGTTCAACGGTTGGGGTCAAGCCCACTGCGGCCGGACGAATCGCGCGATCGCTTTTGGGATCCTCGTCGTATTCGCCGTCGCGCTGTTCCTCGCATACGCTGCATCGAACGCGTTCAACGCCCCCTAGGAGCCTGAGGCGCCATAGGAGGCGGCCACTTGACTACGAAGGTGCCTGGCGAATGGAGGGTCGTTAAATTGAAGGTTTCGCATCGAGTCTACGCCGCGCTCGCCGCGCTGGTAATGGCAACGGGAGCGACGGCTTTTGCTGCCACGATGAAGGTCGAGGGAACTCCGGTGCCCATGGCTCCGAAGCCCGATATGTCTGCACTCAAGTTTTTGATCGGTACGTGGCAATGCTCCGACCTAAGCTCTCGCCGTCCGGGCCCGTTTAACGTCACTCAGGTCTACTCGATGGACCCGAGCGGCTACTGGCTTCTAAGGGACGATACGACGCACAAAGCATCCTGGATCCCGCGAGATTTTCACAGTCAAGCCAAAGTCACGTACGACGCACTGGCAAAGCGTTGGGTTCGGATAACGACCAGCGATGCCGGAGGCTACAGCGTGGCGACCGCTCCGACGACGACCGGCGGGAAAAGCACCTACACGTACGTGATTCAAACGAAGGCGCCGGACATCGCTTCATACGGACCGCTGGTCTTCGTCAAAGTCAGCGACACGAAGAAGACGATGACCACCTCGTTTACGGAAACCAGCGGTCGCGTCGTCAACGCCAAAGAGACCTGCACGAAGTCGTAGTCCGTCACGGGCCGGCGCTACCGGACGCTGAATGAAGGTGGGTTTCTTCGAGCGACCCGACCCTCGATTAATCCTAAGCGCCGACCCAACTCCGCCGGCAGCGGTCGCTGCGGCTTTAAAGCGCCACGCGCTGGCGTTCGCCGTGTGCTTTCTTGCGCTCGCCGGCGCATATGCCGCGAGCATCGACGCGGGGCTGCACGCAACTGCCGTGACGCGTGGCAGCATCGTCGCAACGGGGCTAGACGCCCCGGTCTCGATCGTCCGCGACGGGCGCGACATTCCGCACATCAGGGCGGCAAACGAGCACGATCTCTACTTCGCGCAAGGCTACGCGCAGGGCTCCGATCGGCTCTTCCAGCTGGACTTGACGCGTCGCTTTGCCTACGGCCGGCTCGCCGAGGTGTTCGGAGCCAAAGCGCTCGCATTAGACAAAGCACAGCGAGCGGTAGATATCAGCGCCGTCGCCGCGCGTCAACTGCGCGCTCTGACGCCGCGCGACCGTGCCGCGATCGCGGCATTTAGCGAAGGCGTTAATGCGGCGGCAGCATCGCAGTCCTTGCCGGTCGAGTTCCACATGCTGCTGTACCGGCCCGCGCCGTGGACGCCGAAAGATTCCCTCGCGGTCTCGATCGTCGTCTCGCTCGAACTCGCCGATTCGTGGCACGACGTCTTCGCGCGTGACGCCGTTTGGCGCGAACGCGGACCGCGTTGCTTCGATAGGCTTTTTCCGTTGTCCGATCCCCGGTACGACGTTACGATCGGCGGCGCGCGCAACGCGCAACCCGCGCCCGGTCATCCGGTCGAGTGCGATGCGTCCGGCGTTGCCGTGCGGCCGCAGCGGGATTCGATCGGCAGCAATGCTTGGGCCGCGGGCTCGACGCGGAGCGTCGACGGGCATGCCTTGATCGCAAACGATCCGCACCTTATCTTGACGATTCCCGGCATTTGGTACGTGGTAGATCTCGAATCGCCGCAAATGCACGTCGCCGGCGCGACGATTCCCGGGATTCCCGGCGTCGTCCTCGGGCACAACGAGCGCCTCGCATGGGCATTGACGAACGCGGAGATGGCGACGACCAGCGTGTTCGAGGCCGGACGTCTCAGCCGGAGATGTTGGGTCACGGAGCGGTTCCGCGTGCGCTTTGCACGCGATACGACCGCATCCTACTGTCGCACGTCGCGCGACTTCTCGGTGCCCAACGACAATGTAAGCTCGGCGACGGCCCTCGTGCGTTGGCCGATCTACGCCGAGAGGCGTTCGGCGATTGCGACGGTGCTCGCGCTCGATCGCGCGCGGGATATAAGCGCCGCATTGCGGATCATTGCGAACTACCGCGGGTCTCCGCAGAACTTCATTCTCGCCGATCGCAGCGGCAAGGTCGCCTATCACGTCGCCGGCCTCGTGCCCAACGATCCGGCGTGGGGACGTTACGTCCACCCTGCACGCGACAGACGCGCGGACTTCGCGCCGATTCCGTTCGCACGGCTCCCGCAAGAGGATCCGGCTCGCGACGCCATTCTGGTCTCCGCCAATAATAAGGCGTACGCTTCCGGCTATCCCTACCGTTTGTCCGCGCAGTTCGAACCGCCGTACCGCGCATATCGCATCGCGGAGCTGCTTCGCCTGCGGCCGAGGTACGACGCCGAGTATTTTGCACGGATGCAGCTCGACACGCTTTCGCCGATCGATTTGGAGATCGCGCGCGACGTCGTGCGATTCGCCCGCGCGCACCCCGAGCAGGAACCCAGGGCAGCCGTGCTCGCGACGCTGGGACGATGGGACGGCCGCTTCGAACCAGATTCGCACGCGGCCGCGTTAGAGCATATGCTCCGGGGATCGGTCCTCGGAGAGGCTCCCGAGTTTAGCGCGCGGCTCGACGAGCTGCGCGGCGTCGACCACGCCGCGGCGCGCAATCTAGAGTCCGACCTCGACGGGTGGTTTTCGTTTGCGTTCTCGCAGCGCCGTGCCTGGCGTGAGGCCGGCGGCATGCGCATCGAGCATCCGCTGGCGCCGATGAACTTCGCCTTTCTCAACGGTGCGTGGCTCCCCGGCGAGGGAGACGAGTATACGATTCACCTGCAGGAGCCCGGATTTGCGCAAAGCCTGCGCGCCGTATGGGAGGTCGGCGATTGGGATCGCGGCGGCATTGCGATTCCCAGCGGTGAGTCGGGGGAGCCGGGCTCCCCGCACTACACGGATCTCACGCGCGCTTGGGTCGCCGGTAGCCTGCAACCGCTTCCGTTCAGCCCCGCCGCGATCGCGAAGAACGCGGCCGGCACGCTGATGCTCCTCCCGCGCTCTCCCGGGACTGGCTCCAACTAGCTACCAGAATATCCGCGATAATTCATACGCGCTTGGCAAGGAAGGAAGAAAGGGGCGCCTTGCATATTCTCTTTGGCAAAAGGAGTGCGTCAATATGCGCTATCTTAGGATCGCCGTTGCAATCGTTGCGTTTTGTGTCGCGCAATCTGCCGTGGCTCTGGCTGACGGAGCCGTCCGAACGTACTACATTGCGGCCGACGAGGTCACGTGGAACTACGCTCCAAGCGGGATCAATCAGGTGACCGGCCGGCCTTTCGACGAGATGGAGCGCCCGTATGCGGCGCACGACTCGGACCATATCGGCAGCGCCTATCGCAAAGCGGTTTACCGCGAGTACACCGACGGAACGTTCCAAACGCTCAAGCGTAGATCGCCGAGCGACGAATATCTTGGGATTCTCGGTCCGATCGTTCATGCCGAAGTCGGCGACGAAATCAAGGTGGTCTTCAAGAACCAAGCCTCGCGCCCGTACAGCATCCATCCTCATGGCGTGTTCTACGCGAAAAACTCGGAAGGGATGGCTTACAACGACGGCACCTCAGCGACCGACAAGATGAGCGGCGCCGTCGCCCCCGGGCAAACGTACACCTACACCTGGGAAGTTCCCGCGCGCGCCGGTCCTGGTCCTAACGACCCCAGTTCGGTGGTATGGCTTTACCACTCACACGTTGACGAACAAAAGGACGTGGACTCGGGCCTGGTTGGAGCGATCGTCGTTACCGCTCGCGGCATGGCAAAACCGGACGGAACGCCGAAAGACGTCGATCGCGAAGTCGTCACGCTCTATCGCATTTTCAACGAAAACCAGAGCTGGTATTATAACTGGAACGTCGCCACGTACGATCCGGCCCTCAAGCGGGCGAAACGATCGGAGTTTATCGGAGTCGATGCCAACGGCGCGCCGACGCTGACCGGATTAGGATTTGCCGACGGCAACTTCAAATTTACGATCAACGGCTACATCTATGCAAATGGGCCGAAAATCGTTATGGAAAAGGGCCAACGAGTGCGCTGGTACGTAATCGACGTCGGCAACGGCTTCGACTTCCACACGCCTCATTGGCACGGCAACACCGTATTGTGGAGCGGACAGCGCACCGACGTCATCACGTTGATGCCGGCGCAGATGACCACCGTCGATATGGTGCCCGACGATCCCGGCATTTGGCTCTTCCATTGCCACGTTGCCGACCACATGGACGCCGGCATGAGCGCCTATTATCAGGTTCTCCCCTAGCGCCGCGGCCGCGCGCTTAGACCTAGGGCGAGTATTCGAATACGATCCCGCCGGCTTTCCCGAAGCCCCATATCGTCGTGCCATAGAGCGACCCGCTGATGGCGGTAAGGTTGTCGTAGGGAACCTGACCCCCGGCGCCGCCCGTGAAACTATGGAGCACGGTCTCCGACCCCGACGGCGTTATCGTGTAAATCGTGCCCAGCTTTTTCGCTCCGCCGTACGCCGTCGTGCCGTAGAGCTGGCCGCTCGAAACCGTTAGCCCCGCGAAAGGTTCGGCGCCGTCCTTTCCGCTGCCGAAGCTGTGGAGCACGTTCTCAGAGCCCGACGTAGTGATCGCGTACACCGTTCCCTTCTTGTGCGCCCCGCCTTGCTGCGTGGTTCCGTAGAGCGTACCGTTCAACTCCGTCAGCCCCCCAAAGGGGTAAGCGCCGTCGGTACCGCCTTGGAAGTTATACAGAACGGTATAGTTCGAACCGCCCGGACTGATCGCGAAGACGGTGCCGTCGTTATTCGCGCCGCCCGAGGACGTCGTGCCATAGAGCATGTTGTTGTATTCGAGCAGGCCGCCGAGCGGCAGCGAGCCGTCCGATCCGCCGGTAAAACTGTGGAGCACTTGTTCGGCGCCGGAGGCGGTGACGGTAAAGACCGTCCCGGTTTCGGTCGAACCGCCGAAATATGTGGTGCCGTAGAGCGTGCCGCTAACGTTTGTCAGACCCGCACGCGGATCGTTCCCGTCTTTTCCGGCAAACGCGTGGACGACGCTCTCCGATCCCGCGGTCGTTAGGGCAAAAACCGCCCCTTTGTCATGCTTGCCGCCTTCCTGGGTGGTTCCGTAGAGCGTGCCGCTGACGTCGATCAGTCCTGCATAGGGCCGTGCGCCGTTGGTGGCCTTGAAGCGGTATAGGACGCTATACGCACCCGACGCGCTGATTTGGTAAACGGTGCCGCATCCATGTCCCGGATAGCACTCTTTGTTGGAATCGCCGCCGAAGTTCGTCGTGCCGTACAGCGCGCCGCCTTCGCTGAGCAACGATCCGACTGGAATCACTCCGTCGTGCTCGGCTTTGAACACGTGAAGCGTCTTGAAGTTCGAGCTGCCCGTTGTAGGCTGACTCGTCGTCGGAACCGATGGAGTACCCGGCATGCGCGAGCAGCCGATCAGAATCGTGATACATAAAGCTGAACCAACTCTTCGCATGATGGTTGTCTCCCGAAATTTACGTGGCTGCCGTTGTTCCGCGACCTTCTGTGATCGCGTACTGAGTCCTTGCCGCACGGCTTTCGGGCCATTTGAGTAGGGGCGATGCTCCGGGAAGTAGCCTGCTTGCCCCGCCGCCCTTTACCTTCGCCGGAGGTCGACGCCGGGTAGGTGAGCGGTACGGTATCGGAGAAGGCGGATTTTACAACGCTAGTCAGGACGATCGGGAGCAACTGTGATGCGTTACGTTCGTTCGGCTTTGTGCATCATCGTCAAATCGCTCCCCAACGGAGGTTGTAGAATGGCCCTTCACTTTTATCGACCAATAATACCGGCAGCGGTGATACTCCTGGCGTCGTCAGGCTGTGGAGCACATGCAGTCCCGCTAAGCGACGGAACTGATCCGTCGCTGCAAAGCCCGAGGATCCTTGCAAGTCACACCCGGCCGGCCGATACGACGTCGATTCTGAAGAAGCTCACGAAAAACGTCACCATCGGGTCGACCGTCGATGCCAAGAATGGCGACGAGGGACCGCGCGCGATCTTTATCGTCCCCAACGACAGCCACGGCTTGCTGACCAAGGGCCAGCTCGTCGTCTGTAACTTTGAGGACTCGTCCGGCGTCCCCGGCAACGGAACGACCATTGAGGTCCTCAATCCGAAGGTGGGCGCGACGCCCGTGCGATTTTTTCAGAATGCTCTAATTAAGGGCTGCGACGGAGACGCGATCAGCGCCCACGGCGGTACCGTGTACGGCGCCGGACTTACCAGCGGCAAGATCGCTGTGATCTCCAAGAAGGGAGTGTTGTCGAAAACCTACAGCGGTAAGACCGTCACCGCTCCGATTTCGGATACGACCGCCGACCCCCCGCAGAATTTCTCTCCCTTATATCTGTACGCCGGCACTACGACCGCCGGAGGGATACTGAGCGTCAGCGTGGGCTTCTATGGTAACGGCCAGGCAACGCAAGTGGCGAAAGGCTTTGGCGTCAGCGATGGTTCTGGGGGTCAGCTGGGGCCGTCGGGATTGCAGTACAGTCCAAAGATCGATACGCTCTACATCGTCGACGGCGTCACCAATACGATCGCGGCCTTCTCCAACGCGAGCAAGCTTTTGGATAAGGATGAAATCACCGTCGGAGGCGACGGGAAGACCTTCAACTGCAAATATCCCAAGACCACGTGCGGGAGCCTGGTTTACAGTGGGTCCCCGCTGAACGCACCGATGGCCTCCGCATTGCTTCCCAACGGGAATCTCGTCGTCGCGAATACCCAAGGGACGGCAAATACGCTGGTCGAGCTGACTCCGGCGGGTCAAGTACTCGACACCGAAGCGGTCGACACCAGCTCGACGCAAGGCGTCTTCGGGCTCGTCGCCAGCGGGACGAACGACTCCAACACGGTTATCTATTACACCGACGCGAATTCGAATACCGTTCAGGAACTCGAGCCGTGAGGCACGGGGGCTCCGGCCGCGTTACTGGTGGGTGAGAATCACCACGTAGAGGAGTCCCATTACGGCATCCGCGCAGACGACCGCAACAGTTAGACGTCGTCTGCGCAACGGGCTTGCGATCACCAGGCCGCCGAAGACGAGTTTCTCCGCGGCCCCAACGATCATGGCAGCTATGCGAGCTTCGGGGTTATAGGCGGCGTAGATCAACAAGCCGCCGACGAGCGCGACCAGCAGACTCCAGTGGCGAGCCATCAAGATAACCGTAGCATCACTCGTATCCTCGCCGAGAAGAAAGGCGAGAAGTTGGCGTGGCGCGACCAGGCCGGCGCCGACCACGGCGGTCAGGGCGCCGGTAACGAGAAGGATCGGGCCGGTATAGGTTTCCGTCAGCCGTTCACTCCGGAGACGACGCGCGTTTGATGGGCGTCTTGATGGAGGGCCGTGTGTTCCGCGGGGGTCTTCGGTGTCGGCTCGAGATCGAACGTTACGGTGTTGATCGTCCCGGTGAAAGCGAACGGCGACCGGTACGTCGGCGAAACCGGCGCGCGATTATCGCACCCGATGTCCATGCAGGCATAGCCGGAGAAACGCCCGGGCACCGTGTGTTCCATTCTTCCTTCGGCAACGATCTTGCCGTTGACGAGGAGCCTCGTGACGCCGCCGGTCCCCAGTTGTGCCTCGTCCGCGACGAACTCGAACCGCGCGACGACCTTCCCGGCCGGCAGGGACTCGGGCGATGAGATCGTCCAGCCCTTGGCAATCCCGCGTAAGAGAGCGTTGGTGGCTCCGAGTTTTTCCAGAAGCTTCACCAACCGGGGATGAGACGGGCCTTGCGTCGTCGGGATGCCCAAGAAGCTGTAGGTATGGTGCAGTCTTCCGTGCTGAACGTAGAGCGAAAAACCACCGAGGAAGTCGGCGTTGGCAACGATGGCGCCCTCCGCGCCGCCGGCTGGAATGACGATGTCCGCCTCAATCGCGTACGACGTGCCGTAAAGGTGCGGGATCATCCCTGGGGCTATATTTTCGACGCCTGAATAGAATGTAAACCGTGTCGTCTTACCGGCGCCGGGCGGCAGCACGCCGAAGAAACTTGCCAGCGCGCCGAGCAAAGGCGTAACGTTATAACGCTCCGCCTCTTTCCAGAAGAGTGCCTTCAGTTCGTTCAGAGTCTCGGGAAATTTTTGCGCTAGGTCATTTGCTTGAGAGAAATCCGCCATCGTGTCGTAGAGTTCCCAGACGTCCTTCTCCGGATCCCAGACGCCGGGCGCAAACTGCTCTAAGGCCTTAGGATCCAGTGCCCACGGAATGCGATCGAGCTTACAACTGGCAATCCAGCCATCTTTATACATCGCGCGATTGCCGAGGATTTCGAAGTACTGCTGCGTGTGGCGTTCTGCGGCGGTTGCATTGTCGAAGGTGTAGGCGAAGCTCGTGCCGTGTATCGGCATCTGCTCGATCCCGTTGACGAACCTCGGCGCGGGAACTCCCACGAGTTCCAGGATCGTAGGAGCAACGTCGATCACGTGGGTGAACTGAGATCGAATGCCACCCTTGCCGGTAATTCGCGCCGGCCAGGAGATCACCATCGGATCGCGCGTCCCGCCAAAATGCGAGGCAACCTGCTTCCCCCATTGGAACGGCGTGTTGCCCGCCCACGCCCATGCACAAGAAAAGTGAGGGGCGCTGCCGGGTCCGCCCCAGGTGGCGGCACCACCGTAGACCTCGGCGAGATCCAGCTGCTGTTCGGCGGTCAGCGGGATTCCGTTGAGCACGGTCAGCTCGTTGAAACAGCCCGTGGTCGTGCCTTCCATGCTCGAGCCGTTGTCGCCGTAGATATAGATGACCAAGGTGTTGTCGAGAATGCCGATATCGTCGATGGCGGCAATCACTCGCCCGATATTATAGTCGGCGTTCTCTTGGTAACCGCAGAAGACTTCCATCTGGCGGGCGTAGAGCGCCTTCTCCGGCGCGGAGAGCGAGTCCCAGGCGGGCATGGCCTCGTTACGCGGCGTGAGCTGTGCGTCGGCCGGAATGATGCCGAGCTTCTTTTGCCGTTCGAACGTTTGCACGCGCAGCGCGTCCCAGCCGGCATCGAACTTCCCTTTATAGTTGTCCGCCCATTTGCTCGCCACGTGGTGCGGCGCGTGACTCGCTCCCGTCGAGAAATAGAGGAAAAACGGCTTGTTGGGATCTTGAGATTTCTGCCCGCGAATCCACGTGATCGCCTTATCGGCCATCGCGTCGGGGAAGTAGAAATCTTCGTCTTGTGGCGGTCCCAGCACCGTGTTGTTCTCCGTGATCACGGTGTCGTATTGGCTTGCTTCGCCGCCGAGGAATCCCCAAAAATAGTCGAAGCCGAGGCCGTTGGGCCAGCGGCGGAACGGCCCTGCCGGTCCCTGCTGGTCGTCGGGCGTTAAGTGCCACTTCCCGAAGGCGGCAGTGTTATAGCCGTTATTCCGCAAAATCTCCGCGACCGAAGCGGCGCTCTTGGGCCACGTCGCATTGTATCCGGGCCACCCGCCGCAGATTTCGGCGATCGAACCGAATCCAACCGCGTGATGGTTGCGGCCGGAAAGCAGCGCGGCGCGGGTGGGCGAGCAGAGGGCCGTCACGTGAAAGCGATTATAGCGAAGGCCTTCTTGCGCGAGCCGCTCGAGTGTCGGGCTCGCGCTAGCCCCGCCGAACGTGGCCGGATTGCCGAATCCGGCATCGTCGACGAGGATCAGAACGACGTTGGGTGCTCCGTTGGGAGCACGGACTGGAATCGGAAAATCCGCCACGCTCCCCTCGAGCGTTCGGTTTGCGACGCCCTTGAACGGACGATCGGGAATGGGCAGGATGGTACGGTCGAGCGCTTCACCGTCGGGCATCGTTAGCGTCCCCGTGGGGTGAAGTTCGTGCTCCGGTCGACGATCGTGAGGTTCTTACTCTGCCCGTTCACCGTCGTGGTAGAGGCATAGCGCGTGCCGTCGGGCAGACTGGCGAAGCGCACCTGTATCGTGACGCCGTCAGACGGTTGATCTAGATACGAGGAGACGTCGATTGAAGTCAGCGCTTTGGGGTTGTTGCGCAGGGTCATTAGGATCGCATCGCCCTGCTTGAGGTAGTTCGAAATTACGATGGTCGAATAGCCGGTGCTCGTCGCCGGCTTGACCGCGACCGAACCCCGTGAGTAGAGCTGCTGAATCTTCGTTGGGTTCAAAGGCAAGTAACTCTTTGAGAGCGCGCCGACCTGCTGCGCGTACGCCTCGAAATTCTCCTTGACCCGATGTATGATCCCGTGCTGCCGGCCGCCGCTCGATGGAGCGACGGGCTGCGCGATCAGCGTTCGTGTCTGCCGGCCATCCGATCCGAGCGCAACCTGATAGACGCTCTGCTCCTTGACGTCGCCCTTCACGCTTATCGTTTCTTGCGTCTGCCACGTGTAGCGGGAAAGCTGCTGCTGATTGGCTGCCATCAACTGCTTCACTTGCTGCATTTTCTGCGCGAGCGATGCATTCTGCGCCAAACTGGGCGCCGCATAAACGAAAAGTCCGGTAAGAAATAGAGCGACCGGAATGCCTACCTTCACAAATACTCCTCCATTGGTTTCTAGCTAAAGAGAAGTCTAGCACACCCGATCGGGATTAAGAGGTTGTGTTCACCATCCCTAATTTCACCGATATGCCGAGACCTTCGGACGTGATAAGCTGGGCGGTCAGCCATCCTGACGAGGCCGGCCGCGCAATTTTGTCCCTCACCTGCGCGGCCGTACATCTAACGTCGCAGCGAGGCGTCGAAACGATCGTTCGATGCAGACCAGTCGCCGCGGCCGGAGGGCATGAGATCGAAAAGATGCCAAACGGGACAGAGCAGATCGATCCCGCGCTCGCGGTCCTCGAGCATCGGATGGGCCGTGTAGACGTGGCGCACCTCGTCACCGCTCTTTGCAAAGACGACGATCGTTGAATCCGGGTTGCCCTCGGCATCTTCGGCATCGATGGCTCGTGCGAACGCGGAACCGTCGTCGGAAAGCAGCCGCAGCCGCTGCCACTGGCGGTGGGCGCCCCAAGCTTGCAACTTATCGACCGGAGCGCGCGACGCGACGACGAAGTTTGCCCGCTGCGTCACGTGCGGCGCGACGCCGTTAAAGCCGTCGATCCAGAGCGAGCACATTGGACAGAAGCTGTCGTCGTTCGCCCAGTACATCAGGTGATAAAGGATTAGGTAAGGCTTGCCGTGTGCGAAGAGATCGGACAAACCAACGCGCTTGTCGCCGTCGAGAAACTCGTAGTTGGGAACGATGGGCCCCGGCGGCAGGCTGCGCCGCATTGCCGCGACCTCCTCGATCCGGTCGCGCAGTTCGATCTCGGCGCTGCGTAGTCGATCGCGCGACTGACGATACGCTTCGTCGGCTCCGGGCATCACGATGCTTGGATCCGCCATGCCGTTTCCTTTCGGGGTAGGCGGAGGTGTATACTCGTCTCCTATAACCGGGCGAACGTCCGGTAGATTCCTCACTTGAGGAGCTGAGAGGGGGAGCACCTTATGTTTGAACTTCCGAATCGTCCAAAGCGCGTTGCAATGGGAGCCGCGATTATTATTGCCGTCGGAGTCTCGTGCCTGGGCATCGTGCGCGTCCAGCGCTTTATCGAGCCCGCCGGCGGCGTTAGCTATGCGTGCAGCACCGGGAAGGCCTGCGTTGAGGGCAGTTCCACCGGCAGCCCGTATGGGGTCTACGGTCTCTCAACGGGCGGCAACGGCGTGGAGGGTCGATCGAGTGCGGCGGAGAGGTCGGGGGTTTCGGGCGTGCAGCTCGGGGCTTCCGGGATCGGCGTTTATGGCGAGTCGCACGACACGTCGAAAAAGTACGCAGCGGTTTTTGCACGAGGTGACGAGAGCACGACGAATATTTTTTATGGAGAAAATGCCGCGACCCATACGTCGTGCCTGATCGATCCGCACTCCAATCTGATATGCACCGGAAGCATCGAGGGTACGCCGTCGGAAAAACTCGTCGGCGTGATGGGCAAATCGAACGAAGAGTATGGCGTCGAGGGAGTCTCATACCTTACCGACGGTGTTTACGGAGTCACGAGTTCAACGACCGGAAGCTCCGGGGTTAGCGGTATCGCGATGGGGGGAAGCGGTGTAGCGTACGGCGTTTTTGGAAGTTCCTCAACCGGCGCCGGTGTCTACGGACAAGGAAGTTCGCCGAATACCGTTGGCGTCTACGGACAATCCTCAAACGCTTATGGCGTCCAGGGGATCTCGACCAGCGGTCCCGGTGTTTCGGGCGGCTCCACAAAGGGCTACGGCGTCCAAGGAGGCTCGACAGACAACTTCGGCGTTTACGGCGGTTCGTCGAACGCTCCCGGCGTCTTCGGAACATCTTCAAACACCTACGGTGTCGAAGGCGATTCGACGAAGGCTGCTGGCGTTTACGGAACGGCCTCAAGCGCCTACGGCGTCGAAGGGACTTCGGCTTCGTCGAGCGGCCTTTACGGCATCACTTCCAGCGCTACCGCCGGGGGTGTGTATGGCACAGTATCGAAAGGCGGTTACGGCGTCGTGGGTGTCGACACGAACGACGGCCTCGTTTCCGAAGCGGGCGTCTATGGCATTGACGTTTCGAGCGGCACTGGCGTATGGGGGCAAAGCCCGGCCGGTATCGCCATTGCCGCCAACGTGTCGAGCAGCGCAGGCGAGCTTTTCTACGGCCAAGGCGTCAGTGGCGCATCCTGCCTGATGGACGGGCTCGCAAATCTAACGTGCACGGGAACGATCATGGGTGGAACGAGCTTGGAGACCCGGCACCGTACCGGCACCGGGCGTCACGTTCTCGCATTCGCATCGGAGTCGACGTCGGCAACCATCGAGGATTTCGGAACGGCACGGATGATCCGCGGCATCGCAAACGTGCCGATCGAATCAACCTTTGCGTCGACGATCGACCCGAGCGGTTCGTATTACGTTTTCCTCACGCCATTGGGAGACACGCGCGGCCTCTACGTCAGTATGAAAACGCCGACCGAGTTCAAAGTCCGTGAAACGGAAGGTGGCCATTCCAGTCTGGCCTTCGACTATCGCATCGTCGCTCACCCGGCCGATGCGTCGAACGGCCGGCTGCCCGATGCGCCGGCTGTTAAGAGGCATCATATCCCGCGTATAAGCATGGCCGGTCAAGTGTCGCACCCCCGTTGAGCTAAGGCGGTTGCGCGGCACTTCGGCGTCACGGAAGCGCGCAAGCGCGCGTTTCAAGAAGCATGCTTCTTGCGCAGGCGGTTCTCGTCGGCCAGCAGCTGGTCGCCCAAGTTACAGCGACCCCCAGCTCGAGCGAGACGCCGCCACCGCTCAAAGAGATAGGTCACGTCCACACGTCTCGATTGTGCAGCGTGCTCCGGCACAGTCTTTTCCCAGCCGTCGCGGGCTTGCGAATCGACGACGATATGATCGGCAAGGGGCAGACGATGATGCAAAAGACCGCCGACGACGCAGCGCTCGGCGCGACGAGCGCGCAAATCACGGGCGGTGCCGGCGCGGGCTCGGAGATGGACAACTTCCAACTCGGGGTCCTCTCCTCGGGCCTGGCGAGAAACCTCGGCAAGATCGAAGCGCTGTTGAATGATGCCGGCAGTTTTCAGACGGATCCGACGGACGACGACGGGCGCATGCTCTCGGCGGCAAAAGCGCGCCTGGAGGCCGTGGCCGCCCGACAGCGCGTATCGCTCAACGTCTTGTCGGCTACGGCTGAGATTAACTCGGCCAACGACCTGCGCGCGCAACGCGACATCATCCCCTACGAGCACGACATGAGTGGCGCTCAGACGCCGGCCTTTACTCCCATCACCCTGCCCGACGCGCTTGCCGCTGCAAGAAAGGCGACTGGGGAGAGCGAGCTCGACGTCGCGCCGGCTATGGTCCCGATCGCCGAGGCTTGCCGCTAAGGCGGTCTAAGATCACAGCGATAGCGAGAAGACCGTCCCGCAACCGACGGGGCCGAAGTTGTTATAACAGGCCGAACTATTGCCGCCTTCGTCGGTCGTACCGTAGAGCGTGCCGTTCACGTCGATGAGGCCCGCAGACGGCGTTCCGCCATTGGATGGGTAGCCGGCGAAGCTGTAGAGTACGGTTTCCGCGCCGGACGTCGTAACCTTAAAGACCGTGCCGTCACTCGCGTTGCCGCCTTGGCCGGTGGTGCCGTAGAGCGTTCCCTTTATGTTCAGCAGGCCCGCATACGGCTCGTTGCCGTCGCCCGAGCTATTTTTGAAACTGTAGACCAGACTCTCCGTGCCCGACGGCGTGATCTTAAAGACGGTCCCGATGTTGCTGGACCCGCCGTTCACCGTGGTGCCGTACAGCGCGCCTTTTACGGCGGTCAGACCTGCGAATGGGAACTCGCCATTCGCCGTCGTGCCTGGGAAGGTGAAGAGCACGTGTTCGCTGCCCGATGTCGTCACCTTGAAAACCGTCCCGCAGCCCGCGCCCTGAAAGCCGCTGCACGAACCCGTGCCGCCGACTTCCGTTGTACCAAAGAGCGTACCCCCGAAGTCGATCAGGCCGGCAATCGGGGTGGCGCCGTCCGCACTCCCTGCGAAGCTATGGAGAAGCGTCTCCTTGCCCGACGCCGCGATCTTGAAGATCGTGCCGTAGTTCTTCGTGCCGCCCTCTGAGGTCGTCCCGAAGAGCGCGCCTTTGACATCGGTTAGGCCCGCTTGCGGGAAAGCGCCGTCACCCGCGCCGCCTTTGAAGCTATAGACGAGGCTCTCTTTGCCGGACGTCGTGATCTTAAAGACCGCCCCGCAGCCGGTTGAATAGCATCCCAAACCACCAGCGCTCAGAGTTGTGCCATACAGCGCGCCCTTGACTTCGATCAAGCCTCCGTACGGGTTGGCGCCGTCGCTCGTTCCGCCGGCGAAGGAGTGGAGCACGCTCTCCTTGCCCGATGTCGTGATTTTAAAGACCGTGCCGTAGCCGTTCGCACCACCGTCGATCGTCGTGCCATAGAGCGTGCCGCTGACGTTGACGAGGCCCGCGTAAGGGGATGCGCCGTCCCCATCGGATGCGAAGTTGTGGAGAACGGTCTCCTTCACGACGGGCCGCGCGGCGGAAGCGCCGGCGCTAGGTATTGCGGCGCTCTGCATGCCCGAGCACCCGGCGATAAAAAGAACGAAGGCTGCGGCGCTGAGGGCACGCCCCACAAATGATAGCATCGGCAACTCCCTTTGGAAAAGCGGCGACGGATCGACTTGAGTCGAGGTCGACGAGTTTACGCCCAAGCCGCGACATGCCCTGGCAACCCGAGGGCGCGCTCGCAGACCAAATGCCGATGGTAACCGTCACCTCTGTGCTATAATAACCGCGCCGATCGCTCGGGTTCGAGACGTTCTGAGCCTGCGCATTGTCGATACCTTGCCGTCGGCACGTCGCGCCTATTGAGGAGGGTTCGGATGCGGCAGAGTTGCCTGTTTCGGGCGTTGTCAGTTCTTGGGATCGCGGCCATTCTTGCGGCCTGTTCGCGCTCCGGATCGTCAGGGACGCTAACGCCGTCTGTCGTGCCCGCAACGCAATCCGCCCAAGGCGCCGAGGGGCCGACGCGGCTCTCCAACGGCGACCTGCTGTACGTGCACTTCGCGAAGCCATTCGGCGCGCACGTTCCCTCGGGAAACGGGCCGTTGATTTACTATGGCGGCCCCGTGCAGAACACCCCGACGATCTACCTGGACCTGTGGGGCTTCAAGAAGTACGGCGATCCCTCAAAGGAAGCGCCTTACCTCGAAAGGTTCCTGAACGGCATCGGCGGCAGCTCGTGGCTTAACATCGTCACGCAGTACTATTCAGGGAGTGGCGGCATCCTGAACCCGCAGAAACAGCTCGTCAGCGTCTGGTCGGACGAAACGAATCCCATCCCGGCCAGCTTGGTAGAGAGCGACGTTGCAAATGAAGCACAGAACCTCGTTAACAAGGTCGGCTATAACGCCGATGCTTCCTATATCGTCGCGACACCACACGATCACAACGTAAGTTGGTTCCCCAAGAAGTATTGCTCGGTGCACGCTTGGGTGCAAACCAAGTCGGGCATCTTCGCGTACACGGACTTTCCCTATAATACCGACGCGCCGGTTAAAGACGGGAAGGGCACCTGCGGTGAGGGCATGGTAAACGGCGAGAAGGGCCTCCTCGACGGCGTCAGCATGTTTTCAGGTCACGAACTCGCCGAGACTCAAACCGATCCGGTGTTTGATAAAGAAGACGCTTGGGAAGCAGCCGATAAACTCCAAGAGGTCGCCGACCTGTGCCAATGGGTCGACTTAGCCAATATCAAGCTCGCGACCGGCACCTTCGCCGTTCAATCGCTTTGGAGCAACGCGGATAACGGTTGCGTCCTTAGCGATCCGGTAACGTTCAACTACACCGGCGCGCAGCAAAACTTCACCGTACCCGCCGGCGTCAAACATGTGACGATTTACGCGTACGGCGCCGGCCAGGGCAGCGTCGCGGGCGGCTTGGTCTCCGGAACGATTGCGGTCACGCCGGGAGAGTCGCTGGCGGTCTTCGTCGGCGGAACAAACAGCGGTAGCACCGGCGGATTCAACGGCGGCGGCGCCGGCAGTCTGAGCGGCAACAGCAACGGTTTTGGCGGCAGCGGCGCCTCCGACGTGCGCCGGGGTGGTAATGCACTAAGCAACAGGGTGATCGTGGCCGGCGGCACAGGGGGCACCGGCGGCGCCGGGGGAGGCGGAAGCGGCTACGAAGGCGGCGCCCCAGGTGACGGCGGCGGTCTCGAAGGCATTGGCGGTGGGCTCGGTGGCGGCCTCGAAACCGCAGGCTTTGGCGGCGGCGGCGGCTCGCAGAAAAAAGGGGGAACCGGCGGAATCGCGGGGTCGTTTAGCGGGCTCTACGAAGGCGGCGACGGTATTGCGGGTGTCATCGGCGCCGGCGGCAACGGCGGCAGCGGCGGCATTGGCGTCGGAAGCGGTAGCGACGGGGGCGGCGGCGGCGGCGGTGGCGGAGGCTACTACGGTGGCGGCGGCGGCGGTGGCGGCGGTGGTGCCTACTACACCGGCGGCGGTGGCGGCGGTGGTGCCGGCGGCGGCGGTGGCGGCTCTGGGTGGATCGAAGCGAGCGCAACGCACAAGAACAACTCCGAAGGCGGCGGCAGCGTAAGTAACGGCAAGATACTCATTTCGTGGTAAGTGAAAAGAAGTCAGCGATTGAACGGATGTTCGCTGATCCAATGAAACCCGCGATGTAAGAGCAGGAACTTCGATTCATCGGCGCGATGCAGC
>Ga0070733_10000759_pt1 | contig 25230 bp, 19 predicted proteins | sample Coa_R1_9_FD_66450 | JGI IMG/M metagenome (GOLD analysis project Ga0070733, IMG submission 66450) | Surface soil microbial communities from Centralia Pennsylvania, which are recovering from an underground coalmine fire - Coalmine... | ecosystem: Environmental > Terrestrial > Soil > Unclassified ...
TGCCCGGCTCTTTCGATGGCTGCGACTTTCACTTCTTGATCGGCGTCCGCGCCCGAATCGAGGCGAACATAAACGAAAACACGGTCGTTGCCGTAGACATCTGGATCGGCCAGGTGCTCGCGGTCGACCGGGATAATTCCCTTGCCGATTTTCCCCGTCGATTCGGCGAGGAGTTGTTCGAGCCACGCACCGAGATCGGAAATTCCCGGCGAAGTAATGATCGTGACTTTGTCGCGTCCGGCGATCGCGGCCGTGCCGAGAATCATGCCGAGCGCCGCGCCCGGATTTTCGTCCACGGCCACACCTGGCCCGCAGGCACTCACCATTTCCGCAGCGCGGGCGAGAAATGCTTTCGTGTCCACGCCCATGACCGCGGCGGGGACCATGCCGAAGTTCGAGAGCGCAGAGTAACGCCCGCCGATCGAAGGGCGTCCGAAATAAACATGCAGGAAGCGATCGGCCTCGGCTACCTGCTGCATTTTCGATCCAGGATCGGTGATGGCGACAAAGTGACTGCCGACTTTGACCGCGCCCACCGCCTGCTTGGTGCGCTCGAAGAAATATTGCTTGAAGATATTGGGTTCGAGGGTGCTGCCCGATTTGCTGGAGACGATGAACAGCGTCTTCGGAATGTCAATCTGATGTTCGAAAAATTTCACCTGGGCGGGATCGGTGGAGTCGAGCACGTGCAGCGTGGGATAGTGCGTGATCCGGCCGAAGGTCATGCGCAAAACTTCCGGACAAAGACTCGACCCGCCCATGCCCAGCAGCAGGACGTGCTGGAAGCCGCGAGCCTGAACCTCTTTCGCGACCTTCTGCAGTTGGTCCTGCTGGGCGATCTGCTCTTCGACAATGTCGAGCCACCCCAGCCAGTTGGCTTCGTCGGCGCCGGTCCAGAGTTTGGCGTCACGCTGCCACAGGCGCTGCATTTTGCCGCCGGACTGCCAGTCGGCGGTCGTTGATTTCACTTGCGCGGTAAGCGCTTCAGGGAGAGAAGCTTTCAATGCACTCACGGGCCTATCCTTACGATTCTTTCTTAGGATCCTTTTTGCTGCGTGCTTTTAGCGACCGCTGCTAGCAGTTTGTCGAAAGCGTCGGCGAACAGTTTGACGCCGTCGTTGGTCAGTTTGTCGGTGACTTCTTTCATCGAGATGCCCGCTTTTGCCAGATCGCTCATGACTTCGGCGGCGCCGGCGACATCTTCGGTCAGAGCGTTGCGCAGCAGTCCGTGGTCGCGGAAAGCGTCAATGGTCGCTGGCGGCATCGTGTTGACCGTGTCGGGCCCGATCAGTTCCTCAACGTAGATTACATCGCGGTAGTTGGGATTCTTCGTGCTGGTGCTGGCCCAGAGCACGCGCTGGGTCTGGGCGCCTTTGGCCGCGAGCGCCTGCCAGCGCGGTCCGCTGAAGATGCGCTGGTAGCTCTGATAGGTGAGCTTGCCGTTGGCGATTGCGACCTTGCCCATGACGCTTTTCAACAGCGCCTGCTGATTTGCATCGGTCGTGGCTTTGAGCTTGTCGCCGAGTATGGAATCGATCAGCGTATCGATGCGGCTAATGAAGAAGCTGGCCACGCTGGCCATCTTTTTCAGATTGCCGCCGCGCGCGGCCAGGTCTTCGAGTCCGGCAAGGTAAGCGTCGGCAACTTTTTCGTATACGTCCTGCGCGAACAGCAGCGTTACGTTAACATTGATGCCTTCGCCGACCGCCTGACGAATGGCCGGCAGTCCTTCTGCGGTTCCGGGAATCTTGATCATGACGTTCTCGCGCTGCACGGCCTTCCACAGACGGCGGGCCTCGTCGATGGTCTCCCGTGTTTTGCGCGCGAGATAGGGCGAGACTTCGAGACTGACGTATCCATCGCGGAAGTTCGACTCGTCATAGACCGGGCGCAGCGCGTCGGCGGCAGCTTGAATGTCGCGAATGGCGATCTGTTCGTAGCGACCTGTAGTGTCGAGGTCGCTGCGCGCGGCCAGCGCCTTGAGAATGTCGTCATACAGCGAACTCTCGCCGATCGCCTTCTCGAAAATCGCCGGGTTTGAGGTCATGCCCCGCAGTCCGTCGTCGGCGATCAGTTGTTTCAATTTTCCGGTGGTGAACAGGTCGCGGCGGATGTAATCGAGCCACATCGACTGGCCGTAGTTGAGCAATTCTTTCAGCGGATTTTTAGTAGCTTTCGAATTTTCGAGAATTCCGGTCGGTTGCATGACAGCCTCCTACGATTCTGCATTCCTTATTCGTAGAGACGTAGCTTCCTAACGTCTCTACGATAAGTGGAAGGAAGACGTAACAACTTACGCCTCTCACGAGTTAGTTTCCAGCGATCACCGCGCGCGCTTCCGCCACAACTTTGTCCACGGTGAACTCAAAGTATTTCAGCAGATCTTTCAACGGAGCCGAGGCTCCGAAACGGTGCATGCCGACGGTTCGACCCTTGAGGCCAGTGTATTGGCCCCATCCGAATGTTGCCGCCATTTCAACCGAAACCCGTGCGGTCACATTCGCTGGCAGGACGCTTTCTTTGTACGCCGCGTCCTGTTGCTCGAAGATCTCTGTCGAAGGCATGCTGACCACCCGCGCCTTGACGCCTTCGGATTTCAGTTTCTCGTAAGCGTCCACGCATAGCGATAACTCGCTGCCAGTGCCGATCAGGATGACGTCGGGCTTGCCCCCGGGCGCGTCGGCTAGCACGTAGGCTCCCTTGGCCACGCCGGAAGCGGCCGCATACTTCGAGCGATCGAGGGTCGGCAGATTCTGGCGCGTCAATACCAGCGCCGCCGGCGAATGCTTGAGTTGCGCAATGATCTTCCAGGCTTCGGTGACTTCATTCGCGTCGCCGGGACGAAGCACGATCAGATTCGGCATCGCCCGTAGCGACGCGAGTTGCTCGATCGGCTGGTGCGTGGGGCCATCTTCTCCGACGCCGATCGAGTCGTGGGTATACACGAAGATGGAAGGAATTTCCATCAGCGCCGCAAGACGGATGCTGGCACGCATGTAATCGCTGAAGTTGAAGAAGGTCGCGCCGAAGGCTCGAATGCCGGACACGATTAATCCGTTGACGCTCGCGCCCATCACGTGCTCGCGCACGCCGAAATGCAGGTTGCGGCCGCCGTAGCTCTCGGCCTGAAAGTCCCCTGCGCCTTCAAATTTGAGCGTGGTTTTGTTCGAGGTCGCCAGGTCGGCCGATCCGCCGATAAGCCACGGAATATTTTGCGCCAGGACGTTCAGCACCTTGCCGCCGCTCTCGCGGGTCGCGATGCCTTTGGCGTCGGCGGGGAACGTCGGAAGATTCTTGTCCCATCCTGCGGGCAGTTCGTGGTGCTGCATGCAGCGGAGACGTTCGGCCAACTCGGGGAACTTCGCCGAGTATGCAGCGAAGAGTTCCGACCATTGCGCGTGCAGATCGCGGCCGCGTTTGCCGATGCCGTCGCGGAAATGCTCGCGCACTCCGTCCGGGACTAAGAACTTCGCATCTTCCGGCCAGCCATAAAATCTCTTCGTTAATTTGACCTCTTCTTCGCCCAGGGGCTCGCCGTGTGACGCGTTGCTGTCCTGCTTGTGCGGAGATCCGTAGCCGATGTGGCTGTCGACGATGATCAGGGTCGGGCGATCGGTGGTCTTATGGAAAGTCTCGAACGCGCGAGCCAGCATTTCCAGATCGTTGGCATCGGCGACGCGGGTCACGTTCCAGCCGTAGCCGATGAAGCGCGTGGCAACATCGTCGCTGTAGGACCAACTCGCAGGGCCGTCAAGGGTGATGTGATTGTTGTCGTAGATCCAGCAGAGGTTGGAAAGTCTGAGGTGTCCGGCCAGCGAAGCGGCCTCGCCACCGATGCCTTCCATCAGATCGCCGTCGGAACAGATCGCGTAAACGTTGAAGTCGAAGATTTCGAAACCGGGACGATTGAAATTTGCCGCCTGCCATCTGCTGGCCATCGCCATGCCGACGCTGTTGCCGACGCCCTGGCCAAGCGGTCCGGTGGTGGTTTCGATTCCAGAAGTCAGGTGCGACTCGGGATGTCCGGGGGTGCGGCTGCCCAACTGGCGGAAGCGCTTGATTTCTTCCATGGGAACGGCGAGTTCTTTCGTCACCTGGCCGTTCTTGTCGACCTGCCGGACTTCGGCGAGATGCAGCATGGCGTAGAGCAGCATGGAGGCGTGGCCGTTGGAAAGAACGAATCGGTCGCGATTAAGCCAGGTGGGATCGGCGGGGTCGCAACGCAGGAAGTTCTGCCACAGGCAATACGTGACCGGGGCGAGTCCCATGGGAGCGCCGGGGTGGCCCGAGTTAGCCTGTTGCACGGCATCAATCGCCAGAGTTCGAATCGTGTTAATGCACAGCGTTTCCAGTTGCTGTCCCGTGGCCAAAACTTGTTCACTGGCTACCATGCGACTCCGCTCCTCCCGCCGCGAGATTCACCGGCCGCGATAAACCGGCCCCAACTAGTTAGAGTTTCCGGATTCCAGAAAGGGTTCAATAGGAAGAAAGTGTATCAATTTCCGCGAGGACGTGGATTGAGCTGCGGTGAAAAACTGACACAGATCGAGGAAATTATCTTACTTTAGCAGTTGGAAATAGCCGTTCTCATTGCTGGAAGCCCGGGTCGTTTCTTGGACAAACTTAAGAAACTGGCGCAGGCTGTCGCGTTCCGCCGGTACCATGCCGTCGAAACGGATGCGGACTCCGCTGGCGGGTCCGCTGCGGGTGACCACGCCGCTGATGGCGAATCCTTTCACCCAGATCTTTCCATTGGCCAGCCACAGGCCGATTTCGACCTTCGCGCCCGGCTTGACAGGACTGGCGGTTTCGACCAGGCATCCACCGACGCTCGTATTTGAGAGGTTGCCCCAGATCGGGGTGGGGGCGTCGTCGACGTGCAGCTCGACCGCGACGAAGCACTTGATGCGGGGATGACGGCGGCGGTCGCTGCCCCAGTTCGGGCTGAACAAATCGGGCTCAAACGGAGGCGTTGCCGAGGCCGGCGTAGGAACCGGATGCGGCTGAGGAGCGCTTTCTGAAACGCCGGATTTCCCGGTTGCGGATTTGCTGGCGCTCGAGGCTCCGGCCTTGATTTGCCGCATGGCCTCGAGCAGAGCCGATTCCCGCTTCTCGACGGGGGCTTCGCGGTATGCCTGCAGCAGCTTTCCTACATGCCGGACGAGGTCCGGATCAGACAGTATTCGGGTCCAGTCGGTTCCAGTTGCCGCACTCATGGAATGCACGTCTTCCGTTCTTGGGGGTAATCGTCTCGTCTAGGTTGTACCGGAGGTCACGGCCGTTCAAGATGACCTTAGTCACATGGCTCCAGGTGTCCCGCGTTTCGGCTGCCAGCTGCTTTGTTCGAAATCAGCATCAGACCGCTCCAGCCTCGGGAAATAACCCGCCAGGGTCTTGCTCTGTTGTTCGGAGAGCGAAAGAAACTCGAAGCCATATTGATATCCGCGGCGGCATCGAAGTACGGCGCGCACGTCCCATGGTTCCGCGATATGGGGCAAAGCAAAAGCCAATGATGCGACCTCGCCCAGGGTGAGATCGGCTGCGATTAAGACACCGATTCCGCCTTGCGATAGATCTCTGCAATGCGCGTCGAGACGCTCATGCTCCTCGCCGGAAAACAACGTCACCGTGACGGGAAACTCGGAGCGGTAGCGCGGGTAGCGGCGCTGGCGCCGCTGGGGAGCGCGATTCGGGGCTTTTCCTGGCTGGGCTGACATCTCTTCAAATTCCTCGCAACGGCGAGCTTCGGGGGAAGATCGCGCTGGGCTAGTTGCTCTCAAATGTAAGCTGGATCACCTCAGTGGATTCACTTTGTGCGGTTTCAAACTTCCATTTCTTGACGGCGTCGGAGGCGGCTTCGACCAGGACGGGGTTTCCACCCAACACGCGAGTCGACTTAACCACCCCGTTCGGCCGCACGACCGCTTCGATCTTCACCGTCCCGTGGATGTGCATTTTCTTCGCAAGATCGGGATAGACGGGGGCGACGCGCTCCACGACTTTTCGCTCCGAGGCGGTCGAAGTGACGCTTTGGGACTGAAGTTGAATGAACGAGATGACGATGATGGCGACAAATACGGCGATCTTGCGCACGAGCACACCCCTTCCATTTGCAAGCTTATCGGGCGGCAGAAAACGGGGCAAAGTACGGAGGGTATTGCCCTTTGGATGCGGTGGGCGTTTTTGAAACCAGCCAAGAGTGCCCGGCTTGCTCCAGACGGCGAGCGGGGAATAAGATGCAAAGTCGCTTTGCAGTACGTCTCAAAATCTTGCATCCCGAACGTCTGCAAACGAATCAAAACTCACAATTTAGGCTATGCAGGAGCCGGGGCGTCCAGCGGTATTCAATGCAACGTTTACGGGACTTTTGCCCCAGTCAAGGATGCGGTGCCGATTGAAGGTTTCCCGAACTTTTTTTCAATTGATGGCGGTCGTGTGGCTGGCTGCGCCGGGGCTTTGGGGCCAGGGCGGGGTGTCTACCACTCCGAGCGTTACCCTTCCGGGCAATCAGAATCCGTTCTTGGGGAGCGAACCCGAGGCCAAACCCACCGCGGATGTACTGCAAATCGATTACAAAGGTGCCATTGACCGCGGTTTGCGCCACAATCTCGGACTGCTGCTGGCCAGTGACCAGACCCAGATCGCCCGCGGCGAGAAGTGGAAGGAACTGGCCGAGTTGTTGCCCAACATCAGCGGGCAGGTGCAGGAGAACGCACAAGACCTGAGCCTTGCGGCCCTTGGATTTAATAAACTTTTTCCGCTGTTGGCTGCGCCGGGTAGCCAGACTACTTTGCCGCGGTTAGTTCCCGCTTTCAACTATTTTGACGCACGCGCCTCGCTTGGCCAGTCGTTCAGTTTCAAAGACCTTGAGAAGGAGCGGGCTGCCTCGGAAAGTCTGAAAGCGGCGCAGTTCACCTACAAGGGCGCGCGGGAAATGGTGGTGCTTGCGGTGGGCAACTCCTATCTCCAGGCCATCGCGGCCACGGCGCGGGTGGAGACCGCCGAAGCGCAGGTCAAGAACGCGCAGGCACTCTACGATAAAGCGAACGACCAGCAGAAAGCGGGATTAGCGCCGGCCATCGATACCCTGCGCTCGCAGGTCGAGTTGCAAACCCAGCAGCAACAACTCATCGTAGCCCGCAACGATTTGGCCAAGCTGAAGCTGGGTGTGGCGCGGGTCATTGGGCTGGCGCCGGGGCAGGAGTTCGTCCTCACCGAGAAAGCGCCTTACCAAGCGCTGGAGGTCTTGCCGCTCGATACCTATCTGCAACGCGCATATGCGTTGCGCGCCGACTATCAGGCAGCGCTCGCACAGGTTCGAGCCGCGGAACTATCGCGGCGTGCGGCGGCGGCGGGGCACTATCCCTCGCTCGATATGAATGCGAATCTCGGTGACATCGGCGTGACGCCCTCGCAATCGAACGGGACCTGGCAGGTGAATGGCGGTCTCAATATTCCAATCTTTGCCGGCAACCGTGTGCACAGCGATGTGCTCGAAGCCGACGCGCAACTGAAGCAGGCGCGTTCTCAACTCGGAGATTTGCGCGGGCGCATCGATTATGAAGTGCGCAGCGCTTTGCTTGATCTGACCGCCGCGGCCGAGCAGGTAGAAGTGGCGCGCAGTTCGGTGGATCTGGCGGAGCAGGCCCTCGCCCAGTCGCAGGATCGCTTCACCGCCGGGGTGGCCGACAATCTTGAGGTGGTGCAGGCGCAGGAAGCTCTGGCCAGCGCCCACGAGAGTTATATTCAAAGCCTTTACGCCCACAACCTGTCGAAGGTGGAACTCGCGTATGCCATTGGCGACGCGGAAGAGGGCGTCAAACGATTCCTGAAAGGCACTCAATAGCGTATGGCAGAAACTACACCCGGCCCGCCGGCCGAAGTCGGTCGCAACGAAGCCAGCCCCAAGCCGCTGCCAGCCACTGAACCCGATCTTCATTGGCGCTCGGCTCGAACCGGCAGCGCCGGTTTCCGGATTGGCGTAGGTATTTTGGTTCTCGTTCTTCTCGTGGTCGGATTCTTCGTTTACCGGTACGTGAGCAGTTACCAATCGACCGACGACGCTCAGGTGGACGGCCACGTCAATTCCGTCAGCGCGCGTATCACCGGCCACGTCATCAAGCTCAACGTAGATGACAATCAGTACGTGCAGGCTGGGACGGTGCTGGTGGAAATCGATCCGGCCGATTATCAGGTTGCGTACGATCGCGCTAAAGCGGATTTTGAAGATGCGCAAGCAGCCGCCATCGCCGCGGGTGTGAACGTGCCCATTACCTCGGTCAATACCACCAGCCAGGTGTCGGCGAGCGAGGCCGACGTGAATAGCGCGCGAGCGGGAATTCAGGTGGCCAGGCAGCAGTTCGAAGCGGCCAAGGCCCAACTGCAAGAGGCCGAAGCCAACAATGTGAAGGCGCAGAACGATCTTGTCCGCTACAAGCAGTTGGTCGACAAGCAGGAGATTTCGGTTCAGCAATATGACCAGGCTACCGCCGCCGCGAAAGCCAGCGCCGCGGCTGTGGAAGCGGCGCGCGCCAGCGCTGATGCCGCTCAGCAACAGGTTACGCAGGCCCAGGGAAGGTTGGTTCAGGCCGAGGCTAACTGGAATCAGGCGAATACGGCGCCCAAGCAGATGCAGATCACGCGGGCCCGGGCCACATCCGCGCTGGCGGAGGCGCAGCGGAGGAAGGCCGATCTGGATCAGGCCGCATTAAATCTGCAGTACACGAAAATCGTCGCGCCGGTCAACGGTATCGTCAGCAATCGCACGGTGGAAGTTGGGCAGAACGTGGCTCCTGGACAGGAATTGATGAAGGTAATAAATCTTGACGATGTGTGGATCACCGCCGACTTCAAAGAGACGCAGCTACGGGAAATGAAGGTCGGCCAGCGCGTCACCGTTGAGGTTGACGCCAACGGCAGAACCTACAACGCCAAGGTGGATAGCGTTGCCGGGGCCAGTGGAGCGCGTTTCAGCTTGCTCCCACCGGAAAACGCCACCGGAAATTATGTAAAGGTTGTGCAACGCATTCCAGTCAAGATTGTGCTCGATCCCGGCTCGAACAACGATCACCAGTTGCGCCCCGGCATGTCTGTAAACCCCAAGGTCTGGATCCGCTAATGAGCGCGGCGGCCGCCACCGTGAATCAAGCCGACGCCTGGCGTCCTGCGGTGAATCCGTGGGTGATCGCGCTGGCGGTTACGCTGGCGACGTTTATGGAGGTGCTCGACACTTCCATTGCCAACGTTGCATTGCCCCATATTGCCGGCAGCCTTTCCGCGGGCCAGGACGAGAGCACATGGGTACTTACTTCTTACCTGGTCTCTAATGCGATTGTGCTGCCTCTGAGCGGCTGGCTGTCTTCGATCATTGGCCGCAAGAATTTCTACATGGGCTGCGTGGCGTTGTTCACCGTGAGTTCGTTCTTGTGTGGACTTGCGCCGAATCTGGCCACGCTGATCATTTGCCGGATTCTGCAGGGCGTCGGCGGCGGAGGACTGCAGCCGAGCGAGCAGGCGATTCTGGCGGATACATTTCCTCCGGCGAAACGAGGCATGGCCTTTGCTGTGTATGGAATGGCGGTTGTAACTGCTCCTGCGATCGGGCCAACACTGGGCGGGTGGATCACCGACAATTTCACCTGGCGTTGGATTTTCTTTATCAATATTCCTGTCGGCATTCTTTCGCTCCTGCTGACTTCGCGCCTGATTCAGGATCCGCCTTACTTCAAGCGCCGCAAACTGAGCGAGACTCACATCGACTACGTTGGGCTGGGATTCGTGGCCCTGGGGCTGGGCGCCTTGCAGATTGTTCTCGACAAAGGCCAGCGGGAGGATTGGTTTGAATCGAACTTTATTGTCACGCTCTCGCTGATCTCTGCGGCGGCGTTGATCTTCGTGATTATCTGGGAGTGGAGGAACAAAGATCCGATCATTGATCTGCATTTGTTTCGCGACCGAACCTTTGGCGTCTCGAACCTGCTGATGTTTATGCTGGGCTTTGCCTTGCTCGGCAGCACCTTGTTGCTCCCTCTGTTCTCGCAAACGCTGCTTGGGTATACGGCGGAGCAGGCGGGCCTGGCGCTGATGCCCGGCGGCTTCACGATCATTCTTCTGCTGCCACTGGTGGGTTTTCTCCTCTCAAAGTACACGCCGCGATGGCTTCTTTTATTTGGCCTGCTGGTTTTGTCGTTCTCGCTGTTTCACATGACTGGGTTCGATCTTCAGATTGATTTCCGAAGCGTGGCCACGGCGCGCGTGGTGCAGGCGGTCGGGATGGCCTTCCTGTTTGTTCCCATTAACACCGCTGCTTACGCGTTCCTGCCGAGGGATAAGAACAATGCCGCATCAGGGCTGATGAACCTGGCGCGCAACATTGGCGGAAGTGTCGGCATTTCCGTGGTGACCACCATGCTCGACCGGCGCACCCAGAAGCACCTGAACGATTTTGCCGGCCGTTTGAGTGCGGGCAGCGCGGCCCTGCAAGACGCAATTCGGGGAGCGTCTCGCGCCATGGTGGCGCACGGCGCCAGTTCATCCGGGGCAGCGCAACAGGCCTACGCGGTGGTCCAGGGAACGGTGCAACGGCAGGCTGCTATGCTGGCCTATGTCGACTGCTTTTGGCTTTTGGGGGTTGCGATTCTGGCCATGGTTCCGATGGTTTTCCTGATGAAAAAGGCGAAGCCGGGTGGCGGAATCGCTGTACACTAGGGCCATAGTCGCGGGGGGCCCATGTTCCGGCTGATCACGATCGAGCGCGAGTTCGGCTGTGGCGGTGGTGTGGTTGCGGCGCAGCTGGCCGACCACCTGGGATGGAAATTGTGGGACCACCTCATCACGGAAGAGATTGCCCGCCTGGCCAACGTTGAGCCGTCCGCCGTGATGCGCTGCGACGAGCGCATGGACAGCCGCCTGCACCGCCTGGCCAAGTCTTACTGGCGCGGCAGTTACGAGCGAAATTCCGCAGTTCTGGGTAGTCAGGTGTTCGACACCGACCGCATGATGTCGATGATGCAGGAGATCGTCAACGGAATTGCGCGGGAAGGGAATGCGGTCGTGGTGGGCCGCGGCACTCCATATTTCTTGCGCGAGAATCCGGAGGCGTTCCACGTTTTTCTTTATGCGCCGCGGGCGGAGAAAATCCGCCGCACCATCGCGGATGGTAATACCAGGGAAGAAGCGGAAGAACTGGTCGACTCGGTCGATCGCGAGCGCGCGGCCTATATCAAGCACTACTTCAACGCCGACTGGCCCACGCGTTCGCTTTACCATCTGATGATCAACACGGCGGTGGGAAATGAAGCGGTGATGCAGACGATTCTCAGCACGAAGCGGTTGGTCGAAGGGCGGCCCAAGGCGACGGACTTCGAACTACCCAAGGTGCCGACGCATTCCTGATAGACTCTCGGCGTCCAAATCTCCACTTCTCGCAAGGGACGCGAGAAATGGGGTCCCCGAGTTCAATCGTGGCCGGGCTTTACTGTGGGCCGCCGAGGGGCCGGACAGCAGTCTTCGGCGCATACATCCGGCCGCGGTCCAAGCCCGCCCAGAGCGCGCCGCTCAGCATTCGGATTCATCCGTTCGAGAATCAGTTCGCGAATCATTCCGATGAATTTTGGATGCACACCTACCGTTTTCGCCCGGGCCATCGGCAAGGCCAGAGAGTCGCAAAGCTGCTGCGCCTCAATGTCGAGATCGTAGAGCACCTCCATGTGATCGGAAATGAAGCTGATCGGCGCCAGCACGACTGCGCTCGCAAGGCTGCGCGACTTCACCTCGCGCAGGTAGTCCAGGATATCGGGCTCAAGCCACGGCTGCCCCGGCGCGCCGCTGCGGCTCTGATACACCAAAGCATCGTTGGCGACGCCCAACCGAGCCGAGACTAGCTTCCGAACCTCTTCCAATTGGCGGACGTAATCACTTGTGCTCGCCATGGAAATCGGAATGCTGTGCGCGATATAGATCGTCTGAACATTTTGCCGCGCGCTCTTTGGAATCTGTTGCAAAGCGTCGCGCTGTCTGTCCTCAGTCGCATCAATGAATCCCGGATGATTGAAAAACGCGCGCAGCTTTTCGACTTCGGGAACGCCCGGCCCGATTTCGCTTTGCGCGCGGACGATATCCTCCCTGTATTGGCGGCATCCCGAGTATGAGCTGTAGGCGGAGGTGACAAAGGCGAGTGTGCGTCGAATCCCGTCCTGCTTCATCTGCGATAGCGTCTCCGCCAACATGGGATGCCAGTTGCGATTGCCCCAGTACACAGGCAGCTTCGGGCCGTGCTGGGCGAGTTCGCTCTCCAGCGCCGCAATCAATTCGCGAGTCTGCTGATTGATCGGGCTCTTGCCGCCAAAATGATAGTAGTGCTCCGCCACCGCTAGCATGCGTTCGCGTGGAACATTTCTGCCGCGCAGTACGTTTTCGAGAAAAGGAATTACGTCTTCGCGGGATTCCGGGCCACCGAACGAGATAATGAGAATAGCGTCGTAGTTCATCTCAGGATTTCAGCTGCGAAGGGGTGCGAAGGCGCCTGCCGCCGCGAACAGAGGGACCATCCCGGCTTCCGATTCATGGGTGTTTCCTGTTGGTGTAGGCAATGGGTAACTCTCTGTGTCCGGTGATGCCGACAATCGAAGCGGCCAAGCGACCGCCTGGCTGCAGTTTCGGTGAAAGGAAATATGGTGCGCCCGGAGAGATTCGAACTCCCGGCCTGTTGCTCCGGAGGCAACCGCTCTATCCAGCTGAGCTACGGGCGCACGACCAATACCTACAGTTTACATGGGCAAGGGAAAGGGCTTCAATGCCCAGTTTGCGGGGAGACGAAGGCTTGGCACGCCGGATCGCAACGCAGAATGCAAGCCAAAACAAGGCAGCCTCAGCAGCGCCGCCGAGGCGCCCGCGTCCGGAAGAGGATGCCGGACGCGGCTCAATCGAATTTTTTCTTGCCGCGAGCTCTAATAGCGATCGCGCCGCCCGCCGCCGCCACCCCGGCCGCCGCGATCTCCACGATCGCGTCCACCACCGCCGCCGCCACCACCGCCGCTGCGCTCGGTTTTGGGGCGGGCTTCGTTCACGTTGATGGTGCGTCCGCCGACCTGCGAGCCGTTCAGAGCGGTGATCGCTTTCTCGCCATCTTCGTTGCTGGCCATCTCGACGAAGCCGAAGCCGCGGGAGCGGCCAGTGTCGCGGTCGGTCATGATGCTCACGCGATCGACTTGCCCGAAGGGCTCGAAGAGCTGCCGCAATTCGTCTTCGTTGGTGTTGAAGCTGAGATTCCCCACGAAAATATTCTTCACGCGTCTGCCTCTGCATTGAGCTGTCGGAAGTGCGAGCTCAGTTCGGCGGACTTGGCAGGGCGGAGAACCGTTCCTGAAAATCGTTACCGGAGCTGGCGAACAGTCGAATGCGGCGAGCAGTATAGCAGGTTTTCCTAAACCGGCTTGTCAAATTGATTTCAACAGACAGGGCGGGTCGCCCGCACGGGGCTAGCACTCGTCAACCTTCCAGTAACCCTCGGAGTGAAATCCCATCTGCAGCAGCAGGTTTTTGGGATCGTGACGTTTGCCGCAACCGGGGCAGACGAGGTAGCGGTTCCAGCGGGTGCCCTGGTGATCGTAGTTTTCGGCGACGGCAAAAGTTGTGCCGCAACTGCATGGGACCAAGAACATGCGCAAGGGCGCGTTGCTTCCAGCGTTCCTCTTTGGACCGCGATCGACTTCGCGGCTGGGCTTGGGCTTGGATTTGCGGCGAGGTTTCACAACTCGTCGGCGGTGGCGAAGACGCCCTTCTTGGCGCGCCGGTTCGATTGCAGAACTTTCTTGCGCAGCCGCAGCGACTTGGGCGTGACCTCCACAAACTCATCGTCGGCGATGAATTCGATAGCCTGCTCGAGATTCAGCGGCCGGAACGGCACCAGGCGAATCGCTTCGTCGGCGGTCGAAGCGCGCATGTTGGTGAGCTTCTTTTCGCGAACGGCGTTCACATCGAGATCGGTATCTTTCGCGTTCTCTCCGATGAGCATGCCTTCGTACAGTTCGACACCCGGGCCAACAAAAAGCTCGCCGCGCTCCTGCAATCCCCAGAGCGCGTATGCAGTCGAGACGCCGCCGCGATCGGCGATCAGCGCGCCAGTAAGGCGGTGTGGAATTTCGCCCTGCCATTCCGTGTAGCCGTCGAACAGTGCGTTCATCACGATAGTCCCGCGCGTGTCAGTCAAGAGTTGGCTGCGCAGACCGATCAGGCCGCGGCTGGGCACGCGGAACTCGATGCGCACGCGGCCGTAGCCGTGATTGTGCATGTTGGTGACTTCACCCTTGCGCGATCCGAGTTGCTCCATCACCACGCCGACGAAATCTTCGGGAACGTCGACGGTAAGATGTTCCACCGGCTCCATCAATTTGCCGTCGATGCGCTTGGTGACGATCTCCGGCTTGCCGACCATCAGTTCGTAACCTTCGCGGCGCATCATTTCTATGAGAATCGAAAGCTGCAGCTCGCCGCGGCCGAGCACCTTGAACGAATCCGTCGTGCCCGTGTCTTCCACGCGCAGGGAAACGTTGGTGAGCAATTCTTTCTCGAGCCGCTCGCGCAGATTGCGCGAGGTGACGTACTGGCCGTCTTTTCCTGCGAAGGGCGAAGTGTTCACGGTGAACAGCATTGCGATAGTGGGTTCGTCGATGGCGATGTGCGGCAGCGGCGCGGGATTATCGACCTCGGTGATGGTCTCGCCAATGGTGATCCCTTCGACGCCTGCGACTGCGATGATGTCGCCCAACTCCGTTTCCGTAATGTCGGTTCGCTTCAAGCCGGAAAAAGAAAACAGTTTCGTAATCTTGGTTTTGTGCAGCGTGCCGTCGAGTTTGGCGATCACGACGTCTTCGCCGGTATGCATCTTTCCGTTGAAGACACGCGCGATGGCGAGGCGTCCCAGGTAGTCGCTGTAGTCGAGGTTCGCGACCAGAATCTGCAACGGACCATTGGCGTCACCCTTGGGGAAAGGAATGGTCTTGATGATCGCATCGAACAGTGGGCGCAGATCTTCGCCTCCGCCTTTGATGTCGGTCGAGGCTGTGCCCGTCTTGGCGTTGGTGTAGAGCACGGGAAAATCGATTTGATCTTCCTTGGCGTCGAGATCGATGAACAGGTCGTAGATTTCGTTGAGCACTTCCTGCGGGCGCGCGTCGGCGCGGTCGATCTTGTTAATTACGACAATCGGCGGCAGCTTGGCTTCGAGCGCTTTGCTTAAAACGTAGCGTGTCTGGGGCAGCGGGCCTTCGCTGGCGTCGACCAACAGCATGACGCCGTCAACCATCTTCAGTGCGCGTTCAACCTCGCCGCCAAAATCGCTGTGGCCGGGCGTGTCGACAATGTTGATCTTCACGTCGTGATAAAAGATAGCGGTGTTCTTGGCCAGGATCGTGATGCCGCGCTCCCGCTCCAGTTCGTTCGAGTCCATGACCCGCTCGACGTGGTGCTCATTGGCGCGGAACGTGCCGCTCTGTTGCAGCATGGCGTCAACCAGCGTGGTCTTGCCGTGGTCCACGTGCGCGATGATTGCGATATTACGAATGCCTGAACTCAAAAAGGATCCTTCCAGAAATGTGTCTACTACTACTTTACTATGCGGGAGATTAAATCACTAGGAAAGACGCAGTTAGGTACTGATGCTGCGGCACCACTACCCGCGGTTACTCAAAGACTTGTCATCCTGAGGCCGACAAGAACGCGTGCCTCAGGATGACAGTGTGTTGACTGAGGTGCTCTCGATGAGTTCGCCGCCCACGTCCACGCTACCCTCGGCTCTCATCCGCAGCCGATACCACAACACGATCGTCACCAGCGAGAACATAAAGATGATGGTCGAGACCGCATTGATCTCGGGCGTGATGCCGCGGCGCAGGCGGCCCCAGATTTCGAGGGGGAGGGTGTTGTCGCGGCCGATCAGAAAAAAGCTGACAGCGATTTCGTCCATGGAGAGCGTGAAGATCAACAGTGCCGCGCCGATGATCGGCAACTTCAGGTTCGGTACCGTGATCGCCCAGAACGTCTGCCAGTAATTCGCGCCCAGGTCGAGAGATGCTTCTTCTTGCGCACGATCCAGCTTTTGCAGTCCCGCGAAAACTTCTGTTGTCGCGACCGAGATCAGCGCGGTGCCGTGGCCCAGCGTGATCGTCAGCAGACTCAGCTTCACGGATGCAAGGTTGAACAGCATGAGCAGCGACAAGCCCGTGATGATTCCGGGCAGGATCAGCGGCAGAAGCACGAGTCGCCGAAAGGCAGCTTTTCCCGGGAACTCCGCGCGGTCCAGTGCCAGCCCGGCCGGCACGCCGAACGCCAGTGCGATGACCATCGCTGCAAACGCGACCTGCAGGCTGTTGAGCACCGCATCCCAGATCGGCCCGTCGGCGAATAAGATTCGATACCAGTCGAGCGTTAGGTTGCGCGGAGGGAAACCTCCGACGCCTTGTCCGTTGAACGAATAAAGGATGAGGACCGCGATCGGAAGGTAGAGGAAGGCGAACACGGCCGCGGCATGCAGCAGGAGTCCGCGCGAGCGTGGAAGATGCGTGCCTTGGGCGCTCACCGGAAGCTCCATTTCTTTTCCAGTCGCTCGGAGAAAACGAGCAGGCTGACCACGATTACCAGCATGGCCAGCGAAATTGCCGCGCCCAGTGGCCAGTTGTAGGCCGCGCCGAACAAGCTGACCACGATGTTGGAAATCATGATGCCGCTCGGTCCGCCAAGCAATTGCGGCGCCAAAAAATCTCCCAGGCTCAGCACGAAGGCGAATGTTGCTCCGGCCAGGACGCCGGGAATCGACAGCGGGAAGATGACCTTCCAAAACGTCTGCGCGGGAGTTGCACCAAGGTCATGCGAAGCTTCAACCAGATTGCGCGGAATATGTTCGAGCGCCGCGTAAATCGGCAGGAACGTGAATGGCGTATAGATATGAGTCAGCGTGAGCACAACGGCGAAAGGACTGTAGAGCAAGAAATCCAGCGGATGTTTGGTCAGGTGCACATACTGCAGCAACGTGTTGAACACGCCGTCGGAGCCGAGGATTGTCTTCCACGCATACGCCCTTACCAGATAGCTGACCCACAGCGGAATAATGACCATTTGATACAGCAGGTCCTTGCGCTGGCCGGCATAGAACGACAGGAAATACGCGAGCGGATAGCCGAGCAGCAGAGAAAACAACATTACACGCGCCGCGATCCACATCGAACGCAACAGCGTCTGCCAATAGACCGTTTTCGTCAACAACTCGCTGTAGTTGTTTAAATTCCAGGAGTGCACGATGGTTTGCTGCGGCGACACCGACCAAAAGCTGTAGGCAAACATCAGAAGGTAGGGCACGAGCAGAAACACCGTGACCCAAAGCAGCGGAGGCACCGTGACGGCCGTCTTGTAGGCGCGGGAGAACATTCAGTTTCTTTCGGGAGACTCGCGGACCACCACCGCGTCGGAAGCGGAGAACTCGAGTTCGACTTCGTTCAGCGCGCCGCTGCCGCTCGCGGTGCGCGCGACCAGAACGAGTCCGCCGCAATCCACGCGAATCAATTCCGTCGCGCCATGAAACGCCTGCTGCAGGACTCGGCCGCGAATACGGACCACTCCCGATGAAGCGCCCACACCCGCGAGCCGAATGTGCTCCGGCCGCAAGGAGAAGAGCGCAGGACCGTCGGGCAGAGAAGCGGTCCATGACAACGACTCGCAACGCACAACGCCGCCTTTCACTTCGCCCTTCAGAAGATTCGTGTGGCCGATGAACTGGGCGACGTAGGCGGTCGCCGGTCGGTTATAAATCTCGCGTGGCGTGGCTACTTGCTCCAGTTCTCCGGAGCGCAACAAGGCGATGCGGTCCGACATGACCATAGCCTCCTCCTGATCATGAGTGACGAACACGAAGGCAATGCCGACCTCACGCTGCAGCGACTTCAGTTCCACCTGCATCTGTCGGCGCAGGTTCGCATCGAGCGCGGAGAGCGGCTCGTCGAGCAAAAGCAGTCGCGGCCGGTTCACCAGTGCTCGAGCCAGCGCCACGCGCTGTTGCTGACCTCCGCTGATCTTCGACGGCTTCGCTTTGGCGTGCGCCGTCATCTTTACTTTGTCCAGCGCTTCGGCGACACGCTGCGCGATTTCGGCCTCAGGACGCTTCGCCACCCGCAACCCGTATGCCACATTTTCTTCGACCGTGAGGTGAGGGAAGAGCGCGTAGCTCTGAAACACCGTGTTCACACGGCGCTGGTACGGTGGCTGATGGTCGAGCCGCTCCGAGCCCATCCAGAGCTCGCCCGAACTCGCAGTCTCGAATCCCGCAACAATTCGCAGCAGAGTGGTCTTGCCCGAACCGCTCTCGCCCAGGATGGTGAGGAATTCTCCCTCCGCGATCTCCAGCGAAACGTTGCGCAGCACAGCATTGCGGCCGAAGGTCTTCGCCATGTTTCGGATGCTGAGAAGCGTTGGTCTCACGGCGGATTGCGCATTGACCGCAGGCGCAAGGTCGGGAGTAGTGGGAGAAGCCATGCGAGTCTTGTTCGTAGCGCCGGCGTCTCGCCGGCGTCCGGTGGGCGTCTGGCCCACAATCTCTGGAATCAGCGGCCGCAACTCTGCTACTGTGCCGCCTTCACGTCGTTCCAAATCTCGTTGTACTTCGCGCGCCGCGGCACATTCTGCCAGAAATAGATCCGCTTCTGATAGTTGTCTACGTCGTCGAGATGCCGGATCTTTACTTCGTCGGCGGTCATGAATTGCCCGGCCTGCGGATTTGCCGGAACATAGTTCGTCTTGTCGGTTACCAGCTTCTGCGTCCTGGCCTCGACCATGTACTCCAGAAATTTGTGCGCCAATTCCTTATTCTCGCTGCCCGCCGTGATCATCAGGTGATCGATCCAGCCTGTGGTGTTTTCCTTTGGAATGGTCTCGCCCACAGGGAATCCAGCTTTTTTCAAATCGGCGGTGTTGAGCGGCCAGCCCATCGCGATCACAATCTCATGGCTCACAAATAGATTGGTCAGCTCGCCGCCGGTCGCCCACATCTTGCGGACGTTGGGCTTCAACTCCAGCAGTTTCTTCTTCACTGCTTCCAGTTGCTCGTCGCTCAGGTTGTAGAGCTGCGATGGGTCCGGCTTGTCATAGCCGAGAACCTGCGCCGCCATGTAGACGGTGGAGAGGTCGTCCCACACCGAAACTTTTCCTTTGTACTTCGGGTCCCACATGATGCTCCAGGAATCCGGAGGCTGAGGGAAAGCGCTAGTGTCATAAATGATAGGATCTGGACCCCACATGAACGGAACCCCGTAGATCTGGTCCTTGGCGCGCACGAGGGGCAGGGAAGTGAGCTGCGCAGAAAGTTGGTTGTAGCTCGGGATCTTCGACAGGTCCAGCGGCGCCGCCAGGTTCGCCATCACAATCGACGCCGCCACATCGCTCGACGGGGAAATCACGTCGTAATTGCCGGCGCTGCCACCGCGCAGTTTTGCGACCAGTTCATCGCTCGATCCCATGTACGACGCCGAGACTTTGCAATGATTCTGCTCCTCGAAGGCCTGGACGAATGAAGGATCGGCATAGCCCTCCCACACCAGAAGATTGAGGGTTGGTGTTTTCTTGGAACAAGAGCCGACGAACAGGATCACTGCCAACAGCGGCAACAGAGGCGCGATGCGTTGCCAATTCATTTTCCCTCCGAGGCACCGAGGTGCCCTCAAACTGAACGCTTCGATGTCCCTAGAACGTCGGGGGCGTGTTCACCCACAACACCCACGTTTCCTTGCGACCGGGATTCTTCCAACGATGCGGGGTTGCACTTTCAAAATAAAAACTGTCTCCCGTTTTAAGACGATATTCCTCGCCGTTGAGCGCGATCGCCAGATCTCCTCGCAGAACGTAGATGAACTCCTCGCCCTCGTGCGTGTAAGCATCGCCGCTGCCCGCCTCGGGCGCAACCCGGAACAGGTGCGGCTCCATTACCGTATTGCCCCACGCCAGCAATTCCATGCGCACGCCCGCGCCCGCTTCCAGCACTTTGCGTTCTGCGGGACGCACTTGCCGGCTACTGGCACTGCTGGCGTCGAAGAAATCCAAGATATTTGTTTTATAAAACCGCGCCAGCTTGCGCAGCGTTCCCACTGAGCCGCTCATCTGCGAACGCTCAAGCGCGCTGAGGAATCCTACTGAGACGCCAACAGTCTGAGCCACCTGGGCCAGCGAAAGACGCCGCCGGGCACGCAATTGCCGCAGATGCGCTCCGATGGCTCCTGCGTTTCCATCGCCGGCCGCCGGACGCACCTTGCCTTCGCGCTTCAGCAACTGTACGATCGCAGCCGCATTGAGTCCGCGCACTCTGCGCAAGAACCGCGCCCGCTTCAGCAGCTTCACGTCTTCGGCTGTGTAAAGCCGGTACTTGCTTTCCGTGCGGCGCGGGCGCGCCAGTCCCAGGCTCTCCCACGAGCGGATCACCGAGGGCGAAACGCCGACCTTCTTCGCCACGTCGCCGATCTTCAAGTAGGCTTCCGCGCTGGTTGGTTTCATTCTAGGCACGCCGGCTGCATAAGACATTTCTACGGGAAGGACGTTTTTTTGTCCTTGACAGGCCCCGTCTCGCTTCTCTAACCTTGCGGGATTATAGCAAGGTTGTGGCTGGAAACAAGTAGTCGCTTTCAGCAATTGTTTTCAAGAAAAAACTAAACTCTCCCGAAGATGTCTGGAGGTTCCATGCCGTCACTGCGAGCCCGCTGCTCCGACCTGTGTCTGCGTACGATGTCCTTGTACGCCATATATGGGCGTGCGCTTTGCCTGGGTCTTATTTCTTGTCTTGTGCTCTCATCGTTGATCGTAGCCCAGGGCACGGGTGGCCGCGTTCTCGGACGCATTGCCGATCCCACGGGCGCGGTTCTCTCCGCCGTGAAGGTCACCGCAACGAATGACGCGACCGGTGTGGCCCGCGATTCATTGAGCAACGACAGCGGGGACTATGTATTCCCCGATCTTCCAGTTGGGACTTACACCGTCAGTTTCGACCTGACCGGATTCAAGAAAGCCGTGCGGCACGCCATCGCGCTCGACATAAACCAGGTCATCACGTTGAACATGACCATGCAACTGGGCCAGCAGAAAGAAGTCGTCGACGTTACGTCGGAAGCTCCGCTGGTCGATACTAGCAGCACGCAGCTCGGCGCTGTGGTGAACAACCGGTCGGTGAATGAACTCCCGTTGAACGCCCGCGACAGCTACCAGTTCCTGCAGTTGCAACCCGGCGTGCAATCGCAGTTGGGATCGAGCGGCGGAACATTTTACGGCAGCGACAGCGCGGGTGCAGTTTCTGTAAACGGAGGCCGCGACCGCGCCAACAATTTCAACGTCAACGGCGGCGATGCCAACGATCAGTTCGTCAACCTGCCTACGATTCAGCCCACCCCGGACGCTATCGAAGAGTTCCGCGTGATCAGCAACACGTTTGACGCCGAGTACGGCCGAAACTCTGGCGCAGTAGTCAACGTTGTGACCAAGTCGGGTACGAATCAGTGGCACGGCAACTTGTATGAATACTTCCGAAATAAGGATTTGAACGCGCAGGGCTTTTTCAATACGGTCAAGCCGCAGTTCAATCAAAACCAGTTCGGCGGAACGTTTGGGGGGCCGATCCGGAAAGACCGCACTTTTTTCTTTGTCTCGTATGAAGGACGCCGGATACGAGAGGGGATTTCCGGCCAGACCGTCGCTGTCCCAACCGGGGCGGAGAGAGGTGGAGACTTCTCGCTGAACGGTCTTTCAGGCAGCATTTCCGCCGGCACTATTCAGAATCCCGTAACGCCGTTCATCCCCTCGGTTTTGGACGGCCGCCCGGGTTGCGACGCAGCCCTGCAGCAGAATTTTGGAATAACGTCGGTCGCGAGCCTGCCCATTCAAACCGACCCGATGAGCGGTGCCCGTTTTCTGCCTTGGTCCGAAGTGTTTCCCACAAATGTGATTCCGTCGCCCTGTCAGGATCCAGTGGCGCAGGACCTGCTCCGCTTCGTTCCTGGCGCCAACCGCCCCGACGGTACTTTTCAGGCGGTTCCAACTCAGGCTGACAACCAGGATCAATTCACCATCCGTTTCGACCACCACATCAACGACCACCAGAACTTCAGCTTCTACTACTACTACACCGACGACGCGCTGTTGCAGCCCTTTTACAATTTCCAGGCTTCCGGTGCAAATGTCCCGGGTTTCGGTGCGAATGTCGGCTCTCGCTACCAGCAGTACAATCCCAGCCACACCTGGACGATCAACAATTCTTTGGTCAACGAAGCGCGCTTCACTTACATGCGCGAAGCGCAGCTGACCTTTCAACATCCGGCGGCAACCGGCTCAGTGCAGTCCTCCTGTACCTCGGCGGTGGCCCCGGGCGTGTGCTTCGGGGGCACGTCTGATTCGTCGGCGATCAACCAACTGATCGCTAGCCAAGGCGTTCCTACCGCCCAGGCCGGCATCACGAACGGCCTGCCGCCCAATCGTACGGGGGTTCCATTTGTCAGCGTCGCGGGAGGATTTGCGATCGGTAACGGCTGGGAAGGCGAGCTCCCGCAGGTGGGCAATTCCTTCGCATGGTCCGATAACCTCACCTGGGTGAAAGGCAGCCACACCATGAAGTTCGGCGCAGACATTCGCCGCCAACGCTTCGACCAGACGCTCTACTTTGAAACCAGCGGAAACTTCACGTTCAACAGCACGACTTCCAACGCAATAAACTCAGGGGACAGCTATGCGGGGTATCTGCTTGGGCTCGCAGACAGTTACGCCCAAGGATCCGCCCAGCGCGAGAACGTTCGCAGCACCGGCGTGTATTTGTTCGCGCAGGACAGCTGGAAGGTTCGGCCTTCCCTGACCCTGAACTACGGCTTGCGCTGGGAACTGGATACGCCCCTCACCGATGCCCTGCACCACGTGCAGACATTTCGACCGGGCCAGAACACCACGGTTTACCCCTGTACTCTCACACCCACCGAACAAACCAATTTCAACGCCACCACCTGCGACCAGGCGGGCGTCACGCCCACCGGTCTGGTTTTCCCCGGTGACAAAGGCGTACCCAACGGTCTTACCGCAACTTATTACAAGGCCTTTGCTCCGCGTGTCGGACTCGCCTGGAGTCCGAGCTATACCAGCGGTGCCCTAGGCAAGCTCTTTGGCGGCAACGGCAAGACCAGCATTCGTACCGGCTGGGGCTTGTTCTATAACCCGATCGAGCAGCTTGTGCTGGAGCAGTTCGGCGCCGAGCCGCCCTTTGGTGGAAGCACCCTCCTGCCCGGCACCTTCTTCAATACACCCTTTGTCCCTCAATCTGGAGGGACCCTGAACCCGAATCCATTCGTCGGAATCCTCAGTCCGAAGCCCGGCACACCGCAGGATTGGGCTTCCTTCCGGCCCATGCTGCTCTTCGGCGATTTTCAGCCTCACCTGCGTACCCAGTACACTGCGCAATACAACTTCACGATCCAGAGGGAATTGGCCAGGAGTATCGTTCTGCAATTCGGTTACGTCGGATCGCAGGGCCACCGCCTGCTGGCCTCTCACGACATTAATGCGGCGAATCCCAATACGTGTCTGGATATCATTCAAATCCAGGGCACGGGCGCTTGCGGTCCCTTCGCCGAAGACAATCCCTACAGCGTCACGATTCCGCAGGGCTTCACCAGCCAGGTCGATGGTGGAGGTTTCCATCTTCCCAATGGTACGCAGGTCAGTGCGCAGAGCGGAGCCGTCCCGGTCCAACTTGTTGGTCTAAGGCCCTACTCCTCTCCAAATTGCGTCCAGACGGGCCCGAATATCGGCACCGGTTGTCCCGTCGACGGTGTACCGGTCTTCACCAACATCTTCGCCGAAGACACTATCGCCCCTTCCTCTTACAACTCCTTCCAGGCCAGCGTCGAGAAGCGTTTCTCGCAGGGCTTGCAGTTTCAAGCTGCCTATACCCTCAGCAAATCGCTCGACTGGGCTTCCAGCTTCGAAGAGACCGTCAACCCATTCGACTACAAGGCCAGCCGTGCTCTTTCCCTGTTCAACTCGAAGCAGCGATTCGTCATCAACTACGTCTGGGATCTTCCGGTTCGAAAGTACAGCGGATTCGCCGGCAAGGCCCTCGACGACTGGCAACTCTCCGGAATCATCCAGTTCCAGAGTGGATTCCCCATTCGGCTGGACACGCCGGATGATGCTGAATTGATCAGCAGCCTTTTCTTTCTCGGCACGGGAGCACCACAGCTGAGCGGACCGCTTCAGATCCAAGATGCCAAACGGGTCCAGACGTTCGTTGTGAACGGTTCGCCAGAAACCGGGCACTTCTCCATTAATGCCGGCGATTTCGCTGATCCCCCGCTGGGCCACTTTTCCACTACGCCGCGCTCGATTTGCTGCGGCCCGGGCGAGAACCAGTGGGATATTACCGTCTCCAAGAAGATTGCCCTTTCGGACTCGCAGTACTTCCAGTTCCGCGCTGACATTTTCAACTTGTTTAATAAAACGGAATTCGTCAACCCGGACGGCAACTTCAGCGACACGACGTTCGGCCAGGTGCTGCAGGCTCGCGATCCACGCCTGTTGCAGTTTGCTTTGAAGTTCTACTTCTAGCAAAACGAGTACAGTAGTAGGAGTCCTATCCCCGGGCGGCTCCAACCGCCCGGGCAATCTAATGGCTCGCTGGTCCTCCGGAAAAGTCTTCCGGAAACGCAGCTGGCCTGAGTTTTCCCGGAGCAATTCGATGTATCCCGATCTGCAGAAAGAACTCGCCACTTTCGAGCGGCGCACGCCCAAATCCGCCGAAGCCCACAAGAAAAATCTCAAACGCATTCCTCTTGGCGTCGCCAGCAACTATCGCGCCTACGACCCCTGGCCGATCTTCGTGAAGGAGGCCAGCGGCAGCAAGTTTCGCGACCTCGACGGCAACGAATACATTGACCACAACCTGACCTTCGGCGCGCTCATGGCGGGACACTGTCATCCCGACGTAATGAAGGCGGTCGAGAAGCGCCTCTCCACCGGCACCATGTACGGCATGCCCCACGACATGGAGTGGGAACTGGCGGAGGAAATCTGCGAACGCTTCCCGGTCGAGATGTGCCGCTTTGGCAACTCGGGCACGGAAGCGACCATGCACGCCATTCGCCTGGCCCGCGCCGCCACTGGGCGCGACAAGATCGTCAAGTTCGAAGGCGCTTACCACGGCCTGCACGACAGTGCGCTGGTCAGCGT
>Ga0070733_10000760_pt1 | contig 25209 bp, 21 predicted proteins | sample Coa_R1_9_FD_66450 | JGI IMG/M metagenome (GOLD analysis project Ga0070733, IMG submission 66450) | Surface soil microbial communities from Centralia Pennsylvania, which are recovering from an underground coalmine fire - Coalmine... | ecosystem: Environmental > Terrestrial > Soil > Unclassified ...
ATTCAGGATGGCTGCGATAACCGCTGCTCCTTCTGCGTGATCCCCTATGTCCGAGGGCAGAGCCGGTCGCTCGAGATGCCGCGCATTCTCGATGAAGTCCATGGGCTGGTTAACGCGGGTTACCGCGAAGTTGTGCTGAGCGGCATCAATCTGGGCCGATGGGGCAGGGATCTGGCCGGAGTCTCCAATGCCGCGCGGGATCGCGCCCAGCTTCATCTGACTGCCCTGATTCGCGCCATCCTTGCCCAGACTTCGATCGAGAAGCTGCGCATCTCCTCGGTCGAGCCCATGGATTGGAGCGACGAATTGATTGCGCTGGTCGCCGCTTCCCCGCGCATCGCAAAACATGCGCACGTGCCGCTCCAGTCCGGCAGCGACGCCGTGCTGCGCCGCATGCACCGCAAGTATCGCCCTTGGCATTACCGGGAGAAAATCGAGAAGATCCGTGCCGCGATGCCTGATGCCGCCATCGGCGCCGACGTAATGGTGGGATTTCCCGGCGAAACCGAGGCCGAGTTCGACCAGACCCGGCGTCTGATCGAGGATTTACCCTTCACCTATCTGCATGTCTTCACCTATTCGGCGCGGCCGGGCACGCCCGCGGCCGCCATGCCCCGACAGGTGCCCTCGCAACTCGCGCGCGACCGCAATGCGATTCTGCGTCGGCTCGCGTCCCAAAAGAAACTCGATTTCATGCGCAGCTTTGTCGGACAGAACATTCAAGCCATCACACTTCAGTCCGCCGGCGCAGGCTTCACCGAAGCCCTGACGGACAATTACCTGAAGATCCGTCTAGAAGGACAGCAAGCGTCCAACCGCTGGGTGCAGGCTCGCGTGACAGGCGTAACCGATTGCGCAATTGGAAAGAATGGAGCAGATTCGGCCCTGCTGGGAATTTTGGCCTGATGGTTTCTCTGCCGCGCCCCCGGCTCAGTTCGGTTTCAGCCGGGCCTCGATCTGCGCCAGCAGATCGGACGCTGCCTGTCCCGCTTCCTGGGTGGAAAACTCGCTGGCCAATTCGATCACGGGATACGCCGCGCTGGCTTCCCGAAAAGCCTTCTCCGTCGTCGGTGTCGAAGTGAGGCCCGAACCGACGAGCAGAACTTCAAACCGGGTCACCCGCATCAGGATGAGCGCGTCGCGCAGGCTGCTGGTGGTGTGCACGTCGTATCCCGCGCTGCGCAGCGCTTCCCGCAGATAAGCGGCGACGTCGGGATTCTTCTCGAGACACAGCACGCTTCGTCCCGGCGGCGCGCTTGCGCCGGACTGCGCCGGCGTGCGATAAAACGCGGCTACGGCATTGTCTTCCGAGTCATGCGCATCGAAAAGCTTGTTCAGATGCGAAAGCTCCAGAACCTTGCGGATGTGATCGGGAACTTGGCACAGCTTCAAGTCACCGCGTGCTTGGCGCGTGCTGGTTAGCGCCCGCACCATGGTGCCGATGCCGCTGCTGTCAATGAAAGCAACCTCGCCGAGATGCAGCACAATGGCGCGTCGGTCGCGCAACAGCCAGGCTACGTGCGCGCGCAGCGTTTCGGTTTCGCTGCCGGCGACGATGCGTCCCTGGCAGCGTACGATCGTGACCCGCCCCACTTCCCGCGTTTCCAGTAGCAGCTTCAATCGCCCTCCCGGCACTGATCGCCGAGACTACCGGCTGCCGAGATTACAAGTTCGCGACTTTACAAGGGCTGACAGGGCATGTCAAGGCGGGTAGGGGCAACCTGAGCCCGCTGAGAATCACGCGCAAAACCGTATTCGGGCTCATATCCACGGAGGTCATCCCGAGAGTCCGCGCTTTTCTTGGCGGGCCGAGGGATCTCCCTGCAAATCGGCCCCACGGGCAAGTACGCAAAGTGCACAATTCCCGCGATCTGCTATCCTTTCCGTTTTCCTATTATGGCTGTCATGACTGCACCTGCTGTCCTTCCAGCGCGCATTGAGATTCCAGAAAAAACGCTGCTGGCCGGGCCGGCGCTGACCAGTTTTGCCGCGCTGCTGCTGGAACTGGCGCTGACCCGCCTGTTTTCCGTCGTGCTCTTCTATCATTTCGCCTTTCTTGCCATCTCCGTGGCGCTGCTGGGGCTGGGCGCGGGCGGAGTGTTTGCCTATCTCCTGAAACGGCGATTGGCTGGCGTGGCGACGCGTCCCCTGGCCGCCTCCCTCTGCCTGGCCAACGCGGTTGTGATCGTGGGCGTGCTCGAGGTTGTGTTGCATGTTCCGGTCGCGTTGCATGTCTCACTGCGAACCCTGGTGCGTCTGACGGCCATCTACACGGCCGCGGCGGTGCCGTTTTTCTTCACTGGACTTCTGTTTTCCATGGTGTTCGCGCGCGAAACCCGGCGCATTTCGCGCATGTATGGCGCCGATCTCTGCGGCGGGGCCCTGGCCTGCCTGGCGCTGGTGCCGCTTCTAAACCGGCTCGGCGGACCGAACGTCATTCTCTTCGCCGGACTTGTGCTTACCGCCGCCGCCCTGGTGTGGGCGGATTCGAAAGTTCTCCGCCGCAGCGCCGCTCTCCTTGCACTGGTCCTGGCCGCTCTACTCACCGCGAATCGTTCCGACCGCATGATTGACGTGGTCTACGCCAAGGGCGTGTTTCGCGATCCGGCTTACGTGGAGTTTGCCCGCTGGAATGCGTTGTCTCGCGTGGAGGTCGACCGCCAGGGGCAGGCCAAGGCCATCGTGATTGACGCCGACGCCTCCACCTACATCATGAACGCCGACCCTTCGCACTGGCAGGGGACGGAGTGGGAACGGAATCTCATGGCCGCTCCTCCGGCCCTGGCCAACGTGCTGCGGCCGCGCGGAGAATTTGCCATCATCGGGCCGGGCGGCGGCGTGGACGTGCTGCGCGCCGTCGCCAACGGCAGCCCCAGCGTCACCGGCATCGAAATCAATCCCATCATCGCCAATACGATCATGCGCGATAAGTATGCGGATTATTCCCAGCATCTTTACCAGCGCCCCGAGGTGCACATGCACGTGGGCGACGGTCGCTCTTTCCTGCGCTCGACCAAACAGCGCTTCGACGTGGTCCAGATGACGCTGGTGGATACCTGGGCTTCCACCGCCGCCGGCGCCTTTGCGCTCAGCGAAAATAATCTTTATACCGCCGAGGCCTTCCGCGAATACTTCGATCACCTGAAGCCCGACGGAATGATTGCCATCACCCGCTGGGAATTCCGCCATCCCCGGGAGGCCCTGCGCGTGGTTTCTGTCGCCATGGAGGCGCTGCACCACATGGGCGTCGCCAATCCGGCGGCAAACTTCATCGTGGCCTCTGATGGACCGCTGAATGAAGACGGCATTCCCGTGGTCGTGCTGGCCAAGAAAACCGCGTTCACGCCCCAGGAAGAAGCGGCGGTTCTTTCCCATCTCAGCCGCTATCCACGGCTGGCCGCTCTTTATCTGCCTTCGCAGCCCCAGACCAATCCCTTTTCCGATCTCATCGGGGGTAACGACCCATATGCCTATGCGCGGCGGTACGCATACAACATCGCCCCGGTGCACGACAATGCGCCCTTTTTCTTCTTCACGCTGAAGATTGCGCAGGTCCTCGGAGAAAAGGGCCTGCATTCGGGCATTGACTGGAAAGTAAACCTCGGGGTGCTCGTTCTGCTTCTGGTGCTGGTAATTTCGGTCGTCGCCGTGCTCGGTTTTCTGGTGCTGCCGCTGGCCCTGAAGAGCCGCGACACTCGGCCCCCGGCGCGCCCGCTCTTTTATTTCGTCGCGGTCGGGCTGGGCTACATTCTGGTGGAGATCGCCTTCATTCAGCGCTTCGTTCTATTCCTGGGGCACCCTACCTATGCGCTCACCGTGGTGATTTTCCTTCTGATGCTGGCCAGCGGCGCGGGCAGCCTGGTTTCGCGGCGTTGGCTGCAGAAAACGGAAAGCTGTTGGATCCCGCTGGCTCTGGTGGTTCTGGTGATCGGAGCCTGCGTCGCCCTTCTGCCGGGCCGCCTGGCCAACTGGGTCGGCCTGCCCTTCGAATCCCGCCTCCTGATCAGCGGACTGCTGCTGGTGCCTCTAGGCTTCCTGATGGGTATGCCGTTTCCTACCGGGCTGCGCGCCTTGGCGGAATCCGCGAAATCCCCGCGCCTTTCGCGGCCGGAACCCGAGATGTGGGAGACCCCGGACGCGGACGCCCACGAAAGCAACGCCATCGAGTGGGCCTGGGCGATGAACGCCGCCGCCAGCGTGCTCGGTTCTGTCCTGGCGATGGTGATCGCAATCCAGTTTGGGTTAAATATCGCCCTGGCCAGCGGCGCGGCTTGCTACCTGCTGGCCCTGTTTCTGCTGCCGGCGCTGCGACCCAAAGCCGCTTGACCCCGAGTTTGTTATCATGCTGCGCAGGGCGTGCCGGGAGGGGTTCCCGTCTCGCTTACATCAAGCTTCCTGCCCGAGCGCGGGAGACCGGAGCGGTGAGAACGAGCCTTGCCTAGCCAGAAGCAACTCAAGTGGTCGCAGCTGCGGGTCGGGATCACCGTCATCCTGGCCGGCCTCGTCCTTGCTCTGCTGTTGTTTCTCATGTCGAACACCGCCGGCTTCTTCCCCAAGCGCATCACTCTGAAATCCTATTTCGACAACGCCGAGGGTCTGCGCCTCGGCGCACCCGTCCGCTTGATGGGCGTGGATATCGGCAACGTCACCCAAATCAGCATCGTGAATCAGCGCGACAAGCAAATTACTCCAGTCGAAGTGCTGATGAAGGTCAGCACGAAATACAGCTCCAGTCTCCGTCGCGACTCGGTCACTTCGCTCGACACCGCCGGCGTGCTCGGCGAAACCTATCTCGACATTGACAGCACTCAGGCAGTGGGTGCGGCGGCTCAGGACGGCGACACCCTGCCGACGCAGGTGCATCCCGACTTTAATCAGGTCGTGCGCTCCAGCCAAAGCACGCTGCAGAACATGGACGCGCTCCTCAAGCGCGCCGACCGCATCCTGGCCTTTGCCGAAAGCGGAAAAGGATCGCTGGGCAAACTCATTTACGATCCCACTCTCTACAATCGCTTCTCCGCGACCGTTGCCGATTTCCAGAAGATCGTGGACCAGATCAGCAGCGGCCAGGGCAGCCTCGGATCGCTGATCAGCAAGAATGACGCCTACGAAAAGTTCCTCTCCACGCTCGACAAAATGAACTCGGTGATTGATGACATTCAGCAGGGCAAGGGCACGGCCGGCAAGATCATCAAAGATCCGTCGCTCTACAACAACGCCAACGATACGATCGCCAACATGAAGAAGCTCACCGAAGACATCAACGCCGGAAAGGGCACGATTGGAAGGTTGAGCAAGGACGAGGAGTTGGCGAACAAACTGGATACCACCATCACTAAACTCTCCGAGTTAACCACCGATCTCCAGGCCGGGAAGGGCACGGCTGGCAAGTTCCTGAAAGACGAAACCCTCTACAACAACGCCAACGATACCCTTCAGCAGGCCCGTGATTTCATGAAGGCGTTCCGCGAGAATCCGAAGAAGTACCTCAGCATCAAGCTGCACATCTTCTAGCTTCAGGTTCTGCGACCGGCCATCAGTGCTCGCCGATTCCGAAGACCGATCCCAGCATGAGAATCACCAGCAGCCCCAGGGAAATCCAGCCATAGCGATTGTCTTTTTCGTGGAAGAACAGAAAACATGCCACCGCCACGCGAACCACCGGCGTGGCCAGCATCAGCAGCACGCCGACGCGCTCGATCCTCAGCGGAATTTGTCCCGGCAGAAAGATGCCGACGATCAGCCCCGTAAGCATTACGAAGAAGCAGGCGAACGCTCCGGTGCGCAGGACCAGCGCCACCACGCGGTCGAAAGCTGGTTCGCGCAGCTGGCTCACATCCACCCCCGCAACAGATGCAGAAACATCTGCCCCGAAAGATAAAGCATGATTGCGACCAGAAGGTACGCCATCACCCGCGTGTGAATGCGCGGAGCCAGACGCGCTCCCAGCAGCGATCCCAGAAAGACTCCCACCGCCAGCGGCGCGGCGTATTCGATCAGAATATCGCCGCGGCGGTAGTACACCGTCGCGCTGGCCGCAGCGGTCACTCCGATCATGAAGTTCGAAGTCGCGGCCGCGACCATCAGCGGAACACCCATAAAAATGTGCATGACCGGAACCTTGATCGGGCCGCCTCCGATGCCCAGCAATCCGGAAAGCGCGCCCGCCACCAGCGACGCCGAAAGTCCCAGCGGATAGCGTTGCGGCGTGTAAGGCGGAATCACCACCTGGCCATTGACCCAGGCCGAGGATTCATCCTCGTCCTTCACTTTGCCGCGGCGGGTGAGAATCGTGATCGCGCTGTATAGCAGAAATCCTGCGAACAGCGCTTCCAGCGCGTTGCGGTTGAAATACCCCACCAGGTAAGCCGTCACCCCTGCGCCAAATGCGGTCGCCAGCTCCAGCGTCATGCCCAGGCGAATGTCGGTGGTATGGCGCTGCAGGTGAACCGACGAACTTGCTGCCGAGGTTGTGATGACCGCGATCAGGCTGGTCCCAATCGCCTCCCGGATCGGCACGCCGAAATGCAGGGCGAGAATCGGAGTCAAAAGTACGCCCCCGCCGATCCCGGTCAGCGCGCCCAGCAGTCCGGAAAAAAATCCCAGCACCACCAACAGGAAGATCACCACAAGCGGCAGAACCTCCCGTAGACGATTTTTTCGATGGAGATACTATGACTCGCGGCCGTTCGGCGGGAATCAAACCGGCGGGTGGAGATACCCGTCGGCCGCAACTATGACACCGTCCGCGGCGTCGCAGCGGCATCAGCGTGCTCGTGCGCGTGATAGCTCGATCGCACCATGGGTCCCGATTCTACGTGGCGGAAACCGAAGCGCAGAGCCTCGTTCCGCAAATCCACAAATTCCTGCGGTTCATAGAACCGCGCGATGGGCAGGTGATCTTTCGAAGGCCGCAGATATTGGCCCACGGTCAGAATATCCACCCCGCGGCCGCCCAGATCGCGGAACACTTCGATCAGTTCTTCCGTGGACTCTCCCAGCCCTACCATCACCCCGCTCTTCGTGACCATGCCCGGAGAAATTTCCTTGGCTTTCTGGAGCAGCGTGAGCGTCCGCTCGTAGCGCGCGCCCGAACGCACCGCGCGGTATAGCCGCGGAACCGTCTCCGTGTTGTGATTGAGGACGTCGGGCTGGGCGTCGAGCACGATGCGCAGCGATTCCTCCACGCCCTGAAAATCCGGAATGAGAACCTCCACCCGGCAATCGGGCGTCAGTTCGCGAATCTCGCGGATGGTCTCGGCAAAGATTTTCGCGCTGCCAATATTGTCATCATCCCGGTTCACGCTGGTTACGACCGCATGCTTCAGGCCGAGCGTGGCCACGGCTTCGGCGACCCGTTGCGGCTCTTCCCAGTCAATCGGTTCCGGCCTGCCCTTGGGCACCGCGCAGAATCCGCACCGTCGCGTGCAGATATCGCCCAGCAGCATGAAGGTCGCGGTCTTGTGATTCCAGCATTCGCCGATGTTCGGGCACTGCGCGGACTCGCATACCGTGTGCAGACCGAGTCCTCGCGCCAGCTTTTTCAGATTGTGGAAGTTTTCCCCCACCGGAGCTTTCGCCCGCAGCCACTGCGGCTTGGGCGCGCGCAGGGGCGGATGTAGCTCGATCTGAATCAGTTGAGTGGAGCTCGACATCTTTTTGATTCTATCAGTTCAACCTTGCAGACCCAATGTGAACCACGAAGGGCACGTTCGCCCTTAGCGAAAAGTACTCTGGCTCTTCAGGATTTTAAAGATAGCCGCGATTGTGTTCCAGTTACGGGTGGTCACCGGTGCGCCATACAGCTTGTCAATCTGGCCGAGATAGCCGATGGTCTTCATATGTCGGCGGTACGTGCCAAACACGAACTGCCCTTCGCAAGCGATTACGCGTACCAGCCATTGCCCTTCTTCAGGAAACGAAACTGGAAGCGATGCCTGGACTGTGCCCGCCTTCGAGAGGATGCTCACGAAGCGGACAATATCCGGCCTCGGGGGCCTTGTCCCAAACGGATTGGCTGTCTCCAGCCGTAGAAGGTCCCGTCCGTCGCACAACGCAACCTGTGCGTCGAACGGCAGCTTACCGAGCAGCGCCGCCCGGAACTTTGTTCGCGACCCTGGCCTGCGAACCACAAACGTGCCGGCTGCACCCACGTTCACTACATCATAGTCGCTCAGTTCTCGCGCCAGCGCGCTGGGGCGGAAGCTCCGGTGCCCGCCCACATTGACGCCTCGAAGGAAAACCACGAGAGCCATTCTTGGAATTATGAAGAAAAAAATTCCGAGGCGCTAGAATGCGTTTTCGACACACTCACCCCACCTCTACCAGGCCATACGTGTGCTGCCACCGGGCGCGCATGTGCACCAGGGCGCGGCTGATTTCCTCGGCCGAAACTTCGCCGTTCGGGCCGGCGAGCACCGCCGCGGCTTCCCGCTTGGCGGCTTCGAGCAGTTGCGCATCGCGAATCAGATTCGCCACGCGAAAACTCGGCATCCCGGCCTGCCGCGTGCCGAAAAATTCTCCCGGCCCGCGCAGTTCGAGATCGAGTTCGGCGATCTGGAAGCCGTCGTTCGTTCGCACCATCGCCTCCAGGCGCCGCTCGCCGTCTTCGGTGACTTTGCCGCCGGTCATGAGCACGCAATACGATTTCGCGGCGCCGCGGCCGATGCGTCCGCGCAGCTGATGCAATTGCGCCAGCCCGAAGCGTTCCGCGTGCTCGATCACCATGACCGTTGCGTTCGGGACGTCCACTCCGACTTCGATCACCGTGGTCGCGACCAGAATCTGCAACTCGCCGCGCTGGAACATGCGCATGACCTGGTCTTTGAGCTCAGCATCGAGCCGGCCATGCAGCAGGCCGACCTTCAGATCGGAGAAAACCTTGCCGCTCAGTTCGCGATACATCTTCGTCGCGGCCTTGATCTCGTTTTCCTCGTTTTCCGAAATCACTGGATACACCACATAGGCCTGATGTCCTGCGGCCACTTCCTTCCGCAAGAAATCCCAGACCTTGGCCGACTCTTCATCAGTCACTTTCTTCGTGAGGATCGGGGTACGGCCCGGCGGGAGTTCGTCGAGCACGCTCAGGTCGAGGTCGCCGTACAGCGTGAGCGCAAGCGTGCGCGGGATTGGCGTTGCCGTCATGACCAGCACATCCGGCTCGGCCGGAGCCGAGTTGGTCTGGGGACGGGTGCCCCCGTCGGCCTCCGGGCTCTTCTTCATCAGCTTCAGCCGCTGCATCACGCCAAACCGGTGCTGCTCGTCCACAATCACCAGACCGAGGTTTGCGAACTCGACTTTTTCCTCCAGCAGAGCGTGCGTGCCGATGATCAGCTGCGCATTGCCCTGGGCAATGTGGCGGCGAATCTCGCGTTTGCGGTCGGCTTCGAGCGAGCCCGTCAACAGCACGATGCGATAACCAGCATTTTCAAGAATCCGACGTGCGGAAAAATAATGCTGTTGCGCCAGAATCTCGGTCGGCGCCATCAGCGCGACCTGGCAGCCGTTCTCGATAGCGACGATCGCTGCCTCGAAGGCCACGATCGTCTTGCCCGAGCCCACATCGCCTTGCAGGAGACGCCGCATCGGATAAGGCTTTTCCATGTCTCCGGCGATCTCCTTGAGCACCCGCTTTTGCGCCGCCGTGGGATGAAACGGCAGAATCTTCTTTATCGCCGCCCGCGCCCGATCGTCGAGCCGGAACGCGATCCCGGTCTCCGCCTTCTGCTGGCGCCGTTTCAGTTCCAGACCAAGTTCGACGAAAAAGAGTTCATCGAAGATCATGCGGATGTGTGCCGGCGTCCGCCGCGACTGCAAGTCGTCCAGGCTCTCACCCGGTTCCGGCCAGTGCGCATTCCACAGCGCCGCCCGCGGCGAAATCAGTCCAACCCGCGACCGCACGATTGCAGGAATCGCCTCCGGCAAGTCGGGCGCGAGATTATCCAGCGCGGTTCGAATCACCTTGCGGAACCAGCGCGGTGTCAGCCGCCCCTGCCCTATGGATTCGTAAATCGGCACGATCCTGCCGACCTCGAGAGACTCTGCCGCTTTTTTCTCCGCCGCGCCGTCGCCGTTTTCGCTGGCCTCGCCCAGCACTTCGATCTGCGGCTGTATGATCTGCAACTCCCGCGTCCTTTGATCCTCCTCGACCTTGCCGTAGAGCGCGAGCAATTGCCCGGGCTTGAACTTATCCTGCAGATAGGTCGCGTTAAAAAACAGGCAGCGCAGCCGGGCGCGTCCCTGGCCGATGGTCAGCTGAAAAATTGGCATGCGCCGGGTGCGGAACAGGCCCGAATTTCGCACTTCCCCGATCACGGTCGCCATTTCGCCCGGACGCAGTTCGGCAATGCCGCGCGGGTTCAGCCGGTCTTCATAACGAAAAGGAAGATAATGGAGCAGGTCGCCGACCGTATGGATGCCCTTGGTGGCCAGCACTTCGCCGATGCGCGGGCCCACGCCCTTCACGTATTGCACCGGGGTTGAAAGTTCGAGCATAGCGATCGGAAAAAACGGTGATCCGTCAGCGCAAGGACAAGGAAATGTTAGCAGCAGGCGGCGTCGGACGGAGAGCCGCTTGCATCCCAAACCACTCTCTCGCCCGCTTCTGGAACCCGGACGGTGTCTAAACCCTCTGTGATCGTCAATTTCGTCGAGGCGCTGCTGGCCATCGTGCTGGGCAATGTCGCCTACGTTCTTCTCGTCCCATCGTTGCCCGTAGTGGCCCGCCACCAGCTCTTTCATGTGGACCTTGGCATGGTCGTGGATTTCTGGTTCTGCCCGGTCGCCTACGGCCTGATCCGCACCGCACGGCGCTGGAAATAGCGCGCGCCGCTATTCCGCCGAAATCCGGTTACTTTGGGCACCTCGGTGACGTGTTCCGGTAACGATAGAATCCCTCTCGAATGCCGAAAATCGCGGTCCTGTACGAGGCGGGCCAGGCCGTGCTCTCTACCTTTGATCTGGATGAGGTTCTGCAGCGCATTCTGGCCATTGCACGCGACTTCTTTCATTTGCAGAACGTCGCGATCCTGCTGCTCGACAAGCCATCGGGACGGCTGCGCGTCCGTTCGCAGATTGGCTGGGACCCCGGCAAGGACAAGATCACGCTGGCCCGCAATGAAGGCGTCGCCGGCGCCGCGGCTTCACAAAAGCAGCCGGTCTACGTTCCCGACGTACACAAGGATGCCCGCTACATCTGCGTTGCCGCCTCGACCTGCTCGGAACTGGCCATCCCGCTCATGGTGCGGGACGAGGTGGTCGGCGTGCTCGATTGCCAGAGCGACCGCCTGGATCGTTTCGACCTCGAGACCGTCGAACTGTTGACCTTGTTCTCGACCCAGGCTTCCATCGCCTTGGAGAACGCGCGCCTGTATTCGCTCGAGCGCCAGCGCGCCCGCCAGCTTGAGGCCATCAATACCATCGCCCAGGAAAGCACTGCGGTCATGGACCTGCAGCAGCTTCTCTCGCGGGTTTGCGCCGTGATCCAGCAGACGTTTCAGGTCAGTCACGCCGCGCTGTTTCTCCGCGAAGAAGGGGATCTGGTTCTGCGCGCGCATCACGGCACGCTTACTCCTTGCTTCGCTCTGACGGCGCGCTTTGCGGCCGATCAACCGCCCTGGGTGCACATTCTCAGCGCCACCGGGCCTGTCATCGAGCAGGAGCTGGCCGCAATGCCCGAGGCCTCACGCCTGTTCAGCGAAGCCGCATCGCGCATGAGTATTCCCTTGATTTCCTTCGGACAGACCCTCGGTGCGCTGGCCCTGTTCAGCCAGGAGGCTGCGGCTTTTGCCGAGAGCGACGTCAAGTCCCTCGAATCGGTCGCCGACATCTGCGCCAATTCCATTCAGAACGCGCACTACGTTGACCGCGTCAAGCAGCTTGCCTACCTCGACGGTCTCACCGGAATTTTCAATCGCCGCTTCTTCGAAATGCGGATCCTTGAGGAGATGGAACGCGCCCGCCGCTACGGCACCGGCGTTGCCGTCGTGATGGCCGACATTGACCAGTTCAAGAAGTTGAATGACGAATTCGGTCACCTGCTGGGCGACGAGGTGCTGCGCCAGGTTTCATCGGTGTTCCATCAGAATCTTCGCAAGATTGACGTCGTGTGCCGCTACGGCGGAGAGGAATTTGCGCTGCTGCTGAGCCAGACCAATTCCGAACAGGCGCACGCGGTGGCCGATAAACTCAGGAAGATGGTCGCCACCTGGCAGTTTCCGGGAGTGCCGCGTCCGGTCACGATCAGCGCCGGCGTCGCCGCTTATCCCGAACATGGAACCGAGCGCGATGATCTGATTCGCGCCGCCGATAACGCGCTCTACGCCGCCAAGCAGATGGGACGCAACCGCGTCTGCCGGAACAGTCGCCTGCGGGCCGCTACCGCCGGCCGCTGAAACCGGTCCAATATCGCCGCCGCCTTCGACCGGGCGATGACGCTTAGAGATCCAGCCAGCTCCGCCGCATCTGGCGGCTCATGCGGTTCATCTCCTCGCGAAGCTCCTGCTCTTGCTTGCGCAGTTCGTCGCGCTGCTTGCGGCTGGCGTCGCGCATCGCCCGCTGCTCTTCGCATGCGGATTTCCGGGCTTCTTCCGCCGCCTTGCGCGCCTGCTGCTCGGCCTGTTCCAGTTCCGGACGAATCTTTTCGATCTGACTCTTCAGTTCGGTTAGTTCGAGATCGTGCGCCTCATAGATCGGATCAGCCAGGCTTTCTTCGTCGAACAAGTCGCTCGAATCCTTGCGCTGGGGCAGAGCCAGGTTCAGATTCTGTTCCCGCTTGTCGCGGACCACGCTCACGCTCATCGAGCCGTTTCTCGATCGCACCGCATTGGTGAAATCGCTGGTGTCATGCACCGCCCGCTCGTTGACCTTCACGATCACGTCGCCGGCGCGGAAGCCCGCCTTGTCGGCCCGGCTGCCCTTCTCCACTTCACGCACCAGAACACCGTTGCCGTTTTTCACCCCGAAAAACTCACTCAACTGCGGCGTGATGTTTTCCAGAGTCAGTCCGCTTCGTCCGGACTGGGTGACGACCACCATGTTGAAAGCTGGAATCTCAATCTGCGGAATCTCGGGCATTTCGAAGTGAAACTCTTTTGCTTTCGGAGCAACCATGGCCATGGCGTTGTGCCGGTCGGAAAGTTGCACCTTCACGCTCAGCGGCTGGCCGTCGCGGCTCAGACCCAGGGTTACGATACGCCCCGCGGGAGTTTCGTGAATCATCCGCCGCAACTGTGCCGCGCTCTCCACCGACGTGCCGTTCATCGTCATGATCACGTCGTGTTCTTTGAGCCCGGCCTTGCCTGCCGGGGCATCCTGATCCACCATCGTCACCTCGACCCCTTTTTCTTCCTTCAGCTTCAGCGCGCCCAGACGGTCGCTGGTGATGTCGGCGATGTCCACGCCCAGGTAGGAACTGCCGCCGCTATCTTCGCTCGAAAATACCCACGCATTCGAGGGCGGATCGGTCGGGGCGGTCTGTGCCGCGTGCGACCACGTCAGCAGCAGAGGCAATAACCCAAGGCTGATCAGCAAGTGTTTGCGCATGGCATTCCTCCTGGCTACCCGCTCAGCTTCCTCTTTACCGGCTGGCGCGCCGGAAACAGATGTCGCCAGTCGTTGTGCGAATCTTCAGTACCGGACCGCCGCCGTTCAGTTTCCCTTCGGCGGTATAAGTCTTGGGCCCGTACGGGCCGCCTTCGGTGCGTACATGAATGTCTGGAAAGTCCGACGAAATGCGGTGTCCATTCGCCAGGTCCACGCTGGCTCGCACGTCAAGCGCCACGTCCGATGCGATGTAGACGGTGATATCGCCCGCCGAAGTTTCCAGGTCGGAATCGTGGCGCTCGCCGCCCGTGTTGAACAGCTTTACCGTGATCCCGCCGGCGCTGGTTTCCGCCACCGCCGAAGGCACGCCATAGAGCTCGATGCTCCCTCCGCCGGTCTCGGCGTGAACATGGCCCTTCGCCGAGGCCAGCCGGATGCTGCCCCCGCCGGTCTCGATGTCAGCCGGTCCGGCAATGTCCCCCAGCTCAATGCTGCCGCCGCCGGTCGAGGCTTTCACTTTTCCGTTGCACTGCCGCACCACGATGCTGCCCCCGCCGGTCTCGATGTTCGCACCCTGCGCCACGCCCTGAATCTCCACGCTACCGCCGCCGGTCTCGGCATTCACCTTGCCGTTGGCCTGATGCACTACAATGCTGCCTCCGCCGGTGTGCAGGCCCAGCTCGCCGGTCACCGTGCCCACATCAATCGAGCCCCCGCCGGTTTCCGCGCTCACGCCGTTGCCGACGTCATCCACATGAATGCTGCCGCCGCCGCTCTCCGCTTCCACCCGCCCGCTGATACCCGCCGCTTCCACGCTGCCGCCATCGGTGTCAACTCTTACCAGCGCCATTTCCCGCGGCACCATCACTGAGAACTGTCCCGAGAAATGCCGCGGATGATGCCCGCCCTGCCAGTCCCCTACGATCCAGGCCGTGTCGCCCTTCACATAAGCCGTGATCTTGTAGTACTCGAACTCGTGCCGCGCTTCCTGCTCCGACGAGGAACCGACGTTCGTGTGCACGGTGTAGTGAATCTCCTGATGTCCCCCGCTGCCCCGCACCACCACCGAGCCCATGTCCACCTTGACCCGCAGATTGTGCACCGCGGCCAGCTGCCCGCTGATCTCCTGCCCCCAGCCTCCGCCCTCGCGCATCACGCGCGTTTCCTGGGCGTTCGCGACTCCAGTCGCGGCCATCTGGGTAAAGGCCAGCGCTCCCGCCAGCCCGATGATTTGTAGCGCTCGTTTCAACTTGTGCTCCTTACCAGATTCCGGCGTTTGGATTTCTTCCTGACGCCGGGAATTCCCCTAATCAATCTCCGGCAACTGCGCCAGCAGAGTCCGCGCCTGCGACCGGATGTACTGGTTCGTATCCTTCGCCGCCAGCGTCATCAACACCCCCCGCACGCTGCCGTCGGCCTTCACCGGTTCGAGCAGCCGTAGCGCCTCGGTCCGCACCCCGGGATTGGCGTCATTCACCAGCGCCTGCAGCACGCTGTCGCGCACCGCAGTGTCATCCTTCACGTACGCGCCCAGCCCGTCCAGCGCCTTGAAGCGCACGCCGGGGTTCGAATCGTAGCGCAGCGCGTAAATCAGCGCTTCGCGGAACTGGCGGTCATTCGGATTCTGCGTCAGCAATCCAACTGAATCCATGCGCACGCCGGAGTTGTAGTTATTCCGCGCCGCGTACAGCAGAAGCTGCTGGATGCGCTCGTCGTTGAGCGATCCCTGTGTTTCCTGCGTCGAAACCGTGTTGTACTTGATGCTGACCTGATTCGATCCCGGCTGCTGGGTAACGGACTCGATGCCGGCGATGGAAGCGTCAGTCAATGACTGTGCTGGTTGCTGAACCGCAGGCTGCGGCCCGTGACTGTAAATCTTGTAGGTGCTGCCGACTCCGCCTGCGAAACCAAAGACCAGAATCGCGGCGGCCAGCGCCGGCGAGAATTTTACCTGGCGCAGCCAGTTCGCCGGATCGAAGGCCAGCCGGCTCATCCAGCTGCCCTGCTTCGTCGTCTCCAGCGCTTCCTGCAGCCGCATCCGCGACGCCGCCAGCAGGTTCGGCGACGGCTCCCGCATCAGGGGACTGGTCGCGCGGTCCTGCTCCAGCAGTTCGTGAAACTCCTGCTCCGACTTCAGCTCCGCCGCGCAGTCCGCGCAGCGCGCCACATGCTGTTCCAGTTCGTGGCGGGCGTCGTCAGCCAGTTCGCCATAAACGTGCAGCACGATATTTTGTCTCACCCATTCGCACTTCATATTCGTTCCCTCTTCACCCTCGCTGCGTCATCCCGAAGTCCCGCGCTTTCACCAGCGGGGCGAGGGATCTCGCGCGCAGCGCCACAATCAAAAACCACTCATCTCATATCCCCGAGCGCTCCCCGCAATTTCTGCGTGGCCCGGAACAACGTATTCTTCGCCGTCTCTTCCGTCGTATGCAAAATCTCACCCACCGTGCGCAGCTTCAATCCGTGATAATGCTTCAGTTCGAACACCATGCGCTCCCGGGGCGTAAGCTTTTCGAGCGCTCCCGCAATCCGCGCGCCCAGTTGCCGCCGCATCAGATCGCGCTCCGGATTCGCCCCCGCCCGCCCATCGGGCACCTGATCAAGCAGATCGTACTCGCCGCCGTCGGAATCTTTCGCCACCGGCGCATCTTCCTTGCGCACGTTTCTCTTGCGCAAGTGATCCAGACACAGGTTCGTGACGATCCGGTAAATCCAGGTATAAAAGGAACACTCAAACCGGAAGCTGCCGATGTTCTTGTACGCCTTCAGGAACGCATCCTGATAAACATCCTGGGCGTCGTGTTCGGTGCCGGTGAGATGCAGAGCGAGCCGCAGCACGGCCTGGTCGTAGTGACGGACGAGTTCCTCGAAGGCGGCAGCATTCCCTTGCTGCGCCTCGCGGATCAGCATCGTGTCATCAATGCGACGATCTTGTATCTGGCGACCTTGCCCAGCCATGCGGCCCCGCGTGGGGTCCTTCTCACGGATTACGCTTCCGCTGACTCTCTCCGCCCCCTCACCCTCAAACCTCGAGTGGGAGACCGAACGAGCATGTCCGCCAATCGCAAGTGATACTGCCCATGCATCGGCCGGCATTGGTTGTCCTGTCCCTCTACTTCGGCCGTTGCGCCCGCCATTTCTAATCGGAATCCTGCCGGCGCATCCGGCTTGCACAGGGATAGACGTTGCGTCCGCTGAAGCGTGAGCAGAAATTATAGGCCTTCTGAAGATTTTGGGGAGTGCTTAGGTGATTCTCCGCCAATGATTTAGCGGGAAACACAACACTTTTCAAACGTCCGCGGGAACCCTTTGGCAGGAAAAATGCCCTGAAAGCAGGGCATACGAACCCCGCAAAACGTCGCAAAATGAAACAGGCGTCCCGACCGGGACGCCCAGGAATAGCCGCCACTTCAGTGGCGGGTCCGCGCGTGAAAGATCGAACCCCGTGCCGTAGGCACGGCTGAAAACGCTTACTCCGCCGCTTCCTTCTCGATGACCACCTTCAAATGCGCGGTCACGTCCTTGTGCAGCTTCACCGGGACAGTGAACTCGCCCAGCGTCTTCAGCGGCTCATGCAGCTGGATCTTCCGCCGATCCACGCTGAAACTCTTCTTTTCGAGGGCCTCGGCGATGTCGCCCGAAGTGACCGATCCGAACAGCTGATCGCCCTCGCCCGACTTGCGCGTGAACGCCACCGACAAGCCTTCGAACTGCTTGGCCAACTCCTCGGCCTGCGTTTTTTCCTTCGCCGAACGGCGCACCGACGCCGCTTTCATCTGCACGATGACGGCCTTGTTGCCTTCGTTGGCTTCAATCGCCAGCTTGCGCGGCAGAAGAAAATTCCGCCCGTATCCTTCGGCGACTTTTACCACGTCGCCCCGCGATCCCAGCTTCGCTACGTCTTCCTTGAGAATGACTTCCATGGTGATGATGGCTCCAATCTTTTAAACTTTGTCATTCCGCATAAACTTTGTTAACCCGCATAAACCTTGTCATTCCGAGCCGGCGTCAGCCGGTGAGGAACCTGCTTTTTCTTTTAAATTAAACTTTGTCATTCCGAACCGGCGTCGGCCGGTGAGGAACCTGCTTTTCCTTTTAAATTAAACTTTGTCATTCCGAACCGGCGTCGGCCGGTGAGGAACCTGCTTTTCCTTTTAAATTAAACTCTGTCATTCCGAGCCGGCGTCGGCCGGTGGGGAACCTGCTTTTCCTCTTAAATTAAACTCTGTCATTCCGAGCCGGCTTCGGCCGGTGAGGAACCTGCTTTTCCTTTTAAATTAAACTCTGTCATTCCGAACCGGCGTCGGCCGGTGAGGAACCTGCTTTTTCTTCTAAAACTCTATCATTCCGAGCCGGCGTCAGCCGAACCCCGGCTTTATCCGCCGCGGAGAAGCTCTTTACGATGCCCTTCCCGCAAAGGGCAGCAGTGCGATATTCCGCGCCTGCTTGATCGCCGACGACAGCCGGTGCTGATGCGGGGCGCACACGCCGGTCAGCCGGCGCGGTACGATCTTTCCGCTCTCGGCCACGAACTGCCCCAGCAGCCGGTAGTCCTTGTAGTTGATGTCTTCGATCCGCTCGGTGCAGAACTTGCACACCTTCTTGCGGCGGAAGAATTTCCGTCCGCCCGGCCCGCCGCCTTCGCGCGGAGGTCCGCCCGGTCCCCGTCCACCGCCAAACCGCGGCCGATCTCCACCCGGACGGTCTCCGCCCGGACGCCCTTCCGATCGCGGCCGCTCGCTCGGAGCCGCCGCCGCTGCTACCTGCTCTGGTGCCTTCGTCTCGTCAGCCATAACTCTCCTCGAAATTCCGTGGCCAGTGATCAGTTGTCAGTGGCCGGAAAAACATCGCGGTTCTACTTTGGTCACTGGCCACTGGCCACTGACCACTGCATTTACGCCGTTGCCGGCGCTTCGGCCGCCGGAGCAGCCGCCGCTTCAGCCGGCGCCGCTGCCGGTTGCGCGCTCACTTTCTTGCGCGCGTCGCGCAGCGCCTTGATCTTGGCCAGGCGCTTCTGTTCCTCGTCAATCCGCACCGTCAGGAACTTGATCACCGGCTCGCTCACGCGCAGACGGCGTTCCAGTTCGTGCATCACCGGACCCCCGCCCTCGATCACCAGCAGCACGTAAATGCCCTCATGGAAGCGGCGCACGGTATAGGCCAGGCGGCGCTTGCCCATCTTCTCGACCTTCTGCAGCGTCCCGCCCAGCGTGGGCATCGCCGCTTGCAGCGTCGCAATCAGTTTGTCCAGATCCTCGTCCGTCATATCCGGACGAACGATGAACATCAATTCATAAGTACGATTCATTCGTTATCTCCAAAATCTTCCTATTCACTGCTCTAGTTCGCCCTGTGCTCTCCGGTTAAACCAATTCATCGCGGCCGCAGGACCTTTATCCAAAATCATCCGCACCGCGTCATTAATCTCGTCGAGCACACTGTCGATCACTTCCAAATCTTTCTTCTTCATCGGCGCCAGCAGGTACTCTTTGCCGTCGCTGACTTTTCGCTCCGGCGCTACGCCGATCCGGATACGCAAAAAATCGTTCGTGCCCAGCGCCCCGATGATCGACTCGATGCCGTTATGTCCCGCCGAACTTCGCCGCGTGTGAATGCGCAAAGTTCCCAGCGGAAAATCCAGCTCGTCCTGAATCACGATCAGGTCCGATTCCGGCTGCGCTTCATACTCCCGCACCAGCTCCCGCACCGAAAGCCCGCTCAGGTTCATGAACGTCTCCGGCTTGGCCAGCAGCACCGGCTGATCGGCGATTACCGCCCGCGCCGTCAGCGCCCGGCATTGCCGGTTTCTCACTTCCACTCCCAACCTGCCGGCAATGCGGTCAATCGCCAGAAACCCGACGTTGTGCGGCGAAAACTGATACTCGATGCCGGGATTGCCAAGACCGACGATCAGTTTCACGCCCTATCAATTTCCTCTGCTGGTGCGGGTAATAAACCTAATTGTCATCCCGAGCGAGCGCTTTTTGCTCAGCGAGGGATCTGGGCGAGCCGCGCGATGCGTCGCGCTCCTTGCGACGCAATAATCGCGCGCTTGGCGCGCTTCCCTATTTCTTTTCCTTCTTCTCGGCCTTTTCCGGCTTCTCCGCGCCTTCGGCTTCCTCGCCTTCGGCTTCCTGCTTGCCCTTCTTGATGACTTCGGGCTCGGCCGGGGCCGCCGCTTCGGCAGCCGCCGCATCCGGCGTCGCCACCACTTCTTCCTTCACCGAGGTGACGTGCGCCACCGGCTGGTTCGCATCCGTGATGAACTTCACCTTTTCCGAATGCGGCAGATCCGACACGCGCAGCACCACGCCAAAGGTGAGCTGGCTGACGTCGGCGTCAATATGGCTCGGGATGTCGGCCGGCAGGCACTCGATTTCCACTTCGCGCAGCATCTGCTCCATGATGCCGCCTTCCTGCTTCACGCCCGCCGCTTCGCCGATCAGCTCGATGGGCACGCTGACCCGCAGCACTTTGTCCATCGCAATGCGCTTCAGGTCAATGTGCAGCAGCCGGCCCTTGATCGGCTCGTACTGCCAGTCCACGATCATGGCTTTCGTCCGGTCGCCGTTGAAGGCCAGATCGAAAATCGTGTTGTGCCCGGTTTCGGAGTTCAGAATCCGCGTCACCACCCTCGGATCCACCGTCACCGATACCGAATCCTTGCCCGCGCCATACACCACGGCGGGAATTTTTCCTTCGCGCCGCACCCGCCGGGCATGGTTCTTGTTGCCTGACTCCCGCGGTTGCGCTTCCAGCGTGTTCGTTTCCAGTGCAGTCGCCATAAATTTCAATTCCCTTAATCTAAAAGTGTTGTCATTCCGACCGCTGAAACCTCGCGGCTCAGGACCCACGACTCAGGACTCGTGGCTATATAAACAACTTGCTCACCGAAGTTTCTTCGTGATTGGCCTGGATCGCCCGGCCAATCAGTCCCGCAATCGAGAGGACCGTAATCTTTCCTCCCTTTTCCGTCCGGGCCGCGTCCGCCTCGGCATTCAGCGGGATCGTGTTGGTAACCACCAGCTCCTTGATCACCGATCCCATGATGTTTGTCACCGCCGGGCCCGACAGCACCGCGTGCGATGCGCACGCGTAAACTTCCGTCGCCCCGTTACCGATCAGCGCCTCGGCCGTCTTCACCAGCGTTCCCGCCGTATCCACCAGGTCGTCAATCACCAGACAGGTGCGCCCGTTCACGTCGCCGATCACGTGCATCACTTCGGCCACGTTCATTTCCACGCGGCGCTTGTCCACGATGGCCAGCGCGGCATCCACTTTCTTGGCGAAAAACCGCGCCCGCTCCACGCCGCCCGCATCCGGCGAAACCACCGTCAGGTTCGGCAGGTTCAGCTTCCGGAAGTGATCCACCAGCACCGGCGAAGCAAACAGATGGTCCACCGGAATGTTGAAAAATCCCTGCAGCTGCGGCGTATGCAGATCCACAATCAGCGCCCGGTGCGCCCCGGCCGTGGTCAGCAGATCGGCCACCAGCTTCGACGAAATCGGGCTGCGCGGCTTGTCTTTTCTGTCCTGCCGCGCGTAACCGAAATATGGAATCACCGCCGTGATGCGCCGCGCCGACGCGCGTTTCAGCGCATCAATCATCAGCAGCAACTCCATCAGGTGCTCGTCCACCGGACGGCACGTGGGCTGCAGCACGAACACATCCGCCCCGCGCACGTTCTCCTGAATCTGCACGTAGCATTCGCCGTCGCGGAAGCGAATCACCTGCGCCTGCCCGCGTTGCATCCCGAGAAAGACGCAGACTTCATCGGCCAGGGCTTCGTTGGCCGTGCCGCTGAAAATCTTGAATTTGTCGTCGGCGCGCCCGCGCTGCTTGCGCTCCGTTTTTTCGTCAGTCACTGGCGGAGTCTTCTTTTCCACTTTCTCCGTCGGCTTGTCGGTCGGCGTCACTAAAGTAGCCATGGTTTCTTTGGGCTCCTGGCCTTCAGTTTTTACCGTTGTCGCCGTTGCCAAGATTCCGGTTGCCGCCGGTTTGACGGGCAACTGGATACTGGCAACCGGCCACTGTTTTCTGGCTGGGCCGCTAGGATTCGAACCTAGACAAAGTGCTCCAAAGGCACTTGACCTACCATTAGTCGACGGCCCAGTCTCTTGAGCCCGCGACCGTGGCGATTGAGATCCCTCGCCAACTGCGCTCGGGATTTCGGCTCCGGACTCACGCCCGCAAGACGCCTCAACCTACCATTAGTCGACGGCCCAGTTGCGAACTTGCTGACTGTTCTTTTGACGGTTGATCGTGCCCCTGACCCGGGCACAGTTTATTTTCAATCATCAATCACAAATCAACAATCGAAAACTCTTCGCCAGTACTGGCGCCGCGTTAAGGTCGCCGTCGCCTGCGCCGTCCAACCCGCGCTCCGCAGTTTGGCCGCCGCCCGCGCCGCATCCATCCGCGACTCGAACAGCCCATATAGCGTCGAGCCGGAGCCCGACAGCGACGCATATCTGGCGCCCGCGCGCAGCAGCGCGCGTTTTCCTTCACCTAGCTTGGGATATTCAGGAAATACGACTCGTTCGAAGTCGTTTTCGATCCCAGCCCGGACAAGCGCGAGAAGCGGATTCTCGGCCCGGCCCCTTCCTCTCGTTCCCGAAGGAGCACCGGAGTGCAGCTTGGCCAACCCTACCTCGCTCAGCCACGCCGACAACCCGCGACCAAGCTCATTCATTCTATCGGACGCCCCATCCCCCGTCAATTTGGACTGAACTCTTGTCGAACTGTGGCGCGGGCACTCCTGCCCGCGAGGCAGTGTCTCCGCCCCCGACCGCCGGGCCGAGCTCAGCTCGGCAAGCTGTTCGTCTGGCGCGTGCCCCGTTTCTCCCGCGCTCTTGGTTCTTGTTCTTGCGCGAGAAGTGGGAACGCGACCCGCCATCTCATCCCACTCGTCGGATACCCTCGCGTCTGCCGGGTGCCCCATTTCTCGCGCGCTCTTGGTTTTTGCGCGAGAAGTGGGAACGCGACCCCGCATCTCATCCCACGCCTGAAACGCTTTCGGCGTCGAAACCCCCACCTCGGGCGTCACCACCACGCACGCCATCGCCGGCAGATCCTCGACTCCATACACCTGCTCGCCCCGCCCCACCCCCAAAACCGTCCCGCCCACCAGAAACAGCGGCAAATCCGAACCGACCTGCGCGGCAATCCTCAGCCGTTCCTCTTCCGGCAAGGTTTTCTTCAGCGCCCGCTCCAGCCCCAGCAGCGCAGCCACCCCATTCCCCGACGCTCCACCCAACCCTCCCTGCACCGGGAGCCGCTTCTCAATCTCGATTACGACCCGCCGACTTATTCCGACAACCCGCAACGCTTCTTCCACCATCCTCCAGCAGGTGTTCGACTCATCCCGCGGCACCCGCGGGTCCTCGCATCGAATCTCAATGCCGCTTCCGCGCCCCACCCCCACCTGAACCACATCATGCAGCCCGATCGTCTGATAGACGGTCAGCAGTTCGTGAAATCCATCCTCCCGCCGCGGCCCGATCCGCAGCCCAAGATTGATTTTCGCGAACGATCGCACCGTCACCGTCATCGCAACCCCGCCGTCTAGCCGGATGATTGTAAAGTCTCATGCCCGTCCGCGCCACGGACCCCTACCCCCACACCCGTGCCACACCCCATGGCCCGTCCGCCATTCCCGCAAATGACCTCGGTAATCTCGACTATTACCTTTCAAACAGGCAACCTTAATGTGATTTCAATCACAACCGTTTCCGCTTTTCGCAAGATGCCGAAACGGGCTCCCCATTGAAACCGAACGTAACTGCGTCCCAAACGCTGCCCCGGACTTATCGGGCCCCTGTGCAGCACAACCCCCAGCAAGCGGGATTCTGTTGGGACGCGGATGCAAGTTGCACGGCCAAATCTCGCGCTCGGGTGAACCTATACCGGCGGCGGTCGCCGGCTGCCCAGAGCCCTAAGGGGAAGAGCATGCGCCGAGTCCTATTCTTGGTTTTCATTGTGGCGGCTTCTGCCGTTCTATCCGCGCAAGACTATAAAGTCATCACCGTCAGCGATGGCGGCACCATTTCCGGCACCGTCAAGTGGTCCGGCCCGGTTCCACACACCGCGATGTTTCCCATCACCAAGGATCCGCAGATCTGCGATCCCGACTCCACCAAAGCCGCTGATCTCGAACGCCTGATCATCGGCCCCGAGGGCGGCATCGCCAACACCGTCGTCTATCTCAAGAACGTCACCGAAGGCAAGGCCATGGACCTGCCCGAGCAGCGCCGTCATCTCGACCAGAAGCACTGCCGTTACATTCCGCATATTCTTCTGGTGCCCGAGAATGGACAGCTCGACATGGTAAGTTCCGACGCGACCCTCCATACCATTCACATGGACGGCGCCGCCTCCTTCAACCTTCCGTTCCCCTTCACCGGACGCGTCACCTCGCGCCAGATGTCCACTCCCGGACTCGTACATCTGCGCTGCAATGGCGGCCATGTCTGGATGAACGCCGAAATGATGGTCGTGTCCCATCCCTACTACGCCGTCACCGACGAGAGCGGCCGTTACCAGTTCACCGACGTCCCCGCCGGCAGCTACCAGATCGTCGCCTGGCATGAAGGCTGGGGACTGCTCGGCAAGGAGCACGCCTACGACGTGCTGACCGAGCGCAGCGTCGAACGCCCGCTCTTCAGCGAGCCGAAGACCTGGGAGAAGTCCGTGACCGTCGCCCCGAATCAGTCCAGCACGGTCAACTTCGTCCTCTCGAACCCAAAATGAGAAGCTGGGGATTTTAACTTTATGTAGGGACAGCGGTTGCCCCACCCTTGTCGCGCCCTTTGCGACAGGGTGGGGACTTTGACTTGTCATTCCGAGGGTCGCGAGGAATCTGCTTCTCTACACCGGGTGCCCCATTTCTCGCGCGTTCTTTGTTCTTGCGCGAGAAGTGGGGATTTTTGACTTGTCATTCCGAGGGTCGCGAGGAATCTGCTTCTCTACACCGGGTGCCCCATTCAAGCCGCGTTCTTTGCGGATTGAGTGGGGGTTTTGATCTGCCTTCGTCATTCCTGGTCCGGGTGCCCCATTTCTCGCGCGTTCTTTGTTCTTGCGCGAGAAGTGGGGACTTTTGACTTGTCATTCCGAGCGGAGCGAGGAATCTGCTTCTCTCACGCGCTCTTGCGCTAGAAGCGGGGATTTTGATTCGGGGGGAATCGTTGACGAGGAAGAATCGGAGCGAAACTACCGCCTTTTGTACAGAATCGCGAACTCGAATCCCTTATTCGGCGGAAACAGCTCCGCCACTTTCCTCAACCGCTCGGCCAGCGCCGAGGGCGCGAGCAGCGGATAATCCCGTTCCCGCAAGTCGTAGTAATCCACGTCGAGATAGAGCGACAGCAGATAAATCGAGATCGTGTCCGAGAACGCCGCTTCCAGGTACTCCGTCTTATAACGCTCCGCGTCCGCGCCGTTCGCGGTGGCCAGCTTGCGCGCTTCCCAGGCATCGAGCGAAGTCTCGCCCCGCACGCCTGCTTCAGCCTGTCGCCAGACCACCTCGCTGAACTCGCTCGAAACTCCGGCGCGCTCCACCAGCGCGTGCCCCACGTTGATATAAAACTCGAACGCCACCGAAAACTTGTCGTCCATCAGCCGCGTCGAGATGAACACGCACTGCGAATCGCCCAGAGTGAGGTTGC